>Ga0302320_10000281_pt1 | contig 118439 bp, 87 predicted proteins | sample Bog_T0_3_FD_202130 | JGI IMG/M metagenome (GOLD analysis project Ga0302320, IMG submission 202130) | Peat permafrost microbial communities from Stordalen Mire near Abisko, Sweden - Bog_T0_3 | ecosystem: Environmental > Terrestrial > Soil > Wetlands > Peat | place: Sweden: Abisko, Stordalen... | reverse complement strand
ACGGACGCCAACCCTCGCCCTTCTTCGCCATTTGCAGTTCTCCATTCGCTGCAAATGCGCTCATTTTAAGCTGTCTCACTTTTGGGGGTCAGTCCAGGCCAAAAATGAACGAAAATCGACCTAAAAAGAAGGACTATGTTTACCGAATGGTAACGGGGTGTAGAGATTAAGTCTTTTATTAACATTAACTTACTTACGATCCTACTGCCGTACAGGCCCAGTATTGGGGCAAGGGGGGGTGGGGGGGGCGCGAAAAAGGGGCGTACGGACCACGGGCAATACGGTTTTCGGGATTGAGCGCGGGCGACACACGGAAGCGGACATGAGGATCTCCACTTCCATTGTGCGCGCCGGGTGGGAAATTGTACGCAATGACGAGCGACCGGGCACCCAGCGTACCCCCATAGAACAAGGCTGCGGGCGTGAGAAATGCAGTTTAGGCTCAATGCTGTTCACTTAAGGATTCTGCACGCAGGAAAGTTGTCTCCGTTCTCACCGTAGCCGCAAGAACGAAAACGCGACACGCGTGGCCACCCAGATACTTGAGCTTTGCACATGCTTAACTGAACGGTATTGAGTTTAAGCTTCCGAGCAATCGTGTGTGGCCGGGATACGATGCATTGCATTGTGCCGATGCCATCCGAACGTGATTAGCTGGCTCTAATTATTCGCACCCTCCCTAAACTTTTTCTAATGTTTGTCGATGCATCCAGTGTGGAGAAACCAGGGGATGCTCACTAACCATACGTTCGACCTGCTGCTCGCGTCGCCGGAACCCAAACTTCTTACTGCACTTGAGCCGGTGCTGATGGCGGGCGGCGCGCATGTTGAAATCGTTCTTTCCGGAAAGGCCGCCTTCGAATCCATGACCGCGCCATTTCCACCCAGCGTGGCGCTGCTCGACACTCGTCTGCCCGGGATTCCGATCGGGCAGCTGCTTGCCGCTGTCCGGGCCGAAGAGACGGGAAGGCGATTCCCGATTGTTCTGGCCTCGGACACTGTGACGAAGGAGTGGACCGACCGCATGGAGGAAGGCGTGGTTGACGACCTCATCCTCTGCGATGCCGAACCCGATTACTGGAAGCTTCGGATGGACATGGTGTTGCGCACATTTCGCATGTCGCATGAGGTCGATACGCTCCGCGAGACCGTGTTGCTGAATGCGCAACTGGACCGTCTTACCGGCGTTTATAACCGAGAAGCCCTGCTTTCTATCCTGTTTCGGGAAACCGACCGTGTGCAGCGCTTGAAAAGCTCGTTGTGCCTGATTCTGTTCGATGTTGACGATTTCGGCCATTGGAATTCGCGCCTCGGAGTGGACGCCTGCGACGAATTGCTTTGCCAGGTAGTGAGCCGAACCACACGCCTTTTGCGCAGTTACGATGTGCTGGGACGCCCGGGCATGGACGAGTTCCTGGTAGCGCTGCCGGGATGCGGCACGGCCGACGCAGCGATGCTGGCCGAACGGCTTCGCCTTGAAGTTTTTGGCGAGCCATTCCGAGTCGGCGGCGATACCGTTCGCCTTTCAGCCTGCTTCGGGATTGCATCGAGCCTGGGACGATCGCCGGTGGTGGTGCTGCGCGAAGCGGAGGAAGCGCTTGCACGGGCGGCTGTGGCTGGGCCTGAGACGATTCTGTGTTTTGGCGAATCGATGAGGACGGCAGCCGCGCCCGTGACCTACCTTTCCCCCAGCAACGGCGGTGAACTGCTCGCCTGGTAGCGACAGGAACAGAACACGACCGAGCGCTGAGCGGCCTTCAGGAGTTTGAAACTCTCGGCCTGCCAACCCTCAGCAGACTGTGGTGCAAGGCGAATTTTGAAAGTGCGCGACCATCCGCCGAGGGACGCCTTCCTGGGCGCAAAGATTTTAAGAAAATAGCAAATCGCACCGAACTATCGCAGCAAATCCTCAAGCGTTGCGCTCAGCTCGGTCTTGTCGTCGCGGTACTTCACAATCACCGCCGTATACAGGCTCAAGCCCCACTCCCGCCCTTTGCCCTTGCTCACCGCGCGCGCACCGGGCACAACCACCGCATTTTCGGGAATCATAAGCGGCATTTCGGACGTTGCCCGCAGCACCTCTCCGCTCACCAGGTCGAAGACCGGCGTACCGCGCGTCAGGATCGTCCCAGCCGCCAGCACCGCGCCCCTGCGAACGATGGCTCCCTCGTAGACGCCGCAATTGCCGCCCACCAGCACATCGTCCTCAATCACCACCGGGGTGGCATTCACCGGTTCGAGCACGCCGCCAATCTGGGCCGCGGCGCTCAGGTGCACGCGCTTGCCGATCTGTGCGCACGAACCCACCAGCGCATGCGAATCCACCATCGTCCCCTCGTCCACAAACGCGCCTGCGTTGATGTACATGGGCGGCATGCAGACCACGCCCCGCGCCACGTAGGCGCCCGCGCGCACCGAGGAGCCGCCGGGAACCACGCGCACCCCGTCGGCCGAGCCGAACCGCCGCACCGGATAGGTGTCCTTGTCAACAAAAGACAGGCCCCCGGAAGGAAATGAAAGCTCCCCTGAAGGCATCTCTCTAAGCGCTCCCAGCCTGAATCCAAGCAGGATGCCGCGCTTTACCCAGGCGTTTACCCTCCAGCCGGTTGCCGAGTCGGGATCAGGCGAAGCGGCACGCACTTCTCCGCTCTCGATCGCGGTGCGAAGGGCGACAAAAGCCGCCATCGCCTCGGCATCGCCGACGGCAGCGGACCCAGCGGCAAAGTGCCGCTCGATTGCGGGTTCCAGGAGGTTGATTGTCATTGCATACAGAGTCTATCAACTCGATGGAGGAGGTCGCACCGCTGTGTTACGAGCAGCGAACGCACTTCCAGGCTCGAGCCGGCCGTCAACTGTCCTCCGGTTCACTTTCGCTGCCTGCCAGTGTGGATCGGCCGCAGCCTGAAGCAGTTCGTTCCGCTGGGAATCATCGCCAGCGGAATCGCCTTCTCTCCCGGCTTGCCGAGAAAGTTCTTTGATTCCAGCCACGCGCTCAGTCGCCGGTCGCAAATCTCCGGCAGCCCGTCCCAGAAGCGCGGACCGAGCCGGCACTGGATCTGCAGGTGGTCGATCTCGATATCGATTACATCCATCTCCCTGGGGAAATATCGCCGCACGTTGTTCACCCCGACTTCAACACCGGTGAATGCGCGGCCTTTGCACTGTGCCTTGACTACCATTGGATTCCGCCATCGCCTGCTTGAAGAAGCAAGTCTGCTCGATGAAGCAAGTCTAAGCAGCGAGCCTGGGGCACAAAGTGCTGTAAAGCCAAATACTTGAGAGGCTTTTCCTTTTCGGGACCGGGGCGCGCCCAGGGCCGATATGGGAGAAGCATAACCTCGTATGCGATACTCGGAACGGCATGTATAAAAGGATCGTTCTCAAGCTCTCCGGAGAGGCCCTGGCGGGGAATCACGACTTCGGCCTCGACGCGGCAAAGGTTAGCGAAATTACCGGCGAACTGGCTGAAATTCACGCCCTTGGCGTGGAAGTCGGGGTGGTCGTCGGGGGGGGTAACTTCTTCCGCGGCGTGGAAGCCCAGGCTCGCGAGATGGACCGCGTCAGCGCCGACAGCATGGGCATGCTGGCCACCGTCATCAATGCCATTGCCCTGCAGGATGCGCTTGAAAAACGCGGCGTCCAATGCCGGGTGATGAGCGCGGTTTTCATGAACCAGCTGGCCGAGCCTTATATTCGGCGACGCGCGGTGCGTCACCTTGAAAAGGGACGCGTGGTGATCTTCGCCGCCGGCATCGGCAATCCTTTCTTTTCAACCGACACCGCGGCCAGCCTGCGGGCCATGGAGATCAAGGCCGACGTGCTGCTGAAGGGAACCAAGGTCGAAGGCATCTACAACGCCGACCCGGTGCTATTCAAGGATGCGGTCAAGTACGACGAGATCACTTACATGGAGATTCTGCGCCAGGGACTCAAGGTGATGGACCTGACGGCTGTCAGCTTGTGCAAGGACAACAACCTGCCCATGATCATTTTCAACATGAACCAGCCTGGAAATATCCGCCGCGTGGTGATGGGCGAGAAGGTCGGATCGCTGGTGACGGCATAAGGGCAGCCGCTGGCTTGCGAATTTCCACGGTGCGGATGCCCGGAGACTTCTAACTGTCCGTGGAAATGCGCAAGCCAGCACGGTTAAATGCCCTTACCGGCCTGCGTTGCTTCGCAGCCATCAACATCGTCTTCTTTCATTTCTCCAATCCGCTGTGGTTTGGCTGGTTCGCTCCCATCGTCAACGCCGGCTACGCATCGGTGAGCTTTTTTATCCTTCTCTCCGGATTTGTCCTGGCCTATAACTACGCCGACCGGGCCCGGGCCAGCGAGCTGGACAAGGTACGATTCTGGGAGGCCCGCTTTACACGGCTTTATCCCATTTACTTCCTCAGCCTGCTGTTGAGCTGGCGCATGTTGCCCATCGAGTATGCCGTGCGCAGCCATGGCCTTTTCTGGCTGGGGATGATCCTCACCCCGCTGCTATTACAGGGCTGGGTGCCGTCTCTGGCCACGTTCCTGAATACACCGGCCTGGACCATGTCCGCCGAATCGTTCTACTACATTCTTTTTCCTTGGATGGCGCGCTGGAAGCGCCCCGAGCGCATGGCCCCGCACCTGGCGGTCATGGCCGGAGTGTGGGCCCTCGGGCTGATTCCGGGCACGCTCTATTTCATCTTCAATCCAGACCACATTCCGCACCCGGACCGCTGGAGCTGGGGCCCGTGGCTTCAGGCGCTCAAATACACGCCTCTCCCTCACCTGGCCAGCTTCACCTTCGGGGTCTTGCTGGCGGGCCTCGATGAGCTGATCGGCCGCAGCAGCCGGCTGCGCATCATTCTGGGCGTTTTTGGCTTCGCGACCACATTCACGCTTCTGTCCCTGGCCGCCTACATTCCCTATTCGATCATCCATGACGGGCTGCTGATGCCGCTTTTCGGCTGCATGATCCTGGGTCTGGCAGGCAATAACTGGCTGGCCGCCGGCTTCGGCTGGGGACCGCTGGTCTTTGTGGGCGAGGCCAGCTACTGCCTCTACCTGCTCCATTTCAACCTCTGGAACCTGATTCACGACTCTCATATCCTCGATCGGCTTAATCTGAGCCGCTTCGACCCCGTCATCAGCTACCTGCTGCTGATCGGGCTGGCGCTGCTGGCGCTGCACTTTGTCGAGAAGCCCGCGCAGCGCCAGCTCCGCAACTGGATGAAAGTATGGAAGTGAGATTTACCCGCCGCCCGAGATTCTATGGCGAAGTCCGGTTTTGGAAGGGCACGACTTTCTACTGCATTTCCCCCGACCGCGACCTTCCATGCAGGCAGGCAGGCCCGAAAGGTCATGCGAAGTGCGCTGATTTGAGCCCATTTGGCGTCAAAAATCGACACGAAGGGGCTGAAAATGGACCATAATGAAGCAAAAAGATGGGTTCTGTTGACCGTACGGTAAACTGGCAGCATAGCGTAAGCATATGATTCAATGCTACTTACTCAGGATCGTACTGCCGTACTGGCCCAGTATCGGGGCAATGGGGGGGTGGGGTCCCGGCCGTTCACGGGTGCGGACGGTCGGATACCTGACTTTTTAGAACGGGGCGCAGACGACACAAGAAAGCGTACATGAGATTCTCCCACTCCCATTGTGCGCCTCGAGCCGGTAATCGTACGCAGTGTGTCACGGACAAAAGCGCGAGTTTTTGGTGCTGTACCGTCAAGAGACGGCGCAATAGGCGAATCCGCCATTCGGATAACGTTCCTACGATTTGCCTGCACAATACAGCAAGGCGGCGGTTCGCCGGGAACTCGACGCGGGCTGCCTGCGTAGTTCAAAGTGTCAGAAAGGACAAACCGCCATGAGCACCCAGGCTTACCCCAATCCGCAAGCCGTCTTTTATCAACAATACGAAGTGGTGCGCCGCGATGAGGTAGTGGGCATCCTGCTGGCTCTCTTTCTGGGCAGCTTCGGCCTACACCACTTCTATCTGCGCCGCACCGGCCTGGGCATTCTCTACTGCTTCTTGTTCTGGTCGGGGATTCCGGCGATCCTGGGCTTTTTCGAGTGCTTTTTCATGCCCGGCCGGGTGCGCGAGTTCAACGCCATCCAGGCCGCCGGCATCGCCGCCGCACTCGGCATCGCGATTCCCGGATGGGGTGCACCGCCGGTGAACATCAATGTGAATATGCCGCCCGGCGCCGCGCCCGCAAGTATAAGCACGATGCAGGCCAGCCCGATTCAGCCGGCAGCGACCTTAGCGGCATGTCCGCGCTGCCAGCAAACCAATCCCGTTGGTTCCCGATTCTGCTCGGGCTGCGGAGCGGCACTCTAACTAACATGCCAACGGGACGGCGACCTTCGGCGGCCGAGACGGCGCGGCCATATGGACGTGGCGAGCCTGGGTCCCGATCCTCGGGCTGTGACGAAGGAAATTGCTCTTCAAACAGACCACGCGCCGCCGGCAATGAAGACTACGGAAGGTTAATCGATCGAGCCGCAAGTTCGGAGACACGGTGAGCGCTGTGCCGCCACGGCTGATGCAGGTGGCTTTGCGGTATCGGTTTTGATGCTCATGACTTTGGGATGCTTCCCATGTCTCAAATGCGAGACATGGGGCACCCGGCTTAACATAAGGCTCCCGCAGCGCTTCGAGACCAACCTGAGAGATCAGACGTTCCAGCCGAATCAGACGCGCCCGAATTTCCAAAGGCAGGGCATCGAGTTCAAGCCGCACTGTATCATTGCGAGCCTCGACTGCCACTCCACCGACGATCCTATCTCAAAAATGGGATATTATGAACTTCTCGTCTCGTCATCGTCCGGTTCCGCCGACGGTCATTTTATCCAGCTTGATGGTGGGCATGCCTACGCCTACGGGGACGCTCTGGCCGTCTTTGCCGCAGGTGCCGATGCCTTCGTCGAGCTTCAGGTCGTTGCCGACCATGGACACGTACTTCAAGGCTTCGGGACCGTTACCGATGAGGGTGGCGTCGCGGACGGGAGCGGTGATTTTGCCGTCTTCGATCAAATATGCCTCGGAAGCGGAGAAGACGAATTTGCCGTTGGTGATGTCGACCTGGCCTCCGCCGAAGTTGACGGCGTAGAGGCCGCGGCGGACGGAGCGGAGGATGTCCTCAGGCGCGTCGTCGCCGGCCAGCATGTAAGTGTTGGTCATGCGGGGCATGGGGATGGACTGGTAGCTTTGGCGGCGGCCTGAGCCGGTGTTGCCGATGCCCATCAGACGCGCCGAAAGCTTGTCGGAAAGATAGCCCTTGAGGATTCCGCCTTCGATGAGGACGGTCTCCTGGGTGGCGGAGCCCTCGTCGTCCACGTTGAGGGAGCCGCGCCGGCCGGCCATGGTTCCGTTGTCGACTACGGTAACCTTGCTGCTGGCGACCGATTGGCCGATGAGCCCGGCGAAGGCGGAGGTTTTTTTGCGGTTGAAGTCGGCTTCGAGGCCATGGCCGACGGCTTCATGGAGCAGAATGCCTGGCCAGCCCGGGCCGAGAACAACCTCCATTTCGCCGGCCGGGGCGTGAACGGCGCCGAGCTGCAGGATGGCTCCCCGAGCCGCTTCGCGTGCCAGTGCCTCCGGGCTTTTGCTGTTTTGGAATTGATCCAATCCGAGACGGCCGCCGGCGCCAGAGGAGCCCTTGGTTGTGTTGGCGCCGTCCTTGGCGATGACGAAGACGTTGAGGCGGGAGAGCGGCTGCGTATCGCTGGCGAAGGCGCCGTCGGAGGCGGCGATAAGGATGCGGCGAAGCTCCTCGAAGTAGGAGGCCCGCACCTGGATGATGCGGGGGTCGTACGCCCGGGCTGCACGGTCCGCGCGAAGGATCAGCTCCAGCCGGGCGGCGAGATCGAGGTCGTAGCCGCCGAGGGGGACGGGGTAGAGATCGGATGCTGGAGTCTCGGTAAAACCCTGAATCGGCTGCTTTGCCGGGCCGGAGGCGATGAGCGCGGCGGTGCGGGCAGCGTGAAGCAGGCGTTCGGGGCTGAGATTGTCGGTGTAGGCGTAGCCGGTGCGCTCGCCGGAAAGGACGCGGATTCCGCAGCCGGCGCTGGTTCCCTGGCTGGCTGATTTAACGATTTGTTCATCGACCCCGAGCGAGGTGGCCATGACGGACTCGAAGTAAAGGTCGGCGTAGTCCCCGCCGGCCGAAAGGGCCTCGCCCAGACAACGATCGAGGAGGCGCTCCGTGATGCCGAATTTCTCAAAAAAGTAGCGTTTATGGGTGGGAACCGGGGCTGGGACGGGTTGATTCATCGTAGTTTCAGTGTACGCGAATGGCGGTTTGGGGGGAGCGCGAGCGGAATCGACTTTTCTGCCTTGATGGTGTGCTGTCTTGGCCTTGGATGGGCGATGGAATCGTGGTAGGATTCACCCCATGAAGAAAATTCTTGCAGCAGCATTGCTTTTGATGGTGTTCTCCAGCCCGGTATTCGCGGAAGGCCATCACCATCACCACCATCATCATCACCACCATCCTCACGCCTGAGAAGAAGGAAGAAGTCGTCGTGGAGTTCTACGGGCTCCCACCCATCGGACAGAGACAAAGACGTCCGATGGATGGGGCACAATTTAATCCCTCACGGGTCGGCTTGGCAGGTCAGGGACTGAGGCAGAGCTGAGTCCGCGGGTGACAATGCTTTTTGAGCCTGGTGACGCGGGATGCACGCCATGACAGAGCTGGGTTATGACCCGCGATATCCGGTTGGCCGATTCAGGGCGCCAGCCGCGACCCTGCCGACTATCCGGCATGCGCATATTGAAACCTTGCGCCGTCTTCCCGAGCGGCTTCGCGCAGCCGTGAGTGGATTAAGCGAGGCGCAGCTTGACACTCCCTACCGGGAAGGAGGTTGGACGGCGAGGCAGGTGGTACATCACCTGGCCGACAGCCACGCCAACTCCGTGATCCGTTTCAAACTTGCGCTAACCGAAGATTGGCCCACGGTAAAGACTTACGATGAAGCGGCCTGGGCAGAGCTGGCTGACAGCCGGGCGCTGCCCATCGATGGTTCGCTGGTGTTTCTGGAAGCGCTGCACGCGCGGTGGGTGGCGCTGCTGGAGTCTCTGACAGACGAGGATTTTGGGCGCGGGTTTGTGCATCCCGAAAATGGCCGGCAGAGTCTGGCGACTTCGCTGGCGGTGTACGAGTGGCACTCGCGACACCATGTTGCGCACATCACCGGCCTGCGCGCGCGCATGGGCTGGTAGTGATGTGAAAGCCGAAACGAAAGCCTCTTCGGCGGCGCGACTGGCTGAAACCATAGAAGAATACCTGGCGGATCATCCGGGGGCGGCGCTGCTTGAGGACGGCCGTGTGCTTTTCGACATGCGGATGGCGCGTTACTCGGTGACCGAGTCTCATGGGCGATGCCTGCTTCAACTTTGGAGCGAAGAGCGCAACCTGGTGCGGACGGTGGCAGAGATCCAGGAGCGGGCCGCCTGCCTGCGGCTGATGACGCGGCGGATGGGCGCGGCCAAGCCACAGGCCCTCGAACTGGTTCCGACCAGCGACCGCCGGACGCCGACCGCCCGTGACGCCGCCCGGCGCAACTATCAAAAGGCCTTGGAGCGGGTGCTGATGCGGCGCTTTGCAGGCGCGAAGGTGGACGGCCTGCGGTCTGCGATGGATCTGGAGCACAGCTTCGGGCCGGCATATGTGCGCGGCAGGCTGTTGCGGGGCACGGCGGGGGATGCGGTGATTGGCGTGGGCCAGGCGGAGTCGGCGGCGACCATCGACGGCGTTCTTACGCTGGGAATCCTGTGGCTCGACTACTGCCGGCAGAAGGGCGATGCGCGGCGGCACTTTGGCGGATTGAAGGTGATCGTGCCGGCAGGGTCGTGGCGAACGACTGCGGAAAGAATGGCATGGTTGAACCATGCGGCCGCCAATTTTGAGCTTTTCGAGCTGGATGAGCGGAGCGAAGAGCTCACCCAAATTGATTATCGCGACACCGGAAACCTGGATTCGAGGCTGGTTCACGCGTTTTCGCAGGCGGCGGCGATGGAACGCTGCCGTAAGGGGATCGACCGGCTGATGGAACTGGTCCCCGATGGCGCGCGGGAGCGGGTTGAGGTACGGGCAACTTCGGCCACGGAAGTGGGATTGCTGCTGCATGGGCTCGAATTTGCGCGGGTGCGCCATGGGGTGGCTGCGCATTCGTTTGATTCTGTCGATGATGTGAGCTTCGGGGCGGGAGCCCATGAGACCCCGCTGACGGTGGAGACTGAGGAGCTTTGCCGGGAGTTAGTGAGGCGGCTTTTCCTGAGCCGGCACAGCGATGGATCCCACTCCGATCCGCTGTTTCGAATGCAGCCTGAGCGATGGCTGGAATCGGCGTTGCGCGCCGGGATGTCGTTGCTGTTTCCAGGGTTGCGAGGAGACCTGCTTTACTCGCAGGTGCCCGCGCTTTCGACCGGCGACCGCGGCATGCTTGACCTGCTCACCCTGGACCGCAATGGCCGGCTGGCGATCCTGGAACTGAAGGCCGATGAAGACCTGCATCTGCCGCTGCAGGCGCTCGACTACTGGATCAGGGTGCGCGCGCTCAACTGCGACCGGCAGGCGGCTGGGACGGCACGATCGTTTTCGGCGTTTGAACGGCAGGGGTATTTCCAGGGCGCGGAGGTTTCGACCCTGGAGCCGAAGCTGCTGCTGGCTGCCCCGGCTCTGAGGATTCATCCCGCCAACGAGCCGGTGCTGCGCTATTTCTCGCCGCAGGTGGAGTGGGAACTGATCGCGCTAGGGGAGTTCTGGCGGAGGGAGCTGAAGGTGGTGTTCAGGAAGCGGAGCGGTGAGCGGGGCGGACCGGCCTTTGACGGCGACCGCTCGGATGCTGCCATAGAGTGACCTTACGCGCTTACCCCAGGAGCATTTGACCGTCTTTCAGAAGGATGGATATTTTCGCGCGCGCGCACGCTATCACCGGAGGAGTTTGATGGCGTCAGGTCGGTCGAAGGTTCTTATCGTCGACGACGATCCTTCACACCTAGAGATTTATGGCCTGTTGATCGAGCGGGCCGGGTACCAATCCTATCCGGTGCTGGTGAAGTTTGCCGGGACGGATATCCCTCGGAATGCGGAGATCGGCCTGGTTCTGCTGGATTACAAACTGCATTCGTTGAGGACCTCAACGGAGATTGCGCAGGAGATTCGCGGCCTCTTTCCGCAGGCACCGATTATTTTGCTCTCCGACCTGTGGAGCATCCCAGCGGATATTTCGCCCTATATTACCGAGTTTGTGCGCAAAGGGCAGCCGGCTCATTTGCTGGCGACCGCCGCCCGATTGTTGCGGGCTGCCGGGTAACAATTTCCTATTCCTGTTGCCCCGACCGGTTTCGTCGCGCCTGCGGAGTTTTCCGGGTCATCGATTGTGGAATGGGCACCCTCAGTTGGCGGTAGATCAACATTCCTAAGAACTGAGTGCGCGTTTGTCCGTCGTCCTTGCGAAGTTCGGCCGTCGCCTTGGGGGCGGCGCCTTGGGAATTTCCTGCATCCGGGCTGCAAAAGCTTGCATGGATCTCCTGTTTCCGTGGATAGGCAATCAATTCTGTTGCATCATCATCAAGGATCGAGAGTAACGGGAAGCAAGGAAGCGCTATTTGCAGCCCCTTGCCTTGGGTAGGCTCTTGGGTTGAGGATGAGGTTGCGAAATCGATGATGCTCAAACTACAGGTCTGGGGTTCGCGAAGATGATTCTCCCGAGTCTCCGGGGCGACCTGGATATCATGCCTTCACCCATCAAGGACCGGCCGGGGATCCTGATGCGCGACACTTTCCGGTTTTCAGACGCCACCCTCGTTATTCCTCCGCCGCTGGTTCACAGCCTGACCTTCTTCGATGGGACGCGGACAGACGCGGACCTGAAGGGAGAATTGGCGCGATTGGTGCAGAAGGACGAGATCGACGCCGTGGCCGGCCAGTTGATTGCGGCCCTGAGCGACGCGGGGTTCCTGGAAGACGAGACTTTTGCGAATCTCAGGGAGAAGCGGCTCTCGGCGTTTGCAGCAAGTCCGGTGCGGGAGGCGGCGTTTGCGGGGTCGGCGTATCCGGCTGAGCTCGATCCGCTCAAGGGCGTGATGCAGCGATACCTGGGCCCGCCGCCTTCCACCGGGGAGGCGACGATCGGGATCGCCGCGCCGCACGTAAGTCCCGAAGGCGGATGGCAATGCTACCGCGCGGCCTATCGAACCCTGCCGCCGGAGCTCGCGGATGCGACCTTCGTCGTGCTGGGGACTTCGCATTACGGACAGCCGGACAAGTTCGGAATGACGCGCAAGTGCTTCGAGACTCCATTTGGAAGGACAGGAATCGACGAGGCTCTGGTGGACGAGTTGGCCGTGCAGCCGGCGGTTCTGATGGAAGACTATTGCCATGCCGTGGAACATTCGATCGAGTTTCAGGTGCTCTTTTTGCAGGCCATCCTGTCGCCCGAGGTGCGGATTCTTCCCATCCTCTGCGGTACTTTTGGGAGGCATTTTAATGGAGGCGGATTGCCTGAAGACGACGAGGGGGTGAGGCGGTTCATCGCCGGCCTCGGCGAAATTGCGGAGCGGGAGAAGCGCCGGCTGTTCTGGGTGCTGGGCGTCGATATGGCGCACATGGGGGTCCGCTACGGAGATCGGTTCAGTGCCCGCGCGGAACAGGATGAAATGACACTCGTCAGACAACGGGACATGCGAAGAATCGAGCAGGTGAATGGCGGGGATGCACGGGGCTTCTGGGGTCTTGTTCAGGAAGGTGGGGACGACGACCTGAAGTGGTGCGGGTCCTCTCCGATCTACACGTTTATGAAAGCTGTTCCCCAGGCCCGGGGAAGGCTGCACAGGTACGAGCAGTGGAATATCGATGAACAGAGCGTGGTCAGCTTCGCCGGAATGTCGTTTTCGGCTGGCTAAGCTCAATGCTGTTCACTTAACTGCCTGTGGCGAAGGTCGGGATTTGAAGGGGCACGACTTTCGTCGTGCCGAAGCAATTCAAAATAAACGCGGGCTTTATATTTTCCGCCGCGTGGCTTCATTGAAGCTTGCAGGTGCGAGGTGAGCGGGCTAGACTTCGGTTGCACATCATTCCAGCTCTCCCATCGCTCCAGCCCCGGAGGCACTCATGACTATCGACCCTTCTGCCCTGACACGCCGCAACTTCATCAAAGCCGCTGGAGCAACCGCCCTGCTGCCCCGCGGCCCATGGGCTCGCGCCGCCGCCTCCAACCGGATTACCCTCGGCGTCATCGGGTGGGGCATGATGGGACCGGGCAACACCAAGGTCTTCCTCGAACAGCCCGACTGCCAGGTGGTCGCGGCCAGCGATCTCGACACCATCGCCCTGCAGGCCGCCGTCGACACCATCAACACCCGCTACGGCAACACCGACTGCCATGCCTATCACGACTACCGCGAACTGCTCTCCCGCGACGACATTGACGCCGTCATGATCGCCATCCCCGATCACTGGCACGCCATCGTAGCCACCGAGGCCGCCAGCCGCAAAAAAGACATCTACGGCGAAAAGCCTCTTGCCCGCACCGTCCGCGAGCAGCAGGCCATCGTTCAGGCAGTCCAGAGAAACTCCGTGATCTGGCAGACCGGCTCCTGGCAGCGCTCCGTGCCCGTCTTCCACAAGGCAGCCGAGATCGTTCGCAACGGCCTCATCGGCAACGTGGTCCGCGTCGAGGTCGGTCTGCCGGGCGGCCACCACGACTTCGCCGGCAACGAGCCCGCGCTGCTTGCCAAACTGGCCACCCTGCCTGAAAAAATCACCGATCCGGCTCTCGTCCTGCCCGGAACTCCGGCCTGGAATCTCGCCGTCACCGCCCCGCCGGCCGATCTCGATTACGACCGCTGGATCGGCCCCTCCAAAATGGAGGAGTACATCGAAGCCCGGGTGCATAAGAACTGGCGGTGGAACTACAACACCGGCGGCGGCCAGCTCATGGACTGGATCGGTCACCACGGCGACATCGCCCACTGGGGACTCGGTTTCGACTCCACCGGCCCTTCTGAAATCGAAGGCTTCGGCCAGTTCCCCGCCCCCAACGCTCTCTGGAACACGGCTACCAGGTACCAGGTCGAGTGCACCTACCGCAAGGAAGTCACCCACTACCCCTGCGACGTTCACATCACCATCGCCGGCGGCTCTCCCGCCATCAACATGGGCACCAAGTGGATCGGAACCGACGGCTGGGTCTGGGTCGATCGCAGCGGCTTCGACGCCTCCAATCCTGAGTGGACCACGCTGGATACCCTTCCTGAAGACCAGCGCAAGATCAAGCTCTACGAGTCAGCCGAGCATCGCCGCAACTTCCTCGACTCGGTAAAATCCCGCAAGCCCACCGTCACCCCGGTCGAGGTCGCCCACCATTCCACCCTCCCCGGCCATCTCGGTCTCATCTCGATGCTTACCGGCCGTAAGATCCACTGGGATGTGGCCCAGGAAAAAATCCTCGACGACCCCGCGGCCAGCGAACTGCTGAGCCGCCCTTATCGTGCCCCCTACAAGCTGGCGTGAATTCTATGAGTCGGCGGGTGGCCACGATCTTTCATCCCTTTCAGGCTACCAACGTGGGTGCCCTCGGTCCCTCGCACTTGGGGACCGAGGATGGCACAGACCTCGGTTCACAGGACATGGCCGCCGTCTGGTGGCCATTGCGGAGTCTGAATGAGCAGGATGACTGAGACTCTGCCGGAAACTAACCTTTTCGATAGGGGTGGAAGCAAGATTGCGAAAGCCTGGAAATCAGTCCAGTTCCGCTAATTTCAGCGGCTCTCCGGCGCCATGCCGAATCGTGAGCACCCATAGTGCCGCCGTTCATCGACTTTAAAATTACGCGGTAAACATGCGGCTTCGCGCCATCGAGGAGCTGCCGCAGTTCTTCTCACTTGAGCGAACACTTGGCATTTTCGGGATGATTCGGGGGCCAATAGACGACGCATTCAGTCGGATGAGCAGCCAACTTGAGCAGCAGGTTTTCGCGTGTTAAATCGTCAGAGGCCCGCAGCCAACGATCCTGCAATTGCCCGTCGACCGCGTCTTGAACACGCGCCTCTGTTGAGTACAGAATTCTACCGCCGTACTCAGTTTCACGAATGCCGTCGACGATTTTCTTGTCTCCAGAATTTTTCGGTTGCAGTTTCATAGGTTGATGGAACCGAACGGACCCAATTGGCAAAAAAGAACAGAGCAGCAAATAAAACTGCAATGATGGCAGCACCAAGCGCAAGTTGCCATCGGACGGTAGGCTGCGGCGGTTGCTTAGCTCTTCTGAAATGCTTCTTACTCACGAGTCACCAGAGCGACGTGATCACCGCCTCACAAAATCATTCCATACCTCGGTCGGTGGGAGTAATAGGGGTCGTTGCACAAGCTCCGAATGAGTCGAATCGTATTCACCAACTCGGCTACAAAGACAGACGAGCTAAGCAAGTGTGAACCCGTAGAGCTTACGCGCGGCGTCACTGTCAAAGGTCAGCGTCGTAGAACATCGCCTCCATATCCCCAGGGAGCCGACCAAAGCATCTTCAAAGCTGCCGGCTCCAATCCTGAGAGCGATCACAGCGTTATACACTTCCTGTTCATTCTGAACTTCCAGCGTGTCGGCCGACAGCACTTTCTCAATGTCGTTCGCAAGATCCTGCCTAGACCGCTTGAATACGCTCTTGAGCACCCAGAAGACCTCGAGGATTGTGACCAGGCTGACGAAGCCGGGCTCCTGTTCGGAGAGTTGTTGGGTGATGATTTCGGTTGCGCGTGGAGATTGGACCGGATCGTCTTGCGCCAGGTATCGCATGAGCATATTCGTATCGAGCCCGATCATTTCCTTGGCCGCCTCGATCTCTCCGTAGCGCCTGCTTCAATAGCCGCGTCCATCTCTGCGAGGGATACCGCTTTTGAAGGTTTCGGGATCATGCCTTTCAGCTTTGAGGTCGAAATCTTGGGCAAAATGATCACGCCGTCCGGATGGAAGAAGAACTTGAATCGATCCCCTGGATGCAGATCCAGCCGATCGCGCACCGCCTTAGGGATAGTGGCTTGCCCTTTGCTGCTCAGTGTCGCTTCCATGGTCGAAACCCCCTCCTTTACATTCTAGCAAAAGTAAAGATGCCGGCCGACAGGGACACCTGTTCACCGCCAAAACCTGCTAGCCTTACCTGTTCCGGATCTCCATCGATAGACAGGTGCCATCATGACCACCAGGTTCGCGGGCTTCGACTTTCTCCATCTCGACCAAAGCTTCAATGAAGACGAGCTTCTCGTGCGACGCACGGCCCGCGACTTCGTCGACGACCACATCATTCCCATCATCGAAGCCTGCTTCCGCGAAGACCGCTTTCCGCGCCAGCTCGTCCCTCTTATGGGCGAACTCGGCTTCTACGGCGCCACGATCGACGGCTACGGCTGCGCCGGCATGTCCAACGTCGAATACGGCCTTGTCATGCAGGAGCTCGAACGCGGCGACTCGGGGCTGCGCAGCTTCGTCAGCGTCCAGTCGGCCCTGGTCATGTACCCCATCTTCACCTTCGGCTCCGAGGAGCAGAAGAAGACCTGGCTCCCCGCTCTCGCCAGCGGCGAAAAGCTAGGCTGCTTCGGCCTCACCGAGCCCGGCTTCGGCTCTAATCCCGGCGGCATGACCACCCGGGCCCGCAAATCCGGCGACGAATACATCCTCAACGGCGAAAAAATGTGGATCACATCCGGCACCATCGCCGACGTCGCCATTGTCTGGGCCAAGCTCGAAAACGAAGACGGCGCCGCACCCGGCAATGACTCGGTCCGCGGCTTCCTGGTCGAGACCAACCGCCCCGGCTTCTCCGCCCACGACGTCCACGGCAAGTGGTCCCTCCGCGCCTCCGTCACCAGCGGCCTCTCGCTCCAGGACGTTCATGTCCCCGAGTCCAGCCTGCTCCCCGGCGCGACCGGCCTCAAGGGCCCGCTGATGTGCCTCAACCAGGCGCGCTACGGCATCAGCTGGGGAGCTATCGGCGCGGCCTGTTCTTGCTACGACACCGCCCTCCAATACGCAAAAGTGCGCAAGCAGTTTCACAATCAGCCCATCGCGAGCCATCAGCTTATCCAGGAAAAATTGGTCTGGATGGCGTCCGAAATCTCGAAGGCCCAGTTGCTCGCGCTCCATGTAGGCCGCCTTAAAGACGCGGGCAAGGCCGGCCATCAGCACATCTCGATGGCCAAGAGAAACAATGTCTGGATGGCTCTGGAATCCGCCCGCCTGGCCCGCGACATCCTGGGAGCCAACGGCGTCACCGAGGACTACCCCATCATGCGCCACATGATGAACCTCGAATCCGTGAAAACGTACGAAGGCACCCACGACATCCACACGCTCATCCTCGGCCAGCACCTGACCGGCATCGCCGCATACTGACCAACAGGATCCAGTCGCCGACGATTTTGCCGATCTCTCTTGGAGGTAGCGGAGTTCGCTTGATGCTGGTAGCGACCAATGGCCATCCAGGAATGGTGTTGCCTGTCGTCTCAGACGGAGATTGCGAGAAGACGCCCCGGGTTGCCGCCAGAATCGACAACAGACCCAGGACAGAGGAGACATCCGACCGCTAAGAGCTGTTTCTCATGCAATATCTCGTTTCACAGTTGGAGCGGAATCACCTGCACGAGGAGTGGCTCCATTCACCGCCTCGCCCGTGGGTGTGAATAATTGCCGATCATTCAGGCTGCGATTCGATCTCGATGGCCGATAAACAAATGCAGGCAATCTCACTTGCTACTGCTCTGTGCCGCCTGCTTGTTTTGTTGGTCAACATACCACTGTGGGAGATAGGTGTGATGAAGGTGTCCGGCGCTAAAGTCGTCGAAGGTAAGGTACGGTTCCAGATGATGCAACTGGGCCTGCTGTTCGAATTCGGCCTTCAACTGCGCCAGCTTCTCCGGATCCTTCCGAGCGAGGTCAATGCGTTCGGTCGGATCGTCATTCAGGTTGTAGAGTTCCCACGCGTTATCGTCGAAGGGCGGATTGCTGAGCGCGTTTTTGGTGAGGACGTCGTTGGGGTATGCCAGTTCGGCCTTCCAGCCATTGTCGTAGATGGAACGCGAACCGAAGATGTAGTAGTACTGCAGCGTGTGACGCGTGGGCGCGTTGGCGTCGTCAATCGAGTAGGCCAGCGAGGTGCCTTCAATCGGCTGCTGCTTGACGCTGCGAATCTGTTCGGGGGCCTTGACGCCGACCAGATCGAGCGTGGTGGGAAGAAGATCGATCACATGGCTGTATTGGGTGCGAATGCCGCCCTTGTCCTTGATGCCCTTGGGCCAGTAAACGATGAGAGGGTTGTGCGTGCCGCCTTCGCTGTTTGCATCTGATTTCCAGTAGCGAAACGGCGTATTGGCGGCCTGAGCCCAGCCCAGCGGATAGTTGCCCTGCCTCGAATCAGGAGTGCCGATCTTGTCGATATTGGCCAGGTTATAGGCGACTCTGGCCTCATCGCTTACCTGCTTGCCGCTATAGGAACGGTCGATGCTTCCTTCCTGCGTGCCTTCCTTGCTGGCGCCGTTGTCGCCGATGGAGAGGAAGATCAGCGTGTTGTCGAGCTGCCCGATCTCCTTCAGGTGATTGACCAGCCGTCCGATCTCAAAGTCCGTATAGGTCAAATAGCCCGCATACACTTCCATGAAGCGCGCATAGAGCTTCTGCTCATCCGGCGTGAGTTTATCCCAGGCCTTTACGGTGGGATTGCGCTCGGGAAGTATCGCATTGGCGGGGATCACTCCGAGTTTCTTCTGGCGCTCAAAGACCTCTTCGCGGTACACATCCCAGCCCTTGTCGAATTTACCCTTGTATTGATCGCTCCAGTATCTGTCGACCATGTGCGGGGCGTGGGTGGCGGCAGGCGCGTAGTAGAGGAAGAATGGCTTGTCCGGCGCGGCCTTCTTCTGCCGATCAATATAGAAGATCGCCTTGTCGGTGATCTGGTCGCTGAGGTGACGGCCATCCGGAGTCGCGTGCGCCTGGTCCTCCACGAGGTCCGGCTTGTATTGATCGGTTGCCGAGCCGAGGAATCCGAAGAAGTGATCGAAGCCTTTTCCGGTAGGCCAGTGATCGAATGGGCCGGCATCGGTCCCCTCATCGTTAGGCGTTATGCCATACTTGCCGACTGCAAAAGTGTTGTAGCCGTTGTCGCGCAGGATTTCGGCGATCGTGCCGGCCGTGGACGGAATTCTGCCATCCCATCCGGGGAAACCGGCGGACGAGGAAACGTCTGAAAATCCGGATTCATGCACGGATGCGCTGTTGCGGCCGGTGAGCAGCGCCGAGCGGGTCGGCGCGCAGATGGCGCAGGTATGAAAATTCGTGTAGCGCAGACCATTGGTGGCGAGACTGTCGAAGGTGGGGGTCTGGATCGGGCCGCCGAATGTACCGGCAGCGCCATAGCCCACATCGTCGATCAGAATCCAAACCACGTTTGGCGCGTCGGCGGGTGCTTTCACCGGCTCGGGCCACCATTCTTTCGAATCTGCGAGTGTTCTGCCCGCGACTCCCTGATAGGGCTGTGCCGTTTGAGCATGGAGCGGGAGACTCGCACCCGCCGCAATGACCAGCGTCGATGTCAACGCATTCAATACTCTTCTCTCGTTCATAAATCTCCTGTTGGGTTCATTCATTCAAAGATGACCTGGTAACGGGGTTATCAAATCGCCGACTGCAACGAGGGCGGCGAACGGCTCCAAAGCAATGGATTTGATCGCGCGCCAAGTCAGGCTGAACCTGCGCTTAGCGACACATAGGCCCGCTGGAGCGGCGCATCTGACTGGCGCGCATCACAAAACATGCGCCCAGAATTAGAACTTCGTTGGCAATGTAAGAGGGGCTGCGCCAGTCGAGCCGCAACGCGATGATTATCGACAGGTACAACAATAGCGGAAATCGAGGGACGACTCCTTATGCAGGAAGCCGAAAGGCGAATTTGGCGATGCCGAATGCCTCATTGAACCGTATCCCTTACGCTGAGGAGTGGGTGAGTCCCGTCCAACCCGAGGGAACTAAGCTTGACTCGCGAAGGTGACACTAGCATACATGAGAGCCGCCCGTTGATATCACCGCCGAAGTACAGCGGCTTGTAAATTCTTAAAGATCGAGCGGAATTTTATGAAAAATCACTTGCGGCAAAGCACTTTTTTATGATATCGATTCCTCCTGACGGAATTCCGCAAGGAAACGACTGTCTAACCACCAATCGGACCCCAGATGAAAAAGCCGGTTGGCGAGAAGGAGGAGATCATGGCAGATGAGAGCTCATCGGGTCAGCCGAAGACCCTGGAAATGCGGGTAGCTGAACTGGAAGACAAGCTGTCCAAGGTCCATATCACCGAGGACGAAATGAAGGCCTATCAAAAAGTGTCATCGCTGGTAGGTCAACAGGCGCAGCCTACTCTCAGCCCGCAAGTCTGCGTGCTGAATTGTATTATTGCGCGCTGCATCATCAATAACTGCATCACGTCCGTTTGCGTCCATCAAACGTGCATTTATGAATGCACATGCGGTCCTTGCTCCTGTATTGCCCAGGCGAAAGGTCCTACCGGAGGATTTGGCACGCTCGGCAGTTAGCGAACAATGGACCCGCACACAACGTTCCCCGATGTCGTTTTTGCTGCGCTTCCGTTCGCCGACATTCAGAGGCCGGTCATCGGCGTAAGTCTTCTGCAAGCCGGCTTGCGGAATCGCGGCTTCCATTCTCAAATCGAGTATTTCAACATCGCCTTAGCCGAGTTAATCGGATCCGAAACATATCACTTGCTGGCAAACTCGCTGCCGCCGGATTGCCTCGCGGGCGAGTGGTTTTTCGCGGATCTTGTCTTCGGTGACAGGATACCTGACGCCGAGGACTACCTGAAAAGAGTCCTCTACCCTTACCTGCCTTCCGAGGCGGCAAGGTCCGCGCTTCTCGAAGCCAGAACGTTTCGATCCCGGTTCATTGACTCGTGCGTAGCGCGGCTTACCGAATTGCACCCTCGCGTGGTGGGATTCCCCACCAGCTTCCACCAAACCTGCGCCTGCCTGGCAGTCGCTCAGAGATTGAAAGCCGTACCCAATGCACCCTTGATAGTCTTCGGCGGAGCCAATTGCGAAGGCGAGATGGGTTGGCAGATGATCCGTTCTTTTCCCTGGATCGACTACGTCGCAACCTCAGAAGCGGATTTGAGCTTTCCGCGGCTCATCGAGAACCTCCTGATTCGCAACGAGCGCACCGCTCCTCCGGGAATTCTGGGCCGGGATGACGAGCCGAGCGACGCCGAGCCTGTCAGGGATATGAATGCGCTCCCATTTCCCGATTATTCGGAATTCTTCGCGGGTGCACGATCCTCCTCGCTCGGGACGGCGTTGAATCCAGTGGCGCTGATTGAAACCTCGAGGGGATGCTGGTGGGGAGTGAAACATCACTGCACATTCTGCGGCCTCAATGGCGCAGGCATGGAATTTCGGAGCAAGAGCATTGAACGGTGCTTGCAGGAATTCACGCTGGTATCAGAGCAATACCAGGTGAAGCGGATCGATTGCGTCGACAACATTTTGGACACTCGCTACATCAAGTCGCTGTTTCCGCTCCTGGCCCGCAGAAATCTCGACCTCTCGTTGTTTTATGAAGTGAAAGCAAACCTGGGATACGATCAGCTGCAGCTCATGCGAGACGGCGGCGTGCGTGGCATCCAGCCGGGAATCGAGAGCTTCAGCAACCAGGTGCTTCACATCATGAGGAAGGGTTGCACTGGATTACAAAACATACAATTGCTTCGCTGGTGCCGCGAACTTGCGATTGACGTCGTCTGGAACATTCTGGCAGGTTTTCCAGGTGAATCGCCGCAGGAATACGATCGGCAGGCAGATCTCATCCCGCTTCTTACGCACCTCGCGCCGCCTACTTGTTGCACACCGGTTCGGCTGGACCGCTTCAGCCCGTTTCATTCCAATCCAGGTGAATTCGGATTCGGGCGCGTCCGCCCTGCCGCAGCTTACTATTATGTGTTTCCGCTCGAAAGGCGCGAGCTTGCCAAGCTGGCCTATTTCTTTGACTTCGATTACCAGGATAGGCGAGATCCAGAATCGTACCTGAAGCGACTACGCGAAGAGGTGGGGAAATGGTGGAGCGCGCAACCGATGGCAGATGAGAAGAAGCCTCGGCTCGATGCAAAGCCCCACCCTCAGGGTGTTCTCATCGAAGACACTCGACCAATCGCTGTGAAAGATCAAGATGTGCTCAGCGGGATTTCCGCGCAGTTGTACCTGAGTTGCGATACTGCCAGGAGTGTCGGATCTCTGGCTCGCTCTCTGAGTTGCGCGATCAACGAATGCGAGGTTCGCGCGATCCTCGACGACTTTGTTCGAGCCAAGACGATGGTTCGAATGGACGATCATTACCTGAGCCTGGCAGTTTTCCGTGAACGCTCCCAGTTAATGGAGGTAAGCCGATCCAGTGAAAGCACAAATGTTCGACAAGCCGCGACTTCCGAGCCACTATTACGTGTGGTCTGAGCCACCGGACGAGGCGGGCGATGAATCTTTGCACTTTGTCTCGGAACGACGAAGGATCAAGCTGAAGGGGCATTCTTTTCGAGAGTTCGAGCGCAGAGTGATTCCTTTGCTGGATGGGAATCACACGCTCGAAGAGATTGGTCGCAGCGTTGAAGATGTCTTCGCGTTCGGCGATCTGGTTGGGGGGCTTGAATTGCTCGCTTCACAAAACCTGCTGGAAGACGGTCCTGTTCAAGGGCTGGATGGCGCTTCCGCGGCACAGTTGACTCCGCAGTTCAACTTTTTTCATGAGCTCGGCCTGGATGCCCTCGACATGAAGCGGAGGCTCAGCGCCGCGAGAGTGACGGTATTCGGATTGAGCGGAGCGGGCGCAGGCGTTGTTGATAGCTTGGCGGCAACCGGGATTGGCAGAATTAGCGTGGTGGATAGTCTGCCGGTCTCCGCGGCGGATGTATATTTGTCATTCGGCATAAGTAGATCGGATGTTGGAAGGAGTCGCGCCGACGTCGTCGAGCGGCGAGCCGCCGAACGCTCCCCGGCTACTCGGTTGGAGATCGTTGCGGACGATATCAGCTCCGACGAAGCAATTGGGAGCGTGATCGATGGCTCGGATTTTGTGGTCTGCTGCCTTGACGCTGGACAGTCTTCCCTTATCTACAAGTTGAACCGTGCCTGCATCAAGAAGAACATCCGGTGGAGTTCCTGCGCGATATCCGGGAGCGAGGTGATCATTGGTCCCACCGTGCATCCCCGCCAGACGCCGTGCTTTCTCTGCTACAAAATGCGGGCTGTGGCCTGCGCCGGCAATCCCGAAGATGCTTTTGCCCTTGAAAAGTTGCTCGACAAGCGGAAGCGGGATGACAGTTCCGAGCGCGAGAATTTGGTCTTTGGCGCAGGTGTCGCCGCGAACTTGCTGGCTCTCGAGGCCTTTCGGGAAATCGCCGGTCTGACGCCTGTCCCAACCCTCGGAAAGGTAGTGATTTTCAACCTTCTTGACATGAGCATGTCGAAGCATGTCGTGCTTCGGAAACCGTGGTGTCCTGCGTGCTATCCACCCGGGTCCGGAGAAGCGGAAAAGAGGGACAAGCAATCGCCCCAGGCGGAGCGGCCATGAACGACACAGCCCTTCGTGAGATGGTGGGGAACTGGGCCGATCTTGTAAGTCCAAGGACAGGCATTATTCGAGCCCTGTCGCGTGTTCAGCGCGGCGCGGAAGAGCCGTCTCCGCCATTCATTTATCAGTCCGAAGTATCGCACTTCGATTTTCAGATGGCCAGGGCCCAGGATCGAGCGTCGGCCGGAAAAGGCGCCACGGAAGAGGCGGCAATTCGTGGAGCGATTGGAGAAGCGATTGAGCGCTACTGCGCATCGCACATCGATCCCACTGCAACGATCGTTTCGCAATGGCTCCCTATCTCGGATCGGGCCGTGGCTCCCACTGAATTTGTGCTCTACTCCGCCAATCAATATGAGCAGCGAAAGGTCCAGTATCACCGCTGGGACATGAAGGACGAAGTGACTTGGGTCGCCGCGCACGAACTGCCATCCGATCGCCTTGTGTATGTGCCTGCCAGTCTTGTCTATCTGCAATTTCCTCAGCGCCGCGTCGAAGATGTATTCACTCCGGCAACTTCAAACGGGCTTGCGGCAGGCCCAACCCTCGACTACGCAATCCTGCACGGGCTCTACGAATGCATGGAGCGAGATGCGTTCCTGGTCACTTGGATGGCACGACTTCCGGCCCCTGAAATCCTCTTTGACGAGAGTTCTTCGTTGGCGAATTCCATTCGCGCGCACTACAAGCGCTTTGGTTGCGATTTGCGAGTTTTTCAAATGTGCACCGACCTGGAGATTCACGTGATGATGGCGGTTGCGCTTGACGAGACCGGCCGCGGACCGGCGATCGTGGTAGGCCTTGGCTGCCACGCCTCCCCGGAACACGCTTTAACACGTGCCATGTTGGAAATTTGCCAGGTCCACCCGGGCGAGGCGCGAAGGTATCGCGAGCGGCTGCCGGGCGAGCGGTTGAAACGGCCGGAGGATATCAAGGGACTCGAAGACCATAGTGCGTGGGCGAGCATGCCCGAGCAACTCGGCGAATTCTCGTTTCTGATTGAAAACCGCCGAACGAAACGTTTGGAGAATTTGCCGGATTATTCGACCGGTAATACCCAGGGCGACCTGGAACATTGCGTGGGAACACTGCGGCGCGCAGGCTCGCGGGTCTTCTATGTTGACCTGACCACCTCCGACGTGACCGGCTACGGTATCCGCGTCGCGCGAGCACTTGCCACCGGACTCCAGCCCATTCATTTCGGTTGGGGCGAAGAACGGCTTGGCGGGGCGCGCCTCTTCGAACTTCCACACCGACTTGGCTTCGCGTCCGCAACACTTCCGGAGAGCGACTTGAATCCGTGTCCACATCCGCTCGCGTGAGGAGCATGCATGTTGCCCTTTGAAGATAGCAGGAGTCTCTCTCTGCTCTTTCATCTGAACTCGGAACCGTGGGCCAACGTCGATGCGTATCAGGCCGCGACTTACGAAGTCGAGTACAAAAAAGTCAGTTGTTCTTCGCCAACCGTAGCGCTGCCTCTCCCACCGGAAACTGAAATCCTGCGAGCATCGAGAAGGCGCTCGTCTTGCCGCGCTTTTGAGCCCAGAACGCTGGCCCTTTCGCAATTGAGCACCCTATTGCTTGGCAGCTATGGCATCATGCGAACAGAAACAACTTTGCTGGGCGGATCTTTGGCGCTTATGCGCGCTGTCCCATCCGCCGGCGGCTTGTTTCCGCTTGAAGTCTATGTTGCGTCGCAGCGAATCGAGGGTCTGCCGGATGGCTTGCATCATTACAACGTTCGCAATCATGCCCTGGAGCCTTTGAGGAATGAACCCTTTTTCAAAGCCCTGCAACCACATTTATTCATGTACCAGGCGATCGAGAACGCCAATGCGATTGTGTTTTTAGCCGCGGTATTCGACAGGACCCAGAAGAAATATGGACCACGCGGTTATCGGTACGTGCTCCTGGAAGCAGGCCACGTTGCGCAGAGTATTTGTTTGCTGGCAGCCGAGCAACAGCTCGGTTCGCTTTGCATGGGCGGATACGCGGATGGAGACCTGAACCGAGTTTTGGGCCTGGCTCCACTTGAAGAAGGCGTCGTCTATTCGATTGCCGTGGGCTGGCCCGCCGCGGCAGACTCAACTCCATAACCGAACAACCATCAGCAGGTTCCAGGACTGATTGCCGAGCCTCTTTCAAAGCTGCATCAGTTTCGACTCGATGAGAGGAAGGCGGCGGTTCGGCCGGCATGATCGCATCCATTTGCCAACGGGCATTGCTCGCACCGCGGGAACTTATCCTTGCATATCACCCGTCCGTGTTCCCTCAGCAGGAGAAACGCCTCTTGCAACGCCAGGGTGTCTCGCGGCAGCACTGGCGCGATGTTCTGCTGAACCTCGCGATACATGCTTCCATAGTTCTTTTGCAGTCTCCCCCAACCCACGCGTACCAGCACCCGCAGCCCGTTCGATTCGAGCGGCAAACCCAGGCTCATTCCGCAGAACAACAGTATCTTCTCTGCTCCCGGATCGCCTATGTCGGGAAACTGCTTCAGCGCCTTCCTGGCCTCTGCATAGGACCGCTCGAGTATGGTGCTTAAGTCGCCGTCGAATCGCTGCAGCGTGACCCGAGCAATCTCGCGCCATCGAAATACGCGTACTTCCGGCCGCATCCCGCCTCGTCGCGCCAGCGGCAGCAGCGTTGAATCCGGTGCACGGTTGATCGCGGCAGCATTCATCCCGACCTGCTCCTGCAGCGCTTCAAACACCTCTCGCCGGCGCTTGTCGGGAAGCAAGTAGCAGGCGTTCTCCCACATCACCAGTGCGAAGGGTCCTTGCGCAGCAGGCTCCTCAAGTTGTCCATACCGATGCTTTAGCCTGGACATCATCTTCAAGAAACTTAGCACCAGAAACCTTCTACGTACGCCCGGCGGCCAAGCTACACTCAATCCGGTTCGACCTGAACCACAGCGATTGCTTGGGATGCTGGCGGCTGGCGCAGGACTCGTCCTCTGCAAAAACAGTCTACCGCTCGCCGGCGCTTTCCAGAGCCGAGCCATGCCCACGATTGGAGCCACTCCCATTGGATTAGCGCTCGACTGCGACTGAAGAGTAGCTCGCCGTGTGCAATACCGAACAGCATTCACCGTCCCAGAAGCCGAGAATCTGACCGTGGATCTGTGTGGAGTTGATGCGCTGCAATGTGATCCGAAGGCACACGTAGATAGGAATCGAGGAAACATGTTTCACTGGAAAGCTCTCACCTTAGGGGCCGCGATTCTCGTGCTGCCTCTCAGCACAACCGTGGCGTCCAGCCAAATATCCATCGGGATTGGCATAGCGCCCGAATGTCCTTATGGCTATTACGATTACTCTCCCTACAACTGCTCGCCTTACGGGTACTACGGACCTGACTGGTTCATGGGCGGCCGCTTCGTTGGTGCGGGACCATGGTTTCACGGCTCCCGCGGTTTCTATGGACATGTCGATAACCGGTACGATCCCCGACGTGGCTACGTCGGACCGATGCCCGAGCGCGGCAGCCGGGCTTTCAACCATTTCCAGGGCAACGAAGCGCGTGATGGTCGGGGCCACGTTGGCAATGCTGGTCATAGTGCCGGCAACGAACATAGCGGCGGGTACCAGGGCCACGGCGGCGGACGTCGCTAAGAACTTGAAAGCGTGGCTTCAGTAGTTAGCTGCAAACGAGCCGGCATCGCTCTTTTGTTTTCCGTATGTCCGGGGACGGGGAAAAAGAAGACAGACCCATGAACGGCACGCTATGGATTCGTTCCTAGTCAAGTTCCAATGTGCGCGAGCATCCCAGGGGCACATAGCGGACCTGACTCATGCGCATCGCGGTGGACGACACCGTCTGATGAATGGTCGCATCGATTGCGACATGCAGCTTTTAATAGGGCTTCTTCGATCCGGTCGGCGCCGGTGCGGTCATGGGCCATTCGCCCGGATCGAGTTTCTTGCCCGGCGGAACGTGATAGGCATCCGAATCGATCGTCATCGTGTTCCTTCCATCTTGCCTATGCAGCAGGCTTCTTCCTTGCAGCCTCCTCGAGGTGTGTTTCCCGTTCCGCCTCGAGCCAGTCCTGGTCTTGCTGGCTCTCGCCGCGTGTTCGCTCCTGATAGAGTTCAAAGGCCCGCGCGGCAATTGCCTCAGTATCGTCGCTGTGCTCTTCGTTCGGTGCTGCTTGGGTGCTTGCCGAAGTTGCCGGCTGTTTCGCCGCCTGAGCCTTGGGCGGATCGAAGATTCGATAGGCGAGGAGCTTGATGCGGTCGTTGAGGAGCGCCCATGCGATCGCATAGCCCCACACGAAGCCCGCCCACTTCCAACCCAGCGGCGTCATGAACAACCCATAGACAGCAATAAGCGTAGCGATCGTCTGCGTGCCGACGACGGCCATCCAAAGTATCTTCGCGGGGCGTATCGACCAGAATGGACCGCGGGTTCTGGTGAGGAAGATGGTTAGATGGCCGGCCACGGAGAGCTTCAAATACATCAGTGTCTGGGCGTGGGCGCGATCGAAGTGAAAGACGCGCTCGGCGAGATAGAAAAGTCCAAATGCAGAGACAACGCCAATTATCCCAAGCACGGTGGAGATGGCCAGCACAAGCCGCATGTTCCAGGCTTCGGGCTTGTTTCTATACAGGACGTTGTCATAGGCGATGGACAGGATCGCCCCGTCGTTGAGCAGGGCGATCATCACGATCATCACCGCGGTCACGGGATAGAAGTTGAACACCAGGATGGCCAGTGTCATAAAGAACAGTACGCGCAGCGTCTCCGCTATGCGGTAGATGGCGTAGCTGTTCATGCGCTGGAAGATGCGCCGGCTCTCCTTGATGGCATCGATGATCACGGAGAGTCCGGAAGAGAGCAGGACGATTGAGGCTGCGGCCCGGGCCGCGTCTGTGGCGCCGGAGACGGCGATCCCGCAGTCAGCCTTCTTGAGCGCGGGCGCGTCATTCACTCCATCGCCGGTCATTCCGACAATGTGACCGGAGTTCTGCTGTACATTGACGATAAAGAATTTGTGCTCGGGGAATACCTGCGCGAAACCGTCGGCCTTTTCGATCTGCTCAGAAATCTTGGGTGTTTCTTTCTTTGTTGTGTCGCCGAGCGCGCTGGCATCCAGGATGTTGGTTCCCAAACCCAGTTGTTTGGATGTTTCGCGGGCGATGGCAATTTGATCGCCCGTCACCATCTTGATTTTTACGCCCATTTGGATGGCGTTGGCGATGGTTTCCCTGGCATCCGCGCGGGGCGGGTCGAACAAGGGAAGCATGCCCACAAACTTCCATTTGCCTTGCTCGTCGGCCTTGGCGACGCCGAGGGAGCGGAAGCCCTTGCCGGCAAACTCAAGGATGGCTTTTTCTACCGGCGCTTTAACATCGGCGGCATTCGTGGCCATCTTGAGAATTACCTGCGGAGCCCCCTTGGCCACAAAGAACTGCTTTCCATCGGGCCCTTTGACAGTGGCTTCCGTGCGCTTGTGCACCGGATCGAAGGGCATGAAGTGAAGAATCTTGCAGCTCTTCAGCTCCTTGTCGTCCTTCACGCCGCCAATCACCGCCAGGTCGATGGTGTCTTTGTCTTCAGCGCGGGAGGCAAGAGCGGCCCACAGGACAACATTTCCGGCGGAGATCCCATCGATGCAGAACGGATCGCCCAGGGTGAGCTTGTTTTGTGTCAGTGTTCCGGTTTTGTCGGAGCAAAGAACATCAACGCCCGCCAGTTCCTCAATGGCTGAAAGCCGAGTGACGATTGCTTCTTTCTTCGCGAGCAGTCGCGCGCCGACGGCCATGGTCACCGACAGAACGGTGGGCATGGCGACGGGGATCGCGGCCACCAGAAGTACCAGACAGAACTCCAGCGTGGTGAGAACCTTGTCGCCGCGGAAGAGTGCGAAGATGAGAATCAAGGCGACCAGCGCTACCGCCAAAATGATCAGGTAGTCGCCGATCTTCATCACAGCCTTTTGGAAGTGGCTGACAGTATGAGCCTGCTCGACGAGTTGCGCTGTTTTGCCGAAGTAGGTATTTGTCCCGGTTGCATAGACGATGGCGTCAATCTCACCCTGGCGGACGATCGAGCCGGAGTACACGGCGCCGCCTGGCTCGGCGGTGACCGGCAGCGACTCGCCGGTCAGCGCGGACTGATCTACCTGGATGGAATCGCCGTCAAGCAGGCGCGCATCGGCAGGAACGATGTCTCCCAGCCGGAGGCGAATGACGTCGCCGGGGACCAGTTCGCTCGCCTTGGGATTCTCCCACTTGCCATCTCGCTTTACTTTCGCCAGGACCGCCAATCGGGCCTTCAAGGCAGCGATGGCATTGCCGGCCTGGTGTTCTTCCCAGAATCCGACCAACGCGTTGGATAAGAGCAGCACGAGGATGACGAAGAAGTCGAGCCAGTGACCGACAACTCCGGAGAGGATCACGGCAGCTTCAATCATCCACGGAATGGGACCCCAGAAATAGGAGAGGAACTTGAGGAACTCGTTGGTCTTCTTTTCCTTGAGCTGATTTGGCCCATACTGCGCCTGACGCTTGACGGCTTCTGCCTGAGTCAGCCCGTCAGCCGATGCACCGAGCTTTTTCATCAGCTCGGGCATGGCAAGTGTTTTCAAGGAGTTTTTGTCGTCCTCGGGCTTGGCCTTGTCAGGTGTCGCGTCCATTTGAAATTGTTCTCCTGTTCTTGTTGAGTTGTCACAGAGGAATTGCTGCAATTTCGGCAAAACAACACCGATTTACTCATTCGGGCTGCTGTTCGAAGGCCGAAAGCCGACAGGAATACGTCAGATCATTGTTCGCTTGGAGTGCCTTCCGGTCGCGCCCAAAAACCTGTAAAGTGGGGGCCGGCTACAGGCGGCTGAGTCGAGGAATGTTGTGGTATCGACAGGTTGCGGAATTTGCGGCGTTATTTTACTTCGAAAAGATCAGTGGATTCCCGGTCGTAACTTTGCTCTGTCCGCGAGGCCTTCTCGCGGCCTTGTCGTCGACGCGATTGATCCTCTTTCGAGCGGAAGCATCTGACCCCGTATCGCCTTCGAGCCTTGTTGCGTCCGGATTGTCAAACTTTCCCGGCACGGTTGCTCTCTCCTTTCCTCACGATGAACCTTGTTCTCATCCATTTCTGGTCAGTTTTGCTCCCCCTTGTACGACGCGGCGTGTTTCGAGGGTGGATTTCATGCCTGGCGAGCAGCGGGTCTGCCGAGCGTGCCGCCAAACATTGCAGCCTAGCCGCGTGTCCCGTGGCGTCGCTGCCGTTGTTTGACCTCCGAATCTCCCGCCCGTATCATCAAGACTGGGAATTGCGCGCGAGGTCTCTTTCGCCCGTCTCCAATTTGGCTTTCATGGCCTGCGCCGTTTCTTGCGGCGCGCCCTCCCGGCGGAGTAGCTCAGATGGTTAGAGCGTGGGATTCATAACCCCAAGGTCGACAGTTCGATCCTGTCCTCCGCCACCATTCAAGCCTTGAGCATTATGGCGAATGTTAAGCCCTGCGCTGAGTTGCGCCTATTCGGCGTCCTTGACGCAGCGGAATCCAATGGCGCCGGAGCGATCGTAACCTGGCGCCATGAGCAGCAGCTTCCCGTGCTGATTGCTTCTGTAGGCCTGCGGAAAATACCAGATGGACCCTTGTGGCTGATAGTGGCTGCCGCCGCGCAGGATGGCAGCCCTGGTACGCTGGTCGACGTACTCGTCGGTCCACTGCCAGACATTTCCTATCATATCCATCACGCCGAATGCGCTGGCTCCTTTAGGATGGGCATCCACATCGCTGGCTGGAAGCATGACGCGGCCTTTGTCCGGCACGGGCGCCGGCGCGCCCTGCGGGTCGTTTTGCCACGGACACGCATATCTGCCTTCGCCGGTCCCGGGCGCCAGCCAGTCGCAGTCTCCCCAGGGAAAGATTCTGCCGTCGTTTCCCTGCTCCGCATATTGCCATTCCCACTCGTGGGGCAGCCGTTTCCCAGCCCACTTCGCGTACTCGCGCGCGTCCTCGATCGAGACCCATGTGACCGGCTTGTCGGCCCAGCCATCCGGATAGGCGCCATCTTTCCAATCCTTCAGAAAATTGAGGTCGTCCTTGGGTCGATAGTGCGATGTATCCAGAAATTTCCTAAACTCCGCATTGGTTACCGGATACTTGTCGATATAGAACGGCTTGATCTGCATCTCGTGCTCATGAAAGCGGCGCGGCGTATCTTCCCACGGATACTGCACATCGACACCCACGTCGTCGGACCCTTCAATTTCGATGCCTTCGACCTTGAACACGTAATCGCCGCCTTCGATCCGTATCATTCCCTCCGGAGCAGATTTCGCTAGCGATGTAGGCGCGATGTGAACCAACTCTTGCGTGAGCGGCTGCCACTGATGGGAGAAGCTCGCAAGCGGCTTCTCGGTCAGGGACTGCATTTTCGTGAGCAGAGATTGAGTTTTCTCGTTGGCCGAATTCGGTGTCGCCAGCACCGCTCCGTAGCCGTGAGGTTCGATAGCAAATTCCAGCACGCTACGAGCCCCCTCATGCCTTGGCTTCAGCTCAACGCCATGATAGAGATCGAAATAGCGCGTGCCTTGTTGGAAGGGGACTTCCATCTGGCGGCCATCCACGTCAAATTCGTTGCGATTCACGATTGTCCAAACCGTCTCGTCGCCCAGCGGCCAGCGGCTGGCGTAGACTCCGTAACGGTGCATGGGATAGAACGGCTCCCATTCCGGACTGACAAGAAAAGGGGCTACGCCTCGTTCGATGGCCGCAACTCTGCGCGTGGCTTCGGCGTCGCGCGGAGTGATCCCGTTCCAGATCCCCCAGACGTTTTCCCAACTCTCCCAACCCTCTCCATTGAAGAATGCAAATTGGAGGTCGTCGGTCTTGTCGCGATTCCAACGGCCCTGGATGTTGACCTGGTGGCGAGTCTCCAGCCAACGATACTTGTCGACTGTGGGCACAAACTGGAATTGGTATTGCCCCCAGGTGAGGACATTCCAGGCCAGCGCCTCGTCGGAGGGACCGCCCTCCGGCTCGAATGCCAGCGGATGATCGACCTTGTCGGCAGCCAGTGAGAATGCCAGCGGGACGCCGTCCTGGGTATCGCCATTGATGCCGTCGGCATCGATCTGTTTCATCAAACCGGCGATTGCATCCTGCCACGAAGCTTGCAGATCTCGCGTGCCCTGGTCCCACATCATCATGGGGAACAGAACCCTCACCCCACGGCGATGAAAGTCGGCAACCATCTGCTTCACGCCTTCTACTCCTCCAGGCATGGAGCGCACCATGTCGAGTTGATCCCGATCGTCGATGCCCATGTTTGGGTAGGTTGACCAGATGAGCACTGCATCGATTCCGCCATATCGCTTGTTCAGATCGTCCAGGTAGCGATCAACGGTGTACTTGCCTGCCACCGGATCGTAGAAGTACCGATCATGCACCATCATCTGGGGCTGAATGAAGCCGGACTGCGCCCACTTGAGCGCGGGCATATCGTAGCGCGACGAATCATAGCCCACGCGGATCCTGCGTTCGGTGCGCCAATGGGTGATGTCGTTCAACCATTCCTGATGGCTGAACGGAGTACACGGGGCGAACCCACCCTCCCATGCCCCTCTCATGGTGAGGCACGGTGGGGGGGGAATCTGCTGTCCAGCCGGCTGGTAACGAGTGTCCTGCGCATAGCCGGACGCCGCGAGGACTGCCCCCATAACCACAACGTCAGCGGCCCGCCGGATGCTTTGAGTCATCGCTTTCACTTGCGGTGGCCCTCCCATTCACTGAATGTAGCCGGTGTGCCGGTAACCGACAAGCCGCGGGGTCGTGAGGCCCAGGTCACTCGGACGAAGCCCGGGCTTCGTGGGCTAAATTTAATTTTGCGTACCGGTTGGCGGGGCGGCAGCGCTCGGCGTTTCATCGCTGCGCCGACCTCCGTTGCCTCCGACCGATGGCACACAAAATGCGAGATGATTTGCTTTGCCTTAGTTATCGCAGGACATGCCATTGCAGCACGCACTGTTCTGGCCGCAGCAACCGCCGCCGAGTTCGCAAGCGCGCGGCCCACCGGAGCGCGCATGCTCGCTTCCCTTCGAGATCGTTCCAGCGCCACCGCTGATCAGCCTTTTCACGCTGCCGCCGCACTCTGGACAAGCCTCCAGCGGAGATTCGGACATCTTCTGGCGTCGCTCGAAATGGCAACAGCAGGCTGCGCATTCATACTCATAGGCCGGCATCGTATTTCTCCTCCGAAGTGTTCCTGATGCCATTGTACGAGTTTTCCGAACGTACATCCCGCGGTAGCAGGGCCGCCGGGTAATGGAATCCGAGCAAAGTTGGCCGGCGGAGTCCTCGCCCACTGCCCTCTACTTCTCCGCCCTCTTTCCGTTGTCCTTGAAGTTAAGGGCGATGTAGGAATAGGAATAATTGTGGGAATTCGTTATGTGCGATAGAAAATCTCCGCCGCCGAAATACCCGTAGCCGCCTCCAAGGTTGAAGTGCCGGTTGAGTTCGTACCAGGTGTATACGTCGCCTTCCGCGCCCACGTGCCTGCCGTGGTTGATCTTGTTGGCGGCGATGGCGCTGCCCGATGTGTTGTACACGGAGTCGAGGGCGGAGACGGTCCAGAAGTCCAGGCCCTGCGCGGTGACACTCAAGCGGCGGTGCGGATTGAATGTTGCGCCGGCACGCGCCGCATCCAGGTTCTGCCAGCCGAACAGGTCCACAATGCCGAAGCGATCGTGCGCCGTGGGATAGAGAGTGTCGAAGGTCTCATGTCTGCCGTCCGACGGGTTGCCGTTACCCGATGCGATATCATGCTGCGCAAAAATACGAGGCTGCCCATGGGACGAGGCAAAGGCATAGGAAACTCCTTCACTGGCGGCCCAGGCGCGAATCGGATCGGTGCGCACCGTGCCGCTTTCAAAGACCAGTTCGCCCGAGTAATCGAGCCCGGCGCCGAGCCGGCCCTTTAGACGCGCGCCATAAGCCCACTCATTTCCCTTGCCGGAGGTCTTCGCAAGGGCAGGCTGCACCACTTCGGCAGGCTGGACGCGCCAGAGAACGAACGGCTCAAGACTGGCGTGCGGATACGGATTGATGAGCCGGCCATACACGCCGTTAATATTGTTTCCCTCCTGGTGAGGGCTCACGCCTGTGCCCTGGGGCACGACTGCCGAGGCGGCGAAAATTCCGACGGCGGCGCGCTTCCATCGAAGATTGAGCACGGCGGCGTCGTAGGAGCGGCCCTGGTCCCGCCACTCCGAGTTGGCGATGAGGGTGTTGTTGTAGTTGATAATCTGCCGCCCGACGCGGAGGCTGAACCAGTGCCTTTCCGGATCGCCGATCTCGGCGTAGGCCAGCTTCAAATCCCAGCGATTCTCATTCGGCGGACCGAGCGGCGGGTTCTCGTAGAACGGCCGTGCGTCCTGAACCTGGGCGGTCGCGCGGAACCAGGAGTTCGGCTTCAGGTCGGCTTCAAATCGAAAGCGGTTGAGCTCGTAGGAGTCGTCGCTTCCTGCCTTGAAGCTGGAGTTATCGTACTGTTCGAATCGATAGCGCTCTTCGGCCTGGAAAGCGATCCAGTGCGGCAGTGCTGCATCGAGCAGGCTGGCCGGAGCAAAGTCGTGAAAGTCGTAGTGATCGGGGGAGCCAAAGGAACGGAAGGCTGGACCATTCAGGTGGCTAAGCGGGTTCGACGCCGGGCCGGTAATCCAGCCACCGTCCAGCGCGCTGGTGGCGTTTTGCGTTGTTATGTCGTCCTGCGCGGCCACCGGCAATGCAACCGTGAATACAAGAAGGGCGACGGCTACCCAGATGATTTGCCAAGACTCGATTATCCTTACGGCATCGTTTCTGCTCATTTCTCCTTCATTTCTGCAATGGAAACCCGCGACGGGCAGGGCCTCCATCGCGGGCGATCTCGAAATCCTGAATATCGTTGTTGCTTCAGACCCAGGTTCGCTGCACGCGCAAAGGCATTTGACAGCGGCAACAACAACCGCGCCGCCGGGAAGCGGGGGACGTGCGGCGCGCGATGGAGGAGGCTGTCATTGTGCGTTGGTGAAACTGGCTGAAAACCGGATCCGAAGATGCAAAAACCGCGTCAGCATTTTGCTGAGACGCGGTCTGGGTGAAGCCGATTGCTGGAAAACTGGAGCGCTTACCCGAGACCCCGGTGTGACGTGGTATAACACGTCGCACACAACGGACTGCCGAGGCGAAGACTCATGCGCTGAGTATACGGGAGGTTGAAAACCGAGTCAAATTTTGTTCGCGCGATCCTGAATCCAGCGTGGCAATTCGTTCGTTATGCTCAATTGATGCTCCTTTTTATCTGTTTCCGCGTCCTACTCTTTCATGAGATGTTTTCATCGATTTCGAAATGCCGGGTTACATTCAAGGTCATCCTGGCGGTGTATGTTTTGGATGGCCCTTATTCTGGGTTCCGGCGCAGTGGCGAGCCTGGGGCAGCAACAAGATGTGCAGGCGGCGCCTGAGGCTCCTGCTCCGCAAGCGCAAATGGGCGCGGACCAGTCCTCGGGACAGACAAAGCGGATTTTAGGCATCATTCCCAACTTTCGAGCGGTGAGCGCGGACCAGAAGCTGCCTCCGCAGTCGGTGAAGGAGAAGTTTCTAACGGCGACGGAAGACTCGTTTGACTACTCGTCGATTTTCATTCCGGCGGCGCTGGCAGGCTACTCGATGGCGCGGGACTCGACGCCTGAGTTTCACCAGGGGGCACCGGGCTACGCGCGCTATTTCTGGCATGCGGCGGTCGACCAGACGAGCGAAAACTACATGGTGGAGTTTGTATTTCCTTCGATTACGCATGAGGATACGCGATACTACACGCTCGGACGGGGAAGCTTTTTTCGCCGCACTGGGTATGCGTTGAGCCGGGCGGCGATTACGCGGTCGGACTCGGGGCGCGAGGAGTTCAACGTAAGCGAGGTGTTCGGCGCGGGCGCTTCGGCGGGGCTTTCGTCGCTCTATTATCCATCGCGGGAGCGGAGCTTCTCGAATACTGCGCAAGAGTGGGGGCTGGATGTGGCGATTGACGCGGCATCGTTCACTTTCAGGGAGTTCTGGCCGGACATTAATCGCAAGGTATTCCACTACAAGGAGCCGAATCCTTAGCGGTAGCGGGGGCACAGGGGCGGTCCGGCCTGCTCAGCACGATCAAAACTGCCGTAATCTTCTCGTGGAATAAGCTCTCTCAGGGGTTGAAATCCAACCAGATGAGAGCCGGATGCAGCGGCCCGGCTCAAACCCGGCCCTTTTGAAGGTCGGGATGCGTCCCATTTCTTGCTTCATGGGTTTGCACTTGCACTCGCTTCTCCTCATTGCTTCCAACCAGTTGAGGCTGCTATAGTCCTGCTTTGGCTGCGATCCATGCTTTACATTGACGGCGCGCTCACTGAGAGCCAAGAAATGCTTCCAGTGCAGGCGGATAGAATCGCCTCAAAAGCGCCAACCTTGGCTCCCTAAAACCTTGGCCACGCCGCATAACGCTAGTTCATGCCGGAGAGATCGCATTGTCCGAAGCGCCAGTAAACCCATCGTGGAAGAAAGCAAAACAGCCGAACCGGACGCCGGGCACGCATCGAAAACCCACGATGAGCGACGTTGCCCGCCTGGCCGGCGTGGGAACGATGACCGTTTCCCGAGTGATCAGCGGAACGGTAAGAGTGTCGGCCGAAACAACACAGCGCGTACAGACGGCGATCGAGCAATTGAAGTATCGACCGAACGAGTTGGCCAGGGCGTTTCGTGGCCAGCGGAGCCGTTCGATCGGGCTCATTATCCCCTATCTCTACGATCCGTTCTTTGCCAACTGCGCGCACGCGGTGACGACGGTGGCCAAAGAGCATGGTTATTCGGTGATCATCACAACATCGATGGAGGATCCGGATACGGAGTATGCCGAGGCGGAACACATGCTGGAGAGGCACGTGGACGGGGTGGTGGTGATTCCTTCGAAGTTCCGGCTGACGCGGCTCTCCCGGGCGTTGTTTGGCAAGACGCCGGTGGTGGCGTTTGACCGGCCGGTTCCGGATCCATCATGGGACGTAGTCATGGTGCAGAACACGGCAGGCGCGCGGCGGATTGTGGAGCACCTGATCGAGCACGGACACAAGCGGATCGCTTACATGGGGCTAAGCCGGAGCCTTTTCACGATAAACGCGCGGTTCCTGGGCTACCGGAGGGCGATGCAGGATGCGGGGTTCGAGGTGGATGCGTCGTTCGAATGTCTGTCAGAGGAAGATACCCTGCGCATATTGAAAGAGAAGCTGGACGGCGCACAGCCGCCCACGGCGATTCTTACGTCGAATACGCTTGCGACGCGCTTCGTTCTGGCAGCAATCGCGCACCTGGGGCTCAAGATTCCCAACGATATCGCCTTTGCGGGATTTGACGATTTTGATTTGGCGGAGTTCACGTCGCCGCCGCTGACGGTGGTTCGGCAGCCGGCGCTGGAGATGGGCCGAGTGGCGACCAGCCTGCTGTTTGACCGGATTGCGCGCGGGGAAATACCTCAAACCGGGAACCGGATCGTTTTGCCTGTTGAGATTGTGCTGCGCCGCTCCTGCGGCTGCAAGCACCGCGGCGCGGTGGTCATGCAGTAGAGGCGTTTCTTCGAGGTTCATTGCCAAGCTTCCGGGATTGAACCGCAGGCCCCTTCGCCGCTGCTCCGATGGGCTTTCGCCTGTAATGGACGCAGGGCGCATCTAAGTTCGTCGAGACTGATGGCGCATCTTTTATTGACGCCGAGAGTAGATCTTGACATTCAGCAATTCGCGTGAAGGGGCAAGGGGATCGTTATCATTATTTCGAGATTCAAACGGCGCCGTGGGGTTGAAAGACGTGGTCTCAAGATACGGCCCGATCCAACCAAACCCTTGTTTCAAGCAATCGAGAGATAGAGATTCAAACAAATTATTCCTCGTTGCCAGTCCACTGCCCAGACGGCTGTGGTACAAATGATAACAATCTCAGTTGAGCTGGGAATGCGCTCCCAACTGGAGTTTGCGGTATATAGATGGCAGGCTTTGAGATGAATCGCGTCCTGACCTTCGATGTTGGCGGCAGCCATGTGTCCTCGGCGGTGTGTAGCGAAGGCTTCACGCTTGGACCGGTGGCCAGTGCGGCGTATGGGAAGACGGCGTCGCGCCAGGATTTCCTCGATCTCTTGTTTCAGTTGGCGACAAGAGGCTCGGAAGGCTCCGAAGGAGGCATGAGCGCCACACTGGCTGTGCCAGGACCGTTCGATTTCAAGGCGGGCGTGAGCCTGATGCGCCATAAGCTGCCTTACTTGTACGGAGTCGATTTGCGCCAGGCCATCGCAGCGCGATTTGGCTGCCCGCCGGACGAAGTGCGATTCCTGAACGATGCGGACGCCTATCTGCTGGGAGAGTTGGGCGCGGGGGCCGGGCGCGGATTTGACCGCGTCGTTGGGCTTACTCTGGGCACAGGGTTTGGGTCCGCGTTTGCCGTACATGGGCGATTGGTGACGGAAGGTCCGGGCATTCCAAAAGACGGCGAGATCTGGAATGTTCCGTACCAACGCGGAATAGCCGAAGACTATGTTTCGTCCAGGGCGATTACAGGAAACTACATGCGCCGCACGGGCAAGACCTGCACCGTGGCCGACCTGGCCGCGATCGCGACCGGCGATCCGGCGGCTCAAGAGTCATTTGCCGAGTTCGGCGAGCATCTTGGCCGTGTGATCGGGACGGTTCTGCGTGAGTTTGACGCCGAGGTTGTGGTGCTGGGAGGCGGCATAGCTCGTGCTGCCTGCCTGTTTTTGCAGGCAGCGCAGCATGGCCTGAACAGCGTGTCCCCCGAATTGCGCGTATCGGAGTTGAAGGACTGCGCGGCACTGGTGGGATGCGGCGTGGACTGGTTTAGCCGCGGAGCCCAGGTGACGGCGACCGCCAAAGCCACATAGAAAATGGCGCCCGTCAGACTCGGCTGGGTAAAGCGGCCAGGCACAGGAGCAAAGGCAAAAACGTAGGCAGAAGCTGGCCTCTCTCTATACTTTCCCATCTCTCCAATCCAAACCGGGCCTTGTCAATTCGTTCGCGGATGGAACTTCCAGGTTGCGAGCGGCCGATCGATCTGATAGCTTTTTTGGGAACGATATCACGCTTAGATCCCGCTCTTCAGTGCGAACGCGGACGGAACCGGCGGGGCTTTTCTGCTAACCCATTTTCAAGCCGTTTTGAAGGTCTGGAGTTCCATCATGAAATGCGATTGTTTGAATGAAATCTGCTTATTGCGCCGCAGGGGCCGAGTCCTGGTTGCCTTGATTGCAACCCTGTTGCCTGGCCTTGTTCATGCTAAGACGGTTGTCTTGTGGCAGCCAGGATTCCCGACCGCAGGCACCGAGCCTGTGGAGCGTGGCGCGTTGGAGAAGGCGCTGGATGGAATGGATGCGCAATTCGTTGACATGAAGGGGCTGGACGATGCGGCTCTCAAGGATGCGAATCTGCTGGTGATGCCCTACGGCTCGGCGGTGCCGGTGGGGGCATGGAAGGCCATAGAAAGTTACATGCACGCGGGCGGCGACCTGCTGGTAGTGGGCGGGCAGCCGATGCGTGTGCCTGTGACCGAGGTGGACGGGAAGTTCGTACAAGCGGCAGAGCAGGACACGTACTCGCGAGCTTTCGATTTTCGACATACTTATGAGGTCCCGGTGGGTCGCGATGCGCGATTTGCATGGAAGTCCGGTTATGAGATGGGCGGGACGCCGCAGATTCGCGCCAGGAGATATTTCACTATCGAAGGCCGCCTGGACGGCCTGGGCTACATGGTGGACGGAGAAGGGCTGGAAGTGGCGGCCCCGGTGATTGTATCCAACTACTTATACGGGCCGATGATGGGCAGCCGCGTCGTGGCGCTGGATTTCGATGCGGAGGCGGGATACTGGGAGAGCCCGGACGGGATCGCTCTGATGCGTGATTCGGCACGCTATGCCAGCCGCGGCGCAATCGACTTCTTGGTGGAAGCGCAGTTCTCGACAGTGCGTCCGGGCGAGCCGCCCCTGATCACGGTGCACCTTCGCAACCCGCGCCGGGTGCAGGTGGGCGGTTCAGGGAGCGCCGAAGTGAAAGTTACGCTGAGTTCCGATAAGGGCGTCGTGGACTCGGCGACGCTGGCAATCAGCAACGACGCGACAGCGGATGTTGAGGCTCCATTTCACAAACCGCTCGAGCCGGGCTTCTACACGGTGGCGGCGGTCTTGAATGAGGAGGGCGGCGCCCAAGAGTTTTATCAGAACGGGTTCTGGGTGCGGGACGAGGCGGGTCTCAATTCGGGGCCCGCGCTGGGGGTGAAAGGCGACTTTCTGACCCGCGACGGAGCGCCGTTTTTCCCCGTCGGCACAAATTACTTTACCACCGAAGAGAATGGCTGGGACTTTTCGGGTCCGAGAAACGCATGGGTGTGGGAGAAAGATTTCAGCGAGATGGAGCAGCATGGCGTGAGTTTTGTGCGGACCGGCGTTTGGATGCCGAATGGGCGCTTCATCGAGATGAACACGGGCGGCGTGAATGAGCGGTTTCTGCGCAACCTCGAAGCGTTTCTGCTCTGCGCGCAGCGGCACAAGATTGCGGTGAACTTCACATTCTTTGCCTTTTCGCCGCGGTCCGGCGGATCGGGGCGGGATGATGCCGATGCGCCCATGCCAAATCCATATACGGACCCTGGAACGCTCCGCATGCAGCAGGCTTATGTGCGTTCGGTGGTCGAGCACTTCAAGGATGTGCCGTTTCTGTCGTGGGACCTGATCAACGAGCCGAGCTTCTCGAATCCTCGCCATATCTTCAAGGGCAATTACCCGAACGGAGATGCGACGGAGACCGCTGCGTGGCGCAAATGGCTCCTCAAGAGGTACGACGGGAACCTGGCAGCGCTCGGCGATGCCTGGCGCGTAACTCCTGAGCAGCTTGGCAGCTTCGACACGGTTCCCCTTCCTTCGATCGGAGACATTTCCGCGGGACGTTACGGGAACGCGAACGAGGTTCGCGCGGTGGACTATAACCTCTTTGCGCAGGATACATTCAGTGACTGGGTGCGGGGGATGGTCGGATTGATCCGGGGGACGGGCAGCCGTCAATTGGTCGATGTGGGGCAAGACGAAGGCGGGGTGACGGATCGCGTGCTGAACCAGTTTTATGGTGGCGCAGGCGTTTCGTTCACTACCAATCACACCTACTGGCAGGACGATGCGCTGCTTTGGGATTCGGTGGCGGCGAAACGGGTGGGGGTACCGAATGTAACCGGCGAGACGGGGTATCAACCGGTGTGGGCTCCGGATGGGGTCTGGCGTTACGACGAGCTGACGGCGCTAGGCTTGACGGAACGCAAATGGGCGCTGGGGTTTGCCGCGGGCAGCAGCGGAGCGATGCAGTGGGACTGGGCGCGCGAAGTCGACTTTGGGATGAAACGCAGCGACGGCTCGGCAAAGGTCTGGGAGAACCAGATGCGCGCGCTGGGCCAGTTTGCTGCCAAGGCCGCGCCATGGGCGACCGGGCTGGAACTGCCGGATGTGGCGATTGTGCTCCCGCAGTCGTTCCAGATGTCGGTGGGAAATGCCTTCGCTCTCCAGGCGCAGCAGACTGCGGTCAGGGCTCTCTATGTCTATGCGCGCAGCCAGGGTTACGCTGTGGGTGAATACCAGATTGAACTGCTGGGATCTCCTAAGCTGATCATTCTTCCGTCTCCGATGGGGCTGACCGAGGCGGCCTGGCAGGCCATCGAGGAGAAGGTGAAGGCGGGCGCAGTGCTGCTGGTCTCGGGACCTTTTGACGGAGACGCGCATCTGCACGCAACGGGGAGACAGAACTCGGTTGGGCTTCAATACACGACACAGGCGTTGAATTTGCGCGACCAGTTGATGAGTTTCCCGGGAGGCGAGGAGGAGCTGAGTTTTCAAGGCAACACGACCACCTACCTGAGCGAAGCAGCCTTGCCGGGTGGCGAGGATTGGATGGAGAAGCCGCTGGGACGGGGACGCATTCTATTCTCGACGCTTCCACTCGAGCTGAACTCCAATCTGCAGGCGGTGGGCGATGTCTACCGGTACGCTTTGAAGACAGCGGGCGCGGCGACCGAGTATACGACGACAATGAAGGATCCGGGGATCCTGATTTGCCCTACTCGCTACCCGAACGCAACGCTCTATGTGATCACATCGGAGTCGAATGAGCAGAGAGTTGATTTCAAGGATCTGCGGAGCGGGCGGGAGTTTGCCGGAACGTTGAAGAGCGGAGAGGCAGCAATTGTGTTGGTGGGCGCGGACGGGAAATCGATATCGAGTTATAACTGGCCGGCGCAATGATCCCGTTAATCGGGCGATTCGGGGTGAATTCCGCGCCTGCTTGATGCAGCGGTGCTGAAGGCTACTGACCAGGCAGGACTCGAGTATTTCGTTCGGGACGCCCGCTTAAGTTTGCTTAAAAAGAGGATACGCCGCTTATGCGGCGTATCCTCTTTTTGCCTTGATTGTGGTGCTTCTTGCCGACCTCTATTGGACTGTCAGATTTATAAAGAACGGCGCAGAGATTTGGTCGGAACTGCCATAAACCTCCTGGCCGTTGTCGGATGCGGATCCGCTTCCGGGCACGATGCAATTAGCAGCCGCGGCGCTTGTTGTTGAAAGACATTCGCTGCCGATCTGCTGGGCTGTAATCGTGACCGCGGTGCTGCCTGACGGGGTGTTGAGCACGGCGTTGGGCGACAGGTTGGTGGTAGAGCAGGCGGTAATGCTGGCCGACAGTGCGCCCCCAACGAACATCATGCAGATCATCAGCAGGACACGGCCCTTTTCAAATGCCCGGCGCCGGAAGAAGAGCCCGATCATGCCGAGGCCGAAGAGTCCGGCAAAGGCGAGCGAACTTGTGCGGGCGATCTGGCTCGAAGTGGCCGTGCCCACGGCAACGTTGGTGGTGATCGTGACGGTGGCCAGGGCAGTTGAGCATGTGCTTTGACCGGCGGCCAACGAGCTGTCGATCGCGGTGTCGTTGTTGCCGGCAGGGCAGGTGATGTCAACAGCCGTGGAGATATTCGGATCAGGATTCGGGTAGGTGATTGTGCAGGTTGCGTGAGCCGGCAGATTGGTGCAGGTGAGTGCGATCGGCAGGCTGTAACTGTTCTCGGTGCCGTTCTTTCCTGCCTCTCCGTACCCGAGAATCGAATTGATCAACAGGTTCAGGCTGGCGGCCGAGCCCGCAGTGACATTGAGGGTAGGCGCCGCGGTGAGCGAGGATGGGGCCGATGTAGAGATCTGCACCATCGGGCTGCGGAGCACCTGGAACAGCTGTCCGGCAGTTCCGGAGTAGGGCATGAAGTTGGCATCCCCAGCGTAGGACGGCGTAATGAAGTGCGTGGAGATGACCGGAGTGTAGGGTTGGTTTTGCAGCATCTGCAGGCAGTTGGTCGAGAAGCTGGCCTGGGCACCGGTGGGGACCGCACCTGAGTTCGTGATACTGGGCGCTGCGCTTCCGCTTTGTGCGGGACATGCAACGCCGGAGTAATTGGTCAGCGCGCAGGTTGCCACGCCTATGCCTGTGGCCGAGGTTCCCGTGGGGCAGGTTGAAGAATTGTCGTTAAAGATTAGCTGCCCGGTGGGAATGCCAGCTGCGGTATTCACCTTTACCACCATGCTGTATTCAAAGGGCAGCGCCGATCCGTCGTAAGGAGTGCTGCCGTTGGTCTCCAGGGTATACGGCAAGTAGATGTCTGACGGATCGGGATTCTTCGGCAACGCGAGGCCAATGATCTGGGACTTCGCTACTGTCGCGGTCGTCGATTGGGTGGATCTGCCAAACACTCTGTCGCCGTTGTAAGCGACAGTGAACGTGCCGCTGCCTGCCAGCACGGCCGAAAGGGAGAACGTGTAGGAACCATTGTTCAGAGTTCCGGTTGCTGTTGCTGTAGTTGGAACAATCGAAGGAGCGCAAGCGGCCTGTCCAGCTCCCCCGCACGGAGAGGGCGTAGCCACCGTCCATGTCGGGTAGGTGAGCGTAACCGTGCCGGTGGGCATCAGGGTGCCGCTCTTGGCGGCGACTGAAATGGTGACGGGCGTAGCGATTACCTCGGCCGAGCCGCCGACGGAGACTTTGGCTACGGAATCGGCAAGCGGCGCGCTGACGCCGGTGGTCTGGATAACGCCAAGCGAGGAATTTACAGCGTTGCTGGCAAGCCCGATCTGGCCGGTCAAGGTGCCCTGTTCTCCGGGTCCCGGCTTCATGGTGACATCGACAAGGCAGGTGGCGCCCGCGGCTACTGGAGAGTCGGCTTCGCAGGTTCCATCGGCAGCGGTGAAATCAAGCGAATTGGTGCTCGAGTATGCGGTCGTGGTTAGGGCTGAGTTTCCAGCGTTGGTCACCGTGGCATTCAGGGAGGGGATCGTTCCAAGAGGCACGTTGCCAAAGTTGAGAGATCCGCCGGGAGTGACGACGTGGACGTTCAGCGCTGTACCATCGGCCAGATACACATTGCCGAGATTGTCGATTGCCAGCCCCATGGGGCTGGTGACAGCGGATGCAAGGCTGGTTTGACCAGCGGGGTTAAGCGCGGTACCCAGGTACGGAATCCGGAAGGTGCCGCCGGTGGATGAAACGTACACCGCGCCTGAGGGATCGACTGCGACGGCGGTGGCATTGCTGAGTGTTGTGAGCAGGGGTGTCAGCGCGCCATTCGCCAGCTCGAAGAGATTGGAGCCATCGATGATATACAGGTTGTTGCTTTGATCGACAGCGACGTAGGACGGGGCTTTCAAGCCGGAGGTCAGGAACACCTCGGTCTGGCCTTCAGGGTAGAAACCGCCGCCAAGATTGCTCAGCTCGACAACCCGGCCATTTGTCGGGTCCGCGATGTAGAGATGGCCCAGCCCATCGGCGGCAAGCGTGAGGCCGGTGCCGAGGCCGCTGACCAGGGTGACCTGCCCGGCAGCGCTCAGCGCGCCTGAAACATAGGGCACCTCATAGACGCTGCCGCTGCCGCTGTCGGCGATGAACACATCGCCATTGCCATCGACGGCGACGCCGGTAGCCTGTGTGAGGCCGCTCCCGACGGAGACCGGAGCAGCCGTTGCGCCCGAACCGGCGGGATACATGAGGACCTTGTTGAGGCCGGAGTCGGCAACATATATGTTGCCCGCGATGTCTGTTGAAACCTGGGTCGGTGTCTTGAGCCCGTTACCAAACGAGGTTTCCCATGCGGGCATCGTCTGGACCGAAGGAGCCAGCCCGAGGCCATGGAGGGTGGTGGTTGCGACGGTGGTATAAGTCGTGGTGGTTCCCGTGGTCTGAGATGTCTGAAGGAGGAGTTGGGCAGAGATATTTCCCACATGCAGCGGGGTGAAATTGACATTCAGCGTGCAATAAGGGGTGTCGTTCGAAACCGTCTTACTGGAAGGAATGGGATAAGCGGTGCCGATGGCGCAGGTCCCGCCGCTGGTAACCGCAAAGTCCGGCGCCGCGACACCGTCTTCCTGGATGACGAACCTGGCTGGAGTAACGAGACCGGTGGTCAAATTCGGGTTGCCGGTGAACGAGTAATACACGGTGAGCGGATTAGCGGCTTGCTGTCCGACTGAAGCCGACCCGGCATCTCCCGTGCCGAGGGTGACCTTGCCGACGTTGGTCACGCTATACGAGGTCTGAGGAGCCGGCCAGAGACTCTTGGAAGGTACAAACATTGTGTCGCCGGCCTGGTTGATGGCGAGTTGGGAGGTGGCCGGAATGGGGGACAGCATAATCCAGTCCAATGGATTCGGCGTGCCATTCTCGTTGGGAACCATGAAGATGCCCGCGGTGCCGTCGCTGACGTATACGTTGCCGGATACATCGACCGCCACGCCATCGATGTTGGAGAGAAGAGGCACATTCGCCGGCGTACTGGCTTTCGGATTGGGAATCATCGGTTCCACGTCAACGACGACGCCGGAGGTTAAGCCGGCCTGGCCGCTGGCGACGCCAACCGTTCCTGCCGGAATCCTCAGAACGCCGGCTGAATCACCTGGCTCAAACAGGTAGACATTTCCGACGGGATCGACAGCAATCGAATGAATCTGGCCGCCGACAGCCTTAAGGATCGCGGCGCCGTTAGACGCGGCGCCCGTTGTCGGGTTCACAATCGCGGAGTAAAGTCCGGAGCAACAGTCCTCGCCTCCCAGAATCAAAAGGCCGCTGGTGCTCCAGGGGTTCGCTCCCATGCCCTCGTTCTGATAGTCCGGCGCGCCGGGGACATCGCCTACAAATTTTGCGGCGGCCACATTCCACCCGCCCATTGCGGTGCTGTAGGGAACCTTGACCGCGGTCTCATCCCAGGCCCAGTTGGAGTTAAGATACATGTTGTCCGCGGAGTCGATTGCAAGACCGCCGTCGGCCCAGCAGCAGCCGAAGTTGCCGATCGGGGGCGTCAACGAGAGCCATGCGCCGCCTGCGGCCGGGTAGACATTGACCACGCCGTTTTCAAAATCCACGAAAACAAAGTCCCCGTGACTGGACATCGCACTCTGCCATACTGCCCCGAAAGTGGGTGGAGCAGGCAGGGGACTGATCACACTGGATGTCACCAGCGAATGAGTGTTCTGGCCTTCAGCTCCTACGCGCACGAACAGAGTGAAGAGCGACAGGATAGACACAAAGCCTGCGAAGCGGCGCAGAGCGTTCAACGACATGGTGGCCATAGCATTCCTCCCCAAAAGAGCTTGTTCCTGAACTTGCCGCAGGCGGATTATTTTTCGCTCGCGGTTCAAGGCTTTCGTTCCCTTACCCTTTCCGGGAGTTGCCTCGTTGTGCTCCCGGAAAGTCTTGATTCATTCGCCCACGCTGGGCCCGATTCAGTTGACGGTCGTCGGAATGGTAAAGAGCGGAATCTTGATCGAGTTCTGTTCTCCGCTTTGTTCGTTGTAGGTGTAGACCTGGATCGCATAGCTGCCTTGCGGCGTGGCTACCTTGGGCGCGGGCGGAGGTGTCGAGTATCCCGCGTTCGTGCATGCCGAGATGCCCATGAAAACTCCGGACAACATGAGTGCGAGACAGATCATGGTGAGAGTGCGGCTCAACCTCTTGCGGCCGGCAATGATACCCACCATGCCCAATCCGAAGAGGCCGGCGAGCGACCAGGGTGCGCGCCGTGCGATGGAATTGGTGGTGCGGTCAATCTGCGCAGTGCCTACTCCGCAGGTGCCGGTGCAGACGTTGCTGCTGATGGTGACGGTAATGGTTGTCGGGGCGGTTGCGCCCGCCAGCGTGTTGCCGACGCCGATGATTCCGGTAGGCGCTCCGCCGCCGGGGTAGCCGAAGGTGCACTCAGTATATTGAGGCAAAGAGCTTGCCAGGCAAGCTAACGTGACGTTTTGGGCGAAGCCGACCAGCGGCTGCAAAGTGAGTGTGGTTGTCACCGGCGTGCCGGGAGTGATGGTGAGCGAAGCCGGGGTCGAGGTGACTTCGACGCTGGGATTGATCACTTCAAAAGCCGGCACCGCGACGGTCTGTTGAACATAGTTGACGTCGCCGCTATAAACCGCGGTCAGGTTGTAAACTCCGAGCCCAAGATTGGCGGTTGAGAAGCTTACGGTTCCGCTGGCGGAGAGCGAAAGAGCGCCCTGGCTGCCCTGGGTCGGATCGGCAGGCGTGCATGTGCCGCCCGAGTAGCTCGAGCAGAAGGTCACGGTACCGGTTGGAGTTCCCTGGGCGGAAGCGATGGAGGCGCTGATGGTATTGGTTGTGCCGCTGGCGAGGAATGTGTTTCCGTTGTAAACGGTGATGTTACCGCTTGTTCCTATGGGCGCGGCCGCTTGAAGGGTCGGGATTGCCTGATTCACGGTGAAGTGGACCTTGGCTCCGGAGGCCGCGAAGTCTGGAGCCGTGCCCGCTGTTCCGGAGCCTCCATAACTCACGGAGGCGGTGTAGGATCCGCCCAGCAAATTGGTGTACTTGAAGGTCGCCTGACCATTGGCGAGCGCGGTCGGCTGGGTTTTCCCAACTCCGCTGAGGTTGAGAACCACGTTTCCCGTCGGCGTGCCGTTGCTTGCATCCTGCGAGGCGATCGTTACCTGAATCTCGACGGCTCCGGGATAAGTTACGCCACTGGATGGCGTAACGGTGACGGTCGCCGTGGTTGGATTGCGCGGATCGGGTACCACGTTCGCGGTGAGCGCAACATCGATGGAGGGAGCATTGACTGCATTGCTCTCGATCGCCAGGGATGCGCTGCTCAGGCCGTTGGTTGAAGCGGTCAGAGCAATCCCGAAATAGCAGTTCTGGCCGGGCGCGGTGGGAGTGGATGCGGAACATGCCGGCGAGCCGTTGGTTGCGCCGATTACCGCATAGTCAGCCGCATTGCCGCCGGTGAACGAATCGTTGGATAACGCAGACAGAGTCAGTGGAGCGTTGCCGAGGTTGTATAACTGCGCATCCTGCTCGAAAGCTTCAAAGGGAACGATCTGTCCCCAATCAACGGCCCCCGTGGCGCCTAGCTGGGACAAGCCGGCGGTTGCGCCGCCGTTTGCCGGATAGGTCACGTAGGCATTGTCGAATCCATCAAGCGCAACACTCGAAGGGTTGGCGCTCAAGGCCGGAATGCTTGTTACCTGGACGGCCCCGTTTACGCTGAGTCCGCCGGATGCGGTCAAATAAGGTATCCACCAGAGGCCGTTGCCTTCGGCTACAAAGATGGAGCCGGAAGGATCGACGGCGAGCCCGGTGACGGGGGCAGTAAGGTCGCTGGTGATCTCGGCTGCCAGCCCGAAGGGCATTGTGATTTCCCACAGATTTGAGCCGTCGGCAACCCATACATTCCCGGAGTTGTCGGTGGCAACGGCCGAGGGACCGGTGAAACCAGCGCTTGCGCCGAGAACCAGGTTAGGCTCGTTCTCACGAACCAGCGTGCTTTGCGGATTGCGCATTTCGACGACCTGCTTTTTGTCTTTATCCGCCACAAAGACATCCCCCGCGGAGTCAGCGGCGAGGTTGAGGTGATCGCCGAGACCGGTCATGAGCGTTGTCTGCTTCGTGGTAGCCAGACCGGAGCCGATATAAGGAATCTCGATCAGGCTCCCGGAGTCACCGATGTAGAGATCGCCCGCACGGTCAACGGCCACGCCGGTCGGCGCAGTCAAGCCGGTTCCAAGATAAGTACCGACAACCTGGGACGTTGTGCCCGCCGGATACTCGAGCACTGCTTTGAGATCGGAGTCGGCAACGTATGTGATTCCACGGGGATCCGCAGCAACTTGCTGAGGCGCGTTCAACCCCAGGGCCAGCGGAACGGCAGCGGGAGAAGCGATATTGGCAACATTGGCTCCCTGACCGATGCCATAGATAAATGCGTCGCTGCCCTCGATGACCTTGTTGGAGGCGTCGACCATCTGCAGCTCGGCCTCGACGGTTCCCGCGGTAGTGGGAGTGATTTGGGCAAAGTATTGGCACCAGCTGTATTGCGCGTTGGATTGCTCAAGTGCGCTAAAGGCCGGATATGTCTGGCTGGCATTGCAGTTGGGAACGGCGGGAACCACCGTGGGATCGGGGCTGGGATTCGCGGCGGGCGCAAAGTTTGCGGCGCCGGGCCCGGTGAGATTGAAGCTGCCCTGGGTGGGCTTGCTGAAGCTATAGAAGACACTCTGCGGAGTTCCTGCAGTGCCTACGGGCGAGGCGCCGATATTTGCGCTCCCCAGGGCCCAGAGGACGACTCCGGATGCCGTGCATTCGGCAACGTCTTTGGTGGAGCATGGCGCTCCGTTCGTTCCGGCCGCGGCCCAATTGTTTCCGCCCTCGCCGGTGGGGATCCAAAGATAACCGCGGGGATCAACCAATGGCGGGAAACCGGAACCAACGGGCGAAACCCGGACGGTATCGGCCCACACCAGGTTGGGACTGGTAGGGGTGCCTTCATTCGGAATCATGAAGACGCCATCTACGGTTCCGCCGTAGGATTGGTTGTTCGAACTGCTGAAATAGAGGTTGCCCCAGGCATCGAAAGTGAGACCCTTGATTCCGTCGAACCCGCTGTCAATGCGTGGGAATCCCGATTCGGCGGTTCCGGCGGCGCCGGAGGCGACTACGGTCTTGAAGCTGGGGCTGGATGCTCCCACGATTTCCCGGATGCCGTTGACTTTGGTGGAGGCGCTGCCGTAGGCATTTTCAATAAAGAAGAGGTTGCCGGCATGATCGACCGCGATATTCGAGGCGTCTGTGTCGAGAGAGGTAATCAGAGGTGTAACGACAGCCTGGCCGTTTGGATAGGCGGACGATTTGGGGTTCACCGTGAATTTCCAAATGCCGTTTGAGGGACCGCCGCCTGAACCGCTGACATAGAATGTGCCGTCATCGCCAAGAGCCATCGACTGGGGATAAATGGTCCCCGTATTTGTGGAAGTGCAGGGCGGAGCGGCAGCACAGCTTTGCGGTTCGCCTACCGTCCAGTTGTCGGCCGCGCTGAAGTTCCAGGCGCCGTTTTGAAAAGGCACCACGCAGAATTGCACTTCACTGCCATACCGGTCACCCAGGTAAAGAGTGTTATTTGCATCGACCACAAGGCTCGATTGCCAATCGGAGTTGGCCACCGGTTCAAGGGTCGAGCAATTTGCCGTGCCCCCAACCGGGGCGGGCCCTACAAGAGCGACAGGCGTCGTGGCTCCGGGTGCGAGGTCGTAAAGGGTAGCCTCCGGATCATCCAGGAACAGAATATGTCCGTTCGGAGTGACTGCCATTTGGTAGATCTGGCCCCATACACCGGTAGTGCCGTGATTGAACGGAATAACCGAGCCGACGCTGACCGGAGGCGGAGGCGTAGGTGGAATCGGCAACTGGGCCGTGGCCGCGCCGTCCAGGAGCAAGCCAACTACAAGAACCAAGCACGCGATTCGTACAACCTTACGGAACATAACTGCAGACTCGACGGCCATACTTCCCCTCCCAAAACTATCTCGATCCGAAATGCATTCTTCGAACGGCTACTTGCCGGCCGCCCTCATCATGACGGCATGAGCAACGCGCCGAACTCTGCTCAAATCGTTGCCCGGCATGGCAGGCGACCGCCTTCCAGCCGGTGTTGCGCCGGACGGTCCTCGGAGAGGCCGTCCGGAAGAATCTCTTAGAACGTGAACTTGGCGGCCAATTCCATCAGACGGCTACCGACCTTGATGTTTGCAATGCCGAAGTCCTGGTAGGTGAGCACGTTTGAAGTGAGCGCCTTGCCGGCTGTGGCGTTCACGAACTGAAGGCTGAGGTTATTGGTGTTCTGGTTATTGAATGAAACCAGCGGGTGGTTGAGGATGTTAAAGGCAGCCGCTCGCAGCTGCAGGTTTTTGCCCTCGCCCAGAGTGATGTTCTTGAGCAGGGTTACGTCGTGGTCGATGTAGTACGGTCCGTGGATGTACGGAAGCCGGTACGCTCCGTTGTTCTCAGGAAGCGGCAGGCCCATGCCGAGCGGGTTGATGTACTGGTGGGTCTTCGGACCGCCGGCCACCTTGCCGACCACGGTGGGCATCAGTTGAATGTCTGTTGAGCCGAGCCAGGCCACCGGGCTGATGCTCTGAGTGCAAAAGGTGTTGCCGTTGGAATCGGGCGGGATGTGGTAGGTTTCCGCGCAGTTTGCTGCGTTTGCGGGATCACCCTGGTTCGCATACTCCAACTGGACGGGCAGAATGGAGCCGTAGCCGAATCCGAAGTTCTCGCCCTGCTCGGATGCGAGCGGAAACCCGCTTTCAACGGTGGAGATCCCTGAAATCTGCCAGTTGTTGGCCACCTTTGACACCAACCCGCTGCCGCCCTTGTAGAGCCTTCCCTCATTGATCAGATAGTGGATATTGAACACTTGCGAGCGATCATAGGAAACGGCGTTGTAGTCGTTGCGGAGATTGACCGGATCGACAATGACATTGCTATAGGACGAGGCGGTGGCAAGGTTTTTGGCAAAGGTATAGTTGGCGCCGTAAGAGACAAACCCCGCGGCTTTATTCCATTGCACCTGAAGGCTGTTGTAGTTGGCGTAGAAGTTGTGCTTCAACTGATAGACATGCTGGTAGTACGGATAGGGCCGAAAGAAATCGATCTGGGCCGTGCTCCAGGAAGGAAGTCCGCTGGTGCCCGCGCAGATCACGGCGTTGTCGTAATCGCAGAGCGGTTGGGTGCTGACATGGAACAGGTTGTCGGTGGGGTTGTTGGGGTTTTGGTTCTGCGGACAGCCGGTCTCGATGCCGCAGATGATGTTGACATCCGATGCGCTGTTATAGTTGCTGCCGTTGTAAGAGCCAAGGTTGACGCTTTTGTTTCCGACATACGCGACCGAAAGGTGCGAGTGCCAGGGCAGTGATTGATCGATGCCGCCGTTAAATTCGTAATAGATCGGACGCTGCGTATCGTTCGGAGAGAGAGTGTATGCGGTGAAGTCCGGCGGATTGTAGGGCGTTTGAGCCTCGATCTGGTTGAAAGCCAGCGTGCCGCTGAGTTCGCTGGTCTGATAGCCCTGGGCCGTGGCCGCCGCGAGCGCATACGGATTAAACTGTTCTTCATTTCGATAGACGCCCCAGCCGCCGCGCACGATGGTATTTCCCTTGCCGAAGATATCCCATGACGCTCCGACTCGAGGCGTGAAGTAAACCGACTGCGGCGAGTTGACGCTGTTGGAGGTGCCTCCATGCAGACCGGCCCAGGTGAGGCCGGGCAGAACACCGGAATTCGGGCAGGTGCGCAGATAGCCGCCGCACTGCTGACTGTAAAGGGTCGGAGAAAATGTCGCGAGGCCGTTGTTATGGCGATCTGTCCACGGGCCGAGGTGCTCGAAGCGGGCGCCGAGGATCAGGGTCAGGCGGTGAACCTTCACGGTGTCGTTGACGAAGCCCGCGATGGACTGATAGCGCATATCGACGGTGGGGGTGAAGTTGGTCTGGGTGAACGAATCAGCATAACCCTCGTACATCAGAGCGGTGGGGTTATAACAGCTGCCGAGGTAATTGGAGCCTGAAAGCCGCAAAGTTCCGTCCGTGCTGGGATTCGAGCAGGTGACAAACTGCGAGGTGCCCCAGGAATTCAAGCCATATTCAAAGTTTGAGGGATTGAAGGAGTATTCGCCCTGCGGGTACGCGTTGGAGTCGGCAATGCCATTGTAAGTTCCCGTCTCCCAGTAAGCGCCAAACTGGAGGAAGTGGTTCCCTTTTTGCCAGCTCAGGTTGTCCTGGAGGACCGGATCGACTTTCTTGGTGCGAATGCGATTGTTGTAGAAGCCGCCGGGCATCGCAAGATTCGGATAGCCGTTGCCGGTTCCATTCTCAATGGCCGGTACCGCATAGTCGCCTGTGTTCTTGTACATGCCCAGGTCGTCGAAGTTGCCATTGCCGCCGTTGTAGGCATTCATGTTGAATCGGCTGGCAGCCAGCGGGTCGCTCATTTTGCCGGGAAGGCTGACAAACGACATGGCCGCGTCGAATTCATTGGTCACCGTAGCGCCAAATACGCGCGTATAGCGTGCCGCGAGAATGGTCGAGATGTCGCCGGTGGAAACCTTGCCGGCATACGGAATGGCGTCGGTCGGGAAATATCCCAGCGCGACCGGGTCCTGATCGACTTCCTTTTGCAGTCCATAAATCAGGTAAAGTTTTTGGGCTTCATCGATGTTATAGAGCAGGGTGGATTTGAACTGTTCACCGTTCTGCTGCTGCATGAGCTGCTGAATGTAATTGAACCCGAACTGATTGGTGAACGGATCGGCATTGGGCTTGGGGAACCAGTTGACCAGCGCCACGCCGCCGGGACCACCGGAGTTGGCGTATGGAAGAGCGTTGTAGTTGGGATCGATCTGCCCCAGCAGCGGCACATAGTTGTTTGAGTTGCACATGTTCTGGATGGCATTTGGATTCTGGTTGCCATCGGGGCGGGCTCCGCAGAGCTGGGCGTCGAGCAATGTGGGGCTGAAGTCGCCGCCGCGTTCGGCCGCGGTGGGAACCCAGGCGGTGAGAGCCGACTGGTTGGCCTCGAAATTCTGATAGTAGTATTCGAACCCGACAAAAAAGAACAGCTTGTCTCGATTATGGTTGAAGCTGGTAAAAGGCAGCGGGAGCGGGCCGTCGAACTGGCCGCCGGGATACAGATATTGACCGGCCGGGCGAGACTGGCGCAGAAAGTTGTCGTACCAGTCGTTTGAGTTGAGGGCCGCGTTGCGTGCCGCGATATAGGCTTCGCCATGGAACGAATTGCCGCCCGTCTTGCTGCTGGCGCTGATGACTGCGGGGCCCTTGGCCGATACTGCGCTGAAGGATGAGCTCTGAGCCTTGACTTCGGAAACCATCTCGATGTTCATCTGCTGCACCGAGCCGGAGTTGGTGGCAATGTCGGTGAGCGAGACGCCGTCCGAGACGATCGCGATACCCGTAGTGCCTGCGCCGTTGGCTGAGAACGCTCCTGTTGGCCCGCTCAGGCCGACGACTGCGGTGTTGTATCCGGGGCGGTTGAACAACCCCTGATCGCCGGTCGACATGGCAAAACCCGGCTCCATGCGGATCAGCTCCGTCGCGTCGCGGCCGACGACCGTAAGAGTGTTGAGATCTTTGGCGGTGATAATGTCGCTTCGCTCACCGGTATCGAGCGCGGCGAGAGCCGAATCTTCCGCGGCTTCCACGGTGACGGCTTCGGTCGCAGTACCGACCTCCATCTTGATATCGTGGAAACTGAGTTGATCGCCGGCGCGCAGCGGGAACGGCTGGGACTCCCAGGGGCGGAAACTTGCAGCGGTAATCGAGAACTTGTAAGCGACGCTGGGCGACACGGCTGCAAAGGCAAACGCTCCCTCGCCGTTGCTCGTGGTTGTGTTTTTGATTCCGGTTTGCAGGTCAGTGAGGACCACGACCGCCTTTGGAATCACGGCGCCCGTATTATCTGCCACGGTCCCGGTAACGTTCCCCGTCGCCTGCCCGCTGAGCGGCAATTGGGCCAGCAAGAGTACAGCTGTGAGCATCACCAGCAACGAGGCGGTTGGCCTGATCCTTGAAAAGAGCTCCATAAGTAGTCCCCCCAGTTCGGCTACAATCCATTCGCCTGCGATTCCGCAAAATCCTTTTAGTAGAGGCTGCAGCCCGTTAAGCCACGCCAAACACAGAACGCAGATTCCTGTTTTGCATGTTGAACCCGAATTCTCACCTTTGACTTGAAAGCCTGTCAAGCACAAAATGGACTTTTTTTTCTGAATGGGATCGCTACCGCAAATTTGCCGGAGTTTCTTGAGGATGTACCAGACCTCGCGGGAAGTCGCTGCCGCCCCGGATGGAATTTCTGCCGTCCGCTGAGCGGTGCATCTACTAAGAATCAGAGCGGCGTTCAGCCGTTGAAGAAGTGAGCGCAAGTGCTATGGAAACGCGGATTGCTCGTCAATTCGAAAGGACGGATGATAGACCCTGGCCGTCCGCAAGGTGGCGGGGAAAGCGCTGATTTCCTACTAATTTAAGTAGGTTTCGCATTTCAAGATCCCAATATTAGTAGTTGATCTCCCCTTCAGACGATCGGCGCCTTGGAGGCATCGGCCAACGGCTCGTTGGCGCCAACACGGATGGAAAAGCGGTGATTCGCCGCCGGGCAGGGCCGGGCGTGGGCTGGATTCTAACCCTTACAATGGGAGATTTTCTGATCCCTGAAGCTGAAACCGGCGACCTTTTACGCAACCATGGTGCCGATATCATCCGCAGGTGGTAAGATGGCTTGCACAAGTCAGCACTCGAACCGCAGTTACGGTCAAGTCAGACTGAATGGATGGCCTGAAAGGAATGGCTTTCGTCCAGGGGTCGCAAAATGGGGAGGCTTCACGTGGAAAAAATCGGATGCACCGCGGCCCTTTGGGTCTCTACTTGCGCCAGTCTTTGGATTGTTGGCTGCGGCGGGGGCATGTCCACAGTCGTCACACCGCCAGTGAAGACTACCCCCGCAGTCAGCGTGACCCCTTCGGCGAGCAGCATCACTACCGCGCAGTCGCTGACGGTAGCGATATCTGTCAGCGGGAGCCCTCAACCGACGGGATCGGTGACTTTGTCGAGCGGCAGCTACTCTTCTGCTGCCACGACGCTGAGCAGCGGCAGCGCGTCGATCGTCATCAATGCAGGAACGCTGGCGGCCGGAAATGATACGCTCACGGCCACATACACCCCTGACGCCGGGAGTTCGTCGACCTATAACGGCGCTTCGGGTGCGGCTTCAGTGAATGTGACCGCCCCGGTGAAGATAACACCTGTGGTGACAGTGACGCCATCCGCGTCGAGTATCACTTCGGCCCAGGCGCTTACCGTGACCGTTGCGGTCAGCGGAGGGACGGGCAATCCGACGCCAACGGGATCGGTGACTCTGACCAGCGGCAGCTACACTTCGGGGGCCATGACGCTGGCCGGCGGCGGGGCGACTATCGCCGTTCCCGCTGGGTCGTTGGCAACGGGAAGCGATACTTTGACCGTGAACTACTCGCCGGACGCGGCGAGCTCGCCCACTTACAACGGCGCTTCGGGTATGGCTTCAGTGAATGTGAGGGCCCCGACGAAAATAACACCTGTGGTGACAGTGACGCCATCCGCGTCGAGTATCACTTCGGCCCAGGCGCTTACCGTGACCGTTGCGGTCAGCGGGGGGACGGGCAATCTGGCGCCAACGGGATCGGTGACTCTGACCAGCGGCAGCTACACTTCGGCGGCCATGACGCTAGCCGGCGGCGGGGCGACTATCGCCGTTCCCGCCGGGTCGTTGGCAACGGGAAGCGATACGTTGACCGTGACTTACTCGCCGGACGCGGCGAGCTCGACCACTTACAACGGCGCTTCGGGTATGGCTGCAGTAACCGTTACGGGCGCAACGACCTACGTGCTGACGGTGAACTCGGCGGCTCCGTCGAGCGGGGTGTCAATCAACGTTTCCCCCTTGGACAACAACGGGAAGGGAGTCGGCACCACAACCTTCACGCGAACTTACAATGCCGGCGCTTCAGTCACTCTAAGCGCGCCCCTTTCCGATGGCAGCTATTCGTTTGTTTCCTGGAGCGGTTGCACTCCGGTTTCAGGCGCGCCGGGCAACTGCGTCGTAACCGTGAACGCCAACACGGCGGTGACTGCCACTTACAACCAGCAGGGAATCTCTTCGATTACCGTGACTCCCAATTCCGCGGTTACGATCGGAACCCAGCAGCAGTTTACGGCGACGGTGAACGGGGCGGGCTCTTTCAGCACGGCAGTGACGTGGTCGGTGACCACCGGCTACATCAGCACCACAGGGCTGTACAACACGCCGTATCCCGCGCCGGCCACGGTTACGGTGACTGCAACCAGCGTCTCGACTCCTTCAATCAGCGGGAGCGTAACGGTGGCGTTGGACCTGGCGGCGAGCACCGCCGGTCCCGCGCTGACCGTGGATGCCGGAAACCAGACGCACGCGATCAACCCCTACATCTATGGGATGGATGCATACACGCTGAATCCGGTCACGGCAAAGGCTGTCAACCTGACGGTGGACCGGTGGGGAGGGGATGCAACCTCGCGCTACAACTACCAGCTCGACGTAACAAACTCGGCCAGCGACTGGTACTTTTCCAACTCGGTCGGTGCGACCGGGCTTGAGGCAACAGGCCAGTTCAACGAGCAGGTCATCAGCGACGCCCAGGTCGGCGCCAAGACGCTTGGCACGGTGCCGGTGCTTGGATGGGTGGCGAAGGATGGCACATCGTGCAGTTTCCCGTCTTCACTCTATCCGGATCAGGTTGAGTTTGAACCGTATCACCCGGAATGCGGAAACGGTCTGTACCCGCAGGGAGTGAACGGGTGCACCAATGCCGGCGGATGCAACATCACCGGCAACGATCCGACGCTGGCTGACCAGGCCGAGGGACCTTCGTGGGCCGGGGGCTGGGTGTCCTACCTGGTGGGCAGATTCGGAAACGCGAAAAATGGCGGTGTGTCGATCTATGATCTCGATAATGAGCCGGGGTGGTGGGATGCGGTGCATCGCGATGTGCATCCGGTGGCGTCGACTTATGACGAAGTGACGAATAACGGCATCGCTACGGCTGAGGCGATCAAGACCGCCGATTCAACCGCGGAAGTAAGCGGGCCGGTGATCGACGATTGGTGGAACTACTTCTATTCGAAGAAGGACATCGAAAACGGATGGAACAGCGGCCCCTGCTATCAGCCGTGGAGCGGTCCCATCGATCGGCAGGCTCACGGCGGCGTCCCGATGATCGAGTACTATCTGCAGCAGTTCAAGGCCGCCTCGGACACATATGGGGCGCGGCTGCTTGATTACGTGGATATGCATACATATTTCGCGGCAGATAACTCCGGCCTCACCACTGCGGGAGATACACAAGAGCAGGAAGCACGAGTGAACTCCACCCGGGTATTCTGGGATCCGACTTATACCGACCCTAACCTGCCGCAACCGAATTATTCGGCGAACCCGGCTTCGCAAAGCTGCACGGTTCCGCTGCAGGCCCCGCAGCTCATCACCATGGCGCAAACCTGGGTTGCGAACGACTATCCGGGCACCAAGGTTGCGTTCACTGAATATAACTGGGGTGGGCAGGAGAATATGAACGGCGCGGTGGCGCAGGCCGATTTGCTGGGCATCTTCGGTCAATACGGACTCGATCTGGCGGCTCTTTGGGGCCCTCCCGACCCGGCCACTCAGGCGCCGGGCCTGTTGGCCTTTGAAATGTATCGCAATTATGACGGCAAGAACTCGATGTTCGGAGACACGGCCCTCAAATCAAGCAGCGCAAATCAGGGCGTACTTTCGGTCTACGGCGCTGAGCGCGCTGCGGATGGCTCGGTTACGGTGATGGTGATCAACAAAACCTATGGCCCTCTGACATCGACGTTGTCGCTCGAAAACTTTTCGAGTTCAAGCGGCGCCGCGCAGGTATTCCTTTTGAGCGATGCGAACTCGAATGCCATTGTGGCGCAGCCGAACGCTAAGGTGACGCCGCCGGCAGGGAGCGGCACCACCAGCACCATCACTTCGACGTTCCCCGCACAGTCGATCACGCTGATCGTGGCGCCGAAGTAAACCGCGGCGGGATTGCCATCGTGGCACGTCTTTCGGTGGAGGGAGGGAGCAAACCATCCTTGAAGCGATTCGACTTCGGAAGTCAATCGCTTGCGCATGTGAAAAACTCGCTCACTTGAAGGGGTCCGTTCTCGATACAGTGGCGCCAACTGCATTTGAAAGCTCATGAATGCGATGTGGCCGGGTCACGCTCGGTGGAGCTTGCGGCGATGAATTCCGGAAAACCCGCAAGTGAGACGTGCATCCAAATTGGAAGTTAATCGGGCCCAGCGTTCGCGGTCCTGGTCACAATTCCACGATGTCGTTGAAGATGTTTTTTCAACGAGGGGAGCACAAGATGAAACTATTTTCTGCAAATATCGAAGACCTGCGCACGCTTTATGTCAGCCATCTGAGGAAGGCACTCGACATGGAGCGCGAAATTACCCAGGCGCTGCCGAAGTTGATCGAAAACGCCAGCGATCCGGAACTTGCTAACGCACTTACCAACCATCTAGGCGAAACCGAAGGGCACGTTTCGAGAGTACAAGGGCTGTTGGAAGTCAACTCGGAAAACGACTCGACGGAGACGTGCAAGGCCATTCGGGGACTCGCGACGGAGGCATCGGATGCAATGAAGGACGCAACCGATCCGGCCGTGAAGGACATCGTCATCATCAGTGCGGCACAACAGGTCGAGCACCACGAGATCGCGGTGTATGGTACGCTGCGGCATTGGGCCGAGATCCTCGGGCTCTCCACCGATGCCGATGTGCTGGAAGCGATTGAAAGCGAAGAAATCAATGCCGATGAACTGCTGACTGAAATTTCGAATACGGTGAACTTCCAGGCAGCACTCTAAGCGGCAGTCTTCCACGCAACAACAATTACCCGGCAGGTCGGAGCGAATTTCCCGGCCTGTCGGGCATAACGCTTTTGGACCGCCTGAGATGGGATTCAGCCCCGCCACTTCCTTTACCAACTTTTCTTGATCAGCGTATCGACCGCGAAACCACCGTTTGGGTCGCGCGTGGCGCTGACCGCCACTCGCGGCGACACTTGATACTGGCCTTGAATTATCTGGCTCTGAGTTGAGGCGACATTTGTCGAAAACGTGACGAACAGATTGCCGGTAATCCTTTGCTGGATGGTGAGGTTCGCTCCCGGAGGCCCTTGCGAGCTGCTGCCGGCGAGAACAGGACTGATGGAGAGCTGGGAGATTCCGGCCACTTTCGAAACGCGGCTCGTGACCTGGCTCGACACCTGGGAAGCGACCAGCGACTCGGCTTGCTGATCCGTGTTGAGCGGGTTATTTGCTTCGGTCGTCGAGCCGAGAGCAAGCAAGTTAATGATGTCGGCAGTGGGAAGCGCGGGGTCGGAGGAGTATTCGGTGCGTAACTGGCTGACCGGGCCGTTAAATCGCAGACTGATGTTGTATTGCTGAATTGACGTGGTAATTGCAACATTGATCACCGGCTCCGTTTCACTCGGATTGACAAATTGGATCGTGCCTCCGGTGAGAACGAATCGGTTGCCGTTGAGGATGATATCGCCGCCACTGAGGTTTACGCGTCCCAGGATCACCGGCTCGGCCGCAGTGCCGCGCACCTGGAGGTTCGCCGATCCGCCAACGCTTAGTGTCCTGCTTACAAGGTTGACATTGTTTGTAGAACGGACGGCGATATTCAACGCTAGATCCTGGCTGAAACCTGGTGTGGATGGAATCGAGACACCGCCGGAGAACTGGCTTATGAAATTTGATAAATCGAAGGCAGGCGTGAATGAAAGGTCGGAGAGATTGACCGACCCGCCCAGCAAAGCGTCTGTGAGCGAGCCGGTTAGACGGAGATCCGCGTCAACGCCTTCGCGCATGCCCTGCGGATACAGAACGCGGACGCCATTGGCTGCGACGCCCAGATCGAATTCCAGACTGGGACGATAGGCGATGCCGCCCTGCGCGGTGACGGTTCCACCACCGACGCTGCCTTGAAACTTGTCGATGTTGAGACGGTCGGATGTGAGCTTGAGAACACCGTTGCCGTGTTGCAGGCCGACGGGCATGTCGGATGAAGAGAAATTCGCATCGACGATGTCGATCTCGCCGCCGATGTCGGCTCCATTGAGCGGACCGTGCGAGTTGATGTTTAGCTTGAGCTCTCCCGAGGTGCGCAGATCCGGATCGAAGAGTTGCGCAAGCTGCAGGTTGACGGTGCCCTGAGCGAGGAACGAAATGGGCGCGCCGGAGTTGATGGGAACAGTAGCCTGAAACTTGAGGTCAGTGTCTGTCCCGCTGATCGCTGCCGGCTGAAGGGTGACGACTTCGTTCTTATAGTCGATCTTGATGGGCGCTGTAGCCGCCAGTTGAATGCTGTTGTTATAGCCGACCTTCAGGACAGGGATCGTGAGGTGTGCCTCTACGAGATCCCTGTTTTTCAGCGGGCCGTGAAGCGTAGCGTGAAGCTCTGTTTGCCCGCTGATGCTTGCCTCTTGTTCCGGTGCATAGGCCGCAAGGGTCGGCTGCAAGGGAAATGCGTTGGTGTCCAGGGAAGCATCGGCCAAATAGTCTCCGCTCAAATTCACGCGTGCCTTGGCCTGTATCGACGCGCCTACAGCGGTGGAGGAGAGGGTAGCGTTGCCGATGTGATCGGCGACGTTGAGATCCAGTTTGATGGCGGAAAAGGGCTGATTCTGGATAACGAGTTTTGGAATCTGAATGTCCGCGATGAGCTGGGGGTTGTCGAAAGAGCCCTGCCCGTTGGCGCGAAGTGCAAGCACACCGGTTACGTCGATATTTTTCGCTTTGACTGCCTGGAGCTTCTCGAGTTGGATCCCGGTCGACGCAAGGTCCGCGGTGTACGTCCTTTGCTTCGGCTGGACTGTGAGCTTGCCTTGCACGGCGCCCGCGGGCAGTTGCAGGGATAAGTCAGCCCGGGCCTGATCGCCGCTGCCCGAGAAATTGACTTTCAGGAATTGGATAGGTTCTTCGTAAGCAGTGACTCCTGTGAGGGCCAGGTTTCCGTTTCCCATAGGGTTCAATTCGCTGCCGTGCAATGCGAGGTTTGCATTCAGCGTGCCGGTGACCGGCAATTGCTCCCCGGCTACTTTTTCCAGGGAAGCAAGATTCACCTGCGATGCACTCAGCTCTAATTGAATCGGGCTCCGATCTGTGAAGGCCCACTTATTAAGATCAACAGCGGCATTGAGAGTGATGCGGCCGTGTGGCTGGGCCTCGATATCGGCGTGTTGAAGCGCGGCGTGGGAGGGGCTGGCGTCAACGCCGGTCGAGAGCGACTTCCAGCCGGTGCCGTTGATGTGCAGGTTTGTTGCAGTGAGTTGGCCGGTCAGGTGCGGTGCGTCCGTTGCGCCCTGGAGAGCGCCTTGAAATGAGGCTGAGCCGGAGAGGTCGAGTTGCCGAGTGGCTTGGCCGGCCTGCGGCGATTCGAACAGTTCGGCAATGGTTGCGATCTCGCGGAGATCGTTGGCCTGCAGGCGCAGCGCGAGCCTGGATCTGTCGCCGACGGCGCCGTTCAACGTCAGATCGGTTTGGGGTGTGCGCAGATAGCTCGCGTTCATTTGAATTTCGTGATTCGCACCGGAATAGAGAGCGTGAATGACGCTTTCAACTGGGATCGCCGCGGAGTTGCTGGCCGCGGAGCTAGTGGTATTGACGGGCCGCCCGGCGGGCATTTCCACCACGATTTGGCGGCCGTTTGATTGGCCTCGCGCGACCTGGCCTTTGAGGGTGACATCGGCGCGGGCCAACAGGTCATTGATCGTGGCGCCCCACGATGCGGAGGCGGTTGCGTTCAGCGCTCCTTTGAGCGCGACCGGAGTCTGCGGTGCGTTGCGGCCCAGGCTTTGGCGCGCTTGAGACAGCGAAATGCCGCGCAGCGCCGCATTGAATTGAGAATGCGATTGACCTGCAATGTCTTTCATAGTGCCTTGCGCGCTGAGTTCGCCGCCAAGAAGCCCGGCTCGCAGATCGCGCAGCGTGGCGTCACCGTTGGCCAGGGAGTAATGCGCGACGAGGTTATGGATATCAGCGCGGGCAGCGGCGGTGGTGACTCGAAGCTGTCGACTGGACAAATCGCCATGGATAACCAGAGATTGGATTGGAGAGCGGCCGACGGCTTGCTCATACTGCAATGAACCGTTGACACGGACAACTCCTGCGGGCATCGAAGTCACCTGAAGTATTTGGCCTAATTGACTGCCGTCGATCGAGGCGTCGTATAGAGCCGCGACGGCGGGATTGTTATAGTTCTGCAGAGTCGCCGAGAGATCGATCTGAGAGGGACCGCTGCTGAGATGAGCGCGAGTCAGATGAAAGGTTGACGGCGTTGCATCGAATTTCACATCGAGATTGTGTGCAACCGGATGCATCGACCCGTATTGCAGGTTGCCGTTGGAGTAGGCGAGCTCGCCGCTGTACATCTTGAGAAGGCTGTTGAAAGAGGAATGGAAATCCAGGTTGTGGAGATCGGCTGCGAGGGCGCTGGGACGGCTGTTGAAATACACTTCGCCTTGATCGAGGAGTACATGGCGAATGCCCAGATCGAAGACGCTGGTGTCGCTGTTGCTATTGCTGCTGCTTTGTGGCTTGGGAATATTCGAAACACCGCTTTTGCCTATCAACACCCAGGCTACGGGGCGATCGACGCGAATGTCATCGAAATACCACTTGCCGCCGAAGATGGAGACAATGCGCACGCCGGCCGCCACGTGCTGAAGCTGAAGCAGAGGGGGATTTAGATAAGGCGCGGCCCCATCGACCGTAATGCCGTAGAGGTCCAGGCTCAGTGTCGATAAGTGGAGGGTGAAGTTTTGTAACTGAACGCGAACGCCGAGTTCCTGGCTGGCTTTGCTCTGCGCGATGTCTATAATGCGCCGGTGAACACCGCCGTTGTTGATCATGGCGACCAGGCCGATGGCGCAGACAAGGACAATGAGCACCAGCGATGCCGCGATCCAGGCGAAAATGCGGAACGCACGCCGCGAGTTTTTTTGCGGCTTCGGTTTCGGCGCATCGTTGAGAGCAAAACGATTTGGAGTGGCGGACATAGTTGCTCTCCTTTAGAAAGCCTGGCCGATGCTGATGAAGTATTGAGTGGCATTGATTGCATTGACTGGCGTGGCGCCTGGGTTGCCGGGAATCGCATTGATTCCCTTGCCGGGATTGAGATTGCGGCCGATGTCGACGCGAACGGGACCGACGGGGGTCGAATAGCGCAGGCCGAGGCCGATAGTGTTCGAGTAAAGCGAAGCAAAGTGGTATGTCCCTGCGGTTGGATAGACGTTCCCGCCGTCGTAAAACGGCACCATGCCGAGGCCTTTCTTGAACGGCAGCGGAATGCGCGCCTCGAAGTTGAAGATGAACAGTTCGTTGCCGCCTGTGGGAACCAGGATGTAGGGGCAACCGGAAGTTTGGCCGACGCTGCAGATCTCGACTGGACGCTGGGGACCGGCGCCGTCCAATGGAAAGCCGCGGAGCGAGTTGCCGCCGCCGCTGAAATACGCTTCACTCAAGGGGACGAAACTGTTTTCAAAAGGCCGCGCGACACCGATGCGAAGGCTTTCGGCCCAGACTATGTGGTGAATTTTTTCTTTGTAATAAGCGGCCTGGAGCGTCAGCTTTGCGAAGTCGACACTTGAGCCAAGCTTGGTGGAGTTGAAGTCGAGCTCGATTGAATCGAGAACGCCCTTGTGTTCGTCGAGAGCGTTGTCGCGCGTGTCGCGGGTGAGATTGGCGGCGAAGGTTGAGAGCCGGACATGGAGATCTTCGGTGGGCACCAGAGCCGGGATCAGAACCCGGGTCAGATCGGTTTGGCTGTAGATGTAGCGCGCGAAGAAGATATTGTTTTTCGGTTTGTCGATCGGTCTTTGGAATTGAAGACTTCCCTGCTCCACTTGCGCCGAGAAGATGGGGTTTTCTTCATTGCGCTCGGACGAAAAGGAAGCCGTCGACCTCCAGGGCGACCAGCGGAAGTTGGGGTCGATGTAGTAAGCGGCGAAGCGCTGGTCAAGCCGTCCGGCAAAGCCGGTAAACGAAAGCGATTCTCCCTTTCCGCGCATGTTGTTTCGCGTGTATTGCACGGTCCCGCGAGGGCCATAGAATGTCGATTGGCTGGTGGTGAAGTTGGAGGGCAATCCGATGGGAGGGAGGTTGGGAAGAGCGATTGTTCCGCTGGGGATGCTGCCGCCGCGATTGATGACTTCGAATCCGAAGCCGTAGGTAAAGCTGTTGCGCTTGGCCTCGTGGGTCTTGACCAGGACGTCTTCCCTGGTCTGGGTGATGATATCGCGCTTGGGGTCCACTTCGGCCCAGTCGAATACACCGGTGTGGTCGTAGAGCTTGCTGCCCGAGGTAAGCAGTTCGGTTTCGGTCAGGGGCTGGCCCGGCGTGATGGAGGAGATATCTCGATCGATGAGCCGCTGGCGCGTATGGACGCGGCCGAGTGTGAGTAGATCTCCCGTCATCACCTTGGGGCCTTCGTAGATGTGATAGACAACGTTGATTCGATGTGGATCGTTTTTCGACAGTTCAGCGGCGGTCTCGCGGAAGCTGGAGTTGAGATATCCCGCCTTTAGATAGTGGGAGACGATGGTGGCGCGGTCGGCTTCGACGTGGGCTTGTGAATAGGGTTGGCCGGCGATGACCTTGAGGCCCACAGGCGCAAACTGCGCTTCGGGTAGTGTGTCGGCGCCCTCGATGGTGAGGGAGTTGACGATGTCACGCGGCCCTTCCACCACGCGAAATGACACACGAATATCATTGGTTCGGCTGGTTACCGCGGGAACTACCTGGACATCGCTGAAGCCTTCGGACTGATAAATGGCTTTGAGGCGGTTGACGCTGGTGCGGACGAGTTGATCGCTGAACTTTCCCGGCGAGAAGAGGTGCTTCTTCTCGACGGCAAGGGCTGGGGTTAACTGCGAAGACGGCAGATGCGTATTGCCGGTGAGACTGATCGCTGTGACTTTTCGCTTCTTCTCTTTGCTGATGCGATAAACGACCGTATCGGAATTCTGGCTCTTCTGAAACTGCGATTCGACTTTGACATCGAAGAAGCCCTTGGCCTGAAAGTAGCTGAGCAGGGCCTGCTGACCTTCCTGCACCGATTCCTCATCGACGCCGATGCCCTGATAGATGGGTAGCAGCGATTTGCGAGTCCAGCTAAAAAGATGGGCGCCCGCGATTTTGACTTGCGTGACATCACCGGGAACGATAGTGAAGTGAATGTCGGCGCGATTGGTGGCGGCGATATATTCCGCGCCTGCGAGCTTGACCTGAGCGCCGAGGCGGCCCTGCTTCTGCAAAATGGTGGTGAGGTAACCGGTTGCTTTGACAACTACGCTGCGATGGTAGGTTTTCCCGGGACGGATTTGTGCTCCACGGAAGCGCGCTAAAAGCGTTGTGAGCTTGTGGCGAAGCAGCGGGTCGTCGTTGGGCGGTGCGCCCTGAAGGTCAACGTTGCCAAACTTTGCTTTGCGGCCGAGGGTGACATGGAAGATGACGTTCGCGATTGCATGCACGGAGTCGGTCTGGATCTCCGGCTGCACTGCGGCCTGGAAGTAGCCTTCCTGCTCGAAGAAGGTGATGAGATGCTGTCGGTCTTGTTCCACGTCGGCTGCATTGAATGGCGTCTGGACTGGGTAGTTTGCAATCTGGAGAAGCTGCGAATAAGAGAAGTTGCCGGAGCCCGGAAACTCGAAAAGTCCGAAGTAGACGGCGGGCTCAAGGATGAAGAGGACCTGGACGCCATTGGCTTCCGGTTCGGCAACCACGCGCACATTGTCGAATTTCCCTGTTGCTTTGAGGGCTGCCGCCGTCTGGTCAACCTTCGCTTTTGAGAAGGGCTGGCCGGCCTGTTGGGTCATGAGCGATGAGTATTGCGAGGAACTCAATTCCGGATGGCCGGCAATTTGAACCGATGAAACATTCTGTCCTTCATAAGAGGATAGAATTTGGTCGGCAGCGGGCGTGGCGCCTGGAGTTTTTTCAGATGATAAGTTTGGCTGCTGCGCGGCGATGCGCAGGCAAAGCGCGAACAGCGCCCAAATTACGGCTCGAATTGTGCGCATGTCAATCATGGCTACGATGCAGTGCAGGTGGAGTGGGTTGCATTTGGGGGTGGGGCTGGTGGCCGGTGTTTGCCCAACAAATAGAGAAGCGGCGCGGGCAGGCTTCCCGCGAAACTCAATTCGACGCGGGACTGGAATCGGCGGCTTTGTACAAACTGAGCCATCGTGGCAGCATCTACATGAATAGAGTGTGATGAGACGCCGCGCGGTTGTGCCTTGCGTCGGGAACAGGGGGATTTATTTCCAGCGCGGGCTCCAGCACGAATTCGCAATCCATACGAAAAGAACGGCGAGTCTGGGATCTCGTGTCGAGTTCCCCTGTGGATTCGCTCTGGCGCCTCGAAGGGGTCCCGCTGCGCGCGCTGATGGTGCGAATCTGGAAGTCAGTGATTGCAGACCGTCTCTTCGGGCACGCAGCGGAGTTGGGATTTTATTTTCTGTTCTCGCTCTTCCCTACCCTGTTTTGCGCGGGATCGCTGCTTGGATTGGCGGCTCAGTCGGCACACGCGATTTATATCAGGCTGCTGGATTATCTTGCTCTTGTGATTCCGACAAGCGCACTTGCTACCGTGCTGAACACCTTCAATCAAACGGCGGCGGCCGCGAGTTCGGGCAAGGTTACGTTCGGATTGATTGCGGCCCTCTGGTCGGCCTCGGTGGGTATCTCAGCCATCCAGGACACGCTCAACGTGGTGTACAAGATCCACGACTCGCGATCATATTTTGTAGCTCGGATTTATGCCATTGGGCTAACGCTGCTTCTCACCATTGTCGTGACCCTTGGCCTGGCTTCGATGCTGGGTGGAGACGTGGCGGCCAAATTGGCTCATCTGCGTCTTCCCAATCCGTATCTCGCGGAGGTTGCCGATATTTCGGCCAGAGTGGCAGGGCGGTTGGTGGCGATGGTCATGCTGTTGTTGTCGTTTGCGATGATCTACTATTGGGCGCCGGATTGGCAGAAGCGGCGTTGGCGCTGGTTCACCCCAGGTGGAGTGTTCGGGATTGTCGGGTGGCTGGCGGCGTCGATCGGGCTGCGTGTCTATCTTCACTTCTTCCGCAACTACGCGGTGACCTACGGTTCGCTCGGCGCCGTCATTATCCTGCTGACCTGGTTCTACCTGACCGGACTGATGCTGCTGCTGGGGGCAGAAATCAATAGCGAGATTGAAGCTGCGGCAACGGCCGCGCGACTTTCGCGAACCGAGCGCGCAGAGAGCACCGGTGCTTGAGCAACGTTCGGCAATGACTCTGCGCAAAAAGCACTGCCCGTTGGCAGCATCTTTCTTTAGCCCGAAGCTGCGGCTTGAGATGAGGAGGGTGACTAGATGCCAACGCCGAATTCGCCGGTGTGCTGCTCGCCCGCGTTCGAGTAAAAATCGTAGGGGGTGCGCTTGTTGAACTTGGAGCGGCAGCGGAGTTCGTTGCCCAAGAAGATGCCGATGGCGGCCACGGCCATGCCCACAGAGAACCACGTAATGACCCGCAATGTCGTTGATTTGTCTTGATTGGGAGATTCTTCCGCGGGGGTAATTGATTCGGGTTCAAAGGACATGGTGCATCCTCCTCATTGAAGTCATGATACCCCAATTTGGATGCGCGCCGGGCCGAAGGGTGGGACGCGCCCTCAAAACGGGGTTAAAAGATGGTTTCAATGCGGGCCAGCCACGCGGACTTTTCCACTTCAGGAAGAAAACTGGCGCGGAAGGAGTTAGCCGCGAGCCGGCGCAACTCTTCGCGAGTGAACCCCTGCTGGGTGTGGGCAAGCAGATACTCGTTGACCAGGTCAGAGCCGAAGAAGGCTGGATCGTCGGAGTTGATGGTCACCAGCAACCCGTGATCGAACAGGCGCCGCAGCGGATGGCAGTCGAAAGAGGGACACACGCCGGTACGGACGTTCGAAGTGGGATTCAACTCGACTGGAATGCTTCGCGCCTTCAGCTCCTCAAGCAGTTCATCATCCTGAATCGCCGAAAAAGCATGGCCGATGCGCTCGGAGCCTATGGAAAGTGCCTCCCAGATGGCTTCAGGGCCGGTGGTTTCGCCGGCGTGGTTGGTCAACCGCAGGCCGGCCTGTGCGGCGCGGGTGAACAGGGCTTGGAATGCCTGGGAGCCGGCGCGGCGCTCGTCGCCGCCGAGGCCGATGCCGATGATGGAGGGAAATTCGGCGCGCATCTCGGCAGCCTTCAGGAAGACGCGTTCCGCCTCCGGAACGGTGAAGTGACGCACGGCATCGAAGATCCAATAGAGTGAGAAGCCCAGTTCGCGCCGACCGCGAACGCGGGCGCGCTCGAGGCCGGCGAAGATGGGCTCAAAAGCTGCGGGGTCATGGTCGCGCCACATGTAGAGGACGCCCACGGAGATATAGACTTCGGCGTGGACGATGCCTTGCTCGGTGAGGTGCTCAATCATGCGCCAGGCCGCAAGTTCATAGTCGTCGGGGCCGGTGAGAAGGCGGGTGACGGCCTTGAAGGCCTCGATGAAGCCCGTGAAATCGGTGAACTGATACAGCGCTTCGGCTTCACGGAGCGTCAGGGGGCGCACATCGTGGCGGGCGCTGAGCTCGACCAGCGTGGAGGGCAGTATCGTGCCTTCGAGATGAAGATGCAGCTCGGCCTTGGGCAGTCGGAGGATGAATTCCTTAATGCCGTTCACTTCTTGAGTTTACCGCCGCGGCGGGAGCTCCCTCGTACCGAGTAGGGAGTCCACCCCCCGCCCCAATATTGGGCCTGTACCGCAGTACAATTCCGCGTAAGCCGCATCGAATCAGATGATTAAAGTAGGATTCCAGTTACCATACGGTAAACGGAACCCGTCTTTTTGTTCATGTTGGTTCGTTTTCGCCCCCTTTCCGTGTCGGTTTTCGACGGAAAACTTGCCTTCAATGAGACCCAACTCAATGCCAATTCCTAAGCCGCAAGACTTCACCGAAGGGTCGCGGAGGGGAGAAATGAAGAGGAACCTCGCCTTGCACATCGGCGGTCATGCAGGATAATTCTAAAGACCGGCTCTGTGCGGAGGTCCGAAAACCCATGTGCCGCAACATCAGGATGCTGTTCAACTTCGATCCGCCGGTGAGTGCGGACGAAGTTCGCGCCGCGTCGCTCCAATATGTCAGGAAGATCAGCGGATTCAACAAGCCCTCGAAGGCCAACGAGCCCCCGTTTCAAGCCGCGGTGGATGAGATCGCCGCAGCCTCGATGCGCCTGCTCACGCACCTTGAAAGCGCCGTCCCGCCGCGCACGCGCGAAGAGGAAGCCGCCAAAGCCAAAGCCCGCAACGCGGCCCGCTTTGGCGATCCGCTCAATGTGCCGCGGCCGCCTGGCTAGCTGTCGCTGCCGCGGCCGAGCCGGCAGACTCATCCGCAACCGAGGGCGGGTTCGAGGTGCTTGAGCCTTTGGCCTGCTCCATAGGCGGCGGCTCGGTCAGATCAGCCGGAGGGAGCCCCCGCCTGACCCGCGTGGGTCCGCAGGATTGCGGCTCATTCTTCATCTGCTTGATGAAGACGAAAAAGCTCGGATGATGAGGCCGCAGGGTAACCCAGTAGCTGGACTTGCTCAACACCGGCTTGTGCTGGGTGATCAGCTGATTCTCAAGAATCTTCACTCCGCACAGCAGGTTGTTGGTCGGCTGCAAAATGGTCTTGGCGGGATCGTGCTCGGGGAGTTCCTTGTCCTTGTCCCAGTCAAATTCGCACCCATACCGCGGACCATCCATGTAAGTGAGTTGCAACAGCCCCTCGCTGCGCACCATTCGTTTGGTCACAGTGTCCACCACCGCAACCTCCGGTTCGCTATGCTTGACGTCGGTGGTTGGTGTCAGTCCCGCCTCGGCCCCCGCAAGCGCCTGAAAGAAGTAGGCCCAGAACGCGCGCTTGTCCGTCTCGCTCATGTACTTGAAACGCGGGCAAAGCGACTTCACCTCGCGCTCCCGCCGCGGAGAAAGCAGCTCGGCCGGCAGGGCCTTCTCGATGATCTTGTCCCACTCCGGATTCCAGTTGTTCTGCTCGCCCAGCTCGGCCTTCTGGACCGCTATCGGCGTCGGCGGAGCCGGCTTCACCGCCAGCTGCCCGGCAACGGTGTGGATCTCCGGGGCCGATTGTTGTGCTGCGGGTTGCTGGGCCGTGCCGGGCCCCTGCTGCTGGCCCGGAGTCGCCGGCTTCTGCTGTGCCGGCGCACTCTGCCCCTGCCCCGCCTGTGTTTGAGTGGAACTCTGCGCCCCGGCCAAACCCGCGCAACCGGCCAACCCAATCCATAGAATAAATAGAAAAAACCTAAACATCGGGAGCAATACCCCTGCCAATCTTGAATAAGATGCGGGCGCGGTTCCCCGCGGCAAACCAGGCCCGCCAAAATAAGGAACACAAGCAGTAAACCCCCAAAGTCGCCCCGACCCGTGACCCCTGATCTCTGATCTCAGAAAAATGAGACCATAAGACATGCTTCCACCCGCCCGCCCCGAGAGGGCAAACTGATGAGAGAAATCGTAGCCTTCGTCTTTGGACTCGGCCTGATCGGCAACGCGCTGCTCTTCGTTCCCCAGGCGCTTGCCGTGTGGCGCAAGAAGACCGATGAAGGCGTCTCGCTCGTGACCTTCGGAGGCTTCAATCTGCTGCAGGTTCTGGGCGTGATTCACGGCCTCTACGAGCACGACAACTCGCTGGTCATCGGCCTGGGAGCAAGCTTCCTTACCTGCGGCTCGGTGGTCGCTCTGACCATCTTCTATCGCATCCGGCGGCTGCGCGCGAGTGTCTGAACTGCCATCGGGTCAGCGACTGACTTATTTTCCCCCAGCAGAAGGCGCGGGCTGCTCAGTTACCGTGAACGGAAAAATGTCCATATTCTGAGTTCCGAGCATCAGCGCATATTCGCCTGGAGCCAGCGGCGACTCTGGCCGAATCAGCCAGACATGTTGCTCGGGCTGGATCTGGTCGACGGGAATCAGGTCGCTCTTTTTTGCATCGGCCATTTTGCTGCCGCCAACAACCGGATAAACGATCATCCTGCCGCCATCGAGCTCACGTAAGCCCTTCCTGGGATGCAGTTGCACAATCACGGGATCGGCTGGTAACGAAAGCATGTGACAGATGCAAATGGAAGGCTGCGCGGCGCCCACCTGGGTTAACGCGTGTTCGCCCGCATATTCCGCCACGATTTTGGCGGGAACCACCCCATAGGAAAGAGATGCGGCGATTCCATGCGCTGTCTTGGTCTTGGAAGGCATCCGGCCCAAGACTTCTTTCCACGATGAATCGCGTATAAAAATCCCCGGCCTGTTCATCGGGTAATCGGAAGTGAAGCCCGCACCCGCGGGAGTGGATTGCGGGTCCCCATCCTGCGAAAAAGCAACCGAGGTAACGATCGCAACGAGAAGAAAACCACTTGCAAGAGTGATTCGCGGCACAAAAGTCCTCCAAACCGGAGTTCTTTGGGCCATTCAGTGCCGGCGCAGAAATCTGTCGTAACCAACTGAACCGCTGTTTGAATCAACTCCGGAGATTGGGTCCAAGTTACCACGTCGCGGCAGTCGAAGCCAAGAGCGACTGCGTCACGGGTCCCATTCGCCCTATCCCAGAAACATCCCCGCGATCGAAGCCGAGATCAGGTTGGCCATGGTGCCTGCCAGCATGGCCCGCACGCCCAGCCGGGCCAACTCGTTTCTCCGCTCGGGAACCAGCGCGCCGATGCCGCCGATTTGCATCCCGATCGATCCCAGGTTGGCGAATCCGCACAGCGCAAAGGTAGCAATGGTGAACGAGCGCGGCGCCAGAGTGGATTTCTCGGCGCCCAGCGCGATGTAGGCCACCACTTCGTTCAGCGCCATGCGCATGCCCAGCAGGTTCCCGATCGCTCCGCAGTCATGCCATGGCACGCCGATCAGCCACGCCACCGGGGCTCCCACGAATCCGAGAATCTGTCCCAGGCTGCTGGGAAACCACGCCGCACCCCCGTGAACCCACCCCAGCAATCCGTCGAGCAGAGCCACCAGCGCCAGAAAACTAATGAGCATGATGCCGACATTCATCGCCAGCTTGCCGCCGTCGATGGTGCCCCGGGCAATGGCGCCGATCAGGTTCTCCTCCTGGTGGAGCTCGTCCTTGGGAATAACGACCCTTCCCTCGGTCGCCGGAACTTCCGTCTCCGGCACCAGCATCTTGGCCATCAAGATCGTGCCCGGCGAAGTCATGATCACCGCCGAAAGCAGATGCCTGGCCTCGACGCCCTGCGAAATATACATGGCCATGATGCCTCCGGACACGTGCGCCATGCCGCTGGTCATAATCGTCATGAGTTCACTGCGCGTAGCCTTCGACAGGAACGGCCGGATGGTCAGCGGAGCCTCGGTCTGGCCCATGAAGATCGACGCCGCCACATTCATGCTTTCGGCGCCGGAGATGCGCATGGTCTTCAGCATCACCCAAGCCATGGCGCGAATGATGATCTGCATCAGCCCGATGTGATAAAGCACCGCGAAAAACGCGGAGATGAAGATGATAGTGGGCAGCACCTGGAATGCGAAGACCGCTCCCGAATTGGGTGGCAGCAGATTGCCAAACGCGCCCGAGTTGGGCAGCCCAAGCTGTCCGAACAGGATTTTGGTGCCGGCAAAGGTACAGGCCAGCATGGCGTTCACTACGCCTCCGGCCCAGGTCATTGCCCTCTGGCCATAATCGAAGCGCAGTACCAGGAACGCAAAGGTGACCTGCAGCCCGAGACCCCAGGCCACGGTGCGCCAGCGAATGTGCCTGCGATCGGTGGAGCCGAGGTAAGCCGCGGCAAGCACTGCCAGAATTCCCAGCAACCCTGTGAATCGACCCAATGCAAGCCTCCGAAAAGCAGTTGACAGCGGACAGTGGACAGTTGGCAGCGGAAGTGGTCGCGGATCAGTTAGGGTCACTGGAACGTGCGATATCCACTGCGCGCCGTCTGCAGCTTTAGAGCAAGAAGAAGAATGATAACCGATCCGCGCTGCACGGCTCCAAGCGATGCGGGGGACAGTCACCACTGACCACTGTCCACTGATCACTGATTCCCGAGCAGCCTCTCCGCCTCTGTACGCGTGATGACCCGACTCACCAATGGGACTGCATCCGGCGCGTTTTCTGAGATGGTGATGGCGCGATGCAGGATCTCCGTGGGCTCGGCCAGCATCTCCGCAGTGGTCGCGTAGAGCGTGGCCAGGGGTTCTCCCTCCTTCACCTGTGCGCCGCGCCGGGCATGAAACAGAATCCCCGCGTGAGGATCGACGGGTTCACCTGCCTTCTCGCGCCCCGCACCGGTTCGCTGCACGGCCCATCCCAGCGCGGTCGTATCCATCTCCGCCACAAACCCGCTGGCCCACGCGTTTATTACCGCGGTCGCGCCCGGCTTATGAAAGTGAGGATCGTCGAAGACGCTCACATCTCCGCCCTGCGCCTCCACCATGGCGAAGAAATTGCGCCGCGCCGATCCGTCTGCCAGCGCAACCTCGGCTCGTGCGTAGCCTGCCTCGGGCGTGCCAGCCTGGCCGCCAAGGTGAATCATCCATCCTGCCAGCAGGAGCGATAGCTCGCGCAGATCTTCGCTTTCCGCGGGCCGCTTTCCCCTCAACAGGTCAACCGACTCCGCCAGCTCGATCCAGTTGCCGGCCGCGTAACCGAGCGGCTGGCCCATGTCTGTCAACAGCGCCACCGTGCGCGTTCCGGCACGCTCGGCGGTCGCCACCATGAGCGCTGCCAGGTACTCGCATTCCTCCATGGTCCGCAGAAACGCGCCCGAGCCGGTCTTCACATCCAGCACCAGCGCATCGAGCCCCGCCGCCAGCTTTTTGCTTAAGATCGACGCGCAGATCAGCCCCGGATTCTCGACCGTGCCCGTCCGGTCCCGCAGCGCGTAGAGCACCCGGTCGGCCGGAACCAGAGTCGGGGTCTGGCTCACGATCGAGGCGCCGCATTCCATGAGAACTGTCTCGAATTCAGACAGTGTGAGCGCCGTCCTGAATCCGGGAATCGACTCCAGCTTGTCCAGCGTTCCGCCCGTATGCCCCAGCGCCCGCCCGCTGATCATGGGGACCGCAACGCCGCACGAGGAGGCCAGTGGAGCGACCAGGAAACTGGTCTTGTCGCCCACCCCGCCGGAGGAGTGCTTGTCCACAGCGGTCCCGCCCAGCCGCGCCGGCGAAAACTTCTCGCCTGAGTCGCGCATGGCCAACGTCAGCGCGCGCGTCTCATCGAGTGAAAGCCCGCGCAGCCACGCCGCCATCAGCCAGGCGGCCAACTGTTCCAGCGGGACCGCGCCCGATGCTGCTCCGGCCACCACAAACTCGATCTCGCGCGCACTGAGCCCAACCCCATCCCGCTTCCTGCGGATGATGTCGATCATGTGCAGCGAAGCAAACCCACCTTCATTCATTGCGAGACAATCCTCCTGAAAGAGAACATCATTGGTTATCTCTGTTCTCCGACCCCCGACCTCTGAACTCTGCCTTTACTTCCGTTTCATCTCGAAACCCATCGGCAGCAACTCGCTGAAGGCCATGGTGCGCATTCCGTCCTTGGCCGGAAAGACCACCGGCACGTCGGGGAGCACAAACTCCGCCAGCATCTGCCGGCAGGCCCCGCAGGGCGGGCTGGCGGTGCCATTCAGGTTGGCCACGGCCACCGCCGTAATTCGAATCTCCGGCCCAAATTCCGAGACCGCCCTCACCAGCGCCGAACGTTCCGCACAGATGGTCAGTCCGTAGCTCACGTTCTCCACATTGGCGCCGGTCACAATCTCCCCGCCGGCCAGCCGCAGCGCCGCCCCCACCCGGAATCGCGAGTAAGGCGAGTAGGAGTTTTTCGCCGCCTCCTGCGCCGCCTCCAACAGGCCTCCGAGCGCCGTTCCCGGCTTGAGTTCGGACGTCATCGGGCACCCTCCGCTCTCCGCAGCATGAAACATGAGGCTAATGCATCGGCTCCCTTCATGTACACACGCCGAGGCCGGAGGTCCCGGCGAACGGTCGACCTTTGTGGTCTCCCACTCTTCGAGCAAAAAAGGCTCGACGGATGGGGCACCGCGTCAGTTGCCTCAAGTTGCGGCCCATTCCTCCGATAAACCCACTTGAGTGCTCGCCGTGCCCGAAGCGCTTCCGCCGGGCCAAAGGTGCGGACTCAGACGAGTGAACCGCAATGGATGAACTGACTCGAGAGTTCGTGATTGAAAGCCAGGAAGGACTTGACCGCATGGAGCGGTGTCTCACCGACCTGGAAGAGCGGCCTCAGGACACCGGGCTACTGGCAGAGATCTTCCGATCCGTGCATACCATCAAGGGAACTACCGGGTTTCTCGGCTTCAAGCGGCTTGAAAAGCTGGCCCACTCCGGGGAGAATCTCCTCGGTCTGCTTCGCGACGGAAAACTGGCCGCCGATCGCGCCATCATCACCGGCCTGCTCAAATTGCTCGACGGACTGCGCTCGATTCTTAAAGTCATTGAGGCCGAAGGCAGCGAAGGCATGGGAGCGGATGCCTCGATCGGCCAGGATGCCGGGCTCATCGCGGAACTGGTGCAGCTGCAGGCGCCTGCGCGCGCTGAGTCGGGAGCACAACCGCCGACACGCGCCTCCCGCGGCAAGCCAACCCTGTTTCATTCGCCGCAAGCGCCGCCCCCGGCAAGCTGCGAAGCGCCTCAAGGCCAGCAGCAGCCGGCCGCTGCGGAGGCGACAGCCGCGCCCTCTGTCCCGGCCGCTCCGCCGGTCGAATCCGACCCCGCCCATCAGCGCGCGCCTATCGCCGGCAGCGCCGCCGAAAGCACGCTCCGCGTAGATGTTTCCCTGCTCAACCGCATGATGAACCTGGTAGGCGAACTGGTGCTCACCCGCAACCAGGTGCTGCAGGCCACCGCGGCGGATCCGAATATGACCCTGCTCTCGCGGCGTCTCGACATGGTGACCGCCGACCTGCGCGAATCGGTGATGAAAGCGCGCATGCAGCCGGTTTCGAACATCTTCAGCAAGATGCCGCGCATCGTTCGCGATCTCTCCCAGTCGCTCGACCGGCGCGTCCGTCTGCAGATGGAAGGGCAGGAGACTGAGCTCGACAAGAGCCTGCTCGAAGCCATCAAGGATCCCCTTACTCATGCGGTGCGCAACTCGCTGGACCACGGCATCGAGTCGCCTGAAGTGCGCCAGGCCGCCGGCAAAGAGCCTGAAGGCCTGCTCAAGCTGCGCGCCGTCCAGGAAGGCAGCCACGTGGTCATCGAAGTCTCCGATGACGGCGCCGGCATCGCCGTCGACAAGGTGCGCGACAAGGCCATCGAGCGCCGTCTCATCACCGCCGAGCGAGCCGGACAGCTTCCGGAGCGCGAGTTACTCCAGCTCATTTTCCTGCCCGGATTTTCCACCGCCGCCGCCGTCACCAACGTCAGCGGGCGCGGCGTCGGAATGGACGTGGTGCGCACCAACGTCGAGCGCATCGGCGGCAAAGTCGAAATCGACTCCCGCACTGGCAAAGGCACCACTCTCCGGCTCCGCATTCCGCTCACTCTAGCCATCATTCCCGCGCTGATCGTGCGCAGCCTCGAGCAGAGCTTCGCAGTTCCACAGGGAGCGCTCTCCGAACTGGTTCACATCCCGCCGGAAAAGTCCGCCACCGCCATCGAGTGGATCGAGAACGCGCCGCTCTACCGGTTGCGCGGCCGCCTGCTCCCGCTGGTTTTTCTCGACCGCCTGCTCATGCCCGGCCGCGAGTGCAGCCTGGCCGCAGACCGCGACAACTTCATCGCCGTGCTCGACGCCGACGGCCGCCGCTTTGGGCTGGTTGTCGACGGCCTCGCCGATCCTGAAGAGATTGTGGTCAAGCCGCTGTCCGCGGTGCTGAAAGACATCGGCCTTTACTCCGGGGCAACGGTGCTCGGCAACGCCGACCTCGCCCTCATTCTCGATCCGGGCTCCATCGCTATGAAGGCCGGCGTGGCCATGACCGGCGAAGAAGAAACCGCGCGCGTGGTGGAAGAGGCGCATGACGCCGCCAAAATCGAATACCTTCTGGTCGAAGCGGCTGGACGCAATGCTGCCGTTCCACTTTCCGACGTGCTGCGCATCGAGCAGCTGCCGCTCTCGCGCATTGAGTACATCGGTTATCGCCCGGTGGTCAACTTCGAAGGTCAGCTGCTCCCTGTCGAAGACACCAGCGGAATCCTTTCGGCCGCGGCCGGCGATTTGCAGGCCCAGGTCATCATCGTGGTCTGCCGTGAAGGCAATCGTCACGTCGGCATTGCCGTTTCCCATGTCCTCGACGTGGCTGCCGGCAGCGACCTGTTCGAGTCCGGCACCCATGAGCGCACCGGCGGCGTCACTCTGCTCAAGCAGCGGGTCACCGGCGTGGTCGACCTGGGCAGCGTGGCCGCTCTGCCCGCGACCAGCGACTCGATGGAGCAACCGCAATATGGAATGCAACAGGAATGGAACCAGGTCGCGGAGGCGTTGAGATGAGTGCTCCGGCAATGCCAATCAAGCCGACTGCAGCGAAACGAAAAGAAAAATCGACCGCCCTGGTTGAAGTCTGCTCGATCCGCCTTGGCCAGACGATGTTCGGCGTGCCCATCCGCCACATTCTTGAGATCGTGGGCTCAACCCACGCTCAGCCCGTTCCGCTGGCGCCGCCCTGGGTAGGGGGCCTGGTCCATTACCGCGGCGATGTGCTCACCACCGTAAGCCTGCGCCAATTGCTGGGCCACCCTCCCAGGGAGGGCTTGCAGGACATCCTGGTGATCGAGGGCTCAGGGGGCGCCTTCGGCCTGCTGGTGGATTCGGTGCACGAGGTGCTTACCGTCTCTCCCGCCGATTATGAGCCCAACCCCTCGATCGTCGATCAGCGCCGCCGCGCATTCTTTAACGGCGCCTACAAGCTTTCCAGCAGCCTGCTGGTCATGCTCGATCCAGAGCGGCTCGATCCGCTGCGCCTTGGCGCCGCACAGGTCGCGTAGTGTTTCGCGCTTTCTGTTTCCGGACGGCGAACATACGCCCAGCCTGGAAAGAGCCGGCAACTGGAAGCTCGAAGCTGGCCATCAGGAGGTGACAACCATGCGGGCTCTCATCGTCGACGACTCTCGCTTCGTGAGGGGATACCTGCGCGGGCTGCTTGAAAAGCGCGGAATCGAATGTTCCGAAGCCGCCGACGGGCAGGCCGCGATGGACGAACTCCACGGAGAGCTCGATTTCGACCTCGCCTTCGTGGATTGGAACATGCCGGTGATGAACGGCCTGGATATGCTCCGCCAGATGCGCGCCGAAGGGTACTCCGAGGTGAAGGTCATGATGGTGACCACGGAGGCCGAAAACGAGTACATCCTGCGCGCCCTGGATTCCGGCGCCGACGAATACATGATGAAGCCCTTCGACGACGAAGCACTGACTGAAAAACTCACTCTGCTGGGCGTCCTGGAGGGCTGAAGTATGACGGCCGCACGCGCTGTGCGAATCCTCGTTGTGGACGACTCCGCAGTCATGCGCAGCTTGTTGCGCTCGGTAGTTTCGGCGGGCGAAGGAATGATGGTGGCGGGCACCGCGGCCGATGGAGCCTCGGCCCTGGGCTGCCTGGAAAGCATGCGGCCCGACCTGATTCTGCTCGATGTCGAGATGCCGGTCATGGATGGCCTGGTCACATTAAGGCAATTGCGTTCTCGAGGTCACAAGATGCCTGTCATCATGTGCAGTTCGCTCACCCAGCGCGGTGCCAGAGTCACCATAGAGGCGCTTGCCTCGGGCGCATCGGATTACGTGGCCAAGCCAACCGGGCAATCCGGCCGCGAGGCAGCCGTTCAATCGCTGGCCAGGGATCTCATTCCGAAGATCCAGGCTCTCACCCGCGACCGCGTCCCGCAGGCGCCTCCAGTCTTGCCAGGCTCCCCGCGCATGGTATCGCCAGCTCCGCGCTCTCCGCTGTCGCCGCTGGCCCTGCCCCCGGCGCCGATTCGCTCCCAGTCCATCCCCGGCAATCCCACCGTCGTCGTCATCGGCGTCTCCACTGGCGGCCCTGCGGCTCTCGACGTAGTTTTGCCGGCGCTTCCTGCCGGGTTCTCACTGCCTGTTCTGGTTGTGCAGCACATGCCGGAGCTCTTCACCAGCCTGCTTGCCGAGCGCCTCAACAGCCGCTGTGCGCTGCGCGTCTCTGAGGCTGTTGAGGGCGTTCCAATCGCAGCCGGCTCCGTCTCCATCGCTCGCGGTAACTGGCATCTCGAGGCTGTGTCGGCGGCAGGTCCGGGCTCCTTGCCGACTCTCCGCCTGACTCAAGGGCCGCTTGAAAACCACTGCCGCCCGGCAGCCGATGTGCTATTCCGCTCGGCCGCTCGAGTGTATGGATCCGGCGTACTTGCGGTCGTCCTCACCGGCATGGGCTCCGATGGCCTCAATGGCTGCCGGGTCGTCCGCGAACAGGGAGGCTCAGTGCTGGCGCAGGACCAGGCCACATCCACCGTCTGGGGCATGCCCGGCGCCGTCGCCAATGCCGGACTGGCAAACAAGATCCTCCCCCTCGACTCGATCGCTCCCGAAATCGTCCGCATCGCCGCGCGCATTCCCGCCGCACACTCGGAACTTCGCAGAATGGTGGTCTAGCCATGGAACAGTCTTCAGGCACCGACTACGGCTACCTCCGCGAGCTGGTCTTCGGGCTCTCGCAAAATGTCCTTGACCCCTCGCGCGATTATCTTTTCGAGACACGGCTTACGAAGGTGCTGCGCAACCAGGGCATGAGCCGCATCGACCAGCTCGTCCGCTCCCTCCGCGAACGCAAGAATCCTCCCCTCGAGCGCGCCATCGCCGAGGCCATGACCATCAACGAGACCAGCTTCTTTCGCGACTTGCGACCCTTCGATCTGTTGCGCATGGAACTGCTGCCAAAGATCATCGAGAATCGCCGTCACAGCCGCCGGCTCCGCTTCTGGAGCGCGGCCTGCTCAACCGGCCAGGAAGCCTGCAGCCTGGCCATGATGATGATCGAACACTTTCCGCTGCTGGTGGGATGGAACATAAGCATAGAGGGAACCGATATCTGTTCCGAAGTGGTCGAGCGCGCCCGCGCTGCTTCCTATCACCGCATTGAAATCAATCGCGGTCTCCCGGCTCGTCACATCGTCCGCTACTTCGACCGCGATGGCGAAAACTGGGTTGCGAAACCCGAGATCCGCAAGCTCTGCAACTTCCGCCAGGCCAATCTCTGCGTCTCGCCTTTACCCTTCAACCGCGCCGAAGACGGCTTCGATGTCATCTTCCTGCGCAATGTCATGCTTTACTTCTCGCAAGCCACACGCCGCACCCTGTTAGCCGGTATTCACCGCCTGCTGGCCCCCGACGGCGTTCTCTTCCTCGGCTCCAGCGAGCAGCCCGCCGACCCCTCCATCTGGACCCCTATCCTGTCCGGCGGCACCTGCTACTTCAGACCGGTGAGGCCAAACTGAAAGGCGGCTCTCAGTTTTAAGCTATCGGCTATCAGCTTTCAGAAGACGACACCCCGTCGTGGTTCAAATCGCCGAATGCTCATTTTGGCTCATGGCAAATGACTGAAGGTTGAAAGCTAAAAGCCAGAGGCTAGAATCAAGAGGCTAGCTAGAATGCAATTCAGGAGCGTACGGCCTGGTTCACTGTCGTACATAAACCAGGATAGGCTTTTCATCGGGTGGGATGTATTAGGTCGCCGCGAGATGGTAACTCTTTGTCAGGGTTTCAATCGCGGCGATGATGGCACGCTCACCGATCGGGCGGCTGAATATGACCGAGCCGGCGCGCCTTCTCATCGCGATGGGCTCTGCTTCGGGCCTTCAGGGAGGGGATCATCATCTTTCAAGAGGTTTCCGTGACCGCGAAGCAGATTTCGTCGAGCCTGTTGGCAATCCCCGCCTTTCTTCCGTCCGCCGTCTGCACCGGTTACCTGGCTGCATGGTTCACCGATCTTCACGGCTTCAGGCGACGCTCGTTAGCGGAGCGACTCTTCTGGAGCGTGCCATTGTCGCTGAGTATCTCAACGATTGCCTCGGTGTTGATGGGTAAGTTCATCTCTCTCGGCGCGGCATCTTTTTTCTTTCTGGCGTGCGGGGTGATTTGGCTGGCCGTGCTGGGCGCCGAATGGTTCAAATTGCGGCGCGCTGGCAGGAGATTGACCACCGGGTGGCGACCACAGGGCGGCGTCGCGGTGGCGATGGCGATCGTTTGGGTAATGGTGGCGATACTATCGCTGGTCGACATCCAAAAGGGCTCTCAACTCTATGTGAGCATCGCCACCTACGATCATGCGCCTAGAGTCAGTTGGACGGAGAGCGTGCTCCGCACTGGAGTGCCGCCCGCCAATCCGCTTTATCACTATCAGCATGCCGCCGGCATGCGCTACTACTATTTTTGGAATGTTGTCTGCGCCGCGGAAGCGAAGATGACGCATCTGCCGGTGCGGGCAATCTTCATTGCCAGCTGCGTGTGGGCGGGGTTCGCTCTGGCAGCCCTGATCGGGCTTTATCTGAAACATTTCATCCCCGCCGGAGTGCGCTTGCGGAAACAATTTCTGCTCTGCATTTCTCTGCTGATGGTGACCGGACTCGACATCTGCGTGACTCTCTGGAATGTTGTGGTTTCGCGCACCTCGTTACCCGCGGATCTGGAGTGGTGGTCGACGAGCCAGATCACCAGTTGGCTCGATTCCCTTCTCTGGGTTCCGCATCACATTGCGAGTTTCGTGTGCTGCATGTTCGCATTTCTGCTTGCATGGATGCCGGAAAAAAATAGACGGCGTTGGCCGGCCGCGAGCATGGCCTTTATTGCGTGCGCGATGGCGAGCGCCTTTGGACTCTCCATTTATGTCGCGTTCGCTTACTTTCTAGTGATGCTGGTGTGGGCTTTCCGGCAGGTCTTCATTGAACGCAAGACGCGCCCGGCACTTCTTCTGGCCGCCGGCGGCGCGGGCGCCGCGGTGCTGCTGTTGCCGTATCTGCGGGAACTCACCCAGGCTTCATCGGGGTTGCAGCGCGCAAGTCTTTTCAAGTTCGCCATCCGCGAGATGTTTCCTCCCGATAGCCTGCTCGCGTCGAATCTCTTTCAGCACCTGGCAACAACCAGCCCAGCGGCGGCCAGAAACCTGGCTAACCTGATTTTGCTAGCGCCTGGTTATGCAGTCGAACTCGGTTTTTACCTGGTGGTCTTTCTCATTTACCTGGTTCCCGCATGGCGCGGACGAACTCCGTTAACCGATGCCCAGGGGTCGCTTCTGACGATCGCCGCCGTCACTCTGGCGATCGTTTCCTTTCTGCGGTCGTCGGTGCTGGCACAGAATGACTTCGGCTGGAGAGCGGCCCTGCTGCTGCAATTTCCGCTGCTGGTGCTCGGGTCGGAGATCGTCATGGGTTGGCGGATCGCGGAACGAAAGAGCACCGCAGCCAGCGACTGGGCCGGCTTGGCCCGCAACACCCCTCAATGGCTGCGATCGATTGCGGGGCTTATGCTCGTGATTGGAGTTTTCAGCTCTGTTTGCCAAGCGCTGAATTTGCGTTTTGACATTCCCTTAGTTGAAGCACACCTGCGCATGGTTCATAGTCCGGATGCGGGAAGGCTGACTCACAACGCTTACATCTCGTCTGTCGGTTATGTTCGTCTGAACGCCTCCATTCCACGGGATGCAATTGTGCAGTTCAATCCCGCCGTCGAGCCTTACATGCTGTTCGCGGATCTGATTGGAATCGACCATCAGATAGCAATTGTCGGCGACAAGCCGTTTTGCGGGGCTGAACTGGGAGGCGATCCCGCCGGCTGCCCGGCGATGGCGACGGCCATCGATGCTCTCTACAAGGGCGCAGCCGCGGAACAGGCGCGGGCCACCTGTCGAGAGTTCGGCATTCATTTCCTTGTGACTCGCGTCTACGACCCGGCCTGGAATTACCCCGGAGACTGGGTGTGGTCGTTACCGCCGGTCGTCTCCGATAGAGAGTTCCGAGCGCTTGACTGTCGCCAATGACGGCAAGCGAGGACCTCGGCACCTCCGCGCTCCAGGGAATCTCGGATCAAGGTAGCGGAATTTCAGAGCGAAGCGAGAAGCAGGGATTGAGGCGCAATCTTGCGTACATTGGCACGGATTTGGGGCGAAGAGACGCGCTCTTTTGTGCTCGATACGGTGCCTGCGGAGGCTGTTTCCAGCTTGCGCCGGCACTACGACTCTTGCGAAACCAGCCGCTGGGAAGCGCCATCCGCACCTTCATCCAACACCGCAACAAAGACCCAAGCGAAGAAGCACTTCCGAAGCGCTTAAGAGGCATGGGCCTATGCTAAACTTCGAGTCGAGCCGGTGCGGGAAAAGCAGCGTGGCAGCCGAAGGCGCTTTGTGCTCCGGAGGGAGCGGAATGACAGCAAAGCTGATCACCATCATGACGCCGTGCTACAACGAAGAACTCAATGTGCAGGAGATTCATCGGCGCGTGATGGCGATGGCTCAAGAGTTTCCCGAATATCGATTCGAGCATCTTTTCATCGACAACGCATCGAAGGACCGGACAGTTGCAGTGCTTCGCCAGATGGCGGCTGAGGATCCCACTGTCAGGGTGATCGTGAATGCGCGCAACTTTGGGGCCGACCGGTCGGGGATGCATGGATTTCTAGCGGCACAGGGAGACGTGGTGGGAAGCATTGCAGCGGATCTTCAGGATCCGCCGGAGTTGTTTGCCGAGATGATACGCCGGTGGGAAGCGGGTTTTCCTATCGTTGCGGCAATCAAGAACACGAGCGACGAGAGCGGGCCGATGTTTCGCATACGAACGGCCTACTACCGTTTGGTCGATCGGCTGACAAACGTTGAGGTCTTGGAGCACTTCACGGGTTTTGGGCTGTATGACCGCTCGGTGGTGGAACAGATTCGCGTCAACTTCCGCGACCCTTACCCTTACTTCAGAGGGATGATCGCCGAGCTTGGGCTGCCCATCGCGAAGGTTTACTACAATCAGAAGCAGCGGGAGCGCGGCATTACCAGCAACAACTTTTATTCGTTGTACGACCTGGCCATGCTGGGAATTACCAACCTCTCCAAAGTGCCGCTGCGCATGGTTATTTTTGTCGGGTTTATTTCGGCATTTATCAGCTTCATCCTGGGCGTTTTCTATCTGATTTACAAGCTGGCGTTTTGGAGCAGTTTTGTCGTTGGACAAGCTCCGCTGGTTCTGGGCCTGTTTTTCCTGGGGTCGGTGCAGCTTATCGCGCTGGGCATTATTGGCGAGTATGTGGGTTCGATCCACACTTTTGTTTTGAATCGTCCGCTGGTTACGGAGAAGGAACGCATCAATTTTCCGGCGCCGCCATCCACGTGAGTGAGCCCCCGGACAAGTCGTTTCTGCAGTTGATGCGCTACCTTTTGGTGGGCGGCTTCAATACGGCTTTTGGGTATGGCCTGTTTGCGCTTCTGAACTGGCTGTTCAGCGGGTGGGGCTCGTGGAGTTATATGTATGCGGCGGTGGTTTCGAACCTGATCGCGATCACCGTGGCTTTTCTGGGATACAAGTGGTTTGTGTTCCGCACGCACGGGAATTACCTGATGGAATGGATGCGCTGCCTGGGTGTCTACGGGAGCAGCATGTTGATCGGACTCGCGGGCCTGGCCATTTTAACGCCGATTTTGCGCCGCAGCCTGCAGCATCCGGAGCGGGCCTCGTATCTCGCGGCAGCTATCATGACGGTGGTCACAATCGTGTTCAGCTTCCTGGGCCACAAGAATATTTCATTTCGGCAGAAGATAGCTGGGAACGATGCGAAGACGCGCTAGAGCCGGTGCCAGGCGGCGGTTCGGCGAATCGATTCCTCAAGCGTGGTGATCTCGCGGAGCCCAAGCAGTGTTTCGGCGCGATCAATTGAAGGAACATAGCGTGCGGGAGAAGCGCCCGGGATGGGCTTTTGAGCGACCTGGATTTCGGTTTCAGGATTGAGCGTTGCGGCCACCAATTGAGCCAGTTCCAAAATGCTGAGGTCCCGTGCCGAGCCGACGTTCAGGGGTTCGAGAGCTGGCGCCTCAAACAGGATGGTCCATAGCCAGATCGTGAGGTCGGCGGCGTAGAGATAGGAGCGCCGCGACGTTCCATCGCTCTGAATCTGGATGGGACGCCCGGCGAGGACGTCGCCGATGAAGTTGCCGATGGCGAAGTGCTGATCGAGTGGAAGGTGGGGACCGCAAAATGCAAAGCAGCGCGCGATCTTGCATTCGAGGGATGACCGCTTCTGATAGATGGAGCACAGGAGCTCGGAGGCTCGCTTCCCTTCCCCGTAGATACTGGCGGGGTCCATGGGGTCAGGCGCACCGCCATAGCTCTCGGGAACATGAATAAGGCCGCCGGGCTGTCTGCCATAGACCGCGCCGGAACTTGTGAGCAGGAACTTCCGGGTTCCGTGTGAAACGGCAAATTCAAGGGTGCGCTCGGCGCCGCCAATCATCGTGGAAAGTTGCTCTAGCTCGGACTCTGCCGGCTGCCGGCCCCAGGTTTCAGTTGCGGCGTGGATGACGAATCGGTATTCTCCATCGGGAAAGAGGAAACTGCGCACATCGCCGGCGTGGAGGGTTACTGCTGCATCGGAGACGAGGTGCGGACATTTCTCGGCGAATGCGGCGGGGTCTCGCGTGAGGATTGTAATCTTGGCGTTCAGGGCAAGGACACGATTGAGGTGACAAAAGGTCTCAACCAGCCAGCAACCGAAAAAGCCTGTGCCGCCGGTAAGAAGGAGGCGCTGGCCGCGCATCTGGCGCCATAGTGGACCGGTATGCGCCAGAACCAGATTCAGGTCCTGCTGGCTTATCGGATTGGCGGGCACGGCTAATTCTCCGAATGCGGAATGATCATCTCCGAGAGGAAGTCCTCGCGGGATAGCCTCGGCGCCATATCTTCCATTGGGAGACTGGTGATGGTACCGTCGTCACGCACGGTTGCAGTGGCTCTTGGCGCAACAACCTGGTCGGAAGCGACTGTGACCGCACAGACCACCGGGCCTGCCTGATCAAGCACCTGCCGAACTTCGCTTTTGATGCTCGCATGGCTCGTGATCTTCCGAGTCGGAAGGCCATATGCCTCCGCGATTTTGCAGACGTCGGGAAGCGTCAGACCGCTGGAGGGATCGCTGCCCACGAGCCTGCCCTGAAAGTGGTTGCGCTGCGACGCGACGATCGAGGCGTATGTCCCATTGCACAAAACGAAATACTTGATGGGAAGATTGAGCCGTCGCACCGTCTCCAATTCCTGGATGTTAAGTTGAAATCCCCCGTCGCCGATCACGCTGACTGTGCGGCGCTTGCCGCTCGCCAGGCAAGTGCCGATCGCCCCCGGAAGACCTGTTCCCATAGCGCCGAGCGAAGGAGAATTGACCACCCTCTGTCCCTTCTTCAGGCGAAAGCATTGGAGGAAGATGTCGCTGCAGGCTCCTGAACTGCCTGGGGCCAGGACGTCATCGGGTCCGCAAAGATCGGACAACACGTCGGTGAGCACATAGATGTTCACAAAGCTGTTGTCATTGCGCCAATATTCCGGAACGATTACCGGATACTTTTGCTTCCAATGCATGGCTCTTGAAAGCCAGGCGCTGGTATCGGCGCGCTCCGCATTTTCAAGCTGCGCTACCATTTCCGTGAGTACGTCTGATGCATCCGCGTTCATCGCAATGTCAATCTTCATTTCGAACTTCAAGAGTTCGTGCGGATCAATATCCGCGACGATTTTTTTCGCCGCCCGTGCGAAGCCTTTGTGACTGAAGGCCAACTGCGGTAAGTCCAGCCGAGCGCCAACAACCATGATCCAATCAGCATTCTGCTGCGTGAAGTTTGCCCCTCGGGCCGCGATTGAACCTGGGCGTCCAGCGAAACAGGGATTTGCCTCTGGGAGCATGTCCAATGCTTTCCAGGTTAGAAGAGTCGGTATGTTGAGCATTTCGACCAGCTTCTCGACAAGACCTTTCCGGTGGGCCAACCGGGCCCCGTTTCCTATCAACAGCACGGGACGTTCGGCTTTGGTGAATAATTGGATCGCCTCGGCAACCTGTGCCCGCAGTTCTCGGTTGTGGTTAACGGGATCTGTCATCGCGAATCCGCGTAGACCGGCCTCATCGATCATCTCTGCCTGAACGTCCAGCGGGAACTCCAGCCAGACCGGGCCGCGTCGTCCAGTAGTTGCGAAGTACAGCGCTTTTTCAAGTTCAAGGCGGACATCATCCGGATCGACAATCGTTTTGGCATACTTGGTCAAGGGTTTGACCACCGAGATAATATCCACCTCCTGTGGTCCCATTGACCGCAGTCCGCGGCCTGTCAACATGTCGGCGCGCTTAGCCTGGCCCGAGAAAAACATGCAGGGAGTCGAATCGAGCCATGCAGCAGCCAGTCCAGTAATTGCGTTTGTTCCTCCTGGTCCGGTTGTGACCAGAACCGCGCTTGGGCTGCTCGTAAACTCGGCGTGTGCCTGCGCCGCAAACGAGGCGGATTGCTCGTGCAGGCAACACACATATTCGAGATCGGGCTGGCGGCCTAGGGAATCGACAAGATGCATGCAACCGCCGCCGGCCAGCACAAAAATGCGTCGGATGCCGGCGTCGTGGAGGAAACGGATCACAAAATCTGAAAGCTTGATCAAGATTCGCCCGCCATTTCGGAAAGATGCTGGAGCAGAGTAGACGTAGTCAGGGTGCTGCCATTCCAGGGCTGGGGAAAGAGCAAGGTCTTCATACCGAGCGACGCCGCCTGGGAGATGTTTTCGGCCGAGTCGTCCACCAGGACGCCGCCACAGTTGAGCCACTGGAGATACTCCCCCTTGCTGCGATCATAAATGGGAACGTCCCGGCCGCTACGTGTCGGCACAACGCCAAAACAGCGGACCCATGCACCAAAATGCCGCATCACCCATTGTGCGACTTTGGGAGCGGACTCCAGTGGGCGGGCCGTCAGTGCGACATGCCGGAATTTGCTCCCGTACTGCGTGAACCAGCTCAGCACCTGGGCGTTGGGCGTCAGTTCTACTCCGGCTTCAGTTATTCCAAACGCATCCAACGAGGCGAGGTACTCCTCGCGCGTCACTCCCAGGACTCTATGTGGAGGATTCTGGGAGAGCTGGGAATATCCAATCAAACACTCAGGATGTTCCTGGAGCCAACCGCGCGTAAACCACTGAAGCATCAAATCATTTAGAACGTCGTCAACATCCCAGATCAAGGTCAGCATTATTCCAGCCAATAAGCAACAAAGGTCTTGCGATTCGGGTTCGCAGAGATTGCCGCGTCGGTGTAAAAGGAATCAATCGCAGTGTAGCTGGAAGAGACTTCCTCAATCACTGCTCCGTTTTTTGTCCAAAACGAATGCCTGATGCCGTGCGGAATCGTGACGACGTCATTTGCCTTGTGCGTGTAGAGTTTGCCATCGAGTTGCAAGGTCAGATCGCCGTAAAGGACGTGATACGTCTCGTCTTTCTCGTTGTGCCACTGTTCGGGATGTTTCTGGCCGGCCAGCGCAACGATCAAGCGCTTGCAGTATGCGCGGTTAATGACGGTAATCGCCGTGAGGCCAAACTCCCGGAACTTTTCAAGACCATAATGATGGGAGATCTCGAGTTCGCATCTGCCTGGCACCTGAACCTTGCTTTTGCGGATGAGCATCTTTACATCGCTAACAATTTTATGGACCAATTCCCTTGTGTTGCGCTCTTTCACTTCATCCCGCATCACGGGGCCGTTGGCCGGGATCTCCTTCAGCGCCACGAACTCAGCGTACTTTGAGAAATTTTGAGCCACAAGTTGGCCCGGGACATTCGGCATGGCGTAGAAGACGTCGGAGGACTGAATCGACGCACCAGCAGGAGCCGGATTCCGCACAAACGCACCGCGGGCCAGATCGCGAAGAGCAACCTGTTCTGCCCGAGGCGCCGGGTAACGCTTTCGCGGATCTCCGATCATCTTCAGAGTGTCGGCAGCCGACTGAAGCCATTTACGTACCTGGTCCGGATCTGCGCTGTAGCTGTTCAGTGGGTATCTCTCTGTTGGAACACCTACGTGCTTTTCAAACATGACGGCACCGAGGGCGAGGGCGATTTTTACGGCTTCGAAATTGCCAGGCCCTTCGTGCGTTGAATATCCGACAGAAACTTCGGGATATCGATTGCGCAGCAAGGCAATTTGCCCGAGGTAAAGGTGATCGTCCGGCGCAGGATACTCGCCAACACAGTGCATGATGGTGAGAGACCTGTCCCGGTGCCTGAAGAAACTGACGACGCGATCGATTTCCTCAAGCGGTTCACCCGCGGTGGAGACGACGATGGGCAAATCGTACCTGGCAATCCGTTCAAGCAGGGGCCAGTCGGTCATGTAGCAGCTGGGAATCTTTATGAAGTCAAAGCCATGTTCGACGATCTTCTCCACCGAAGTGTCGTCCCATGGCGTGCACATCGCAAGGAAACCAGCGGCGACAATCGCATCCTTAATGCTTCGATACTGATCCCAGGTAAGCCGTGTCTCCGAAAAACGTTTGACGTACTTTAAATCGTAACGCCCGTGGTACGCCGGATGGATGCAGCTGTCGATGTCGCGATACTGGAGTTTTACGCAAAGGCTGAAAGGGAATCCTGCTGAAGCGGCCTTGAGCTCTTCGACAATCCGGATACCGTGCGCGACATCCCCCATGTGATTGTTGGCCATCTCGAAGATGAACAGCGGGCGTCGATCCAAGTCAGCCATTGATTTCTCCACGATCTAATCTCCCCATCGTAAAGCCCTGAAACAGTTGGTCTCGTCCGGTCCCAGGTTGCCGGACAAACTCAGTGATAGTCTCCACGACGAAGTCCAGCATCTGTGCCGTCAATCCGGGGTATATGCCGATCCAGAACACTTGATCCATGGCAAAGTTCGTGTTCGGCAAACTGCCGATGACACGGTGTTCACAATCCTCGTATGCCGGCTGTCTCAAGATGTTACCGCCGAAGAGAAGGCGAGTGCCAATCTTCCTTGCTTCAAGCGCGCGGATGATCTCATCGCGAGTAAAGGGCGCGTCCTCACGAACCCCGATGAGAAAACCGAACCACGAGGGATCGGAACCCGGTGTCGCCTCGGGCAGCAGGAGGCAGTCCTCGAGCGGCTTGAGTCCGGAGTAGAGATGGCGGAAGTTCTGCTTGCGGCGCTCGATGAAATGGGGCAGCTTTTCAATCTGGGAGACACCCAGGGCGGCCTGCATGTCAGTGGCTTTGAGGTTGTAACCGATATGGCTGTAGGTGTACTTGTGGTCGTAACCGCAGGGCAGGCTGCCCAGTTGCCAGTCGAATCGCTTGCCGCAGGTATTGTCTTTGCCCGGGTCGCACCAGCAGTCACGGCCCCAGTCGCGAAACGATTCGATGAGCACCTGGAGGTCGGGACGGTCGGTGAGCACCGCTCCACCTTCGCCGGTGGTGATGTGGTGCGCGGGATAGAAGCTTACGGTGGCAATGTCGCCAAAGGTGCCTACGGGACGATCGTTCCAGGTTGAGCCGAGGGCATCGCAGCAATCCTCGATCAGCCAGAGGTTGTACTTCTGACGGAAGGCCATCACCGCATCGAGATCGAAGACGTTGCCCAGCGTGTGGGCAATCATTACGGCTCGAGTCTTTTCGCTGCGGGCCGCTTCCAGTTGGGTCACATCGATTTCGCAGGTGGGTAGAGTGACATCGACAAAGACAGGAACGAGTCGGTTTTGAAGGATTGGATTGACGGTAGTGGGAAAAGCTGCCGCCACGGTGATGACTTCGTCGCCCGGCTTGAGCCGCCGATCGCCGAGCTTCGGCGAGGTAAGCGCGCTGACGGCGAGAAGATTGGCGGAGGAACCGGAGTTGACCAGCGAAGCGGAGCGAACTCCGACAAAGCGGGCTAGCTTGCGCTCGAAGTCTTTGGCGAAGCGTCCGGTGGTGAACCATTGGTCGAGAACCGAATCGACCATGGAGCTGACGTCGGCGCCGTCGATCACCTTGCCGGAGACGGGAACCGCCGATTCACCTGGCTTGAATGCGGGCGCCGGAGTTGCGGGCTCACAATAGCGGGCGCATAGCTCGAGAATCTGTTGCCGAAGCAGCGCTCTACTGTCGGTCATCACGGGCACACAAACCGGATGTACATCCTAAGTCTCCAGTGTACTGTATATGTTAAGGAACCGAGCGAGAGGAACACTCACAGGCTTCGCGGGCGATGAACAATGCTCGCATGAGCCGCGTCAAGAGGCTGAGATGAAAGCGGTTATTCTGGCGGGCGGGATGGGCACACGGCTCAGTGAAGAAACTGTCTCGCGGCCCAAGCCGATGGTGGAGATTGGCGGCCGGCCGATCCTCTGGCACATCCTCAAGATCTATTCCCAGCACGGCATCAACGACTTCATCATCTGCTGCGGGTACAAGGGATATTTGATCAAAGAGTACTTTGCCAATTATTTTCTGCACATGTCGGACGTGACCTTCGACATGCGGGAAAACCGGATGCACGTGCATCAGAGTGTGGCCGAGCCTTGGCAAGTTACCCTAGTCGACACCGGGGACAACGCGGGCACCGGGGGGCGGCTCAAGAAGATCGCACCCTACGTGGAAGGGGAAGACGCCTTCTGCATGACGTACGGAGATGGAGTCAGCGATCTGAATATATCCGCTACGATCGATTTTCACCGCAGCCATGGGAAACTGGTGACGGTAACGGCAGTGCAGCCGGCGGCACGCTTTGGAGGCCTGAGCATCGTGGGGACCAGCGTCAGCGCATTCCGCGAAAAGTCGGAGGGTGAAGGCGGATGGGCCAATGGCGGCTTTTTTGTGCTTTCTCCAGGCATCATGAGCGACATTGCCGACGAAAGCATCATGTTTGAACAGGAACCGATGAGGAAGCTGACGGCGCGCAACCAGGTGGAGGCGTTTTTTCATTCCGGTTTCTGGCAGCCCATGGATACGCTGAGGGACAAGCAGAGGCTTGAAGAGTTGTGGTCTTCCGGGAGAGCTCCTTGGAAGACATGGTGAATAGGTGGCAGGGCAAGCGGGTATTCCTGACCGGACACACCGGGTTCAAGGGCGGCTGGCTGGCACTCTGGCTGGCGCTCCGGGGAGCGTTGATACGGGGCTACGCGCTCGATCCCGAAGGCGAACCCAATCTTTTTTCCGCGGCATCCGTGGGCGCGGTTCTCGATGACGTCCGCGGCGATATACGCGACTACGCGAAGCTGGTTTCCTCGATGATGGAGTTTGGCCCGGAGGTGATTTTTCATCTTGCGGCGCAGCCCATCCTGCGGCGCTCCTACGCTGAGCCACTGGCAACTTATTCGACCAATGTTATGGGCACGGCTCACGTGTTGGAGGCGGTTCGAAACACTCCCGAGGTACGCGCGGTGGTGTGCATTACCACGGATAAGTGCTACGAGAACCGGGAGTGGGTGTGGCCCTACCGCGAGACTGACACGCTGGGCGGATTTGATCCCTACTCCTCAAGCAAAGCCTGCGCGGAGATGGTGTGCGCGGCCTACCGCTCGTCGTTCTTCCCTGTGGACCGCATCGACCAGCATCGCGTGGCACTGGCTACCGCGCGCGCAGGCAATGTGGTTGGCGGGGGAGACTGGTCGCAAGACCGGCTGATTCCGGACCTGGTGCGCGGATATCAGGCCGGCGAGCCGGCGCTGATCAGGCATCCCGGTGCGACTCGGCCGTGGCAGCATGTTCTCGAATCCCTGCAGGGGTACATGTTGCTGGCTGAGCGGCTGCTGGATGAGCCTGCCCAGCATTCTCCCTCGTTCAACTTCGGTCCCGACGCCGGGGATGCTTGGCCGGTGGAGCGTATCGTGACAAAACTCGCCGCGATGTGGGGCGAGGGCGCGGCCTGGAAGCGCGATTCCGTGGAAGGCGTACACGAGCACCACTCGTTGACGCTGGACTCGAGCAGGGCGCGCAGGGAACTTGGCTGGAAGCCTCGCCTGGGGATCGAAGCGACTTTGGAATGGACCCTGAACTGGTACCGGGAGTGGCAAGGCGGCGCCGACATGAAGCAGCAGACGCTGGCCCAGATCGCAGCGTTCGAGAAGCTCGCGGGCTGATCGAAATCAGATGCCCGCTTTTTCTTCGTGATACTCCATCTCGGTGTTGACGGACCAGATGTTGTCCTTGGTGGCGACGCCGTTCACGATGTTTTCGACGGCAGTCATGGCGGTCAGCATGGAGTGGTCCTGGTTGTTGTATTTGTGCATGCCGTTGCGACCCACCAGGAAAAGGTTCTCAAAGCGATCGACATACTTGCGGATCACGTCGAAGCGGTCGTAGCTTCCGAAATACGCGGGGTAGGTCTTTGGAACGCGGACAACATGGAAGTCCTCTATGTCCTCGGCCTTGAGGATGCCGATCTTCTCCACCTCGGCGATGGCAAACTTCGCCATTTCTTCATCCGAAAGCTTCCAGATGGGGTCGGTGTCGTTGCAAAAGTACTCGAGTCCAATCCAGACCTTGTCCGCGCTGCTTACCAACCAGGGGCTCCAGTTGTTGAAGACCTGGAGGCGCCCGACCATGACGTCGGGCTCCTGGATATAGATCCAGTTGTCTTTCAGCGGCGTTCCGTCCTTCTCCGTGACCGCGAGCCGGGTGGCCAGCAGCCCGACGGTGATGAAGTCACGATACATCAGCCCTTCGCTCACTTGGACGACCACAGCGGGGGCGGGAGGCGAAAAAGCGCGGATCAGATCGCGGACCGGCATGGTCGAGAAAAAATAGTCGCCGGCAAATGTGAGGCGCTCGCCACGGTCATCGATGGCTTCGATCGAAATCAACTTGCCATCCTCTACATGGAGGCGATCGACGGCTAGCCCCATGTGAATTTCGCCGCCGGCTTCGCGCACCAGGCCGGCCGCGTGTTCCCATAGCTGGCCGGGGCCAAACTTGGGATAAAGGAATCGTTCAATCAGAGAGGTTTCAGTGCCCTGCTGGGCGATGGTTTTCAGCTGCCTGGGGCTAAATGTCCTTTTGAGAAAATGCGTGACCACACCCTTCAGCGAGAGTCCCTTGATGCGCTGTGCGCCCCATTCCGCGCTGATCTCGTTGCAGGGCGTGCCCCAGACTTTTTCAGTGTAGGACTTGAAAAAGGTGAGGTAGAGCTGCTTGCCGAAACGGTTAACGATGAAATCTTCGAGTGTGCGTTCTTCGCGCTGGGGAAGCAGAGCAGAGCGCATGTAGCTGACGCCGCAGCGAAGGGTGCGCGCAAGGCCCAGATTGCGGAACGTGGCGGCGGTGAGGCTGATGGGGTAGTCGAAAAATCGACGCAGAAAATAGATGCGGCTTTTTCGATTGCGGACCAGCATCACCAGGTCGTCGGTCTGCGGGTTGGCGGCCAAAACGGCGGCAGGAAGGTCGCGCTGTTGGCCATGATAGTTAAGTTGGCCGCCAGCGCTGGCCTCGACCGGCATCAGTTCGAGCCACCAGCGCATGACGCGGTCGGATTTCGAAAAGAAGCGATGGCCGCCGATGTCCATGCGATTGCCCTTGTAGCGGACGGTGCGCGAGATTCCACCAATCTCGTTGCTCGCCTCGATCAGGATGGGCTTGATGTCGGAGTGGCGCTGGAGTTCGATTGCGGCAGTGAGTCCCGCCGGTCCTGCACCGATGATGATGGCCGTGCGTTGGCTCATGGGCGATATCGATTCTCATCAGAGTTGCAGTCCTGATTGTATTCCTCGAAGTTATGAGGACGATGCCCTGGACTCGCTTGCTTTCCCGCGCTGACGAGACCATTGTCGACGTCTGAATCAAGGCACTATGAGTCCGTTGCACTGTCGTAAAATCGCATCAGATCAACGTCATCGTTCACGCGGAAGGCCACGCTCAATGTCCGGCGAGACTCGGATGGCAGGGGAGAAGTAGAATGCAAACAAGTGGCGAGGCCGCGCGGCAACCAGCCGACCTTCCGCCAGGGAAGCCCGATCGCAGAAAGCGGTTTGCCTGGGCCCTCGGAGATGCGGGCGACAAAACGCGATTGCGCTGGCCCGAGTGGTGTGCGCTGGTCTTGTACGCGGCGCTGGTTGCCTTCGCCATTCCATATCACGAACCTTTTGTGAACGAGGCGCAGGCGTGGCAGCTAGCGCGAACTCTTTCGCTCGCTTCGCTGTTCCATACGTTCATTCATTACGAAGGCTCCCCGATTCTGTGGCATTTTCTGTTATGGCTGATGGTCCGCGCTCACGTCAGCTACGCCGGGCTGCATTGGATTTGCGGAGCGATTGGAACCGCCGCGGCTGGAGTGCTTATTTTCAAGTCTCCCTTTCCGCGCTACCTTAGACTCTCGCTGCCGTTCACTTACTTTCTTATCTTTCAGTACGCCGTGGTGGCGCGAAACTATGTGCTTGCACCCTTGATGCTGTTCGGCGTGGCGGCCTGCTGGAAGAAGCGGCCTATTTTCGTCACGATTTTACTCGGGCTGCTGGCAAACACCGCGCTCCATGTCGCGGTGATCTCCGGCGGGCTGGCAATCGTGTATGCCATCGAGCAAATGCGCGGCGAGGGAGGGAAAGATGCCGGGCGCCGGCGGGAGCTGCTTTGCTGCGCGCTGCTGCTGATTGCCTTCTATGGCTTTGCAGCGTGGACGGCGCATCCTCCGCACGACCTGGCGATGACACGGGTGCGCGGAGAATCACGGCCGTTCCTTGTTTCCGCTGTCCAGTCGCTGCTGTGGGGCATGTGCGAACCGATGCTCTTGTCCGCTCCATTCTGGGTGGTGATTTCGCTCTGGTTCGCCGCGCGCCGAAAGATCATCTATCTTCTGCCAGTATTGCTTTTCGGCGCATTCTGCGGGGCGGTGATTTTCAACTGGTGGCATGTTGGGCTGCTGGTGCCTCTGCTGATATCGATCATGTGGATGAACTGGTCGGCGCCGGGGAGCAAACCCTACGAATTTGAGACGGCCGGGCGCGTTGCGCTGGCGATCATGATCGTGTCTCAGATTTTGTGGTCGGGGTTTGCGATTTACTACGATCACGATTACGCATACGCACCGGACCGGGCGGCTGCGGAGTTTCTGAAGCCGTATGTGAAACAGGGCGCCGGCATTGCCGTCACCTACGTCAACAAAGGCAAGGAGTATCAATCTCGCGCCTTCCCCGTGATTGGCATTCTGCCTTATTTCGACCGCAATATTTTCGTCAATACTCCTTATCCATTCTGGTACTGGAGCAGCCAGGACCCAAGCGACGCGCGGTTCGATGCGGCGGTGGAAGCGCACGTGCCGATTGTGCTGGTTGCGGTGGTGAACCAGTACCCGGTGGCGCAACCGGATCTTGATCATCCGGTGTTTACCTCCCTGGCCCAACACGGTTACCGGCATCTGGCAACGTTTTGCGGAACCATGCCGCAGGGCTTCAAGCTACGGTTCAACATGTGCGATGTGTTCTACGGATTGGGAACTGAAAACAATTCGGAGAACGGAGGCCGTCGATGAAAATTGAAAATGCCAAGCTTGAGTTGACGCGGAATTGCAACTTTACCGGGTCCCGAAAGCGGGATAGCAGGCGCCTAAAGGCAATGCCCATGCCAGGAAGATTCTATTCATGCCGCGATGATGGAGGCTGTTGCCATGTGTGGACGCTATTACCGTCGATCAGATAAGCAGCGTATTGCGGAAGCTTACAGGCTGGGCGAAATTCCATTCGACCTGGTGCTGCCGGATTGGGATTTCAACGTGGCGCCAACCACGTTCCAGCCTGTGATCCGGATCAACAGGGACGACCGAGGCCGCGAGATGGTCAAGATGCGCTGGGGGCTCGTGCCTTCATTCACAAAACAACTGTCGGATGTGAAGGGCATCTCAACCATCAATGCGCGGGCAGAGACTCTGTTGAAGAGCGGTGTGTGGCGAACTCCGTTCAAGAGGCGGCGTTGCCTGGTTCCCGCGGATGGTTTCTACGAGTGGAAAAGGCTGGAGGGCAAAACCAGGCAGCCCTATGCGTTTCACATGGCCGATGACTCGCTCTTCTCATTGGCCGGAGTCTGGGATGCGTGGAGAGCGCCCGACGGGAACATGCTTGAATCTTTCAGCATTGTGACAACCGATGCCAATGAGCTGATGGAGCCGGTTCATAACCGCATGCCGGTGATTGTTCACCCGCGTGATTACGAGCGATGGCTTGAGCACGACCAGCAGGATCAGCCCCCAGTCGACTTGCTTCGCCCCTGCGAAGCTGATTTGATGGCTGCTGCTCCGTGCAATCCCAAGGTTGGCAATGCCAGGAACAATGGGCCGGAGATGCTGGTGGGCGACTGAAGCGAATGGCGCAGGATGGCGAAATGCCTGACACGCCTGATACGCGCAATATGGTACATTTGCGCCATGCGCCCCTGCCAATCGAACTGGAGATGGCCGGCGATTCTCGCCCTGCCGCTGCTGATTGCCGGGATGCCCGCAGCGACCCTGGCACAGACAAGCAGCCCAGTGCCTTACGCTCATCCGGCCAACGGCGCCGCGACAGGGCGCCCGGCATTGTCCGGGCAGCCTGAGACTTCTTCGACCTCTATTCAGACTCGAACGGTTTCTGCGAGTTCCGTGGTTCCCGCAACACAGCCGACCCAGGCGGACTGCGAAAGTGGTCCGTGCGATTACCAGCCTGCGCACATTACCATCGCTTCTCCGGCACCGGCGCCTGCGCCGTGGACTCTGCCGGAACGCATCCAATGGGTGGCGATCATGCTGCTTGTTGTCCTGGCATACGTCGCGATCATGCTGGCCTTGTCGCTGCTGAGAAAGATCGAGCGGCAGACGCGCTGTTGCGAGACGGCCGCAGAGGCGGCAGCCGAGTTAGCGCAGGCTGCGCTGCTACGAGAGCAAGCCGCGATTCGGGCCGAGCGGCCCTGGGTGCTGATCTCCGTGGAATCATCGAGCGGCATCGAGAACGGATTCGCCGTGACCGCGACCAACCGAGGGCGAACTCCGGCAAGAATTGAGACCGCCGCGGACAAGATCACCAGCGCTATCGACCAGGCCCACTTGCCGGAACTGCCCCAGTATGAGGATGCGGAGGTGAACTCTGCGCTTGCCTCTGTGATTCTGCTTCCCGGCGAGTCGATCGCGATAAAGACCTTCAGCCGCGACGAGGTGAAGGGTGTTTGCAAGACGGAAGAGAAAATGAGTCGAGTGGAAAGATGGCAGGAGCTCATTCTGCTTTATGGAAGGGTGATCTACAGGGACCTGGTGACACCGGAGGAGCAGCAGAACTACGAAAGCTCATGGTGCTGCTGGTATATTCACGGGCGGCAGAAAAGTGGAATGGTGATGGCCGGGCCGCTGCGGTATAACCGGCATACGTAGTTTGGCGAATGCACAAATGCAAGGGCCGCGCTCTTTTGGCGCGGCTTTTTGCATTTCGCAGTTCGGGGGTTAGGAGAAATTTCCGGCTCAGGCCGTTTTCGTCTCGCGCAGAGGAGCGTCTGCCAACTGCGGGCCGGCTTCAGCAAGCCGGAGCAGGCGGTGAAGATAGGCACGGGAGATGGAAAGCTTTCGGGCTGCGATGGTCTTGTTGCCGTTGTTTTCCCGCACAGCGGTTACGGCCAGCTTAATTTTATAGTCCCGGAGTTGGCGCTCGAAAGAGCCGGCCGGCTGGTAATCGCCGATGTTCACCACGGTATTAGAGACAACAGCTTCTTCTTCGTTCAAGTTGAGATTGAGGTCTTCGGCACGGACGGTGGCGCCGGGCGCCAGAATGATGGCGCGCTGCATCACGTTTTCGAGCTCGCGCACATTGCCCGGCCAGCTGTAGCTCTGCAGAGTTTCAAGCGCTTCAGGCTCGATCCGGTCCATCGGCTTCTGGAAGATCTTGGCGTAGCGGCGAAGGAAGTGCTGGGCGATTTGCGGGATGTCTTCGGGACGGTCCTGCAAGGGCGGCGAATCGATGCGCATCACGTTGATGCGGTAGTAGAGATCCTGCCGGAATTTGCCCTCGGCCACCAATTTTTCCAGATCCTGATGGGTGGCGAAGATGAGCCGGGCACGCAGGGGAATGAGCTTGTTGCTTCCCAGGCGGCTGAATTCCATTTGCTGGAGAACGCGCAGCAGCTTGACCTGGGTGTAGAGGCTGAGGTCGCCAATTTCATCCAGAAAGAGCGTACCGTCGCCGGCCTGCTCAAAATAGCCCTCACGGGCACCTACGGTTCCGGTAAACGCGCCTTTTTCGTGGCCAAACAGTTCCGCTTCAATAAGCGTTTCGGGAATCGCGCCGCAGGAGACAGCGACAAAGGGCTTGGACGAACGCGCACCCATGTTGTGAACGGCGCGAGCCACCAGCTCCTTGCCAGTCCCGCTTTCGCCGGTGATCAGAACCGAGGCGTTGAGATTGGTCACACTGCGGACGAGTTGGAAGACGCGCTGCATAGCGGCGCTGGTCCCAAGAATCTGGTCGCAGTTGCCTGGCTCCGCAATCCGTTTCTGAACGGTGTTCAGTTGCTGTTTCAGCGAGGAGTTTTCAAAGGCCCGGCTGAGCATCGTCTTCAGATCGCGAATTGAGGGCGGTCTGCGGCAGTAGCCAAATGCGCCGGCGCGAACCAGCTCAAAAGCGGTCGAGCGCAGGGTGTCGTCGGCCATCAGGATGGAAGGAACGCTCGACGCGATCAGGCGCCGGGAGCATTCGATGCGCCCTTGGAGAGAGTCGCGGTGGGAGGACAGATCCAGGATCATCACGTCGCAGCCATCCGACGAGATGAGTGCATCCATCGCCGCCCCGTCCGACTCCAGGAGGACCTGAAAATCCTTACCAAGGGCAGAGGAAAGCAGGGGTTGCAAAGTTCGATCTTCCGAATAGAGCCCGATTTTGATCATAGAGGCGCAATCTTCCTTTTGCTGACTTCAGCACTGGAATTCCTTGGCCGTTGGGGGAATGTGTTATCGGCGATGTATCCCTATAATCCCTCTATCGTCGCGATTTGCCAATACCTGATTAGTGCTAGGAGGTGGGTCATTGGTAACACCTTCGATGGATGGACAGGTGAGCCGGCTCACGAGCTGTTATGGCACCTTGGGAGTTTTAAAGCGCTAACTGTCTCAAATTTAGTCAATGGGACGAGGTCGAAACGGGAATGTTGGCCGCAGGTGGCGGGGTATCTCAAGCAGTGTTCACGCACCGATGTAAGTCATTAATAAATATAGTCTTAGTAAAGTTATTTCCCCGCCCGGCTGCAAACCGTCGCGACGGTTCAAGGCTCAAAGTTACGGGCAGCCGGCGGGCCAAGGGAAATTTTAATTCCAAGGTAAATAAATTCAGGGTTACCTCTGAGGAATCTGGTTTTGCTCGGGATTCCCGTATGGCAAGCGAATTGCACAAGAGAATAAAACAGTGGCGGGATTCTTCCAATTTGGTCGCCAAGGCGGCGGTCGGGAAGAAGAGCTAAGTTCAGGCCGTGGCGTAGCCGGGGGCATAAGGACCACGTTCGTGGAGAAGTCTGTATGTTTTTGAGTTGCTAAACCGGAATATGTGGCTTATTTTGAAATCACTGACCAATGTTTGCATCGGCCGGGTTTGATGCGGTAAGTGGCTCCGGCAGCGTGGCAGGCAAAGGTATCGAAGGGAGCAGGCTTTCCCCGAAGATGCCCACCGGTGGCGTGTATACGTCTTGCTTCACGCCTGGGCGGGTGTGTAAACAGCCGTTTACACCTGTCGCTCAATCCCTGCGCAACTGATTGATATTGGAAGTATATAGGCCCGAAGGATTTGGTTGGCCAATTGCTTCAATCCAGTTGTCCCTTGACCGCAGAGGGGTTATGAGGAGCTTGGGATGCATTCATATGCCTGGTGGCCGACACTTTTTGTTGTAGCCGTGGCCACGGTCACGGACATCCGCAGCAGGCGCATTCCCAACTGGCTCGTACTCCCGTTTCTTCTGGGGGGAGTGGTTGTATCCGGTTGGCTGCAAGGCTGGCACGGCGTAGAGCGGAGCCTGGCTGGGGCGGGCCTGGGGATCTTGATTTACGGGTTTCTTTTCTGGATGGGCGGCATGGGAGCGGGGGACGTGAAGCTCTGCGCCGCGATCGGGGCTTGGATTGGACCGGGTCAATTATTCATCGCATTAGTGCTAACCGGCCTGGCCGGTGGGGTGATGGTGATTGCCTGGGCGGCTTATAGCGGCTTTTTGAAGGACTTGTTTAAGGGAACCGGCGACCTTGTATTCGGTTGGAAGAATCGCGGCGCGATCCGTGACCCGGAGATGGCGCTGAGCAACCCGATGCGGAGGAAGATCCCATACGCACCGGCTATCGCCATTGGAACTGTGTTCTCATTTTTTGCGCACTAGGGAAATGGAAGTAAGAGATGTCTTGGTTTGATTCGGCCGGCAGCGATTCGACGCAGCAACAGGAGAGAAAGCACGTAAATGGGAGCAATGGCACCGTGACACCAGACTCGTCCCCGCATCTCGGATCGAACTATCCGGAGTCGATCGGCTCCGAGTCGCTGAAGATTGCCGTGATCGGTCCCAATGACCAGCGGCGAGCGGCGGCAATGTCTGCTCTGGCCGGCAGTGGCGGAAATGACGTGCGCGAGATCTCTTCTTATCCCCCCAGCCTGGACGACGTGGCTAAAGTGCTGGAACAGCAATACGACATCATCATGATCGACCTCGACAGCGATCCGGAATACGCGTTCGAGCTGGTGGAAAGCGTCTGCGCCGGGGGTGTTCCGACGGTGATGGTGTACTCGGAAAAGTCCGATCCGGATCTGCTGGTGCGATGCATGCGCGCTGGAGCCCGCGAGTTTCTCAATATTCCCTTTGAGCCCCACAACATGGCTGAAGCACTGGTAAGGGCATCGGCTCGCCGGCCGGTCTCAAAGCCGGCGAGAAGAGCCAGCGGAAGGCTGCTGACATTCATTGGCGCAAAGGGCGGTTCGGGCACAACGACGCTGGCGTGCAACTTTGCCGTGGCCCTGGCTCAGTTGCCGGACCAAAGGACCTTGTTGATCGACCTCGATCTGCCGCTGGGCGATGCGGCGCTGAACCTGGGGATCGTGGCTGAGTACTCTACCATCAACGCGCTCCAGTCCACAGCCCGGCTGGACGCAAGCTTCCTTGCCCAGCTCCTGGTGAAGCATAGTTCCGGTGTCTGGGTGCTTGCCGCGCCGGGCAAGTTCATCCAGTACGACGCCAGTGACGAAGCCATTGACCGCCTGCTGTCGGTGGCGCGGCAGGACTTCGACAACGTGGTAGTTGACTGGGGTTCGAGACTGGATTTTTCAGGTTCGACGATGCTGAAGGAATCGACGGCAATCTATCTTGTTACGCAAGCTGGGATTCCCGAGTTGCGCAACTCCAATCGCCTCATCTCGCAGTTTTTCTCCGGCGGCGGCCCGAAATTGGAAATCGTCATCAACCGCTACGAGCCGCGGGCGTTGGGAGTATCAGAGGAGCACATCAACAAGGCACTGACCCGGCCGGCACAATGGAAGATTCCCAACGACTATGCGGCGGTCCGAAGGATGCAGATCAATGCCACGCCGCTTGCTCTTAGCGACTCGCCCATTTCGAGAATTATCAAGCAAATGGCGAATGCAGCCGTGGGGCAGACCGCACCGGTGGCAAAGAAAAAAGGCTTCAGCTTATTTGGCTGAGAAAGCGAGCCAGCGATAACGATCATGATTTTCTTACCCGGACGGAAGGTACAACGTGGAATTGCTGAATCTGGAAAAGTACAAAGCGGAGATACACCGGACTCTTATATCTAAACTCGATCTGGAGAAGCTTTCGCGCGTGAATTCCAGCCAGGCGCGCCAGGCCGTATCGGGCATCGTGAAGGAGATCATTGCCGACCAGCGCGTGCCGCTCAACTTCGACGAGCAGGAACGCATACAGGCCGACCTGCTGGACGAAGTTTTCGGCCTCGGACCGCTGGAGCCGTTGCTGCGCGATCCCAAGATCTCCGACATCCTGATCAACGACAAGGATCATGTATTCGTGGAAAAGAACGGACTGCTGCAAAGAGTGAGCACTTCGTTTCGCGACGACCGGCATCTGCTGCAAATCATCGACCGCATCGTTTCGCGCGTGGGACGGCGCGTCGACGAATCGTCGCCGATGGTCGATGCGCGCCTGCCTGACGGATCGCGTGTCAACGCGATCATTCCCCCCTTGGCGCTCGATGGCCCCTCGCTTTCGATCCGGCGATTTGGAACCGGCCCGCTGGCCGCCAATCAGCTGGTGCAACTGAAGACGATTTCAGCCGAGATGATGGAAGTGCTTTCGGCCGCCGTGAAGGCGCGTATCAGTCTGCTGGTTGCCGGTGGCACAGGCGCCGGCAAGACCACACTGCTGAATATACTTTCGCAATACATTCCGAACAGCGAGCGGCTGGTTACCATCGAGGATGCGGCCGAACTCCGGCTGGCGCAGGAGAACATTGTGCGTCTGGAGACTCGCCCTCCGAATATCGAAGGCCAGGGCGCCATCCGCCAGCGTCAACTGCTCAGCAACTGCCTGCGCATGCGCCCCGACCGCATCATCATCGGCGAAGTTCGCGGCGAAGAGGCGTTCGACATGCTGCAGGCCATGAATACCGGTCACGAAGGCTCGATGACGACCATTCACGCCAACACCCCTCGCGACGCCATCTCCAGGCTGGAATCGATGGTGGCCATGGGAAATCTGAATCTGAATGAAAAGTCGGTTCGCCAGCAGATTGCCTCCGCGATCACCATCGTGGTGCAGGCTACGCGCCTCAGCGACGGAACCCGCAAGGTAACGAGTATCTCGGAGATCACGGGCATGGAAGAGAACGTCATCAGCATGCAGGAGATTTTCAGTTTCGAGAGGAAGGGCATCGGTCCCGACGGAAGGGTGATCGGCGTCTTCAAGCCCAGCCGCATCCGGCCCAAATTTCTTGAGAGGCTGCGCGTTTCGGGGGTGGTATTGCCGCCCACCATTTTCGAAAGGGAGACGCTAATCAACTAGCGGAAAGGAGGAAAGCAATGGGACTGATATTTGCATTGGTATTTGTTGGCGTATTCATCGTCATCGCGGTTCCGCTGGTTGCTTTAGGCGTCGCGCAAAGCTCAAAACGGGTGCAGGCCTCGCTTGATTCGGCGCTGGCGACCGAAGCTCCATCGATGCGCGAGCCGATCATCAACCTCCGCAAGGATTCCTCGTTCAGCAGCATTCCCTGGCTCAATCGCCGGATGTTGAACATCCAGCTTGCTCCTTACCTGCAAAGACTGCTGAGCCAGGCAGACGTGAAATGGAGCGCGGGGAGGCTGATTGTGGTCTGCCTGGTCTGTTTTGCGTTGCCGGCTTACGGGATCTACTTGCGATTCGGCACCGGTCTTATTGCGCTGGCGGCCGGAATTCCATTGGGACTGCTGCCGTTTTTCTGGATTCTGTTCATGCGCAATCGGCGCTTTGAAAAGTTTGAAGAAGGCTTACCGGAAGCAATTGATCTGATGGTGAGCGCGTTGCGCGCCGGACACAGCCTGATCGCCGCGATGGGCCTGGTTTCGCGCGAGACACGTGCTCCGGTGGGGCCCGAATTCAAGGCCTGCTTCGATGAGCAGAACTACGGTCTGGAAATGAAGTCCGCCCTCGAGAACATGCAGATCCGGATTCCTCTCCAGGATCTGAAAATTGTGGCCACGGCCATCATGATCCAGAAGGAGAGCGGAGGCAATCTCGCCGAGGTTCTGGACAAAACGTCGCATGTGATCCGCGAGCGGTTCCGGCTCAAGCGACAGGTAAGAACGCACACCGCGCAGGGCCGCATGACCGGCTGGGTGCTGACTTTTCTTCCACTTACTCTGGGGGTTCTCCTCTATATTGTGAACCCCGACCTGATGAGCGTCCTGTGGCACAAGCCTCTGGGCATCAAGCTGATTTGGGCGGCAATCGGAATGACGATTTTGGGCGGCATCGTTATCCGGCAGATTGTGAACCTGGATATTTAAGGACGATTTATGATACTCGCGATTTTCGTATTCTTCGTCTTCTTCCTGCTGCTTGCCAGCGGCTTGCTTCTGCTGTTCTATCGCGAAGCCATGCTCAAGCGCATTAACGAAGTGGTCAATCCCCAGCCGAAGCAACGGAGTCTATTAACGACACTTCAGCAGACCGGTTCTTCATTGAGCGGCGTGGTAGAACACTTTGAAAATGTGCTGCCGAAAAGCAAGCAGGAAGTTTCGGTTTCGTTGCAGCGGCTCATCCGAGCGGGCTATCGCGAAGAGTCCACGGTAAAGGTTCTGTATGGCGCCAAGGTGCTAACCCCGATCATTCTCTGCATTCTTTGCTGGGCAACTGGATTCGCGCATCTGATAGGCGCATTTTTCGCCTACGTGACAGCCCTCGCGATTGGTTTTCTCATTCCCGATTTCTGGCTGGGAAGGCAGATCAAGAAGCGTCAAAAGAAAATCGCCCGCGGACTTCCCGACGGCCTGGACCTGATGGTGATCTGCATCGAGGCCGGGCTAAGCCTCGACCAGGCTACGGCGCGCACAGCGGAGGAACTCGCTGCGGCGCAGCCCGAACTCTGCGATGAGCTCGGAGTCGTGGTGCTCGAACAACGGGCAGGCCGAGCCCGCTCCGAGGCATGGAAGAACCTTGCGGAACGGACCGGGGTCGAGAGTTTGAGCAACGTGGTTTCGATGCTGGTGCAGTCCGAGCAACTCGGCACCAGCGTGGCAAAGACGATGCGCGTCCAGGCGGATACGCTCAGAACGCAGCGCGTGCAACAAATCGAGGAGCAGGCGGCGAAGACCTCGGTCAAGATGGTTTTTCCGCTAGTATTTTTCATTTTCCCGGCACTGTTTCTGGTCGTTCTCGGTCCTGCCATTCTCGTCATGATCGATTCATTCGCCAGCATTACTTCACCTCATTGATGGAAGGAGGATAAAAACTATGGACTCCGCAACGATCGTCAGAATTGTCGCCGGTGTACTGTTTGTTATTGTTTTAGTGGTTTTAATTCAACGCCGCCGCACCCACGTGAAATAGGCGGTCCTTCCGGGGAGGATTTCCGGGCTGGGAATCGGGCCGGAGATACCTTCCGCGGTTTGGGGAAGATTTGAAATTTGAGCGCCGGCGGCTTCTGGTGCCGGCGCAGATTAAGTGCAGAAAACGAAGTTGGGAGATAGAAGTGATGGATACCAGCACAATCATTCGAATCGCAGCCGGCGTACTTTTTGTCATTGTTTTAGTGGTTTTGATTCAACGCCGCCGTACCCGGGTCAAGTAATTCGGGGGCATTAAAAACGGATTGGTTGTGCCGTCAGACCGTTTAGGCGCAGCCAGATGATCGCGAAACCCGCTGTCGGGCGGTCGTGCCGAACAGTCTCGGACTGTCTCGAAAGGCACATGCGGCAACGGCGCGGGAAGCTCTGTTCCTATTTGCTTCCCTACCCTTCCGGGAAGCCAGAGGGCGAAGTAACGAAGGAGCCACGGTTTTGACGCACCCGAAGCACGTAACAGGATCGGCGGCCGGAGGGTCCCGGACTGACGCGGCGGAAGCGAACTGCTTGCCGCAGTCTGGAGGAAAAATGGAATCGCAAGTACACTGCGCCTATAACCAGACCCGGGAGTGTTTCCTAGGGCTGGAAATCACGGCCGCCGATCTTTCTTACGCGGGCATCGTGGAACTGATGGCCACGGTCTCGCTGAAATCGGGCGAAGGTCTGTGGATTGTGCCTTTCCGCGGGATTCCAACTACCGGACTTTCTGCTCCGCTCGATCTGATTTATCTGGATGAGGACTGCCGCGTGATTGACCTGGTGGAGTCGTTCCCCACCTTTCGCGTGAGTTCATCGAGCCCGCATGCCGCCTCCGTGCTGGCGTTGCCGGTCCATTCGATCTACTCTTCGCAGACTCAGACCGGCGACCTGCTGGTGCTGTGCATCGCCGAAGAGATGGAACGCCGGCTGGAGCGGATTACCGGCACCAAAACTGAAATTGGGACTGTGCAGAATGCCGCTCTTCTGCGGGAAAAGCCACTGTGGAGCGACGGGCCGGGGTTGCTCGAGTTGGAAAGGGGTTCCGATATCGACCCGAGCGTGGCCCAGCGGACTCATGAGATGGATCTGGTGCAACCTGACACTGCCCCGGGGCGGTCGCCGCGCAGTTGGATCGAACGCTGGTGGTCTCCTGATCCGCGCAAAGCTCCCCGCGAACAGTCGCCAGGGCTGGCGGCATACTATTGGACCGGCGCGGCGCCACAGGCGCATGGCATTCGAGATATCAGCTCGACGGGACTTTATATCGTGACCGAGGAGCGCTGGTATCCGGGGACACTGGTGCTGATGACGCTGCAGAGAACAGATTGCGGCGAAGAGATCGAAGAGCGCACCATCTCGGTTCAATCGAGAGCGGTGCGATGGGGTAATGACGGAGTCGGCCTTAAGTTCGTGCTTCCGGATAACAAGCAACACGAGCACGGCAAGAATCCCCTCACCGACGGCGCAGACAGGCGGGCCCTTGACAAATTCCTTGGCAAGTTGAGGAAAAGCAAGTAAGAGTTACAATGCGCGCGCCCAAGCAGGTGTTAGACGGCAAAGTTGGGCGGGAGTCGAAAGCTCTCTTGACCGGGGTTGGAAATGAAAGATGAAATTAGCTGCGGCGGACAAGTGTGCTTGCCCGAAACCGGCGCGAGTTTGAAGCCAAATGAAGTGTCGCGCGACAGCCGGCCGCGAAGCATACGTGGAAGCATCCGTGCGTTGCTGTCAGGCAGCGAGAGAGGTTCGCAGTTAGTGGAATTTGCGTTCGTCGCGCCCATACTGCTAGTGCTCCTCACCGGCATGGCGTCATTCGCAATGGCTCTTTACAAGTATCAACAGCTTGGCTATGCCACCTCCACGGCTGCAGAGGGCGTTGGTGACCAGTATGGCCTCTTAGCCGACCCCTGCGCGCAGATCGTCAGTGACGTGACGGCCTCGCTTCCCGGCTGGACCGCCGGGAATTTCACCTACACTCTCTACGTCACAGACAGCAGCAATGTCTCCCACACCTATGGTCCAACGACCGGCAGCGGGTTTTCCTGCACCGCGACGACCGCCGTCTGGGCCCAGAATTATCCCATGACCATCCAGATATCTTATGCGTATTCCTGGTTCCCCATCATGAACTGGACGCACTGGGGTTCAACCAACACTTTCGTCCCCTCGGGAAGTCTGTCTGTTTCAGAGTCCGTACTCGTTCAATGACAAAAAAAGGATTCCTCCAATGAAGCTCAACCGAATCTCTCTTGCACACAGGCTGGTAAAGGAAGAGTGCGGACAGACCCTGGTGTTCGTCGCTCTTACCCTGGTGGCATTCCTGGGCCTGGCTGGAATGTCGATGGATGCCGGCCACGGATTCTATGCCTATGAGTTACTCAAGTCTTCAACTAATGCGGCCGTGTTAGCCGGCGCGGCCGGATTGCCCAACACAACCACGGCCGCCAACAACGTTGCCACTTACAGCTCGACCGCGTCGGATAAGAATGCCTACGGCATTCTGCAGAATGTAACAGCCACGCCAACATTCCTTTGCCTGAACACCGTGACCACGAAGTTGAGTGTACCGTGTCAGACCGCGAGCGGCGGCTCAGGCGGATACAACTCGCTCAAGGTGACGCAGACCGCAGAGGTGAATACCTGGATCGGGCAGTTCTTCGGTGTGCCAGTCTTCAACATTTCTGCAACCGCGACGGCGGCCATGAGCGGCGGCCAAACCACGCCGTATAACGTGGCGATCATCGTGGATACGACTGATTCGATGAACGGCAGCGACAGCGGCAAGAACTGCGCCGGCACGCAGATCACCTGCGCCCTGCAGGGGGTTCAAGATCTTTTGTTGAACATGGCTCCGTGCGCGAGGGGCGTCACCTGTTCGGGAAGCGGCAGCTACGTCGACGACGTGAGCCTGTATGTATTTCCGGCACTTGCGGCCGGCTCTTCGAATATCGCCAAAGACACCACCTGCCCGAGCAGCCGCCCGACCATCGTACCGTATACGTTCAACAATGTGACCGGCGCATCGCCTGATTACACCATGTCCTCAACGCTGGGCACGTACCAGGTCATCAATTACAACAACGACTACAAAGCTTCTGATTCAGCGACGACGCTGGACCCCAGTTCGGCGCTTGCGATTACGGCCGGAGCAGGTGCTTGCTCCGGAATTTCGGCGCCCGGCGGGGAGGGAACCTATTATGCGCAGGTAATCTATGTCGCAGCGGCCAACCTTTTGACCGCGCAGGGGGCGAATCCGGGCTCGAAGATGGCCTTGATCATTCTCAGTGATGGCGACGCTACGGCTTGCAATACCGCAACCTCGACCGGCGACGATTGCGGTGGCAAACCCAGCCAGATCGTTGCGACGACAGGCGCCCTGAATGGAACCGGGACCACGACGTCCAATCCGTCCCACTACCAAGATCCCACCTACCCGTCCGCTCTGGGCGAGTGCGGGCAGGCCGTAGCGGCGGCGCAGGCTGCCTCGGTGGAAGGTATAGTTGTTTACACCATTGGTTATGGATCGAAGAACACCGGATGCACGACAGACTCGAAATATAGCACGGCCGGAAACTCCAGTTACGGAGCCGGAACCTGGGCGAGGGGCGACAGCCCGTGCCAGGCGATGGCCGCGATGGCAACCTCGGGTACACAGTTCTTTTCAGACAATGGGAGCGGAAACTGCCCGGCAGTAAACAGCGCGAACCAGGCCTACACCTCGATTCCTTCCATCATGCAGGCTGTTTTCAGCAGCTTTACCAGTGCGCGGCTAATTCCCAATGGCACAACATAGACCGCGTTAAGTCAGTTAGTAAGTTAAGAGGGCACGGGCGCTGTGCACGTTCCCTCTATTGATTACTCGAGTCAGATTCTCTGAGAAGCTCAGTTATCAAACCAGATACCGATTGTAGACTGGCGACCTGCAAGTTAGTCGCTTTGGTCGGGAATGATCAACAATACTTCGATTCTCGCGTTCTGGCCGTTCTGTGAGGCGGGCCTGAATTCCCATTGATTCAGCGACTTCAATACAAACTGGGACTGGCTAAAATCCTGGGGAAACAGTATTGTCAGGGCGTCGAAGCGACCGTCCTGGCTGATGAAGCCGTGAATCATCAAGGCCTCAGCATCGATGGCGCCGACCGCGATATCAGGGCGAACAATGTCATAAGGCCAGGGCGCGTCGAGGCGCTGCACGCTGCCGCCCTGTGCCGCGTCAGTCGAGCGCGGCAGGGAAAATTGCAGTATCCAACTCTTCGCCAATCCAACGTGAAGATAGACGGTGTATGCCAATCTTCCGCGCCACACATCGCCTAACTCGGGATACTTATCCTGGAGTGAAGTTCCTATCACGACCGCGCCGAAACGACCGTCTCTGGGAAGCGTAATTCTTGTGGAAGTGAGTTCACCATCCTGGCTCGATCCGCAGGCATCGGTCTGCGCGGGTCCGGCGCCGGCGGCATTCGCGCTGCCCGCGTTATTGGCTGCAATTCTTGCATTCGAGGCCGCCGCGCCGGAGCCGCCCGCGGGCGATTTTCCTCCTGCAACAGCGGCGCCCGCCGCATCCTTGCCTATCGACGTTCTATCGACCTTGCCTTGTGCAGCACCGCTTCCCGCGCTTTTTGCGGCGGGATTGTTATTGCCGGGCGCAGGCTGCTTCTCATCGCCGGGAGCAAATGCTCCAGGGCTGCTGGACGCCGAAGTTTCATTGACTGGAGGAAGGGGCGCCTTGCCGTTCTTCATTTGAAGATCGGAGAGCGAAAGGACCGCGGCGGGCAAGGGTTGTGCGGCCGGCTGTGAGACCGTAACCGGATTTACCGGCGCTTGCTTCGCCGCCTGCTGCACTACCGGCGTCGTGGTGCCAGCTGTAACTAGCGGATGTAATGTGAGCCTGTTAGTTGACGCCAATGGAACATCGGCCAGATTGACCTCTTCATTGGGAAGATCGAGTGACGGAGTAACATCGGCGGAAGGAGGCTTCTGGGGCGTGGGCGCGACAATATTTCTGGCGGGCGCCTTGGCCGGCATCCAGACCATAAGCTGGGGGACGGGAGTTACTTGAGCAAGGGTTAAAGTGGTATTCAGGTCGGGTTGCAATATCGTTTGGGGGCCCGGCGTGGCTTTAATGGCCTGGCGAAGCACCGGCTGATGGGGAAGTTGCTTTCCGGTTGCAGCCATGGCGCTCGAGTCGGATCGCGGGCCGGGAAACTGGATGGACCCGGCGGCGCCGCTTCGCGTCCTCCGCTCCGGAGTCCGGAGATCAACGTTGCGCACAACGTATCGGGATACGGAAGCCCGGTTATCGATTCGCGGCATGTAGATGAAGACCGCGGCAATCAACCCCGCGACCAGGCCATGAATGAGAATTGACGCCACGAATGAAGCCGGCTGCCGGCTGAGATCGGCCGACTCGGAGAATAGCGAGATGGTGCGCGAGGATCTCAAGAGAGGAAATATTCCTTTCGTGCTTGGCTCGGTTACTAATGGCTACACTAACAGGGTTTTGAAGTGGACGGGACCACCTGCCGGCATCAAAGACCCAATGTAAGGTATCTTCAGATTATCCCGAATATCGGCCACTCTATCGCCAACATTGAATGAATCTGCGACTTTAGTGGCATTGATTGATCATTGCCGGTAGATAACTCATGGCTGTTTTGATCCCTCAAGTGCCCAAAAAGGTCGAGGCCACTTCTCTATTTAATCGCTATAAGCCCACTAAAGAGATATACTCGTTAAAACAGTCTTCCTCAAGCTCGATAGAGACGCGTTTCCCGGCACCACGCGCACGTCGCAAGCCGCAGTCCGGGGCACGGCAGTCGAAAAGGGGTACAGAAAGGTGGAGTCCGCTGCAAGGCCGGCTCCAACATAACTAAGGAATGAATCGAAGACTACTTACGATCCTCCTCGTCGCATTCGTGATAGCCGGCGCGTGCGCCCTTCTTGTATACCGAATCGTCCGCGCACGGGTTACAACAACAGCGCCTACACCAACGACGCGAGTGGTCTCGGCGGCGACCGACATCAAGTTGGGGACGGTGCTTGCTTCAACTGATTTGAGCACAGTGTCGTTCACCGGCACGGTACCCAAAGGCGCCATCCTGAATCCGGCCAGCGTCATCGGTCGAGGGGTGATCTCGGATATCTACCAGGGCGAGCCGATCCTGGAAAGCCGCCTGGCCGCACCGGGTTCGGGGGGCGGCCTGGCCGCCACCATTCCCGATGGCATGCGGGCCTGCGCAGTCCGAGTCGACGAAATAATAGGCGTTGCCGGATTCGTTACTCCTGGCATGCGGGTCGATGTCCTGGTTTCCGGAAATCCACCCAACGCTCCGGGCGGGAGGGAAGACACTCTCACTACGACGATCCTGCAAAATATCCAGGTTCTTTCGGCGGGCACCGATATCCAGAAAGATGCTGAAGGAAAGCCGCAACAGGTGCAGGTGGTCACATTGCTGGTGACGCCGGACCAGGCACAGACGTTGAGCCTGGCAAGCAGCCAGTTGAAAATCCAACTGGTGCTTCGCAACCCCCTTGACACCAAGGTGGCCCCGGTGGCGAGTACGCCACTGGATACGCTGTTCGGAAAAGCCGTCGCTCCGCCGCACAAGGCTGTGGTCAAGGCCGCGCCGAAGCCGGTTGTTCATCCCTATTCGATGACCGTTATAAATGGCTCAAAAACTACCCAAGAAAGCTTTGGTTCTCCCGAGGGACAGCATTGAGATCGAAGACTGCAATCACAATCGCGTTTTTCAGCGCCGTGTGGTTCATCCTCTGCGAGGAGCAGAGCCTTCGGGCTCAGGCTACACCGACTTCTGCCGCAGCGGGTGCCACGGTACAGGACTCCACAAATGACCTCTCCGTTTCGGTGGGGAAAACTGTTTTGGTTGACACCGCCCAAACAATCTCGCGGGTGGCCATCGGCCTTGCAGATACCGCGGAAGTCAGCGGCATCTCTCCAACAGAAGTGATGGTCACCGGCAAGACTGCGGGTGAAACAAGCCTGATCATCTGGGACATTCACGGGGGGCGCCAGTTTTTCAACGTGACCGTGCACGCTGTTCCGACCGTATCAAGCGACAATCTCGACACCATTCGGCGCGAGCTGAGAGCCGAGCTGCCCGGGCAGACGGTGAAGATCACTTACGAAAACAACTCAGTTTTTTTGCGCGGGACGGTGAACGATCTTACCGCTTCGAGCCGGGCGGTGCAGATTGCCTCGACGGCCGGCAAAGTGGTGAACCTTCTGAGTGTGAACGTGCCACCGTCGGAGCCGCAGATTCTTCTCAAGGTGCGTTTTGCCAGCGTCGATCGCAGTCTGGAAAAGCAACTCGGCATCAATCTTTTCGATCTCGGCCTGGGGAATGCGCTCGGAGGGGTCAGTACCGGCCAGTTCTCGCCTCCGACGATCAGCGGTACAGGCAGCTCATCGACCACCACAGGTGGTGGTGTTACCGGATCGGGAGGCACGGCCGGATTCGCGAATGAGTTGAATCTTCTGGCATTCTTCCCTGGCCTGAAATCGGGCGCAGATATTGAAGCGCTTGAGACTAAAGGCGTGGTGGAAGTGCTTGCCGAGCCCAACCTGCTGGCTGCGAACGGGAAGGAAGCAAGCTTCCTGGCAGGCGGCGAATATCCTTATCCTATAGCCCAGGGAAGCGGCAGCAGTGTGACTGTCACCATTCAGTTCAAGGAATATGGCATCCGCTTGAACTTTATCCCCACGATCACTCCGCGGGGAACCATTCGCTTGCAGGTGGCGCCCGAAGTCAGCCAACTCGATTTTTCAAATGCGATCACACTTTCGGGTTTTGAGGTGCCGGCTATCACTTCGCGAAAGGTGAATACAGAAGTCGAACTCCAGGACCGTCAAACCTTCGTGATTGGCGGATTGCTCAACAACCAGGAAACGGAGACTCTCCAGAAGATTCCGTTCATTGGGGACATACCGATACTCGGCAAACTATTCCAGTCGATGACCAGGACGAAGTCAAACACCGAACTGATCGTCAGTGTCACTCCCGAGATCGTGGCGCCAATTCCGGCAGGGCAACCGATTCCAGGGCTGAACTATCCTGTCAAGTTCCTGCCGCCCAATTCCAACATAGCCATGCACAATCCCGACGCTCAGACAGCGGGGGCTACACCGACTCCTCCCCAGACCATCCCGGTGGAGCAGTTGCTCGACAGTTTAAAACCGGAGAAGCCGCTTGTGATTGAAGGAAGCGGTAGTTTCGGAGGGGCCGGCTTACCCCTCAATGGCGCTGGAACCCCCGGTACATCGACACAGTCTCAGTGACGAAGCGTGCCCCAATGCGTATGAGAGTAATCTGAGGCGAGCAGATGAATCTCCTGCGATCCGTTTCCAAAGGTTTGCGCGAGTTCTTGAACCTGGAAAGGCCTGCAGCTCCGGATACCCGGCTGCAGGCCATCAATGTTACGCGGGGAACTGAGTTGGCTTCGCGGCTCGAGGTTGCCGGCTCGGGCAACAAGCGCAGCAAGGGCCTGCTCGGGCGTGGAAGCCTGCTTCCAGGCGAGGGATTGTGGATTGTTCCCTGCGAATCGGTCCACACTTTCTTCATGCGCTTCCCCATCGATCTGATTTATATCGATCGCCAAAATCGTATCAGGAAGGTGAGGAGCAGCGTCGGGGCATGGCGGTTGTCGGCCTGCCTCAGCGCTCATTCAGTCCTGGAACTTCCGGCCGGAACCATACGCGACACTGGAACAGAGCGCGGAGACAGACTCGAATTCAATCGCGAAGTGTCAAACACGGCCTCTTGAAGACGACCCTTTCAACAATGATTCTCTTTTAGTTCAATCTCCAGCGCCTCGGCGGTCACCTTAAAACCGGCCACTTGTGGTCACTTTAAAACCGGCCACTTTGGATGGCCTGAGACGTGATTGTTTTACCGTGCCGCAGGGTGCATTTGCAAGCTGCGGATTCGGATGCAGCAGTGGTGATTGGCTTTCAGTGGTGCTGGTTGCATGTTATTGTGGGAGACACTTCGCCGGGGTCGCGCCCTGCGGAGTGATCCAGGGCCGATGACACGGGGCAGGCTCCGAAGGAATCGGTGAACGAGACCCTCTGCGGTTTGCCTGATGGGCTGGCCGGTAGAGGGTTTCGTGTTTCTGCATAGATTCTTTTGGTGAAGCTTCGTTGTGGGAGGCCTCTGGATCACGAGTCGCGACGCCGCCGGGCGTTCTTTGCCCGGCATCCTTTTCGTCTTCGCTTTTGTCATTGCGCATCTCCCGTACTGCCGGTTTTGGTGCGCCAGCTGCGCGGACCGCATTTGAGAACGTGTCCATGATGCAGCAAGCGATCCAGCATGGCGGTGACAGCGGCATTGTCGCCAAGCAGTTTTCCCCAGTCGTCAACAGGTCGATTCGATGTGAGAAGCGTGCTCGCACGTTCGTAGCGGCGCATGATGATCTCCAGAAGCTCCTCGGCGGCAGTCAGCGGCAGCTTCCTCATTCCAAGATCGTCGATGATCAGAAGCGGCACTGTGGTCAGCAGTTCCATGAACTCTTTGCGCTTGCCATCGAGCGTGGCATCGGCCAGTTCTTCGAGCAGTGTGTGAGCCTCGCGATACAACACGCGGTAGCCCTGCTGGATAACGGCATGTCCGATCGCCTGTGCGCAGTGACTCTTTCCGCTTCCCGGTGGACCGAGGAACAACGCGTCTTCACGTCGTCCGATCCAGCCTGCCGTGGCCAGCTCGAAGACCAGGCTGCGGTTCATCTTCGGGTTGAACTCGAAGTTGAAGTTGTCCAGGCGCTTGTCGACATCACGGAACTGGGCCTGTTTGTGGCGTCTCTCAAGGAGCCGCTTGCTGCGGCAGGCCAGCTCATCCGATACCAGCATGGAGATCAGGTCGATGGGGACCATGTTCTCCGATTGCGCTTGCAGAAGGCGCGTTTCCATCACGGCGGCCATGCCGCTCATCCGTAGCTGCACCAGTGAGCGATTGAGTTCGATCAGGTTCATGATTGGGTTTCCTCGAAGTTGATGCGTTGTTGGATCAGGTCACGATACTGACTCAGTTCGCGGATGAGCGGATCGACTTGCCGCAGACTGAGAGGCGCCTGCAGGCTGCGCTCCAGATAGCGGCGCACGAAGCGATACTCGGGAACGCGCAGCTCCAGTGCCGCCGCGCAGGCATCGTCTGAAGCCGCGCTGCCATATTGCTTGACCAGTTGGAGAACGCCCTGGATGCGGCGCATCCCGAGTTCGCCCTGGCGAGCATGGATGGCATCGCAGACGGCGCCGATGTTCGATCCCGCTTTGTGAGCACGAGCCAGCAGCTGAAGCAGCTTGGGCGGTGTGCGACGCGGGCGATCCGCATCGCGGATGCGATGGCCGCCACGCTTGCTGCTCAGATGCTCGCGCAGTAACTCCCCGGTGCGGGGATCAAGCAGACGCACGAACATCGCATCCCACTGCACATGAACCTGACGGCCGATCCAGCCTGGCGGTGCTCCGTAATAGGCCGCTTCAACCTCGACGCAACCATCCAGATGAACCGTGCGCATTCCATACTGGTAGTAGCGAAACGGCTCCAGCGGAAGTGCCTGCAGGAAGGGCTTCTCCTCGGCGAACATCGCTGCCACCTGCCGCTTGGTCCGGCCGTGGATGCGCTTGTCGGCCCAGTTTGCTTCCCAGTGATCAAGATAGGCTTGCGCCTCTTCAAGACTCTCGAACTTCTTGCCCTTCAGCGGAGTCTTCTGCGCATGGGCTACGCCTGATTCCACTTTCCCTTTGGTCAAAGCAGTCAACTACACGTGATCCCCTCGATTCGCAGCAGGTTCGGATCATTCATCCCTTCCATCCACTTTGCGGCCAGTCCTTTCGGTTTGTTGTTTCCAAGATGCTCTGGGGCGAA
>Ga0302320_10000280_pt1 | contig 118703 bp, 110 predicted proteins | sample Bog_T0_3_FD_202130 | JGI IMG/M metagenome (GOLD analysis project Ga0302320, IMG submission 202130) | Peat permafrost microbial communities from Stordalen Mire near Abisko, Sweden - Bog_T0_3 | ecosystem: Environmental > Terrestrial > Soil > Wetlands > Peat | place: Sweden: Abisko, Stordalen... | reverse complement strand
TGCCGAGGGGTGGCATTTTTGTGCCGAGGGGCGGCTGAAACACCGCAGGTGGTGCAACTTTTTTGAAAAGGGGTGCAACCCTTGCGGCGAGGGGTGCGCCCCTTTTGGAAAAAGTGGCTTCACCCGGCGTAAAAAGTGCGCCACCTGACAAAAGTGGCGCGCCACTTGGGACAAGTGTTGCACCACTTGGCGCAAGGGGTGAGACGTTTGGGAGAAAAGTTTTAGCACTTGGCGCGGGGCCGCTGCGGGTCGGGTCAAGTGCGCTGTCACCTGAGGAAATGAGGAAGCGGAAAGAGGTTTGGGCGGTGCCGGAAGGGGGCCGGTGTCAGCCGATAAAAAAAACTATGGCATCCGTCCGAGATGTCCGCCTTGCGTCTTCACCACGTTGCCACCAACGCTTCATTTGATGGCTGGTGGTTTAACCAGCCGCCCAGCGGCTTCAAAGGAATTTACTCAAATGACAACGACGAGAACTATTTTGCTAAAATAGGATGCGTTGGCCTTGGCCTTGGACTTGGTTTGACACCGATGCGGACTGGCCTATTTCGCGCCGGTGCCGAGCAGCACCACGGGAATCGTGCGCACGAGGATGGCGAGGTCGAGCCAGATGGACCAGTTGTCAATGTATTGCAGGTCCAGGCGGACCCAGTCGCTGAAGTCGGAGATTTTGTTGCGCCCGCTGACCTGCCAGAGGCAGGTGAGGCCGGGCTTGACGCTTAAACGGCGGCGGTGCGCCAGGTCGTTGAAGCGCTTCACCTCGTCCACCGGCAGCGGGCGCGGGCCGACGAGACTCATTTCGCCGCGCAGGACGTTGAGCAACTGCGGCAGTTCGTCGAGGCTGAATTTGCGGAGGATTTTGCCGAGGGGCGTGATGCGCGGGTCGTTGGTGACCTTGAAGACCGGGCCCGACATTTCGTTCATCGCGGCCAGCTCGTGCTTGAACTGCTCGGCGTTGGTCATCATGGTGCGGAACTTGTAGATGGAGAACGGCTCGCCGTTGAGGCCGGAGCGCTGCTGCCGGAACATCACCGGCCCGGCGGAAGTCAGCTTGATCAGCAGCGCAATGACGAGCATGGGCAGGGCGAAAACCAGCAGCAGCAATAGCGCGCCAAAAAAATCCAGCAGCAGCTTGGCCAGCATCTGCCAGGAGGTTTCCGGCGTGGAGCGAAACACGATGAGCGGATTCCCGAAAAGCTCGTCGAAGCTGGCGTGGGCGATCTGCGTCGCAAAAAAATCCGCGACGAGCCACGCCTCGACGCCCTCGATTTCGCACAGCTTGATGATGTTTTCCACGCGGTCGAACTGCGTGTGCTTGGCGCTGACGAGCACGCTACTGATGGAATGTTGGTGGAGGAGTTCGATGAGTTCCTGCGGCGCGGCTTCGGCCAAGTTGAATTCACCGGCGATTTCCATTTCGTCACCGGCCCGCGCCTGGAGCAATTGCCGGAGCCGGGCGGTCTCGCTCCGGGCGCCGGCGAGGATGAGGCGGCGTTTGTATTGGGCCTTGGCCACGCGGCTGTGCAACGCCGCCAGCAGCAGTTCCTCCTTCGCCCACACCATCGCGCAACTGAATACGATGAAAATGAAAGCCACGCCACGCGGCGCCGGCGCCTTGAAGAAAAAAAGCAGCAGCACCATGCCGACCGTGACCAGGAGCGAGCCGCGCAGCAGCGGCCAGAATAGCGCCGACCGCGAATTCACCGCCGGCCGGTTGTAAAAGCCCTGCGACTCCAGCACCAGTGGCGCGGCGGGAACGAGCGCGAAGTAAAGCCACACTACCCGGTCGAACATTTCCGGCGGGATGACTTCCAATTGATGTCCGCCGGGCAGTAGCAAGTTGAGCCAGATGGTGAAAGTGGCGTTGCCGCGCACGGCGTAGGCCAGCCAGAAGCTCGCGGCGAAAAGGCACGCGTCAGTGAGCTGGTGCACCTGAGTGCGAATCTGACGGTCACGTTGCAACATTGAAATTCAGCGACTAGTGCTGTCGCCCATAATAGTCATCGGGCGGAAGAATTCAAATTCATTTGGCGAGCCGGGGCACCAGTTGAAATTCCGGCACCGACGTGGTGATCAGCTTTTTCATCCGCTCAAACGTCGCGTCCTCCTGCCCCGGCGGGCACACGGAAAAAAATGCGATGTAGGCCCAACGGTCCAATTCGCCGGTGAGCAGGACGTCGCGCGCCATCCACAGGCTGCGCTGCGCATGCGACGGCGTGTAGCGGTTGGCGTCCACAAACCAATAAACATACACGCCCGCCGAGGTGACTGGCTGGCCGTCCACCACTGCCGATTTCGTCGCGTTCAGTCGCATCACCGGCAGGTCATAGACTAGCGGTTTGTCCAGCGGCACCGGTACCACGCGGGAGGCCGCATCGTTGATCACCCAGCCCTGGGCGGTCAGGCAAACCTGCGGTTTATGAATGCTGGCGCGGGAACTACCCATCAGCACCACGTTGATCAGGGTTTGAAAACCGTCGTCCGCCGTGTAAAGCCGCTGACCATAGCTGGTGTCCGCCGGCAGCATGCCCAGCACGATTGGCGACTGCGGCACCGGGTCGGACTTGTAGCCCGACAAGTCCGGCGGCAGTAGCACGGCCAGATTCTGGCTGCCGGCCAGCGGGCCGGTTTTCACGCCGGGCGCGCCCAGTTTTTGATTGGCCTTGGCCCGCGCCAGCACGGCGGCGGTGGTGCCGATAAGGACCGATACGGTGAGGGCGAGAATGATTTTCTGGCGGTTCATGAGATTGCCGGTTTGTCTTGCAAGGCTGGTGCCGGTGGAAATTTTTCCAGCCAGCGGGCCACTAAAAACGCGCTGCCAACGGCCACCGCAAAGGTGATGTAGCCAGCGTCCGTCTCCACCGCCTTGCCGGCCTTCTGGCCGAAGGTTTCCGCCACTGCGACGGTGAAGCATAACCGCACCACATTGCCCAAAACCGCCAGCGGCAGGGCCACCAGCATCATCACCACGCGTTTCCAAGGGGTTTTAAAATTGATGAAACCATAGATCGTCGCCAGCGCCAGAAGCGCCACCAGGCTGCGGATGCCGCTGCACGCCGCCGCCACCTCGTAGGCGAACGTGTGCTGCGCATCAAACAATTGAGTACCTTCGCGGATTAGATCGGGCGCAAGGCCAAGGTGGGCGATGATTTCCACAATCCGCGACACCAGCAGCCGAAGCGGCAGGGTCAGCGGATCAGCGAATTGCCCGACCGGGATGCAAAACACGAATAGGAAAAACGGGAAGAAACTCGCCTTCAGCCATTGCCGGCCCCACGCCAGCCCGGTCAGGCCATATAGTCCCAGAAAAAAACCAACGACTGACAAACGCTGTTGCTGCGACACATAACCCAGCAGGTGCAACAGCAGCGCAAAGACAACCAGCCCGATGGCCGGCGACCACAGGCGCAGCGGCTGCGCGAGCAGTTCCCGGCGCTTCCACCAGAACAAGACCAGTACCACGAAGGGAATCAGCAGGCCGTGGCCCTCGTCAATGTAGGGGGACGAGTAGCAAATAAACATCCAGGCGAACAACGAAGGCGAGTCCTGATAATTGAACACGGCGTTGCCTAGAAAAACAAACAGCGCCACCCAGGCCGCCGCCAGTACCAGGAAAAACCACCGGTTCGGCAGTTGCCGCCATTCCTCCCGGCAGCGGAAGATGAACACCGGTATTGCCGCCAGCAGCGCCACGCTGAACAGTGCCAGCGGCAGCGGCTTCATGTAATGCTCCTCTCCCGAGGCAAAATAAAACGCCACGCCCAACAAAATCAGGAAGGCGATTTCGTGCGGCAGCAGTCCGTAAGGCAGCAACTTTTTATTCATGTCGGTTAGAAACAGGTGTTGTAACAGATTATCAGATACGAAATCTACCCATTCTTCTCAAACAAATTTCCGCCAATCTGTTTTCGGCGGTTAGCGGCGGCGCGGGTGGTCGGCATTTTCCGGGCGCAGCACCAGCTCTCGACCTTTCCAGCATTTGACGCCGATATGGTTCAGACCGCCAAGCTGGTAGCGCCAGGAAAAACCGTAAATCGGATTGTGCGTCGGCCAGAATGAGATGAGGTCCACGCCGGCTTCCTTCGCCAGTTCAATCGCGCGGCGGATCGTCGGCGGGTGATCATTCCAGTTAAACAGCAGATATTTCCATTCCAGGATCGGCATTTTCAGCCCGCGCGCGTCGCGATAGGCGGCCATTTTCTTCATGGCGTCGAACGCCTTTTCAAAACTGCTGCGCACCATGTATTTTTCGCACATGGCGTCGCTGATGCCGTGGACAGAAAACTGGATGTCGCTCAAGTTGAGTGCCGCCTCGCGCTTGGCGTCCGTGTTCAGCAAAATACCGTTTGTCGAGACACGAATGTAGGCGTCGGGATTTTTTGCGCGCAGCAGCGGCAGTTCCTGGCAGATTGTCGGCGACAAAAACGGCTCGCCCAGATTCAGGTAAAAAATCCGTTCCATGCCGAGCCGCGCCGTCAGGTCGGCCATCTGGCTTAATTCGGCGAGCGGCATCGTTTTGCCCGCGCGGATGTTCGCCGCGCCTTCGCGGGCGCAGCCAATGCAGTCCACGTTGCAGATGACAGTGTTTTCCAGGAGGATGCCGCGGTGGGGCAGGCGCGGTTTCGGCGGCGTTTCATTTTTCCCCAGCCGCCGCAAATCGCCGCAGCGCGAGCAGGTGGGAATCGGCAGTTTGCCTCTGGCCAGATCGTGTCGGAATTTTTCCGCCACCGGGCCGGCAAAAACGTCCTCAAATGAATTTTTCCGCAAATCGCCAAGGTGGCCGGAGCCGTCGTAATCCTGGCAACTGCACGAAACTGTGAGGTCGGAATTGATGGTGAGGTTGTATTCCGACTCGCCGGCCAGCGCACTGCAATAAAATTTGCGACCGGTGATGCGGGCGCGCAATTCCAGCCACCGCGACATGGTCCAACGGACGCAATCGCTCACCTGCCAATTGAAGCGGGTCTTCGGGTTGCGGATCGCCCGCGATATGGTGGGGGTGCCCATGAGACAAGCATGGCAGCGCCTGAATCATTTGGCAACTGCCACCCGCCGGCGAGCTTTCAGCCCAGCGGATATTTTTTCCAGCCGGCCAGTTGGCCGAGAAATTTCAGGACGAACAGCGGATTGTTGCGGAGGTAACGTTTTGCCAACCGGCGCGGCTCGCAGCCCAGCCGGTAAAGCCATTCCAGCCCGCTCCGCTGCATCCAGCGCGGCGCCTGCCGCACGCGACCACTGTGGAAATCAAAGGCCGCACCCACGCCGATCATCAGCGTCGCGTCCACCTTCGGCAGGAATTCCGCCATGAACTTTTCCTGCTTCGGCGTGCTCAAGCCCACCCAGAAAATGTCCGGCTTCAATTCGCGCACCTGCGCCTGCAATTTTATTTCTTCATCCGCTGTCAGCGCCCGAAATGGCGGCGTGAACGTGCCGGCGATTTCCAGTTTTGGAAATTTCGCCTTCAGCTTCTGCGCCAGCAGTTCTGCCACGCCGTCCGCACCGCCGTAGAAAAAATGCTTCGCGCCGCTGGACTCGCTCCAAGCACAGACATCCAGCATGAGGTCCGGGCCATAGACGCGGCTCATGTCGCGGTGGCCGTTCAACTTCCCGGCCCAGACCATCGGCATCCCGTCCGGCGTGCAAAGCAACGCATCGTTTAGGATTTCTTTGAAGGCCTCATCTTCCTGCGCCTCCATCACGCCATGAACGCCGGTGACGCAGAGGTAGCCTTTGCGCCGCGCGCGCACCGCTTCTGCAATGGCGGCCAGCGCCGTCCGCAGGTTGAGGACGCTGATGCCGACGCCGAGGACATTGACACGGTTCGTCATTTACGATTTATGATTTACAATTTACGATTCCAGAATTCATGCGGCGCGTAAATCGTAAATCAGAAATCGCCAATCAGAAATGAAATTGCTCGTTTTCGCCCACACGCCTCCGCCGCACCACGGCCAGAGCTACATGGTGCAGCTCATGCTCGCCGGTTTCGGCGGCGACGCGCGCCGACGAAGCGCCGGGACCAAGTCCCCGTTCGGCGTGGAATGTTACCATGTCAACGCTCGGTTTTCGCACGGGCTGGAGGACATCGGCGAATTTCAAGGCGCAAAAATTTTCCTCATCTTCTGGTTTTGCCTGCAGGCCATCTGGATCCGGTATCGTCACGGGGTGCAATGTATTTACTACGTTCCCGCCCCGGGAAAAAAGGTGGCGCTCTACCGCGACTGGCTAGTGATGCTGCTGTGCCGGCCGTTTTTCAAGCACGTCATCCTGCACTGGCACGCCGCCGGCTTGGCGAAATGGCTGGAGACCTGCGTGCAGATCCGCACCCGCGCCCTGACCTACCGGCTGTTCCGGCCGGTGGATTTAAGCATCGTCCTTTCGCGCTACAATTTTGCCGACGCCGAGAAACTGCTGTCGCACCAGATCCGCGTGGTCAACAACGGCGTTCCCGATCCCTGTCCCGATTTTGAAGCCGCGATCCGGCCACGCCGGCTGGAAAGTTTCGCCCGGCGAAAAGAAATCTTTGCCGGCGAATATTCCGGGCCGGCGGTGACAATAAAGGTTTTGTTCCTGGCGCACTGCACGCGGGAAAAAGGAATTTTCGCCGCCGCCGAGGCCGTGCTGCTGGCCAACCACGAACTCGCCCGCCGCCGGCTGCCGCTGATGCTGAAGCTCGTCACGGCGGGTAATTTTGTCACCGACAGCGAAAAGGCCGAGTTCGACCGCCGGCTGGAAAATCCGGAGTTCGCGGCAGTGGTCGAGCATGCCGGCTTCGTCAGCGGCGACCAGAAGACCACATTACTGCGCACTGCCGACCTGTTCCTTTTTCCCACGCAATACCTAGGCGAAAACCAGCCGGTCAATCTGATCGAGGCGATGGCGTTCGGCCTGCCCATCGTCACCACCCGCTGGCGTTCGCTGCCGGAAATGCTGCCACCGGAGTATCCCGGCCTCGTGAACGGCCAGAACCCAACGGAGCTAGCCACCGCCATGCTGCACGTCCTCGCGGTGAAAAGCGGCGAGCGAGTCCGCCGGCATTTTCAAGAACGGTTCACGCTGGAACACCATTTGTATTACCTCGCCGCCGCCCTCCGCAGCGTGGAAAAGGATCAACCGCCAAGTCACCCAGCGTCCCACGACAAAATTTCATCAGGCAAGCCGGCCGGCCGGAAATGAATTTCTCCACCGGCGGTGCGCTTTTTAACAACTTGGCGAAAATGATGGCTTGGCGGTTTCAATTTCGTGGTTTCAGAAATTTTCCATTGCCGTTAGTCTTCCATGATTGAAAATTGGTTTGCTCCAGCTCAATTCGACCGTCGGCGACTTCGCGACCAACCGCGAGAAACTGCTCGCCGCCTATACGCGGGCCGTGACGCTTGGCGCGGAATTTATCCTCGCGCCGGAATTATTTCTCTGCGGCTACCCGCCGCGCGACCTGCTCCAGCGCGAGGATTTCATCGAAGCCAACCTGACGGCGCTGGCGGAAACCGCCGGCCAGACCGGCGCGGTGCCGCTGTGTGTCGGGTTTGTGGACCGCAATTCCGAGCGCCCCGGCCGCGCGCTGCGCAATTCCGCCGCCGTTTTGCAGAATGGACAAATCATCTGGCGCGCGACCAAAAGCCTGCTGCCCACCTACGATGTCTTTGACGAGGACCGCTATTTTGAACCGGCGAAAAGCGTCGCGCCATTCGAGTTCAACGGCCGCAAACTCGGCATCACGATTTGCGAGGACATCTGGAACGACGAGGATTTCTGGCCGGAGCGGCTGTATCGCGGCGATCCGGTGCGCGAATTGCTGGCACAGGGCGCGGAAATCATCCTGAACCTCTCCGCGTCGCCTTGGCACGACGGCAAGGAAAAAACGCGGCTGGAAATGCTGCGCCGCGTCGCGCACGACGAAAAAGTTCCGCTGGCACAGGTCAACGCCGTCGGCGCGAACGACGAACTGATTTTTGACGGCCACAGCGTGGTGCTGAATTCCAGCGGCGAGCTGCTGGCGCTCGGCGCGGGTTTCGCCGAGGAAATTCTGGTGGTGGACTTGAAGCAAAGCGGAAAGCGGAAAGCGGAAAGCGGAAATGAATTTCCGCCGCGCGAGCAGCTTTTGTTTGCGGCACTGTCGTTGGGCGTGCGGGATTATGTCCGCAAATGCGGGTTCAAATCGGTCATCATCGGACTGTCCGGCGGCATTGATTCCGCGCTTGTTGCCGCGATTGCCGCCGATGCGCTCGGACCGGAAAATGTTTTGGGTATAGCGATGCCGGCGCGTTATTCCAGCGAAGGCAGTTTGACGGACGCCGAGCGGCTCGCCAAAAATCTCGGCCTGCGCTACGAGGTTTTGCCGATTGAGCCGGTGTTCAAAGCGGTCGAGGCGCAGTTGCAAAAAGTTTTTGCCGGCACCAAACCAAATGAAGCCGAGGAAAACATCCAGTCGCGGTTGCGCGGCGTCACGCTGATGGCGCTCTCGAATAAATTCGGCGCGCTCGTGCTGACGACGGGCAACAAATCGGAAATGGCCGTCGGCTATTGCACGCTTTACGGCGACATGAACGGCGCGCTCGGTCCCATCGCCGACGTTTTAAAAACCGACGTGTATAAAATTTCGCATTGGGTCAATCGTGAGCGCGAAATCATCCCGGCGGATTCCCTCACCAAGCCGCCCAGCGCGGAACTGCGCCCCGGCCAGACGGATCAGGATTCACTGCCGCCATACGAAGTCCTAGACGCAATTCTGGATTGGTATGTGGTGAAAAACCTGGGCAAGGCGGAAATCATTGCGCGCGGCTTCGCGGCGGCGGTGGTGAATGACGTGGTCAACAAAATCAATTTCAGCGAATACAAACGCCGGCAGGCTGCGCCGGGCCTGAAGGTTTCATCGCGCGCCTTCGGCATGGGCCGGCGCATTCCGGTGGCGCAAAAGTTCCGGACGAAGATTTGACAGCGCAAATCAGTTTGAACAATCTAGGGGCGTTCGCATCAGATCATCAGAGAAACACCAAAGCCATTTTGCCCGGACGCCCATGAAGTTTTCCATCATCACGCCCAGCTTCCGCAATTCTGCGTGGCTCAAAGTGTGCATTGCCTCGGTGGCCGACCAGGCGGGCGTGGAGCTGGAACACATCGTGCAGGATTCCTGCTCGGACGATGGGACGCAGGACTGGCTGCGGCACGACCGGCGCGTGCAGGCGTTCATCGAAAAGGACGGCGGGATGTATGACGCCGTCAACCGGGGCTACCGGCGCGCCACCGGCGACATCCTGGCGTATCTGAATTGCGACGAACAATACCTGCCCGGTGCGCTGGCGGCGGTGGCGGAATTTTTTGCGGCCCATCCGGCGGTTGAGGTGGTGCTGGCCGGCAGCATCGTGACCGACGGCGACGGCCATTATCTTTGCCACCGGCATTCGATGGTGCCCAGCCCGCAGCACGTCTGGTTTCGCTTTCCGATTTTGACCAGCGGCATTTTCATCCGCCGGCAGGTGATTCACGAGCGCGGCCTGTTCTTCGACACCCAATGGCGCGACCTCGGCGATTTTCACTGGATGCTGGCGCTGATGAAAAACCAGGTGCCGATGGCCGTGTGCGAGACGTTCACCTCGGTTTTCGCCGACACCGGCGAGAACATGAACCTCAAGCCGAACGCGCTGCGTGAAAAAGAAGAAACCACCCGGATGATTCCGGCATGGCTGCAGCGGCTCAAGCCGTTGTGGATTTTGCAGCACCGTTTGCGCCGGCTGCGAGCGGGACATTTCAACCTCGCGGCGAGCAGCTACGAAATCTTTACCAAAACCAGCTTGAACCGGCGCATAAAATTTGACGTACCCCAACCCACGGCAGTCTGGTGGAACCGGCTCTGAAAGACCGGCGGCGGGCTGCCGGCGGGCTGCCAGCGGTTATGAAATGTTTATCCGATGGTTTTGCGACGGGTGACGAAAACGAAACCCGGCACCGACGGGCCGGCAATCAGAATGGCAATCAGCGCCAGCGCCCACGCGGGGAAAACAAACTGGCTGACCTGGACGTTCGGCGTGACGGACAGGCCGGGGCCGATGACGTGGCCGGCGGGCAGCGGCTCGTCGAAGACAATTTTTACTGGCACGCGCTGGATGACTTTCACGAAATTGCCGGTGGCATTTTCCGGCGGTAGCAAACTGAACTGCGCGCCGCTGCCGGCCTGCACGCTGTCCACGTGCGCCGAAAAATCCTTGCCGCCGAGCGCGTCAATCGCGACCGTCACCGGCTGGCCCGGTCGCATTTTCTTCAACTGCGATTCCTTGAAGTTCGCCACCACCCAGACTTCTTCCGGCACGATGGACATGATCTGCTGGCCGGCTTCCAGATAATCGCCGGCCTCGACGGCCTTGCGCGTGACGCGGCCGGTGGCAGGCGCGAAAATTTTCGTGTAGGACAGGTTCTGCTCCGCCACGGCGGTGTTGGTCTGAGCCTCCTGCCATTGCGCCAGTACGGTGCCGACCTGCGCCCACGCAGCGGCCAATGTGAGACTGGCCTCGGAGACCTTCGAGCTGGCCACTTCCACATCCGCCTGCGCGGACTTGAAATCCGCTTGCGCCTTGGTGTTCGCGGCCTGCGCGGCGTCGAATTCCTGCTGCGAGGTTGTGTTCTGCTTCCGCAAATCCTGCGCCCGGTCAAAATCGGCCTGCGCATTTTTGGTGGTGGCTTCGGCGGCGTCTGCGTCGGCTCGGGCCTTGCGCACGCCAGCCTCGGCGGTGATGACCTTCGCCTGCATCAACTGCCAGCCGGCGAGCATAGTTTTATAGCTGGCCTGCTGCGCTTCCGCCGCCGCCTGTTTTTGCGCGACGGTCAACGCGTAATCCGCCGGGTCAATTTCCATCAGCAGCTCGTTCGACCGCACCAGTTGATTGTCCAACACGTGAACAGCGGTCACCTGTCCGCCAATTCTCGGCGCAATGGAAACCACATGGCCCGCGATGAAGGCGTCGTCGGTGGATTCGTGCGTGAATACCTCCACGAGCAGCGTGAGGCCGAAATACAGTAGCACCGCCAGCGCGATGCCCGCCGGCCAGAGGTATTTCGGCGAGTTGAATCGCGCCGACCCGCTGGCTTCGGCTTTGATTGCCGGCAACGCCGGGGTGGCTGAGGGCGTTTCATTCATGGGCAAGTTTCATTTCCCCCGATTCTTTTGCCGGTTCGCCGCCATGATCCTTCGCGATTAAAATGTAGATGGACGGCACCACCAGTAGCGTGAACAGCGTGCCGATGGTCATGCCGCTGACTAGCACGATGCCGATGGAATTGCGCGCCGCCGCGCCCGCGCCGGTGACGAGCGTGAGCGGGAAGTTGCCGGCGATGGTCGCCACCGTGGTCATCAGCACCGGCCGCAGCCGCAGCATGGCAGATTCACGGATGGCCTGAGTTTTCGTGCGGCCCTGGCGCTGGAGCTGGTTGGCAAATTCGACGATGAGAATGCCGTTCTTGGAAATCAGCCCGACCAGCGTGATCAGGCCGACCTCAGAATAAATGTTCATGGACGTGGTCCAGCCGCCGGTCCAGAACGGGATGTTCGGGTTCGGCATTTTCAGGAAACAGAAGATCAGCGCGCCAAACATCGCCAGCGGCACCGAGCCAAGGATGATGATGAACGGGTCGCGGAAGCTGTTGAACTGCGCGGCTAGTACCAGGATGATCAGTACGACCGCCAGCGCGAACGCCGGCAGGAACTTGTCGCCTTCCATGCGCTGGAACCGTGAGTCGCCGGTGTAATCAAGCTTGTAGCCGCTGGGCAACGTCTTCGCACACTCGGTCTCCAGAAATTTCAGCGCGGTTTCCAGCGGCACGATGGCAACGCCGCTGAGCTTGACGGAGTTCAACTGCTGAAACCGGTTCAACGCGCGCGGCGTGGTGTGTTTTACCAGGTGCGCGAACGTGCTGACGGGAATCAACTGCTGGCCCGGCCCCTTGACGTAAGTGTTTTCCAACTGCTCGGCGTTCAATCGCGCGCCGCGTTCCATCTGCGGAATCACCTTGTAGCTGCGGCCCGCGAGGTCGAAACGGTTGACATAATTGCCGCCGACGAGCACGCCGAGATCCGAGCCGACCGTCTGCATATCGAGGCCGAGCGCGGCCACCTTGTCGCGGTCAATCACCAGCTCCACCTCCGGCTGGTCCACTTTGGTGTCAATCATCGGCGGGAAGGCGAACATCCCGTTGGTGGCGCATTTCATCTGCAATTGCTGCGCAAATTTCAGGATTTCCGCCGGTTCGGCGGTGGCGGACAGCACCAGGTTGACCGGGAAATTTTCCCCGCCCGTCGGCAGCGGCGGCGGCGTGACCATGAACATGCGGATGCCGGGAATTTTGTTCACCATCGCCTGCACTTCTGGCGTGATCTGGAAAACGGAGCGTTTTCGTTCGCCCCATGGTTTGAGTACCATGCCACCGAAGCCGCTGTCGGGCATGGTAAGCTGAAAAACCTGCTGTTTTTCCGGTACGGTGGCAAACGAACTTCCCGCCACGTCTGCATAAAACGCCGTCTGCTCAATGGTCGCGTCCGGCGGCGTTTCCACCACCCCGAAGATCACGCCCTGATCCTCTGCGGGCGCGGGTTCCTTCGCCTGCCACGCCGTTTTGGCCATCGGAATCGTCAGCAGCGTCAGACCGATCCAGACCGTGTAAATCATCGGCCGGCGCAACAACGTCCAGTCCAGCACGCGACCGTAAAAGTTTTTCAGCCGGTCGAAATCGCGGTTGATGCGCCCGGCCAACCCGTGATCCTCGCGGTCGTGGTTCAGCAGCCGCGATGCCATCACCGGCGACAGCGTCAGCGCCACGATGCCGGAAATCAGCACCGCGCCAGCCAGCGTCATGGCAAATTCGCGAAACAACGAACCGGTCAACCCGCCTTGAAACGCGATCGGCGCATACACCGCCGCCAGCGTAATGGTCATGGCAATGACCGGGCCGATTAGTTCCCGCGCGCCGAGCAGCGCCGCGTCAATTGGCGTTTTGCCTTCGCGGACGTGGCGTTCCACGTTTTCGACAATCACAATCGCATCATCCACCACCAAGCCCACAGCAAGCACGATGGCCAGCAGTGTGAGCAGGTTCAGCGTGAAGCCGAGCACTTGCATCAGGAAAATCGCGCCGATGAGCGACAGCGGAATCGCCACCAGCGGAATCAGCACAGACCGAAACGAGCCGAGGAACAGGAAAATTACCACCGACACGATGACCAGCGTCACCACCAGCGTCTTGATCACCTCGTGCAGCGCGTCGGAAATATATTGCGTCGCGTCATACGCCACCCGCGCCTGCAAACCGGTGGGCAGGTCTTTCTGGATGGATGCCATCTCCGTCCGCACGCGTTTGATGACGTCCAGCGAATTTGCGTTCGGCAGTGTCCAGACGCCCATGAACACCGCGCGTTCGCCGCTGAACCGCACCTCGGAATCGTAATCCTCCGCGCCGAGCACCACGTCAGCCACGTCGCTCAGGCGCACCAACTGGTCGCCGCTCTGGCGCACGACGAGGTTTTGGAATTCGCCGACGGAACGCAAATCCGTGTTCGCCGTCAAATTGACCTGCAGCAGCGAACCCTTGGTGCGGCCGACGGCGGAAAGAAAGTTGTTTGCCGCCAGCGCCTGCCGCACTTCGCTCGGACTGATGTTGAACGCCGCCAGCCGGTCCGGCTTGAGCCAGATGCGCATCGCAAACGTGCGCCCGCCGAGGATGTCCGCCTTCTGCACGCCTTCCAGCGCGGTGAGGCGCGGCTGCACCACGCGTACGAGGTAATCCGTGATCTGGTTCGCCTCCAGAATGTCCGACGTGAAACTCAAATAGGCCGACGCAAACTGCGAATCGGCGGTGGCGATGGTGAGCGTAGGAATTTCCGCCTCTGGCGGCAGATCATTGCGCACCTGGTCCACCTTGGAGCTGATTTCGCCGAGCGCCTTTTTGGAATCGTAATTCAACCGAAGGTGAACGGTGATGGTGGACAGGCCGAGCTTGCTGGCCGATTCCATGTAATCAATGCCGTCCGCCGCGGCGATGGCGCGTTCCAGCGGCTGCGTGAGAAAGCCGCGCACCAGGTCCGCGCTCGCACCGACATAAACCGTGGTGACGGTGACGGTGGCGTTTTCGCTGCGCGGATACTGCCGGACGTTGAGCGAGCGGATGGCCTGCAGGCCCGCGATCAAAATGATCAGGCTGACGACCGTGGCCAGCACCGGCCGGCGGATGAAAAGATCCGTGAAAGATTTCATGCGCGGCGGTTTAGCTGTTCGGCGGCGTGGGCGTGGTCGAGGTTTTCGGTGTGGCATCGTTGTTGATCACCACCGGCGCGCCGTTGTGCAGCTTGAACACGCCGGCGGACACCACACGATCGCCGGCTTTCAACCCGCTTTCCACGCTCACAAAATCGCCCTGCGCCCGGCCGGTGCGGATGAAGGTTTGCTGCGCCACCAGATTGGTGCTCCCGGTGATGATATAAACCGAGTCACCAAATGGCGCGCTCAAGATGGCCGTGGACGGAATCGTCAGCACCGGTTTCGTCTCGGGCAAAACCACCGACACGCGAACAAACATCCCGGCGCGGAGTTGTTCCTCCGCATTTTCAAATTTCGCGCGCAACCGGATGCTGCGCGTAACGGCGTCAAGGTCGGGACTGACCACGGCCAGTTCGCCTTCAAAAACCTTGTCGGGATAAGCGTCGGAAACAGCACGCACCTTGAGGCCGGGCTGCAGCCGGGCCAGTTCCTGCTGCGGCAGCGAAAAATCCACGAACAGCGGCGACAGCGATTGCAGCGAGACAATGCCCTGGCCGACGGCAAGCGATTCGCCGAGGTTCACCAGCCGGATGCCAAGCTTGCCGCTGAATGGCGCGGTGATGTTTTTCTTGGCGATGGTCGCGTGGATGTTATCGGCGGCGGCCTGCGCCTGTTTCAGCGTGGCATCGGCGGTGTCGAGTTCGGATTGCGAAACCGTGTTGTCCGCGCGCAGTTTTTGCGTGCGCTCCAGGGTATGCCGCGCAAGGTCAACCTGCGCCTCCGCCGACCGCAACTGCGCCGCTTCGGACGACGTATCCAGCTTCAAAAGTAAGTCACCCTTCTGCACGGTGGCCCCGGATTCAAAGGCGATTTCGCTGACCGTGCCGGCGATTTCCGGCGCGACCGTCACACCTTGCGCCGCGCTCACCGAGCCGACGGCGGGGATTACCTCCGACCACTCTTCCGCCTGCGCCACGGCGGATGCGACGGTTTCCGGCGGCGGCGCAAAGGACGCAGCCATGCCGATCATGGTTTTGATCTGCAGGACTTTTACCGTCGCCAGGCCGGCGAACACCACCAATACAATTATGATTCCAATGAATACTTTGCGTGTCATTTTTTCCTCCGGGCTGGCGCCTTGGTTTTAAGTGGTTTCGGGCCGGCACCGGCCAGAAACAATTCCACAATCCGCTTCGCTGTCAACTGGTCCGGCTGGCACTCTTCGCAAACGAGGTGGCCGACGAGATAAAAATTGACCAGCCCGTAAAAGCCGAACGCCATTTCCTGCGCGTCGAAATGTTTGTTCAGCTCGCCGTTCTTGCGGGCGGTCTTGATGAGCGAATGGACAAATTCAAAATTGCGCTCGCATTTCTCGGTGCAGGCCACGTCCTCCGGCACCTCACCCGGCGCGGCGAACATGGTCGCGAACGAAATCCGCATCAGCTCGCGGTTTTCACGGAAGTAGCCGAACAGCGCGGTAAGCGCGGCCTCCAGTTGGGCGCGGATGCCGGTGTGGTTTTCGGCCGCCGCCCGCAGCAGCCGGTAACGCTCGTCGTGCGCCTCATGCACCAAAGCCTGGAACAGACCGGCCTTGTCCTGAAAATGATAATACAGCGCCGGCTTGGACAATCTGGCGTCGTCCACGATGTCCTGCACGGACGTGGCCGCATAGCCGCTGTTGGCAAAATGCTTCAGCGCCGCGCGCAGCAGTTGCTGGCGGGTGTCGGAATTATTTGCGGGTCGGGCCATAAAAACTTACCGAACGGTAGGTAACAAAGATGCCGCTGTCAAATGAATTTTCGCCGGCGGCGGATTTTGTCCCGCCGGCGGCAAAAGAAGTGCGTGCCATTCCCGGCGTTTCGTGGCTTAATTCCAGCATGAACATTCAAGTGGCCGTGCTGTGCGACGCGGCGACGGACGACAACGGCAAAATGAACCTCCTCGGCGCGTTCGACACCATCTACGCGCCGCAGATGCCGGCCATCCATCCGCAATGCGCGGTGGCGCTGCGGGCGACGTTCCAGCCAGGCGACGAGGGCACGCGCAAGCTGTCGCTCAACTTCATCAACGCCGACGGCCATGCGATTTTGCAGAGCATTGAAATTCCGGTGCCGGTGACGCTGCCGGACGACGCGCATTTTCTTACGCGCAACTTCATCGTCAACATCCAGCAGTTGAAATTCGCCGAGCCGGGGCTTTATTCCGTGGACGTGCGGTTGGACGACGAATCCGTGGCCAGCGTGCCGCTGCTGGTGCGCCAGATGGCCGGCAATCCGCCCCGGACGTGAAGTTACCGCCGCGCTGGGCGAGCGTCGTTGGCGACAGTCCCAGACCGCGGCTGCGAAAACGCGAGATGATAAGGCGGAAGCATAATCCGTGCGGCTTCAAAAATCACCGGCGAGCGATTTTGGACTTTGAACTTTCGGCGGGGCGCTTTATTTTTCGCCCACCATGAACGAACCAATCTTGAAACTCGATCTGCCCGGCATCAAAAAAGTCCGCTCCGGCAAAGTCCGCGAAGTCTTCGACCTCGGCGACCGCTTCCTGCTCGTCGCCAGCGACCGCATCTCCGCCTTCGACGTCATCATGCCCAACGGCATACCGCGCAAGGGCGAAGTCCTCACGCAGATTTCGCATTTCTGGTTTGAGAAATTTGCCTCACTCGTGCCCAACCACCTGCTCGCCGGCGCAAACGATCCGCTGCCGAAAAATCTCCAGCCTTTTGCCGCACAACTTGAGCGCCGCAGCATGATCGTGAAAAAGGCCAAACCGCTCGCCATCGAATGCATCGTGCGCGGCTACCTTTCCGGCAGCGGCTGGAAGGAATACAAAAAGTCGCAGACCGTCTGCGGCATCAAGCTGCCCGCCGGCCTGACCGAATCCGCCGAACTGCCGGAGCCGATTTTCACGCCGTCCACCAAGGCCGAGGAAGGCCACGACGAAAACATCAACTTCGAGCAGGCGTGCCAAATTGTCGGCCCGGAACTTGCCACGCAGGCACGCGACTTGAGCCTGATGATTTACAAGGCCGGACGTGATTACGCCCGGCAGCGCGGTATCATCATCGCCGACACCAAATTCGAGTTCGGCCTGGAAAGTGGCAGCGGCACCTTACCGCAGGGCAAGCTCATCCTGATTGACGAAGTGTTGACGCCTGATTCCTCGCGCTTTTGGCCGGCGGACCAATATGCGCCCGGCAAGGGCCAGCCGAGCTTCGACAAGCAATTCGTCCGCGACTATCTCGAAACGCTGACGTGGGACAAAACCCCGCCCGGCCCGAAACTGCCGGAGGATGTCGTGGCCAAAACCAGCGCGAAGTATTTGGAGGCGTATGAAAAGCTGACGGGGAAGAAATTGTAGCGTAGCGGCGTCTCGGCAGAGCGCCGCAAATTAAAATAAAAAGCGAATGGCGGCTCTCTGCCGAGGAGCCGCTACAAAAAAGGTTTGCGGCTTTCTGCCGAAAGCCGCTACGTTTTCCGCATGAGACCGCCGCCGCTCACCGAGCCGCCGGAGATGCATCATCTGCCCCGCCTCGCGCCGGAGTTTTATCGCGGCTTCGCCGTGGTGCAATGGACTCTCACGCTGGAACGCCGCGCCACCGGCTGGTTGGACGACCCGTTTCACCGGCACTTCCGCGAACTGCTGCTCCACGCCGCCGCGCGCGAAGGCCTGTTCTGCCCCGTCTATGTCCTCATGCCCGACCATCTGCATCTGCTCTGGCTGGGCTTGCGCGTGGCCAGCGACCAGCGCAACGCCATGAAATTCCTGCGCAAACATCTGGCCGTGGAACTGGCGCGGCGCTCGCCCACCGGCGTGGAATTTGAACTGCAAAAGCAGTCGCATGACAGCGTGCTGCGGGAAAAAGATCGGTTGCGCGGCGCGTTTGAGAAATCCTGTTTCTACCTGCTCGACAATCCGTGCCGGAAGAAACTGGTGGCACATCCGCGCGACTGGCCGCATCTGGGCGCGGTCGTGCCGGGTTATCCCTTTCTGCATCCGCTCGGCGAAGATTTCTGGGAACTATTCTGGAAAATTTATATGGAGAAACGGGAGCCGACTCCGGCGTAGCGGCGGTCGGCAGACCGCCGTATTATTTTTTCCTGTTTTCAGATGGCGGCGCTCTGCCGAGACGCCGTTACGATATGCAAACCCGCGTCGCCATTTTCCATCATCCCTGCGCCACGAGCGGGCCGTTGGCTTGCCCCTTCGGCTTAAAATCCGCTGATTCGGAAATTTAATTTTTTTCTTCAGCGCAAATTGTATTTTTCAAAACGGCGTCTTCGTTCTTCCAATTTGTTGGCGACCGGCGTAAAACCGTAGTGCGGCCATGGGAAGGGCCGTGATTCATCTCGGATTCCCCTACGGCAAACAAACAACAAACATTAAAACAGACTCATGGCCACACCACTTTGCTGGGGAATGAAGTTAGCCGACGGCACGCCGATCACATTCGGAATGAAAGGCGCTCGGTGGAACGGAACTCTGGAGGAAGTCGAGGCGGCCTTGAACCAACAAAGTAATAATCCTATGACCAACGACAATCGCGTTTCCGCCACCATCAGCCCCGCCGACATCACGGCCATCCTCGCGGCCATCACCACCATCCGCACCAAGCTCCCGTTCCTGATCCCGGTGGGCGCGCAGGAGCGGCTCGAACTGCCCAAGCTGGGCGAGAAGACCATCGGCTTCCACGAAAAATGCACCGCCTACATGGCGAGCAATCCCGAATTCCTGCCGGGCTTCATCCAGCCGGCGGAAGTGGGCAAGGACATTTCCCTGCGCGACCAAATCCATCAATTCCTCCCCCAACTGCTCGAACTGGTCAGCCTCGTCACTGGCACAGAAATGGTGGTGGGCAGCGAAATCTACATGGCCGATTTGGCCTATTACCAGAGCGTCCGCGAGGCCGCCCGCCGGGGTCGCGCCGGGGCGGAAGACATCTACGTTGACCTGCAATCCCGCTTCCCCGGTGCCCCATCCAAGGCCGCTGCGGCTGCCGCGAAGAAAACTCCTTGACCGCAGTCACTTAAAAGCCAATAGCGGGCTGCTCAAAGATGCCAATAGGTATCTTTGAGGTAGGGGGGTGGGGCCTCGAAGATGCCGGTTGGCACCTGGAAGTTCCCTCGCTGGAAGTCGAAGCTGCCAAGCTGGGGCTGGGAGCTATCCTGATGGTCCTCCGAGATGTCTCCCGATAGCTGTGAGATGTCTCGCCGGGGGTAAAAGGATTCAAGCTGGAGGTTCAACCTGTCCCGCCGATGCTCCGGGCTATCTCGCCGGGGCTTTGACATTTCTGGCCGGAATTTTTGGCGTTCCAGGCAGTGCCCTAATCTTAATCTTAATCGCAATCGTGGTTTTAGGCGGATTAAGTTAAAGATAGGACCAAAACCGTTCCCCTGCCCGGTTCAAACCGGGCGGGCGAGTGATGTAACGTTTTCACCGAGAGGGTGTCTTTAATATTAATGGCTTGCCAGAATTGCGCGGAAGCGAAATGCTGGCGGCATTCCAAAAACTATTTCGGCGCATTGACCGTCAACCGGGAATCCTTATGAAAATGAAAATCGTGCTGTGGAGTGTTGTTTCCATTTTAATCGTCGGCGTGGCGGGCTGGCTTTATCTGCGGGCGCGGCGGCCGCAGGTCATCACTTTTGACAGCGGCGACAAGCTGGTGCTGCTGGGTGTGGATTACGGCAAGCGCCACGCTCCCCCCGGCGTCAAGCCGCCGGCGGCGACTTCCACCAACGCCACGATCCGTCCGCGCCTCGGCCGGAACGGGACGTTCACCACGGCCGACGACGCGCTGGTGGTCTGGATCCGGCAGGAGCACGGCCCCAATCAGTATATGAACTGCCAGTATTACCTTTATGATTCGGCGGGCACGGCGTGCGTGGGAAATTCCGGGATGAATTTCGGCAACCGCAACCGCCAGATGAGCAATGAAGTGGTGGCCGTTCAGTTCAATGCCTTTCCCCGGCGGGAACGAAATTTTGTCCTGCGCGTCCAGAAATACGGTCCGCAGGGGCCGGAGGTGACGGACAGCAAGTTCATCATCCGCAACCCGGCGCGCGGCTCGTTTTCCGCCTGGACGCCGGCGGCGCTGCCGGTGACGCAGGATGATGAGGATTTGTCGGTGACGTTGACCAAGCTGGTGGCGGGCGCGGACATGCCGTATCAGCGCAATCAGGACGATGCGAACGATGCCATGAACAAAGGCGTGCAGGCGACTTTCCAAGTGCAGCGGAACGGCAAGACGGTGACGGACTGGCAGCCGGTCTCGATTATCACTTCCGACGCCACGGGCAACAGCGTCAACGGCTGGGTCAATCAAAATAACTGGCAGGACAACAATGATGCGGTGGTTTATCAATACGGCCTGTGGGCGACGGAGCCGGCCTGGAAGCTGCGGTGTGAATTTTCGCAGCAGGCGGATTTTGCCGCCAACGAATTGTGGTCGGTGGCCAACATTCCGCTGCAGCCGGGCTTGCAGCAGGAGATGTGGAACTACGGCAACAACCGGCGCAACACCGCCACCAATGTGCCGGTGGCCGAGACGGAATTGAACGGCTTTCACCTGAAGATTTTGCCGGCCAAGCAGTTCACCGACGTGTCGCCGAACTCGCAGCCGGCGGGCCTGTTCCAAATCCAAACCACGCCGTCGCTGCCGGAAGGCTGGCACCTGACGCTGGTCAAGCTGACGGATGACCAGACCAATGACGTGGGCAACTGGAATTACGGCACGATGGGCAACGGCACCGGCACCACCATGCGCTTCGGCCTGCGCGACATCAACGGCGCGACCAATCTCAACGTCACGATCGCGGTGCATAAAAGCCGGTTTGTGGAGTTCACCGTGAAGCCGGACAAGGCCATTGCCGCCGCCGCGCAATAAAACTGATTTATGAAGGTCAAAATTGTCTTGGGCGGCCTGGTCTTGTTATTCGTCGGCGGGCTGGTGGCAGCGGGCTGGTGGTGGGCGCGACGACCGCAGATCATCCGTTTGGACAATGGCGACCAGCTGACGCTGGTCGGCGTGACTTATGGCCGGCATCATGTGCCGCCGGCGGAAAAAAGCAAGCCGGCGGCGGGCGTCCGCCAGCGGCGCGGCAATCTGGCCTTCAATACGGCAAACAACACGCTGGTGGTCTGGATCCGGCAGGAACATCCAGCCAACCGCTGGCCGAATTACCAGACTTACCTGTATGACCGGATGGGCGCGGCGTGCGTGGGTGAGACGACGCGGCGGAACAGTTACGGCGGCGGTTCCAATGAAATCGTCGGCGTGGAGTTCGACTCGTTCCCCCGGCGGTCGGGGAAGTTTTTTCTGCGCATTCAGGAGTTTGTCCCAAATACGGGCCAGGTGATGAACGAAAAACGGTTTGTCCTCACCAATCCGGCGCGCGGGCCGTTTGAAAAATGGGAGCCGGAGGCGTTGCCGGCGACAAAAACGGATGAGGATTTGTCCGTGACGCTGACGAAGTTGGTGGCCGGCGCGGCTCTGCCGTATCAACGCAACCAGGACGATCCCAGCGACGGGATGAACAAAGGCGTGGCGGCGACTTTCACCATCCAGCGGAACGGCAGTCCGGTTACGAACTGGCAACTGGTGTCGGTGGAAGCCTCCGACGCCACCGGCAATCACGCCAACAGCGGCGTCGCCCAAAGTTCGTGGCAGGACAATCAGGATTCGGTATTTATTCAAGCCGGTTTGTGGCCGGACGAGCCGGCGTGGAAAACCCGGCTGCAATTTTCGCAGCAGTCGGATTTTGCGAGCAATGAACTGTGGTCCGTTGCAAACCTGCCGCTGGAAGCCGGCAACCAGCAGGATTTCTGGAATTTCAACAACAACTTCAATGACCGGCGGAGCAACACCAACAAGCCGGTGGCCGAGGCGGATGTGAACGGTTACCACCTGAAAATTTATCCGGCCAAGCTGTTCTCGGACCAGCAGCAGGGCAACGGCCCGGTTGACGGCGGGCTGCATATCCAGGTCACGCCGTCATTCTCGGCCGGAATGGGGTTGACGCTCATCAAAGTGGCGGACAACCAAGGCGGGGAAATTCAAAACAACGGTTCCGGCACGTCCGGCAACGGCCGGTCCACCTTCTACAGCTACCAATTGCACGACCTCGGCGGCCTGACCAATCTCAATGTCACCCTGGCGCTGCACCGGGACCGCTTCGTGGAATTCATCGTTAAGCCGGCCAAGGCGGCGTCGGACGCGCAATAAAAATCCGGCGGCATGAAAACCAAAATCCTGCTGGCGGGCGTGGTTTTGCTACTGGTCGCAGGCATCGCGGCGGCGGTCATGTGGTGGCCACGGCGGCCGCAGGTCATCATTTTGGATAACGGGGACAAACTGACGCTGGTCGGCGTGACTTATGGCAAGCATCACGCGCTGCCCACCGGCAAGAAAACACTGGCCGCAAGCCAGCGCCGCCGGCGCGGCGGCCAGGTCTTTGACACGCCTAACAACACGCTGGTCGTTTGGATCCGGCAGGAACATCCGGCCAATCACTGGCAGAATTACCAGACGTACCTTTACGACCCGGCGGGCACGGCCTGCGTGGGTCAGTCGTCCCGGCGCAGTTGGGGTGCAGGCACGAATGAAGTTGTCTGCGTCCAGTTCGATTCGTTTCCGCACCGGCCGGGGAAAATTCATCTGAAGGTCCAAGAATATGTCCCGAACGTCGGCCAGGTGATGAACGGAAAATATTTCATCTTTGCGAATCCCGCCCGCGGCCCATTTGACCGCTGGCTGCCGGAACCACTGCCGGCGACTAAGACCGACGAAGATTTCACCGTGACGCTGACGAAGCTGGAAACCGGCGTAGCCGGCGGTTACAACCGCGATCCGGACCATCCCGATGATGTGATCAACAAAGGTGTGGAGGCGGTTTTCCAGGCGCAGCAGAACGGCACCAACACCGTCAACTGGCTGCCGGTGGGCATTGAAACCTCGGATGCGACGGGCAACCATCAGGGGGCGGGTGCCAGCAGCCATTGGGACGGCGACACGGTGGTGAGCGATTACCAGTGGGGCTTGTGGGCCGGCGAGCCGGCGTGGAAACTGCGTGTGGAATTTTCCCAGCAGTCCAATTTCAGCGACCGCGAGCTGTGGTCGGTAACGAACATTCCGGTGCAAGCGGGGACGATGCAAAATTATTGGAACTGGACGCGCAGCCGGACGAACACCCCGTTTGCCCAGACCACCATCAACGGAGCGATGATTAAAATTTACCCGGTTCAGCAGTTCACCGATATGTCACCGGGGTCATCGCCGGAAGGCGTCCTGTTTATGCACGCCGACGGAATGCCCGAAGGCATGCATCTGACGCTGCTCAAATTGACCGATGCGCAGGGCGGCGACATTCAAAACTGGGGCTGGAGCACGGATAGCTATGGCCTGCGCGATATCAGCGGTGTCACCAACTTCAATCTCACCATCGCGGTGCATCAAAGCCATTTCTTTGAATTCACCGTCAAGCCGGCCAGGACGACCGAAGCCGCGCCGTGAAAATCAAACGCCATGAAAATTAAAATCATCCTGTGGAGCCTGATTTCAGCCCTCGTCGCCGGCCTCGTCATCGGTGCCTTTCTGTGGTCGCGCAAACCGCAGATCATCACATTGAGCGACGGCACCAAGCTGACGTTGATCGGCGTCACCTACGGTCATCATCACGTCGCGCCGAAAATCAAGTTGGCCGGCGCCCGCAGTCCCCGCACCGGCGGCGCGCGGCTGGACAGCACAAACGACACGCTGGTCGTCTGGATTTTGCAGGAGCATAGGCCCAACCAATGGCCGAATTATCAGTTGCTGGTCTATGACCGGGCGGACACCGCCTGCGTCCGCACCACCACCCGTACCCAGACGCAAATTAAAAACGGCACAGAGATTCAAGGCTTCATGCTCGGTGCCTATCCGCGCCGGGACCGGAAAATGGTCCTGCACATCATGACTTACGGCCAGCGCGGTCAACAGATGGCCAAGGAACAATTCGTCGTCGCCAACCCCGCGCGCGGTTCGTTTCCAAAATGGACGCCGTCGCCATTGCCCGACACCAAATCTGACGGCGATCTGGACGTGACGTTGAAGCAACTGGTGGCCAATGCGCCGGCCCCTTACGGCCGCACCGGCGTCGCCAAAAATGATCCCGCCAACCAATGCGTCCAGCTTGATTTCGACGCCCAGCAGAACGGCCAGTCGGCCACCAACTGGCGGCCGGTGCAGGTGGAGACCAGCGACGCCACTGGCAATTTCATAAAAGGCTGGGTAAACAATTACTGGCAAAACGGCGAAAAGGCGGGATATCTCTTCCAGTCTGGTCTATGGCCGGAGGAACCGGCGTGGAAAGTGCGCCTGGAATTTTCGCGCACCTCCGGTTTTGACCCGGACGAGCTTTGGAGCGTGACAAATGTTCCGGTACGCGCGGGTGGCCAGCAGGATGCCTGGAACTTTTGGGGTAACTCCAATTCCGGCCGGGCCAACCCTGCGTTTGCCGAAACCACCATCAATGGCGTCCGGGTGAAATTATTCCCCGCGATCCAATACACCGACCCCAACCGCAACAATACCAAAGTGGTCAGTCTCACTTTCAAAACCGATCCGGACGCCGAATCCGCCGGCATGCGCCTGACGCCCTTGGGGGCCACCGACGACCAAGGCCACGCGATGAACAACCAAGGCTCCAGTTGGGGCGGCGGTGATTATCAATACGAATACGCCGCGCCGCGCAACCTCCAGTCGGTCAACATCACCATCGCGTTGCACCTGAGCCGGTTTGTCGAGTTCACCGTGAAGCCGCAGAAAGCCGCCGCCAATCCTTGATGCAAACGCTCGTCGAGGATTTTCTGCAATACCTGCGCCACGAACGCGGGCAGTCCGACAACACGGCAAAAACCTACGCCGCACTGCTCGGCAAATTCACCGCCTGGGCGGCGCAGCAAAATCTCGCCGCCTGGCACGACGTCGAACTGAAGCATCTCATGGCGTTCCTCCAGGCTGAGCGGGCGCGGCCGCTCGCCGATGAGCCGAAGGAATCCTCCAAACGCTTGAGCGGCGAAAGCGTGTATCTGGAAATCGCGGCGCTGCGGGCATTTTATAAATTTGCGGAGAATGAAAAATTGTTGCCGGCAAACATCGCGGAAAATCTTTCGCTGCCGCGCCGGTGGCAGCGGCTGCCGAAAGCCCTGTCGAATGACGAAATCAAAAAACTGCTCGCACCGGAAAAACCCGAAACGCCGGAAAGCTTGTGCGACCAGGCGATTTTGGAACTGGCGTACGCCTCCGGTCTGCGCTTGTCCGAACTGAAAAACCTGCGTTTGGAGCAACTTCATCTCGACGCCGGCTTCATCAATGTCATTGGCAAGGGCAACAAAGAGCGTGTGGTGCCGGTGGGGCGGACGGCCGTTGCATCGTTGAATCGTTACATCGAAGCCGGACGGTCAAAACTCGTCACGCCGAAATCACCGGCGAATGTCTTTTTGACGAAGCGCGGCACGCCGTTCGCGGCGGTCACGCTGTGGCTGCATATAAAAAATCGCGTCCGCCGCGCCGGGGTGGAGCGGAACATGACGCCGCACATGCTGCGGCACAGCTTTGCGACGCACCTGCTCGAGCGCGGCGCGGACTTGCGCGTGATTCAGGAACTGCTTGGCCACGCGAACATCAGCACGACGGAAATTTACACGCACGTCACCGGCAACCGGCTGCGGGAGATCCACCGGAAATTTCATCCCCGAGCTTGAACCGGCCAGCTCAGGTTGGTTCAGCCCCGGGGCAATTCTGCGCGCGGTCTTAAGCGGGATTTCATTCCTCAAATAACGCCGCCGCGAACTGCTTCGCGTCGAAGGGCTGCAAATCATCCGGCTGCTCACCGAGACCGATGAATTTGATGGGCAGGCCGAGTTCCTTCTGGATCGCCACCACCATGCCACCTTTGCTCGTGCCGTCTAGCTTGGTCACGATCAGGCCGGTCAGCGGCACGGCCTTGTGGAATTCGCGCGCCTGGTTCAGCGCGTTCATGCCGGTGCTTCCGTCGAGTACCAGCAGCACTTCGTGCGGCGCGCCCGCGAGTTGCTTGCCGATGACGCGATGCAGCTTCTGTAGTTCCTGCATGAGGTTGTGCTTCGTGTGCAGGCGGCCGGCTGTGTCAATGAACAGGTAATCCGCCTGACGCGCCTGCGCGGCGGTCACGGCATCGTGCGCCACGGACGCGGCGTCCGCGCCGTAGCCGCTGGCAATGACGTCCACTTTCAGTCGCGTGCCCCACAGTTTCAATTGTTCAATCGCCGCTGCGCGAAACGTGTCGCAGGCGGCAAGCAGCACGGATTTTTTTTGCGCCTGAAAATAATGCGCGAGTTTGGCGCTGGTCGTGGTCTTGCCAGTGCCGTTCACGCCGACGATGGAAACAACGCAGGTCCCGCCGGGGATTTCGCGCAGCTTCGGATTGTTCGCCGAAAGGCTTTTTTCAATTTCCGCCTGCGCGATGGCAAGGTAGTCCAATCCGGCCGTGCCCTGCGTTTCGTAGGCTTGCTTCACCGCCGCCACGATCTGCGACGTTATCGCCATGCCGAGGTCGGCCGCGATGAGCGCCTGCTCAATTTCTTCCAGCGATTCGGCAGTGAGCTTGGGCGAGCGCGTGACGATGCGCTTGATTTCGTGGGTGAGCTTGGCATGCGTCTTGGCGAGGCCGGCTTTGAATTTGGCAAAAAGACCCATATTGAAATGCGGAATTCGGAGGGCGGAATTCGGATTTATTTTGCAGCGGCTGGCCGGCGTTTTTCGTCGGCCGCTTTTTTTGCGGCGTAAAGTTCTTCCACATGTTCATAGGGCAGCCGCACGGTGCCGATGAGTGGCTGCTTCTTGCTGAAACCGTGGCAGTCGCTGCCGCCGGTGACGAGCAGATGGTATTTTTCAGCAATTTCCAGATAGCGCTCCGACATCACGGTGGAATGTTTGGTATGAAAACATTCGATGCCGTCCAAGCCGGCGGCCACGAGACCGGGAATAATTTCGTCGGTGCGGTTCAAGCCCGGATGTGCCATGACCGCGAGCCCGCCAGCCTGATGAATCAGCTCCATCCCTTCGAGCGCGGACATTTTGGTCTTGGGCACCCACGCGGGACGGCCTTTCTTGAGATATTTTTCAAACGCCTCGTCCAAACTGCCGATGAGCTTTTCCTTCACCAAAGCGCGGGCGACATGTGGCCGGCCGGGCGACTGGCAGTTCGCCAGGGCAAACACGGATTCCTCCTGGAGCGGAATGCCAAGCTGGTTCAGCGCGGCAACCATCTCGCGAATTCGGTTCTGCCGCACCGATTGAAACCTGGCGATTTTTTGCAGCAGCGCCCGGTTTTTTGTGTCGAGAAAATAGCCGAGGATGTGGACTTCGGTGTCCTCGTGCTCGGCGGTGAGTTCCGCACCCGCGATGAATTCCATCTTGACCGCGGCGCAGGCCGACGCTGCACGTTCGCAACCTTCGACGGTGTCATGGTCGGTGAGCGCGATGCATGCCAGGCCGGCGTTTTGCGCTCGCAATACCAGCTCCTCTGGCGTAAACGTGCCGTCGGAAAATTGCGTGTGCAAATGTAAATCCGCAAATTTCATTTCACATTTCTCGCCGGCCGGAGAATTTCACCGCGCACCTTGTCGAGAATGCCATTGACGAATTTGCCACTGTCCTCGGTGGAAAATTTTTTTGCAATGTCCACCGCCTCGTTGATGCTGACGACGGGCGGAATGTCCGGGCGGTGTAGCATTTCGTAAATGGCGAGCCGCATGATGTTGCGGTCCACTGCGGCGATGCGGTGAAAATCCCAATTTTTCGCGTGGCCTTTGATTTTCTCGTCAATCGCGTCGCGGTGTTCGAGCGTGCCCCGGATGAGCGGTTCGGCGAAGAGCCGCAGCTCGGCATCCTCGGCGGTCGGCGGCGGCAGTTCGGTAACTTCGCCCCATTTGGCGGAGCCTTTTTCATCCTCGATGGCGGCGGCGCGCTGAGAGTTCCAGAACGTGGCCAACTCCAGTTCCAAGTTGTCCGGCGGGTTCAGATCATGCTGAAACAGAAATTGCACGGCGCGTTCACGCGCTTCTCGTCGTTTGCCCATGAGAACCATCATGCCGCAGAATGACGCGACGGGAAATGAAAAACTGCGGCGGTAAAATTCCGGCGACTATTTTTATCTCCAGCAACCGCCGGCACCCGCAAATCGCGCTGCCGCGTCAGGCCGCCAGCGCGGTGCCGGCGATGAAGCCCGTCGTCCAAGCCGCCTGAAAATTGAAACCGCCGGTAATGCCGTCCACATCCAGCAACTCGCCTGCGAAAAACAGTCCGGGACAAATCCGGCTGGCCAGTGTCTTGAAATTCACCTCGGCCAGCTGGACGCCGCCGCAGGTCACAAACTCATCTTTGTTTAAACTCTTGCCGGTCACGGAAAATTCCGTGCGCGTGATTTGCTGCGCCAGCGTCTGCGCCTGCGACCGCGTGAGCGATGACCAGCGTGCGTCGCGCGGAATGTCAGCCGCCAGGACGAGCTGCTCCCACAGCCGGGAGGTAAGCGGAAACAGCGGCACGTTGACCAATAATTTTGCACCCACGGTCTCCCGCCAAGCCTGAAACTCGCGAATGATTTTTTCCAGGTTCGATGCCGGCAGCCAGTTGACCCGCAGCAGAAACCGGTAATCCAATTGATGCAGCTCCCGCGCGCCCCACGCCGACAGTTTCAAAATCGCCGGGCCGCTCAAGCCCCAGTGCGTCACTAGCAGCGGCCCGCGTTCGCGAAGTTTCGCGGCGGGAACGGAAACTTCCGCCGCCACCGTTACGCCCGCCAGCGAGCGCAGCCACGGCGATTCGATCTGAAACGTGAACAGCGATGGCACCGGCGCGGCCAAGGTATGGCCGAGCGCAACCGCCAGTTGCCCCGCCACCGGCGCGCGGCAGCCGCCGGTGGCCAGCAGCAAACGGTCGCAAGTGATTTTTCCAGCCGGACTGCCGGCCACCGTCAGCTCGAATTTTCCATCCGCCGTTTTTACCACGGCGGCCACGGCGCAGTTCCCCCGCAGTTTTACGCCGGCTTTTTCCGCCGCCGACATCAGACAATCCACGATGGTATGCGACGAGTCGGTGACGGGAAACATTCGCCCGTCACTTTCCGCTTTCAATTTCACGCCGCGCGCCGCGAACCACGCCACGGTATCGCGCGCGGAAAATTTTGAGAACGGGCCGAGCAGCGCCTGACCGCCCCGCGGATAACGGCTGGCGAATTCGCGGGGCTCGAAGCACTCGTGGGTGACATTGCAGCGGCCGCCGCCGGAAATGCGCACTTTGTCGAGAAACCGCGGCGTTTTTTCCAGCACGGTCACGTCCGCGCCACCTTCCGCGGCCGTAATGGCCGCGAAAAAGCCTGCCGCACCGCCGCCCACCACGATGATTTGCCTCGAACTCACGCGCGGAGCATCGCAGAATTCCAGCCATGGCCGAAGAAAATTTGCCCCCGCCGCCGGTGCCGCACCAACGCCGCGTGCGTTACCGTGGAAAAAACCCACGCCGGTTCGAGGACAAATACAAGGAGCACCGGCGCGACCCAGAAACCATCGCGAGAGTCCTTGCCGCCGGCAAGACGCCGGTGGGCACACACCGGCCCATTATGGTCGCGGAAATTCTCCGGGCTCTTGCGCCGCAAGCCGGCGAAATCGCGGTGGATTGCACGCTGGGCTATGGCGGCCACGCACAGGAAATGCTCGCCAGAATTCTGCCCGGCGGAGAATTGCTTGGCCTCGACCAGGATTCGGTGGAGCTGCCGAAAACGGAGGCGCGCCTGCGCTCGCTGGGTTTTGACGAAACCGTTTTCACCGCGCACCGCAGCAATTTCGCCGGCCTGCCACTGTTGCTGGCGGCAAAGGAAATCGCCGGCGCGGATGTGATCCTGGCCGACCTGGGCATTTCCTCGATGCAGATTGATGATCCGGCGCGCGGTTTTTCCGTGAAGCTGGACGGCCCGCTGGATATGCGGATGAATCCGCAGCGCAGCCAGCTGGCGTCCGGCCTGCTACAAAAAATCAAACCGGCGGCGCTGGAGGAATTGCTCGTGGAAAACGCCGACGAACCGAACGCGCGGCAACTCGCGTCCGCGCTGGCGGGAAAAAGTTTGGCCTCCACCCGGCAACTGGCCGACGCCGTCCGCGCCGCGCTGCCGCGACTCGGCAAGGAAGATTCCGACCTGGCCGTGCGCCGGGTTTTTCAGGCGTTGCGCATTGCGGTGAACGATGAATTTTCCGCGCTCGAAAACTTCCTCCGAAACCTGCCGGCGTGCCTGAAGCCCGGCGGGCGCGTGGCCATCCTCACCTTCCATTCCGGCGAAGACCGCCGCGTGAAGAAAGCCTTTGCCGACGGTCATCAGCTGGGCATTTATTCGGTAATTTCCGGCGACGTCATCCGGCCGACGCCGGCGGAACAACATTCCAATCCGCGTTCCGCGCCGGCCAAACTGCGCTGGGCGAAACGCGCCGGCTGAATTATTTCAACGCTTCAGCGAGCGCAGATATGCCACCACCGACAGTGCATCCTCATGGTTGAAACGGAACTGCGGCATCGGGGCCAGCGCCAGCTTGCCAGCGGGGTTGGTGCCGGTCTCCAAAAACTTCAGCGCCGCTGCATCCGTGGCGTAGCCGGGCAGGCCGGCGATGGGCGGGGCGATCGCGGCGAACGGCTTGGGATGATCCGGCTTGAAGCTGATCAACTCGCCTTGCAGCCATTGTGAACGGTCGAACTCACCCTGGTCGTTACGCGGCGAATGGCAATCGCCGCACATCCCAACGCGTTCAACCAGATATCGGCCATGCTCGATTTGCGCGCTGTCCACCGGCGGATTATTCGTGTCGGCGGCGGAGAGGACAGTCGCCACCGCCAGCCATGAGATGATAATGTTCAGCTTCATGGATTCTGATGTATCGATTTACCAAGGACCGGACAAGCGGAAAACGGGCCGGTGCCGGCAGGTTTTATTTCATCACCGCATTCCAGGCGAGCAAACCGGCCAGTGCCGCCAGCGTCACCGGAATGCCCAGCCGGGCAAAATCCCAGAAAGAGATCTTGATGCCCATTTGCTTTGCCTGTTGCACCACGATCAGGTTGGACACACTGCCGATGATGATGAGGCTGCCGCCAAAGCTGTTGGCCTGCGCCAGCAGAAATGGGGCGGGGCCGGAAAGATTCACAACCTTGAGCAGCAGCATTACGGCCGCCGAATTGCCGACCGCATTGGACAGGGCGGCGGTCACGAGAGTCAGGTTGACCGGGGCGTTGAGGTTGAACCCGCCCTGCGCCAACCGGTGGATGGCGGCTTCGCCATAACCAGTGGATTGAAACGCGCCGGCGACGATAAACAAGCCGATGAAGAGCACCAGGATTGGCCATTCCACGAGTCCGAGCAAATCCTCGGTGCGGAATTTGGTGCTGGCCAGGTGGATGCCAGCGGCGGCCAGGACAATGATTTCCTTGGGCAGCGACGTGAAGAACAGGCCGATGACCACGAGGAGAATGATGATGCCTTTGACGGTATGCAGCCGGTTGAATGCAAAGGTTTGCCCGGCCAGTTCACCGGAAATTGCCAGCGTGGCATGAAGATGCTTCCGCGACATCAGCCAGATGAGGCCGTAGGCGGCGGTCATGGCGAAAACAACGGGCACAATGCTCCAAAGTAGATAGCGGCCGAAGCCGAGGTGCGCGACCTGACCAATCATCATGTTCTGGGGATTGCCGATCAGAGTCGCCGCGGCGCCGATGTTGCTGGCAATGGTCAGCGCAATCAAAAAGGGAACGGGGTTGATTTGTTTGCGCACCAGCGCCAGGCCGGTGATCGGAGCAAAAACGTAGCAAACAATGTCGTGGTTCAGAACCGCGGAAAGCCCACCGGTGGTCAGCATCAGGATCAGTAGAAAGCGCGCGGGCTTCCCCAGCAGCCGGGCAAGTCCCGCCGCCACCAGATCGTAAAACCCGGACAACCGGAGTTGGGCGGAGATGACAAAGAAACCGAATAGCAGGCATATCGTCGGCCCATTGACGAAGGAAACCGCCGCGTCCGTGGTGACGCCGCAGAAAATCATCATGCCAATCGCCCCCAGCAAAGCGATGCCGGGGCGGTTGAGCTTCAATCCGGGAACGTACCCGATCGCGATGCCAAGGTAAGTCACCGCAAAAATCGTCAGGATGATTTTATTCTGCTCCATTTTGGATAGTTAGGTTGCTTCTGCCGGTGCTTTGGTAACGGGAGGGGTGACTACAAGTTCACATTCAAATCTCCACGACCTGCTTATATTCTGGCACGCTGACTTCGGCCTTCGGTTTCATCGCGCGCAGCGTTTCCGCATGCGCTAGGCATTGTGATTCTTCGCCGTGGATGCAGATGATCTTTTTGAGATTGCCGGAGATTTTTTCAACGTAGCACCGCAATTCGTTTTTGTCCGCGTGGCCGGAATAGTTGTCGAGCGAAACGATCCGGGCGCGCACGGCCACCGGTTCGCCAAAAATGTTGACGGGATTTTTCCCCGCTGTGATGAGCGCGCCCAGTGTGCCTTCGGCGCAATAGCCGATGAAGAGAATCAGGCTTTTCGGATCGCCAATGTGGTTCCTGAGATGATGCCGCACGCGCCCGGCTTCGCACATGCCCGAGGCGCTGATGATGACGGCGGCTTCTTTGAGGTCATTGAGCTTCTTGGACTGCTCGGCTTCGCGGAGGTAAGTCAGGTTCGCCATGCCGAAGGGATTGGCCTTTTCGTGCAGGAATTTATTGATGGTCTCGTTGAAACATTCCGGGTGCAGCCGGTAAATTTCGGTGGCGTTCACGCTCAACGGGCTGTCCACGAAAATCGGGCAGCGCGGCAACTTGCCGGCCAGCGTAAGCTGGTTCAGCACATAAACAATCTGCTGCGTGCGCCCGACGGAAAACGCCGGGATGATCACCTTGCCACTCTGGTTCAACGTTTCCAGCACTAATCGGCTGACGGTTTCATCCGCGTCGGTGCGAATGGCGTGTTTGCGGCCACCGTAAGTGGATTCGATCTGTAGATAATCCACGTTTTCGACCGGCACCGGGTCGCGGAGAATTTCATCGCCACCGCGCCCGACGTCGCCGCTGAAGAGGTAGCGAAACTTTTTGCCGTTTTCCTGCACGTCCAGAATCACCTGCGCGGAACCGAGAATGTGTCCGGCATCGCGAAACGTCACCGTCACGCCGTCCACCACGAGAAACGGACGCTCGTAGCTGACGCCGACGAACTGATGCAGCGTCTTCTCGGCGTCGGCGATGGTATAAAGCGGCTGGACCGGCGGCAGATGTTTTTTCGCGCGCTGCTTGGAAACGAAAAAAGCGTCCGCTTCCTGGATATGCCCGGAATCCACGAGCATGATGGCGCAGAGATCACGCGTGGCGAAGGTGCAATGGATGTTGCCGTTGTAACCCTGCTTGACGAGGTTCGGCAGGTTGCCCGCGTGATCCATGTGCGCGTGGCTGAGGACGACGGCGTCAATGGTCTTCGGATCAAATGGAAAACAGCAGTTGCGGTTGATGGACTCCTCGCGGTGGCCTTGAAACAAACCGCACTCGAGCAAAAGCTTTTTGCCGTTGACCTCAAGAAGATACATCGAGCCGGTGGTGGTGCGGGCGGCGCCGAAGTAGTGGATTTTCATTTGATTTACGATTTACGATTTACGATTTACGCGCAAGCCGTGATTTACAGAACAGCTCGTAAATCATATATCGCAAATCGTGAATTCTTCACGCCTGTCGGTAGGTGATGCGCGCCTTGTTCAAATCGTATTGCGACATCTCGACGCTGACGGTGTCACCAACGGAAATACGGATGAAATTTTTGCGCAGCTTGCCAGAAATATGCGCGAGCACCTGGTGGCCGTTGGGCAGTTCGACGCGAAACATGGTGCCGGGCAGCACCTGCGTGACGGTTCCAGACAGTTCAATGTGCTCTTCTCTTGGCACGGCGAAAAGCAAAGTTTGCCGGTTATCCTGCCAGCGCGGTCGGGAAAATCAATCCTTTCGCGGGCGAAAAACGCAGTGGACTTTCGCGGCTGATTAGATAGCTTTACCGCACATTTTATGAAAAATGACACCACCACCACTTTTTTGAACTTTGTGCTCGCCGCACTCGTCATCCTCGGCGTGCTGTTCGCCATTCTGGCCATGCAACGCACACGGGAATACCGGGCCATCACGCCCTTGGCCATGCAGGCCAATGCCAAGGCGATGATGGTGCAATCGCTGGTCAACGACGTGAGCAGCTACAACGCCCAGGTGCGCAGCCCGGAAATCGCCCGCATCCTCCAGTCGCTCCAGCCCAAAACCGCCGCCAAATAAATAACATGAACTCCGATTCGAACTCCGAAATCTCCGCCCTGCGCAACCAGGTTTTCATCCTGCTGGTCGCCCTGATTGTCGTCAGCGGCACGCTGACGGTATATCTCTACCGGCAGGCCAGTGTGATGGGCAAGGACATCAACGCTTCAAACCAGTTGATCTCCAATGTCAACCAGAGCCAGACCGTGATCCTGACGTTTGCCAACCAACTGGCCGCCTATAGCAAGACGCATCCGGACATTGTCCCGCTGCTCGCCAAATACGGCATCGGCCCCAACGGCATTGCCACGGCCCCGCCGAAAAAATAAAGTTCTACGCTAGCTTCCCGCCGCAGTTCGGACAATAGTTCGCCTGCGGCGGATTTTTTTGCCCGCAGCCGGCGCAAACTGCCTGGGCGGCTTTGTTGCGCCGGTGAATGATGAGATTTCGAGAATAAGGAATCCACGTAAATGCGTAGGCGAAAATGATGACGTTGTGTTTATCGTAAAAAATTGCATACGTCAAAAACAGCAGCGAACCCAGCAGGCTTAACCACCAGAACATTTGTGGCACTACAACCTGTTTTTTCTTTTCAGTCGCATACCATTGAACCAAAAAGCGGGAAGAGAAGGTGGCATTGGCCAGCCAGCCCACGGCTGTCCAGAAAGTTTCCCACGGCAGGCCGAGAATTTTACCGTCATGTGAGATCAAGCTCGTGTTGGAATCCATCGGCAGATTAAGCCGCAACCGCGCCGCGCTGACAAATCATTTTCCCGCCTCGGTTTTGAGGTAAACCGTCTGCGTCGGAAACGCGAACTCGATTTTTTCCGCGTCGAACCGCCGCTTGATCTGCAAATTCAATTCCTGCATCGCCGCAAAATGTTCCTTCGCCTCCGTGCCGTTCCAGACGTGGACCACCAGAATGTTCAGCGCCGAATCCGCAAATTTGTTGAAGCTGATGATGAGATCGGCGGTCTTCGGATTCGCGCGGAATACTTCTTCGAGGATCGCCGTCGCGCGCTTCACTTTTTCCACGGGCGTGTCGTAGGTCAGGCCAAGGTTCATTTCCGTTTTGATGGTCGGCCGGCGCGTGACGTTGGTGATGATGGCGTTGCCCATCAATTTATTGGGCACGGTGACGTGATGGCCGTCGCCGTTGCGAATCCGCGTGCTGCGCAGCCCGATGGATTCCACCATGCCGTCCACGCCCTCGACCAGGATGCGGTCGCCGATGTAAAACGGCTTGTCCAGGAAGATCGCCACCGCGCCGAACAAATTAGCCACCGTATCCTGCGCCGCGAGGCCGAGCGCCAGACCGCCGACGGAGAGACCGGCCAGCAGGCTGGTGATCTTAATGTCGAGATTGTCCGCCGTCAGCACCGCCGCCGCGGTGATGGTGGCCACTTTGGCCACTTTGCGCAGCAGCGGGAAAAGCTGTTCGGCAAACGCCCGGTCCTGCGCCGAAACAATTTTTTCACGCCACACCCCGAGCAGCAAGTCCACCACCTTGATCGCCACATAAGTCACCGAGCAGGCCACCACCACCAGAAGCCCGCGCGAGAACAGCAGTTGCGCCCGCGCTGGCCAGTCAAACACGCCCAGGCCGACATTCAATAAAATCACGAACGCCACCACCTTCACCGGCCCGCGCAGCAGTTCTAGCAGCAGGTCGTCGTATTTGGTTTCCGTCTTGGCCGCCAGACGTTTGAGCCAGACGTTGACGAACCAGTCCAGCAGCCACGCCACGCAAAACGCCAGCACGATGTAAACCAGCGACGCCAGATATTTCCACAGCGGCTGGTCCAGCACCGTGTAATTGGTCAGCACGCCGACGTTGTCCAGGCCGAATGTGAGCGCCTGAAACTGGTTGGTGATCATCGCCGGCTTGACCGGCGTCCCGTTCGTGACGGCGGGTTCCTGCGCGCTGGTCCAGACCGACCAGAACGCCACCACCAGCAGCACCGCCAGGCCAAACCGGTAAATCCACTGAAATCGCCAATTCATATTAAAAAATTAGACGAAAGAAAACGCGCGTTGACAAGCTCGCCCCGGCTTCGGCCGGTTCCGTAACTTCAACCGCCCGCCACGATTTTCACAATCTCCAGCCGGTCGCCCGCCTGCAAGCGTCGCTGCGAAAATTCCGACGGCGCGACCGCCTCGCCGTTGTGCTCAACGACCACGCTGCGCGGCAGCAGTTTTTGCGCAACCAGAAAATCTTCAATTGAGCAGGGCAGCTTCGCCGCCACCGGCTGGCCGTTGGCAATGACTTCGTTCATGGCACCGGTTGCTCCTCGTCCAGCCGCAGCGTCATCAGTTCCGCGCCGCCGTTTAATTCCAACACCACATCGCCGCCATGAATTTCCCGGCAGCGGACCAGCACGGTTTTATCCTTCAGCTTGAGGCTGCGCTGATCGCCGGCGGCAAACGCCACGCCGTTGATAATCGCCTGCCGGTCGCGGCCAATTGTCATCAGACCGTTGAATTTCAAAACCGCCGGCAATGGTCGCGCTGCGGCCGGGAATGGCGCGGACGCTGTTAGCAACTGCGCTGGCGCGGCGGCGTCATCAATGGTTTCGGTCGTGCCGTTTTTGACCCAGTTCAAAACATAGCCGATGCCGTGTTCCTGCTCGACGGCGACCAGCGTTTTGATTTTGCCGTTGGTGTAGGGGTTTTTGAGAATGCGCTCCTGCATTTCCGGGAGGTTTTTTTCGCTCATGAGCTTGTAGGCCGTCAGCTCACAGATCGCTTCAACCGTGTCGCCGTCAATCTCATGGCCGTCCGGCCGGTTTTCATTGATCCACAAATGGGTGTATTCATGCGCCGCGGTGGCAGTCATTTCATTGCGCAGCCGGCCGCTCAACATCACCACCTCGTGCGTGCAGTCGCCCCGGGCGGTCTTGCGCGTGCTGGCAAAACCAAACTTGTGCAGCCCGTCGGCCCGGCCTTTCTCCGACCAGTAATCCACGTCAAACATGTTCACCGTCACCTCCGGATATTGCAGCGCAAAGCCCGGCCCGAACAGCTCCACCACGTCGCGCCGCGTGTCCGTGAACAGTTCCCGCGCGGACTCCACGTCCAGCACGGCGTTGGTCTTGTCAAACTTGCAGATGATCCGGCCGTCGCCCGTCTTGACCGCGCCGTCGCCGTCGCGGATGGGCAGGCCGCAGAGCGAGCAATGATCTGGCAGCTTGTAGCAGTCGTCGCAAATCGCGCCCCACTTGGACAGCCAGAAGCGGCCGGTCAGCGGCCCCTTGCCGCAGACGACACAGAAATAATTCGTCTGTTCAGCGGACGCGATGCCGGCCGCCGCGAAGAAAAATAAAATAAGCGCCAATTTGCGCATGTGGATTTTTACCACAAAGACACCCAGACACAAAGATTCAAACCAACTTGGCGTCTTGGTGCCTGGGTGGTTCAAAGCAGTCCTTCGCCGGACGTGCTGCGCCATGATTAGCATCACCTGCGGGACCGGGGCCGAGGGAAAAACCGGCGAACGGTCAGCCGGAAAATCTTTAAAACCACCCTGCAATGAATTTCTGAAAACTCTACTGCCCCACCGCGCGGTAATACTTTTGGCCGCCATTGAGGTTGGTGTCGGTGAATTGCCAGTTGCCGCTGACGTCCGCATAGTTGGTGCGAATGGGCTTCCACGCTATCGGCGGCGCTAGATTGGTGGCTGACTGCAAGATGTAGGGAAAACTTGGCGAACCAGTGAGGTTCATTTGGAATCCGGTCACGACATTTTGGGCGGAAAAGTTTTGCGGCGGGAGAAATACCGTTAGAAAAACCGTCGCACTGGTCACGCTGCCATAATTGTTGGTCACCACCACGAAATAATTTATGGCATCCGTGCCGGTGACCGTAAGCAGGGGCAGAGTCGCGTTGTTCTGGTTTGGCATAAGCGAGTTACTGGTTGGCGGGGGATCAATTTGAATTGTCGGCGGCACGGTGTAATAGCCGGAACCGTGATTGTTCATCATGATAAATGGCACAGAGCCAGATTGGACAATTGCGGTCCCCGTGGCCCCGCTTCCACTTCCGCCAACAAAATGGACTTGAGGCGTGGAGACATACCCTGCGCCCGGATCAATCATAAAGACCGTCTGAACACTACCTCCGAAGACATAAGGCACAAAGGCTGTAGCAGTGCGTCCGGAACTGGTGAACCATTGATAACCGAAAGGCCCAGTGCCGGAAACGGTCACATTATAATTGGTCGAACTGCCCACGACCACCCTGCTGCCGGCCGGTTGGGTCGTGATACTTGGCGGCAAAAGAACGGTCAATGAGACTACGCTACTAGTAACGCTGCCATACGGACTGGTGATAATCACATCATAGTTTCCTGCGTAACTAGATGTCAGATTATTTAGATTTAGGTATGGCATTCGACCTAAATCGATTTTACGCACTATTGCGTAACCACTCCCCCCAACATAAACATTTCCATTATTATCTGTGCCTATGCTCGTAGGTTCATACAGAGTGGCATTAGTGACGATACCGCCATCACCGGAATTGCCTGCCGCACCCGTGCCGGCCAAAGTGTATATCATTCCATTAATATTAACCACGCGAACGCAATTGTTTGCATAGTCAGCAATAAAGATATCACCGAAAGCATCTACCGCCACACCATACGGTTGATTCAGGAGAGCATTTGTGGCCACGTTGTTGTCCCCGCCATAGCCGCTAGTGCCATTTCCAATTGGACTGGAAATGACGCCATTGACATCAACCTTACGAATCCGGTTATTCCCCTTGTCTGCAATAAATAGATTACCTCCGGCATCCAAGGCGATTCCATAAGGGTTGTTCAGGCTAGCAATTGTCGCAGAGCCACCATCACCGGAAAAACCAGCCGCATTGGTTCCCGCCACCGTGCCGATGATTCCATTCACACCAATTTTCCGAATTCGGTTATTGCCCGAATCAGCAAAGAATACATTCCCAGAACTATCCAACGCTATACCTGACGGCCCATTTATTTTGGCTATTATAGCAAGCCCGCCATCGCCGGAGAAACCGCTGCTGTTGGTGCCGGCAAGGGTTGTGATAATCCCGTTGGTATCCACCTTCCGGATGCGATTATTGCCGATATCAGCTAAAAACAGGTTTCCAAGGCTATCCACCGCCACTCCTGCTGGCGTATTAAAATAAAATGGCACCAAGTTTAGATTTGCATTTGTTGCCGCCCCGCCATCACCGGAAAACGAACCATTACTGCCATTCGGACCTACACCCACCACCGTATTAATTATGCCGTTGGTGTCCACCCGTCGGACCCGATTATTCGGCTGATCTACTATCAACATGTTGCCAGTGGAATCCACTGCTACACCAGATGGCCGCCACATAAACGCACTAATTGCCAATCCTCCATCACCACCAAATCCGTTCTGTGTCGCACTTCCGGCTACTTTAGTGATGACATTGTTGTTATTAGACAGGTTGGTGCCGTTAAATTGCCATTGGTAAGTGAATGGCCCAGTGCCGGTCACGTTCGCAACTAAAGTCGTGCTGCTCCCGGCAACCAAGACTTGATTAGATGGTTGCGTCACGATAGTGGGCGGAATTAACACCGTGATCGAAACAATGCTACTCGTCACGCTACCATAGTTGTTGGTGATAATGCAAAGATAATTCCCTGCCTGCGCCAGAGATGTCGCTGGATAATTCAAGGCTGTATTAGTGCCACCGACAATGGGGCCATTATTCTGAAACCATTGGTAATTCAATGGCCCCGTGCCGCTGGCGGTAAGCCCAAGACTTCCTGCAGCGCCATTTGAAACAACCTGACTTTGGGGCTGGGTCAAAATGCCCGGCGTAAAAACTACTGCCAGCGAAACCACACTGCTCGTCACACTGCCATTAGGACTGGTGACCACGACTTGATAAGTGCCGGCATGGTTGGTTGTCAGGCTATTAAGTTGCAGTGACGGAATCCTTCCCAGTGTAGCTCTTCGGATACGAGAATGGTACATATCGGCAATCAGCAGGCTGCCAGCCGCCTCGCAAGTCACGCCGAATGGTTGAAATAGACACGCGTTCGTTGCCACGCCACCGTCTCCGGAATACGTCGTGGACCCGTTGCCTGCCACTGTGGTAATGATGCCATTGGGATCAACCTGCCGAATACGGTTGTTGTTCAAATCCGCAATAAAGACATAACCGAACGTGTCTACGGCAACACCGGTTGGATTTGATAAACACGCATTGATAGCCGGACCACCATCATTGATGGTTTGGTAAGATTTTCCATTCCCCGCTATGGTGGTAATAACTCCGCTTATATCTACCCGCCGGACCCGATTGTTACCATAGTCCGCAATGAAAAGATTGCCGGTGGCATCCACTGCAACACCTTGGGGAGCATTCAGCTTGGCATTGAATGCCAGCCCTCCGTCACCCGCAAAGCCACTGCTGTTGGTGCCAGCAATAGTGGTAATAATTCCGTTGGTATCCACCTTCCGGATGCGATTGTTGCCGTAATCGGCAATATACAGATTGCCTACGCCATCCACCGCCACCCCGCGTGGTGAATTAAGAATGGCATTCGTCGCAGCCGCGCCGTCGCCGCCATAAGCCGCCCCGCCGTTTCCTGCCACGGTGTTAATCAGACCATTTGCATCTACTTTTCTGATGCGTTGATTGCCTGTGTCTGCGATGTAATAATTCCCCCACGCATCGAGTGCCACGCCAAAAGGTCTGTTTAGTTTGGCAAGGTTAGCTAGCCCTCCATCTCCCGCAAAACCGTTATAGTTGGTACCTGCAACAGTGTTGATTATGCCGTTCGTGTCAACCTGCCAGATACGGCCGCTATAACTATCAGTGATGAGAAAGTCACCCTGACTATCAGCCGCCACCCCGGCTGAATTGTTAATGCCAGTATTAGTGGCCTGACCGCCATCACCGGCATAAATGGGGTTCCCGTTCCCAGCCACTGTTGTGATGATGTTGTTCGCTAGGTTTGTCCCGTTGAACTGCCACTGATATGTGAATGGCCCAGTGCCGGTAACCATGACACTGAACGTGGCATTACTTCCGATAATTACTGTCTGATTGGTCAATTCGGTGGTGATGACCGGTTGGGCGAACGACAGTGTCAAGCTGGAGACCAATGCGACAATGAAAAGCAAAGACTTTTTCACAAATTTAATTTGTCAGATTGAATCCGTGGTCAGGGTGTTGATGCGGGCGGCGTCGGCGTCGGCACCGGCGTCGGCGTTGCGGGCGGGTTGTGATGATCCGGCGGGAAGAGGCCCAGCCGGAATTCGGCGCGGGCGGGGGCGTTGGCCGGGTCGGTGGCGGGAAATTCCAGATCGGCCGCGTTTTGGATGGTCAAAATATGTTCGTAGGCGTCGGCGGCGTCGGTGTTTTTCACGCCGGTCGCCTTTTTGGCGTCGCTCTGGCCGGATTGCTGCGTGGTGGTGCTGGCGGGAAATGTGCCGCGCACGGTGGTGAAGGTTTGCGTCTCGGCATCCGTCCAGCCTTTGAGCTTCATGGCGGGCAGATTCGCCGTGGTTTTTACGGCGGCCAGAATGATGTCGGCGCGGCTCAACACAGCATTCAGTTCGTTGGAATCGTGGTTGCCGATTTGAAATTCCTGATGGAGTTTCACGGTCTGGCCGGGAAAGGCGAGCTTGGCGGTCTTGCGCGCCTGGCTCATGCTGTGCAGGAGCGAATCGAGGTTGGCCTGCTGGGCGGCGGTGAGGTTGCCGGTTTCGCCCTGGGCAATTTTCTGGCCGGTCGTGTCGGTGGGCAATTTGCCGAGGGTGGTGGTCGTCTCGGCGAGATAGCCGGCGGGCAGCCGGGCGGCGACTTTGGGGTATTTTTGCGCGGCGGCGACGAGGTTGCCGTTGTAGGTAATGACGGGGACGGGGTAGTGTATTCTATGGGGCATAGGTTTATTGGGGGTTTGAGTTGAGGGCGGAGAGGGTGGCACGTAACCGGCGTCGCCCGGTTCGAGTTGATAACTTGGATTTCCCCAATAAGTATTGGGGTCGTCGAGAACGAATCCTTCGTCGAATTTTACGATTTTCATGGAAAGTGATCATTTCGGCGCGGATTCCACATAATTGACTGGGAAACAGGCAATTGTAAATGGGGTTGGCGGGAGGAAATTTGGGGGCAGTCGTTCGGGAAATGGGGGCAACCCTCGGAAAAATGGGGGCAGTCGCAGAAAAATTGGGGGCAATGATTGCGGAATTGGGGGCGGTCATCCGAAAAATGGGGGCAATGGTAGAAAAAATGGGGGCAGCCGTTCGGAAATTGGGGGCAGGCCTTGGGGAAATGGGGGCGGACGCTGGCGAAATGGGGGCGATGCTTCGTAATTGGGGGAGCCGCCCGGAAAACCGGGGTGCAGACGGCAACCGACGGGTTTGGGGTATAAGATTTCTCCGGTCAGGGTGCGAACCTTTCGCACGGTGGCATTCAAAAAGATTCCCGACTGTTCCCCGGTTCCACATGGAGTGCGGAAATAACCTTTCTAAAAACCAAGGCGGGCGTCAAGCAAGTTTTTTAATTTGACGCCCACGCTGCCGATCCAAAGGAATTTGTCCTGATTCCTGGATTTCAAAGCGTCAGCGCCGCGTCCCAGTCTTTCCAGACCGGCTCGTAGCCGAGCTGGCGGATGATCTCCGCCACTTCGCCGGGCGGACGTTCGTCGCCGACGTTGAACTGGCCGGTGGCGTTCGTCGGATGATTCGTCTGCGGCGCCCATTCGCTGGAGCCGGACACGAGTTCCTTGATGATGCCGCGTTCGGTGTGGTGAATGCGTTCCTTGCCCGCGCCGGTGTAGCCGCCCGGCTCGGTGCGCGCGCCGGCGCTCATCATCGTCACGCCGAGCGGAATCAGGCCGTTGCGCAGCTTCGGGGTCTCGCGCGTGGAAAGCACGATGCCGACATCGGGAAACATCAGGCGGATGGCGCAAATCAACTGCGCCAGCTCGCGGTCGCTGATATGCGTGAGCGGCTCGAACTCGCCGGCGCATGGCCGCATCCGCACGGTCGAGATCGTCAGCGCCGCTTTCCAGCAGTTGCGCAAAAGATAATCCGCGTGCGCCGCCGCGCTCAACGCTTCCCAGCGCCAGTCGGCCAGACCGTAAAGCGGGCTGATGCCGAGCCGGCGGAATCCGGCGGCGTAAGCGCGCTCGGGCGTTTCCAGCCGCCAGTCGAAATTCCGTTTCGGTCCGGCGGTGTGCATGTCCGCATAAACTTTGCGGTCGTAAGTTTCCTGATAAACCACCAGCCCGTCCGCGCCGGCGGCGACGAGCGGTCGATAATCCTCCGTTTCCATCGGCCCGACTTCGAGCGAAATGCTCGGCCAGTCGGCGTGCAGCGCGGCGATGCAGTCGCGCATATAACCGTTGGAAACAAATTTCGGATGTTCGCCCGCGACCAGCAAAAGGTTGCGGAAGCCCTGTTCCTTGAGCGCCTGCGCCTCCTGCCGCACTTCATCGAGCGAGAGCGTGACGCGCAAAATCGGGTTGTCGCGCGAGAATCCGCAATAGGAGCAGTTGTTGATGCACTCGTTGGACAGATAGAGCGGCGCGAAGAGGCGGATGGTTTTGCCGAAGCGCTGCTGGGTCATCAAATGCGCGCGGCGGCCCATCGCTTCGAGAATTTCCGAGCCAGCGGGCGAAATGAGCGCGGCGAAATCGGCGAGGTTGATTTTGGTTTTGCCGACGGCCTCGCGCACGGCGGCGGTGCCGGTGGCGAGCGATTTTTTAACGAGCGCGGCCAGCGGCAGCGAATTGAATTCAGAGACAAAACTCACGGAGACATTTTACCCAATGTTTACATGAAGTCGAGGAATGGCGAATCCGCGACAAGATTTTATTTTGAAAGCGTCGCGCGCCGGCCGCGACATTCTTTTGCCTTCAGGCCTCGCGCTTTTTCCAGACGTAGCGGAGCAGGATTACGCGCAGCGCGGCGGTGAGCGGGATGGCGAGCACGCCGCCTAAAATGCCGCCGAACAACGTCGTGCCCACCATCACCGCAATGATGATGGCCAGTGGCGGCAGGCCCACGCGGTTGCCCATGATTTTAGGCGAGATCACCAGGCCTTCAAGCGTCTGCACCACGGCGAACACGCCCAGCACCAGCGCCGGATGTTGCCAGTCGCCGTATTGCACGAACGCCAGCAGAAGCGCCATGATGCAAATCACAATCGCACCCAGAAATGGGATCATCATGAGCACCACCGCCGCAAAACCGAGCAGGAAGGAGTAGTTCACGCCGACCAGGAGAAAGCCGATGGTGAACAGCACGGCATCGGAAATCGCCACGAGCACCTGCCCGCGAAAGTAAGCGACCAGATACTGCTTGATGGCATCGAGGACGAAAACCACTTCATTCTTCGCCCGTGAATCCTGGAACGGCAGATATTCTTTCCAGTGGGTTTCGATGCCGCGCTTTTGCAGCAAAAAGTGAAACGCATAGACTGGAATCAGCGCCAGACCGGCTAACAGACCGAAGCCCGAGGCGACTTTGCCAATGCGCCCCAGCAACCACGAACCCATTTCGGGCAAGCTGCCCGTCAGCCAGTCGGTCGCCGAGGCTAGCGCGGAATTTTCTGGATTGCCGGTGGCTTTGGCGTTCTCCGGTGGTTTCGGCATGAAATGGCGGAGGAATTCCGGCGGCGCAGCAATGAACTCGCCAACGCGCACTTGCAGGCGTTTCGAGTAATCCGGGACTCGCGCCGCCAAATCCTGGGTTTCATCCACGACCTGCGGAACGATCCTCGCCACTACGCCCAGCACCAACACAAACGCCAGGACGAAAACCAAAACAATCGCCCGGGTGCGCGGCACTTTTTTGCGCTCCAAGAAGTCCACGACCGGCGACAGCAGACACGCAACCACTGCCGCAATCGCCAGCGGCCACAACACCGGGCTTAACAAATTCAGGACACGTCCAAGGCCCCAAACCGCCGCCACGACTAGCGCTATGACCGTGGCCACGGCGAGTCCGGTCAGCGCGAACCAAATGACGCGAGCTTGTTTTTCAGTGGGCGGAATCATCCCTGACCCAGCTTTTTGGATTTTTCCGCGGCGGCGCGGACGGCGCTAATCACGGTGGCGCGCAGTTTGCCTTTTTCCAGCTCATGCAGGCCTTCAATCGTCGTGCCGCCGGGACTTGTGACTTGATCTTTCAACGCGCCGGGATGCTGGCCGGTTTCTAAAACCATTTTGGCGCCCCCCAAAACGGTTTGCGCGGCGAGCTTCGTCGCGATGTCGCGCGGCAAGCCGGCAGCCACGCCGCCGTCGCTCAAAGCCTCGATGAACTGATAAACGTATGCCGGTCCGCTGCCGCTTAATCCAGTCACGGCGTCGAGCAAACTCTCTTTGACTTGCAGCGCCACGCCGACGGCGGACAATAGTTTTTTCGCCAATTCACCATCGGCGGCGGCGGCATTTTTGCCGAGCGCAAAGCCGGAGGCGCCGGCGCCGACGAGCGCGGGCGTGTTCGGCATCACGCGGATGACGCGCGCCCCGGCCGGCAAGGCATTTTCCAATTTTGAAAGGGTCACGCCCGCAGCGATGGAAATAAGCAGATGATTTTTCGTGAACGCGCCGGAAATCTCCGCCAGCGCGGCGGCGACTTGATCCGGCTTGGTCGCCAGGATCAAAACGGTCGCGGCGGCGGCCACTTCCAGATTGGCCGAAAAAGTTTTTGCTCCGGTTTCGGCGGCAAAATGTTTGCGTGCGGCGTCAAACGGGTCGGCGGCGAAAAGCTGGTTTGCCTTGACGAGTTGGGCGCTGGTAAAACCTTTGGCGAGCGCGGTGGCCATCTTGCCCGCGCCGAGAAAGCCGATTTTTATTGGTGCTGCCATGTGGATTTTGTAACAGGCGGCGGCGCGAAGCGGAAGCGGAATTCGCAGCTTGAAATCGCCGGCTTGGCCGTTATGCTCTTGCGGCTTGGAAAAATAATGTCCACCAACCGCAAATCTTGGGACACGTTTGAGTTGATGCGCACTGCCGCGCAGGAAGGTGACGCACAGGCACAGTGCTATCTCGGCGTCTGTTACCAGAATGGACAGGGCGTGGAGCAAAATCATCAGGAAGCCGTCAAATGGTTCCGCCGCGCGGCGGAGCAAAACGATCCCGTGGCCCAATGTTATCTCGGCGTCTGCTACTGGACCGGCCAGGGCGTGCCGCAGGAATTCGGCGAGGCGGCCAAATGGCTGCGCGAGGCGGCGGAACAAGCCGATCCGGCGGCGCAGTTTAATCTGGGAATGCTTTACGAAACCGGCCAGGGTGTGCCGCAAAATTACGCCGAGGCGGTGAAATGGTATCGTGAATCGGCCGAGCGCGGCTATCCGGCGGCGCAATTTAACCTGGGTGTTTTTTACGAGACCGGCCAGGTGGTGCCGCAAGATTTTACCGAGGCGGTGAAATGGTATCTCGCCGCCGCCGAGCAGGAACTGGCCGACGCGCAATGCAATCTCGGCCTGTGTTACCAAACCGGGCGGGGCGTGGAGCTGAATTCCGCTGCCGCCGTAAAGTGGTTCATCAAGGCGGCGCGGCAGGGCAACAAGACGGCCCAACACAATCTCGGCCTGCACTATGCCTCCATGGAGGCGGCGGAAGCTGCCGCCCTCGAAACCGCGAAAAGCACGCCGCGCTGATAAACCGGAGGGACGAGTTCCACGAGTCCCAAAAAGTATCCAGCTCGTCCCTCCAAAAACGGTTCAGCTTGCGAGCTCCTTCAGTTTTTTTTCCGCTTTGCCGGTGTCGATGGTTTCCGCCGCCAGCTCCCAGCCTTCCGCCACCGACTTGGTTTTTCCCGCCACGAACAAAGCCGCGCCGGCGTTGAGCAGCACTGCGTCGCGTTTCGGCCCGCGCTCCTCGCCGCGCAAAATGCGGCGGATGATCCCGGCGTTCACATATTTGTCGCCGCCGTGCAAATCCGCCAGCGTCGCCGGCTGGAGCGGAAAATTTTTCGGCGACAAGACCGACGTGCTAAAGCCGCGTTCCTGGTAAAATTCCGCGACGTGGGTCAGCCCGAGCGTGGACAGCTCATCCAGACAATTTCCGATTTCCGCTTTCTGCTTTTCGCTTTGTCCCGAAACCACCATGCCGCGCCGGGCACCGAGAGCCTGCAGCGCGCGCGCCATCGGCTCGCACAAGCCCGGGTGCGGCACGCCGACGAGGTGGGCGCTGGGTCGCGCCGGATTCAGCAGCGGCCCGAGGATGTTGAAAATGGTCCGCTGGCCGAGCGCGGCGCAGAGTTTGCGAGCCGGCGCGATGTGTTTGAAGGCCGGATGAAAATTCGGCGCGAAGAAAAACGCGAAGCCGTGGTCGCGCAAGGCGTGCGCCGCTTCCGTCGGCGAAAAATCCACGCGGATGCCAAGCGCTTCGATCACGTCTGCGCTGCCGACCGAGGAGGTCACGGCACGGTTGCCATGTTTCGCCACAATCACGCCAGCGGCGGCGCAGAGGAGGGCGGTGGTGGTGGAAATGTTGAACGTGCTCAACCGGTCGCCGCCGGTGCCGACCACGTCGAGGATTTCCCGCGCGCGGGTATCCGCGTCGAGCGGCGGCGGCACAGATTTTTCGCGCAGCGCGGCGGCGAACGCGGCGATTTCCTCCGGCGTCTCGCCTTTATGCGCCAGCGCGATGAGAAAATCCGCCTTCGTTTGCACGGCGATGGTTTCATCCGTCAACTGCTCCACCGCCAGCGTCACCTGGCTAGCCGCCAGCGATTCACGGGCCGCGAGTTGTTTTACGAGGGTGTCCAGCACGCCGCGATGTTACGGGGTCGCGCGCAAGGCACAAACTGAAATTGCGATGCCGGCGAAATTTGCGTAACTTATGCTTTGCTTCTGCTGTCTCAAAAGGGACAACACAGAAAAATTATTTTATGGCCGAAAAAGTAAGCAACAGTTGGTGGAAATGGATTCTGGCCGGCGTGGTCGTCGCGGCGATGGCCGGCGGCGGATATTTTTATTTCTACCACGGGCGGGTGCCGGCGGTGACTTACAACACCACGGCGGTGGCGCGCGGCGAACTGACGAAGCTGGTGACGGCGACCGGCACGCTGAATCCGGTGGTGAACGTGACCGTAGGCAGCCAGGTGTCCGGCCGCATCAGCCGGCTGTATGTGGATTTCAACTCGGTGGTGGCCTCAAACCAAGTCATTGCGGAAATTGACCCCTCGACGTATCAGGCGGCGGTCGAGCAGGCGAATGCGGACCTGGCCAACGCGCGGGCGAACCTGGAATTACAGCAGGTGGAGGCGAACCGCAGCAGCGACCTGTACACGAACAAGCTGATTTCCGGTTCCGATTACGACACCGCCATCGCCAATCTGCATGAAGCCGAGGCGATGGTTAAAATCAAGCAGGCCTCGCTCAACAACTCGATGGTGAACCTCAATTATTGTAAAATCCTTTCGCCGGTGGACGGCGTGGTTATTTTGCGCGCGGTGGAACTGGGCCAGACGGTGGCCTCCAGCTTCAACACGCCGACGATTTTTCAAATTGCGAATGACCTGACGAAAATGCAGATCGATTCGAGCGTGGCGGAGGCGGATGTCGGCGGCGTAGTTGAGGGGCAGCCAGTGGATTTTACGGTGGATGCGTATCCCGACCGGACGTTTCATGGGTCGGTGACGCAGGTGCGCAACTCGCCGACCACGGTGAATAACGTCGTGACCTACGACTGCGTCATCGGCGTGACCAACGCGGATTACAAATTGAAGCCCGGCATGACGGCGAATGTTTCCATCGTCATCGCCCAGCGTGAAAACGCGCTGCAAATACCCAATGGCGCGCTGCGCGTCCGCTTGCCGGACAATGCCGTGTTGCTGACCAATTCGGCGGTGGCGCAAACCGCACCGGCGACTAATTCCGGAACCAACTTAGCCGGCGGACCAGGTGTCCGGCGCGGCCGCGGCCGCGGCGAACGTCCGGTTTTCCATACCGTTTATGTGCTGACCGGCGATGATCAAGATCCCAAGTTACAAGCGGTGCCAGTCAAAACTGGCATCAGCGACGGCATTTCGACCGAGGTGATCTCGGGTCTGGACGAAGGCGCGAAAGTCGTGACCGGGGTCGTTGCGACCGGGTCGACCGCCGCCGCGCCGGCCAGCCCGATGGGTTTCCCGCGTATGCGCTGATTTGATTTTTTACAGAAATCGCGTGCCAGCCAACCCCGTCATCAAGCTCGACGCCATCCACAAGACGTACCACACCGGCGAGGTGGACGTGCATGCGGTGCGCGGGATTTCGCTGGATATTTTTCCGGGCGAATTCGTCGCTATTATGGGCTCCAGCGGCTCCGGCAAAAGCACTTTGATGAACATGATCGGCGCGCTCGACCGGCCGACTGGCGGTCATTACTGGCTGGACGGCGTGGATGTTTCCACGCTCGACCGCGATGCGCTGGCGGATGTGCGCAATGAGAAAATTGGTTTCGTGTTTCAAGGTTTCAATCTGCTGTCACGCACTTCAGCGCTGGAAAATGTGGAGATGCCGATGCAATATAACCGGCACCGTATTCATTCGCATGAACAGCGGCAGCGGGCGCAGGCGGCGTTGGAACTCGTCGGCCTCGGACCGCGCGCCGACCATCATCCAAACCAGCTTTCCGGCGGCCAGCAACAACGCGTCGCCATCGCGCGCGCACTGGTCAACAAGCCGTCGCTGCTGCTCGCGGACGAGCCGACGGGAAATTTGGACAGCCAGACCAGCATCGAGATCATGGGCGTATTTCAAAAACTCAACGAACAGGGCATCACCATCGTCATGGTCACGCACGAACTGGACGTGGCGCGGTTCACAAAACGGATGGTCATTTTGCGCGATGGAATAATTTTGACGGATGAAGCGGTGAAAAACCGTTCGGCGGCGGACACGGAGTTGCAACGGCTGCGCAAGGAACAACAAGCGGTCAAACTTGCGTCATGAGGATTTTAGCTTCCCTAAAAATCGCCGGGCGCGCGCTGCGCCGGAACAAAATGCGTTCGCTACTGACAATGCTCGGCGTCATCATCGGCGTCGGCGCGGTGATCGGCGCGGTGAGTTTGACCAGCGGCGCGACCAAGCAGGTGGAAGATCAGGTCAGCAACCTCGGCTCCAGCGTGATCACAGTTTTTTCCGGCAATTTCACCAGCGGCGGCATGCGCGGCGGCTGGGGCAGCGCGCCGACGCTAACGATTGAAGACGCCAAAGCCATCCGGACCTTGCCGCACATCATCGCCGTCAGCGAGGAAGTGCGCGACCGCGCGCAGGTGCTCGCCAACGGGCTGAACTGGAACACGCAGGTCATCGGCGAGTCGCCGGATTATCCCCAGATCCGCAACTGGGACATCGCCAGCGGCGCAATGTTTTCGGACCAGGATGTCCGTACGCTGGCCAAATCCGCCATCATCGGAAAAACCGTTGTGGATCAATTGTTTCCGAACGAAAATCCCATTGGCGAGACCATTCGGATCCGCAATCTTCCGTTTCAAATCGTCGGCGTGCTCGCGGCCAAGGGCTTTAATCTGTTCGGCCAGGACCAGGATGACGTGGTGATTGTGCCGTATTCCAGCCACATGCATCGCATTACGACGCGCACGTTTTTAAATTCCATTCTGGTGCAGGCCGAAAACGACGGGGTCATCAGCCAGGTGCAGCAGGAAATCACCGATCTGCTGCTCGCGCGGCACAAAAGCAAGGAACAGGATTTCACGGTGCGCAGCCAGTTGGAACTGATGCAGACGGTCACGGCCACATCCCGCGCGATGGGCTTTTTGCTGGCCGGCGTGGCGGCGGTGTCGCTGGTGGTCGGCGGCATCGGCATCATGAACATCATGCTCGTGAGCGTCACGGAGCGGACGCGCGAAATCGGCATCCGCATGGCCGTCGGCGCGCGCGCGGCGGACATTCTCGTGCAATTTTTGATCGAAGCCGTCACTTTGAGCGCCATCGGCGGTGCGATTGGCATTGCCGGCGGCATGGGATTTTCCTGGCTCGTCGCCTACCTCAAAGACATGCCCACGGTCACGCCCGTTCTTTGGATTGTCATCGCGGTCGTTTCCAGTGCGCTGATCGGCATCATCTCCGGCTTTTATCCCGCATGGAAAGCTTCCAAGCTCGACCCGATTGATGCGTTGCGGTATGAATGAGTTCGGTAAAAGTTAATTGGTTGAATCGTTAATTTGGCGGTTTGGGGACAGATTCAACGATTCAACGGTTTAACCATTCAACCATGACCGATATTTTACCCACCCATACTCCGGTGCTTTTTCAAAAGGCCGTCCGCCGGGCCGCCGAGCTTTTGCGCGCGGGCGAAGTTGTGGCGCTGCCGACGGAAACCGTTTATGGTCTGGCGGCGAATGCGCTGGATGAAAAAGCGGTTGCCAAGATTTTCCAGATCAAAGGCCGGCCGGCGCACAATCCCATCATCGTCCACGTCGCCAGCCATGAACTGGCCCATGGTTGCGCCCAAAGCTGGCCGCCGCTCGCCGCCAAGTTTTCCAAATCATTCTGGCCGGGCCCGCTGACGCTGGTGCTGCCGCGCGCGGAAAAAATTCCGGATGCCGTGACGGCGGGCGGCGCAACGGTGGGCATCCGGTGGCCAAGTCATCCGTTCATCCAAGCGGTGATCCGCGAGTGCGGTTTTCCGCTGGCCGCGCCCAGCGCCAATTTGTCGAACCAGATTTCGCCGACGAATGCGGAGCACGTCCGCGCGCAGCTTGCCGGCAAAATTCCGCTGATCGTGGACGGCGGCCAGTCGCAGGTCGGCATTGAATCCACGGTTTTGGATCTGACGGTTTCGCCGCCGTGTATTTTGCGGCCGGGCATGATTCACGCGGAATCGCTCGCGGCGGTGGGCGGCGATATTTCAAATTTCAAATTTCAAATTTCAAATTCGATTTTGCGCAGCCCGGGGTTGCTGGCGAAACATTATTCGCCGAAAGCGAAGCTGATGGTTTTGAACTGGCGGGATGAGACCGAGCTGCAAGCCCGAATTGGAAATCGAATATCGGAAATCGGAAATGTTTTCGTAATTGCGCACACAAATATTCCCGCCGGTTTTAAGGCGACGAACGTAAGCGTGATTCCGCACGATGCGGAGGCGTTTGCACGGGCGCTTTACGCGGAACTGCACCGCTGCGATGCGGCCGGCGCGGCGCTGATTGTCGTGGAAGCGCCGCCGGATGGGCCGGAATGGGCCGGCGTCACGGACCGGTTGCGGCGGGCGGCGGCATGATCTACTCGGTGTTCCAGCGAAGCTGGTCGGTCAGGAACAGGCCGGACAAAATGGTTTGCCGTGGGAAATTCACAAGCGGGAAGCCGGTGGGAATTTGATTGGCCGCCACGGCCTTCAAAACAAAATTTCCCCAGCTATCCACGCCGCCTTGCAGACATTCGGTGAACAGTTTCGCGTCCAGCGTGTTGAGCGTCAAATAAAGCGCGGCCACGTGCTTGACGCTGTCATTGAGCTGGAAAAATTCAGATTGGGAATTGAGGGTGATCCAGGTGCATTGCCGGTCGCCATACCAAGCGACCGCCCAGGGCACATCGCTCATCATCAGTTCATCGGGATGCATCCAGTTGCTGAACTTCTGGATTTCCGGCGGATAGTAGGGCGGATAAACCGTGGGCGAAGTTTTGGGCGGCAGCAGGGTCAGAATCAATTGCTGGCACGCCAGCGCCACCAGCAGCGCAATGACGCCATAACGCACCTGCAAAGAGGGGATGTTCATCTGGCCCAGCAGCGTCAGGAAAAAGGCCACGCCAAAAATCAGCACCAGCGGCGTGAGCAGCACCAGCGGATTTTCCGTGTTCAATTCCGATGAAAGGCTGCTCCACGAGGTCTGGCCCAATGCCCCGACGACGAGAAAAACACCAAGACACATCACAGTGAAATAACGCAGCCGGCGGGCCGCCAGATTGCGCAGGCCGAGCAGCAGACCGGCCAGAAATAGAACCGCCATCCAACCGCCGCCCAGTTGTAGCAAGCCATCGGGCAGGATATAGTGGAGATTGTTCAGCAGCTTTGTTTTGTAGGGGATGATCCAGTAAGCCGAGGTCAGATCAGGGTTCAATGACTGCATCAGGCGCGTGCCGGGAAAGGCAAACGTCCCCTCCACCACCGCGTAACCGGCGGTGCCAAAAAAAGTGCCGCTGACCGCGAGGTTGCGGGCAATCCACGGCGACACCACCACCGCAAACGTCAGAAACGCCGCCACCGCCAGCCCAATCCGCCGGACGCCGCCAAACAGGGCAAAGTAGAGGAGCACCGGCACCATCACCCAGCCAAAGGAATAGCGGGTCAACATTCCTAAACCAACCAGCAGCCCGGTGGCATGGGCGAGCAGAAACAACCTGAGCAAATTGTTTTTTTCGACATGCCCCGCCGCTTCAAACATTGTGAGGCACCAGATTAGGCCCAGAAAGATGACCAGCAGCAGCAGCGTCGGCAGGCCGGAAACGCTGAATTTCCAGAGCGTATCCGAGCCGAGCACCAGCAGCGCCGACAGCCAGGCGGCGGGCCCGTCAAACATTTTCCGGGCGATCAGAAAAGTCATCAGCACCGCCACCAAAAGCAGGACTTGGTTGAAAATGGCGATGCGAAATTCCGGCTGATAGCGCACAAACCGACCCCCCTCGGACCAAAACGGTTTGTTCATCTGCACCTTCCAGTCGGGGGCCTGGAGTTTCATCAGGCCGGCCAGCACGAACGGATAAGCCGGGGCATTGGCCAAATCCGGATGGCGGCCCTTGATTTGTGCGAAGTCCACGGCGTTGGTGGCCAGAATCGCCTCCGGATGCGCGGCGTGATTGTGTTTTTGCATCAGGTAAACGCTGAACGGCCGGATGAATTCCGTGGTGAACCCGTGACCCTCCGCCAGATTGCGTGCCACCTGCGCCGCATCCATCGCCTCCGGCGCGGCGAAATTACGATAGCAGTGCAGGTCATACCAGACGGCCAAGCTCAACACGGCCACCGTCAGGGCCAGATAATTCAGCCAGCGGGTGCCGCTTTGAACCTCCAACTTGTGGATCAGCATCTGAATCCGCTCGGAAATCATCATAAATCAAAATCCTTCCAGGTGATACTCGTGCAGTTTCCGGTGGAACGTCCGCCGGCTCATGCCAATTTTTTGGGCCGCGCGCGTCCGGTTGCCGTCCGTCTCTTTCAAGGCGCGCGTGATCAATTCTTTCTCGGCATCCTTCACTGTCAAAGCTTTTCCTTGCAACAATCTGGTGTCGGCCCCGCCGCCGCGCACCGACGGCGGCAGGTCGCGCCGGGAAATCCGCTCGCCCCGGCTCAACACCACCGCGTGTTCGATGGCCGTGCGCAGCTCGCGCACATTGCCCGGCCAGGCGAAATTCATCAACGCTTCCAGCGCATCCACCGTAAAATCGTTCACCGCTTTGCCATTTTCCTTCGCAAACTCGCGCAGGAAACATTGCGCCAGCAACGGAATGTCGCCGGTCCGCTCGCGCAACGGCGGCAGTTCGATCTCCACCACCCGCAGGCGGAAAAATAAATCTTCGCGGAATTTCCCGGCCTTGACCAGTTCATCCAGATGTTTATTCGTCGCCGCCACCAGCCGTACATCCGCCGTCAACGTCTTGTTCGAGCCGACGCGTTCGAACGTTCGTTCGCCCAGAAACCGCAGTAGCTTCACCTGGATGGTCGCGTCAATCTCGCCGATCTCATCGAGAAACAACGTGCCGCCCTGCGCCTGCTCGAACCGGCCGATGCGCCGCTCGTGCGCGCCGGTGAATGCGCCTTTTTCGTGCCCGAACAGCTCGCTTTCCAGCAGCGTCGGCGCGAGCGCCGCGCAATGGACGGTCACAAAGGGCTGCCGCGCGCGCGGACTCAACTGGTGCAGCGCCTTCGCGATGAGTTCCTTGCCCGTGCCGCTTTCGCCGAGCACCAGCACCGTCGCGCGCGTCGGCGCGACCTGCTGGACGATTTCGAAAATTTCCGTCATCGGCGGCGATTGGCCGATGATATTTTCCAGGCCGAATTTGGAATCGAGCTGTTGGCGCAGCGAAACATTTTCCACTTCCAGATTTTGCTGCTTTAGCGCGCGGGCGATCCGCATTTCCAATTCGTCAATCTGCAGCCGGCCCTTCGCAATGTAATCATCCGCGCCGCGTTTCATCGCGTCCACCGCGAGTTCTTCCGAACCGTAAGCCGTCATCAAAATGCAGATCGGCGGCTTCGGCAGCGACTTGGCCCGGGCGATCAAATTCATGCCATCTTCATTGGGCAGCCTGAAATCCGTGAGCAGCACGTCGAAAGTTTCACTTTCAAGCAGGTTCATTGCCGCCTTCGCGTCCTCAGCGATATAGACGTCGTAGCGTTCGTCGAGCGCCGCGCGGAGGCCTTCGCGCGTCGTCTTCTCGTCATCCACAATCAGCAAAGTTGGTTTTTCAGCCATAAATTTTACCTGCGGATAGCCAAAGACTCGACGCGGGGCTGAAACTTCGCCGCCAGCCGCGTTCCGCCGCAGGTATTAATCCGAGTTTATTCATGTCCATTCGTGGTTGATTCAATTTTGGTTTTTATTTTCCAACAACCTCGGTTTGCGTTCGTGCAGCGGCAGCCAGATGCGGAAGGTCGTGCCGCGTCCGACGTTGCTCTCGAGTTCGATGCGCCCGGTATGCGCGCGGACGATGCGCTGGACAATCATCAGGCCGAGGCCGCTGCCTTTTTTCTTCGTCGTATAAAACGGTTCAAAGATACGGTTGATTTGTTCCTGCGGAATGCCGCCACCGGTGTCCGCGACGCTCACCCACACGTCGTCGCTGGTTTCGCCGGTCTGCAAGGTCAGCGTGCCGCCGGTGGTCATCGCCTGCATCGCATTCTTCACCAGATTCACCAGCACCTGCTGCAACTGCGTCGCGTCCACCGGCGTCGCCATCAGGTCGCGCGCCAGCTTGGTTTTCACTGCCACTCCGCGATTTTCAATTTCCGGCCGCAGCAACTCCAGGGTTTTTTCCACCACGTCGTTCAGCGAAAATAATTTCAACTGCACCGGCGCGGGCCGGATCGCGCCAAGAAACTGCGTGACGATGTAGTCCAGCCGGTTGATCTCGCCTTTGGCCACGTCCAAATACTGTTCCAGCTTTTTGGCGGCTTCAGTTGGATCTGGTGCGGCGTGCGGCGTGCGGCGTGAAGTTTTGTTGTCACGCGTTCCATAGGACGCATCACCTTTGAGCTTCTTCACCTCGCGCTCCATCAGTTGCAGGTGAATGTGGAGCGCATTGAGCGGATTGCCGATTTCATGGGCGACGCTCGCCGCCAGGAGGGTCAGCGCCTGGATGCGTTCGCTTTCAATGGCTTCAAAAGTTTTTTGCCGCGCCTCCGTCGCATCGTGCAAAATCAGCGCGACCCCGGAACTACCCATAGCCTCGCCGTCCAGCGGCGCGGCGTAGAGCCGGAGAAAGCGCGGACGTGGATAATGAATTTCAAATTCATGCCGCGTGACAGGCGCGCCGCCGGCGTGATCCGCCCGGGAAATTTTCTTCCAATCCACTTCCGGCAAAATATCCGCGATCTGTAAATCCTCGGCATCCGGCTGCAAGCCGATGAGCCGCGTGACGGCCTGGTTGAAATAAATCACGCGCCCCTGTTCGTCCGCCACTAGCACGCCGTCCTCAATGGTATTAAAGAGCGTTTCAAGAAAACTACGCTCGCGAGCTAGCCGTTGGACGACAGTTTGCAACCCTTCCGTATCCAGCCGTCCAATGCGGCCAAGTACTTTGTCAAGAAAACTAGATTTCGCTGCTGCCATTGTAAATAATCAATTTATGGAGTAGCAAAATGGCACAACAGTAGAATCCGTCAAGACTGAACAAGTGTTTTGCTGGCACAGATGAGGAAATCGATTTCGCAATAATTCTTGGCAGAAATTAAATCCCGCGCTTGAAATTTTTGCGCGGCGGAATAATGTCACTTCATGCCGATTTACGAATTCCATTGTGAGCAGTGCGAACACGACAGCGAAATCCTCGTCCGCTCCGCCGACTGGAAGGGGACGAAATGCCCGTACTGCGGTTCCGCGAAAATTTCCAAGAAATTTTCCACTTTCGCCGCTGCCGGCGCGGGCGAAAAATCCCCGGGCCCCATGCGTGGCGGCGGCGGACACGGCTGCGGCGGCGCGTGCAGCTGCCACTGAAAATTGTGGTAGCACCCGCCTCCGGCGGGTTCAATCCGGCGTCGCGCCGGATTGCGAACGGCGAACGGTGTGAATTCGACGAGTGCAACCGCAAAAAGAAAACGCGACCCCCGAAACCACCCGCGCGCCACTGGTGCAACCCCAACCGACAACTTACCGCTGACAGATTTCCCGCGCGCTTATTTGCGTCAAGTCCGGCACCGTCCAGTCAGCATCGTGTTTTTTTAATTCCTCAAGTTTCGCGCCGCCGGTGGCCACGGCCAGCGTTTTCGCGCCAATGAATTTGCCGCAGCGCACATCAAACGGCGTGTCGCCGATAACGATGATTTCCTGGGGCTGCAAATCTTTCCCCAGCACGCGCCGGCCACGCTCCAGCGCGGCGAGCGCAATGTGATTGCGGTCTTCGTGATCGTCGGCGAAGCCGCCGAATTGGAAAATTTCCCACAATCCGAAATGGCGCAGCTTGATCTCGGCGCCGAGCTGGAGGTTGCCGGTGAGCAGGCCGAGGACGGGCGGTTGCGGCAGCGCCTGCAAATCGCGAATGAATTGCCGGACACCGCGGCAGGTCTCGCCGCCGTTTTGCTCCAAAATGTGTTGCAGCCAGAAAACATAATGCTCAAAGAACAGCTCGAAATTTTCCGGCGACTCAGCCTGCCCGTGGAGGCGGAAAAATTCACGGACCAGACTCACGTCCGTGCGCCCGGCGAATTTCATTTTTTCCGTGCCGTGGTGCAAGTGAAAATGCCTGGCAAACGTCTTGGTGAACGCCGCCGTGCCGGCGCCGCCGGTATGCACCAGCGTGCCGTCAATGTCGAAGAGAACCAGCCGAATCATGCCGCGCGAAAATACCACAGCCACCGCCGCGCGCGAGTTTATTAGCGGAGCGGCACCGTTTCAACGCTTCTGGTTGTAGGCGACCTGCGAATACTTTTGCCGGGCCAGCGCCGCCGTTTCCGCGCGCAAAGTCTCATCGGGCACAAATTCCCGCCATTTAGTTTGAAACCGGAGGCGCGCGACTTGGCGCATCGCGTTCTCCCAGTCCGTCCATGTAACTTTTACCGGCGGCTGCACCGAGCCTTGAATGAGCAGGCCCAGCTGGTTTCGCCGCTGCGCCGCGCCGGCGATTTTTTGGTCTTGCCACAGCAAATCGGATTTTTCATGGCCGACAAAGCATTGGCCCGGCAACGTTTTTTTACAGTCGGGTGCAAGTTCGGTTTCAATATTCAAATCCGCAAAGGCCGCTCGCAGCCAGTCGTGAATGCGCCGGTAGCTTGCTTCCGCCTTAAGCGAATGCCATTCGTGGCCGGCTGGAAAAACGGCGCTGTAAGTCCAGTCCGCGGCGTGCGGCACGATGCCACCGCCGGTCGGGCGGCGGATGAGCGGACGCAAAAGGGTGGTGCGTTCAACTTCGGTAAATTTCTGGAAATAACCAAACGTTGCCGCCGGTTCCGTCCAGCCGTAGAAACGCAGAACCGGCTGCTGCAAACGCGGCATGGCTTCCAGCAGCGCCTCGTCCAGCGCCATGTTATACGCGGCGTCGGACTTGCCGGAGTTGATGACCAGCCAGTAATTCATAAACCACAAAGACACCAAGACACAAAGTTTGTAAAAGCAATTCTTGGCGCCGTTGGGTCTTGGCGGTTAATTTTTCAAACCAATTTGCGGACAAAGCTTTTGGATCTCGCAGTTCGCGCAGTCCGGCTTGCGCGCGGCGCAGCGGCGGCGGCCGTGCCAGATGAGCCAGTGGCTGAACAACGCCCAGTCTGCTTGCGGCACCAGCTTTATCAATTCCTGCTCCAGCTTTACGGCGTCGGTTCCGCTCGCGAGGCCGAGCCGATTGGCCAGCCGCGTGACGTGCGTGTCCACCACCACGCCGACGTTGATGCCAAAGGCGTTTCCCAGCACGACGTTTGCCGTTTTGCGGCCGACGCCGGCGAGCGCGTGGAGTTCGGCCATCGTGCGCGGCACTTCGCCGCTGAATTTTTCCACGATCGCGGCGCAGCAGCCTTTTATATTTTTCGCCTTGTTACGGAAAAAGCCGGTGGATTTCACGGCGGCCTCAATTTCCGCCAGCGGAGCGTCGGCGAAATCTTGGGCACTGCGATATTTTTTGAACAGCTCCGCCGTCACCAAATTCACGCGCCGGTCCGTGCATTGCGCAGAGAGAATCGTGGCGACGAGCAATTCCAGCGGACTGGAAAAATTTAATTCGCAGTGCGCATTTGGATACGTCCGCTGAAGCACGACGCAGATTTTCAGCGTGCGTTCTTTTCTGGCGGCGGCGGTTTCGCGTGGCATCGAAACGATTTTGTCACATCGCCGAAAAATAAAAAGCCCGGACGCGCACGTCCGGGCTTTGGATTTCAAGCGTTCTTATTTCGCCGCTGGCGCGTTGGTAGCCGAACTCGGGACGGCAGCCAAAACTTTGGCGGTGTCGGCATCAGCTTTGTTCTTTTTCGATTTTTCCAATTTGTCCTTTTCGATTTGCTCGCGGACGGACAGCGGTGGCGTGGCATAATGTTGAATTGCCGGATAGTTTTCCGTCCAGTTATAGAGCCGGCCCTGGCTGTCGTTCAGGAACGCCCAGATGAACCAGATCACGAATGCAACCGCCAATATTTTCGGCCAGGCCGACGGTTTCTCCGCATACTTGTCCGCCGCGCCAAACGTCGCGCCCGGCGGCAGCGCGGCGACGCCGGTGAGCGCGCCGCCGAACGGCACGTTCATCTTGGCCTTGGCGTTCACGGCCCAGCCGTTGGCGTCGAGAATCGGGCCAAGGTTGCGCTTGCGCAGTTTCAGCCACGCTATCGCCATGGACGGCGAGGAAATCAACAGCATGATGCCAAGAATGACCAGCGGAAGCTTCCATTGGTCTTCGTTAAATCTGCCGAGGAAGGTCAAGAAGCCTGCAAAAGCTGTAGCCAAGGCACCGAAGGCCAAACTGAGCAGGGCGATGACACTCGGATCAAATGCGGATTTTGCCGGCGCGGCTGAAGCCGCCGCAGGGGCTACGGGCGTATTAGCTACGGCGGTCAGGTTTGCATTGGATTGGGTATCGGCATCGGCCGCGGCTTTGGCGGCGCGTTCTTCGATCAGGCGCACGAGTTTTTTGTACGGCGACCAGAATGCCTGCCGCACGCTGATCGGGTTGTCCACGATCTTGGTGATGGTGGCGTCCCAATCGCGGCCCGCTCGGTCGTAAAAAATTCCGTTGCGGCCGACAATCAAATTGTCGGAATCACCGCCGGTGAACGCGGCGACGATGGACAATTTTTCGCCGCTGCCTTTGCGCACGCAATCGCAATACGCGAGATACGTTCCCGCCATGCCCGCCATCGCAGCGTGCCGGCCCGCGTCATCCACCGTGAGGCAAAGGTCACAGCTGCGCTGATCTAGATAAAGCGTGCCGGCCTGAAAAATCGCTTTGTCCTTGCGACCGTAAAAATCGGCGAAGTTGACAAAATTGCGGCAGAGCTTCGCGATGTCGCGATGATAATGAATCAGCCGGTGCAGGCCGATGACGGCGACGGAATTGCCTTCCTCGGCCTTGTCCTTGGCGATGAGCGCGGTCAAAGTTTCCTTCGCCTTGGTGCCAAGAATTTCTCGCGCGCGGGCCAGGCCGATTTTTTCCACCGAACCACCGGTCTTGCTGGCGTTCCACGCATCAAACGCGGCGAGCTTGCCGGTGAGCGCGTTCCAGTCGGCCTCGGTCAAAACCGTTTTCGCGCCGAGCAGCGGCGTGAGGGCGTTGGCTTGCAGCGCCGCAATCGCACCGGTCCACGCGGGATTGATGCCCTGCGCGAGCGGCAACGGCGTGGTGGCTCCGACTTGCGCGAGCGGCAGACTGGCGATGTCGGCGTGATTGCTCGTCAAATCTTTCGCACCCAGCGCGGCGTATTCTTTTTCATCGCGGTTCAGAGCGTTGACCGAACGCGGATCAAACGCGGCGAGCCGGCCGCGCGCAAAATAATCTTCCACCTTCGCCTTGACCGCCTTGACGGCGGCGGCGGCGGCTTCGGTGTTCACGCCGAGCGGCAGCACGGCGGCGTCACCTTCGGCTTTTTTCCACCAGTCGGAATACGCGGCGGCTTCGGCAAAAAATTGATCCACCTTGGCTTGGCTGATGCCGGGCTTGCCGCTGGCATCGGTGTCCGCGCCGAGACAGTTGATGATGTCGGCAATGACGGCCTTGGTCGTGTCGTCGCTCGCGGAATCGGCGGGCACAATGCCATCGCCATTGAACGGTTTCGCAGCGAAGGTCTGCGCGGCGGCGGCGGCTTCGTCAAAAGTGACTTCGCCGGTGTCGGACTTGCCCAAAACTTGCCGTGCAAAACTGGCAATTAATTTTCCTTCTGGCGCGGCGTCATTGATGGCCGCAGGCTTGAGCGTGGGACTGCCCTTGAGCAGGTCGTCGGGATTTTTCAGCAGCGCGCCGGCCCATTTGGCGGCGGCGATGAGTTCCGGCGCGCGCACGCGACCGTCTTTGTCAGTGTCAATCAGCGCGAGCGTGGCCTGGTCGAATTCGACACCCGTGGTGGGGCAGGCTAGCGCGACCCAGAGCTTCTGGTCGAGCTGGTCGAGGTTCAGGAGGTCGGCTCCCGAACCGATGACGACCTGGTTGAAGCCGCCGGCGCGAAAAAATTTCCAAATGTAATTTGCAGCCATAGTTTTTCCTTTCTTAATCTGAATCGGCGGAAAGTCTAACCGCTAAGGCATCAGGTCGCCAAGAAAACTTTGAGGCGGTCTACTTTAGATTATTCGCCATAAAATCCAGAATCCGGCGCTCGTATTCCCCCTTGGCAAAAGCGTGCATATCCACATGGGCGGCACCGTTCACCAGCCAGAGTTGCTTCGGTTCGGCGGCGGCGGCGAACAAGGCTTGCGACTCGGGCAGCGTCGTGTCGCGGTCGGCGGTGCCGGCGATGAATAATTTAGGCGCGGTAATTTCTCTGGCGTGATCAATGGGCTTCAAATCGTCCAAGCCGATGCCGAGTCGCGGCTTTAGCTGGCAGGTCAGCAGCGGCGTCGCCAGCTTGCCAAGAAATCCAAAACGAATAACCATCCGATCCTCAGTGGCTTGGTAAATCGTCGGAAAGGAGGATTCCAAAACCAGCGCGTTGACCGGCAAAGGGGGTTCCGCCAGCAGCGCCGAAGCCGCGCCCAAGGAAATGCCGATGACGCCGATTTTTACGCCGGGAAATTTTGTGCGGACAAAATTTACGGCGGCGGCCGCGTCGCGACTTTCCAGAAAGCCAAACGTGATGGTTTTGGCCACGCTTTCGCCGTGACCTTGAAAATCAAACAGGAGAACGGAATAGCCGGCGCGCTTAAGAAATTCTGCGCGGGCCACCAGCGAAAGCCGGTTTGCGTGGACACCGTGCATCAACACCACCACACCTTTGCCCGGCTGGCCGGTGACCAACCAGCCATGAATCGTCGCGCCGCTGGCGCTGGGAAATTCAACGGATTCGGCAAGCAAGTCCGGCGGCGGATTGCTCATCAGACAATTTGCCGGAGCAATGAGAATACCGCCAATGCACCAGACGGAGATGACGCCAAGAATGATGGCGGCAACCGATAGCGCCCCAAAGATGTTCCACGGGCGGGAGGGTTTCATTTTCTTTTCGACGCTTTCATTTGTGGCCCGTTCAATGGAATGACCTGATTCGCGCAACTCTCGAATCCAGACGTCTAGCCAAATGCCGGCTCCGATTCACCGGCGAACTGCCATCGGGCAACTCCTAGGCCGAATGGGTTCAAACCGAAACTGAATCTTATTCTGACGCTGCCGCCAAGCATTTGATGGCAAATGCACCGTCGCATGAACAAGCCGCGCCTGGCAGCAGCCGAGGTAACGAGCCTAAAACTTTTCCACGTGAAAATAGTCAGAGCCGCCTCACGTGGCTGCTGCAACGAAACTTTTCTCCATCCCGTCGAACGCATCCCACCCGCCGCCCAGAAGCAACCAATCCGGGTAGCAGCCGAGGTAATGAGGCTCACATTGGACGTGGGAATGAGCGTTCCAAGGATTCCGGCGGTCAACGGCTGGTCGCTCCGGTTTTACCATAAAACTTTACCAGCATCCGAGATCATTGATGTGAGGTTTTGATAGAGGATTCAAAACCTACCTTTTCTTTACCAGGCAACGAGCCAACTTTTGTAAGTGCTTGATAGAGCATCCAAAATTTTACCTTCTTTACCCCTTTTCTATTTTTAAGGGGGTAAAGTTTCAACCGGGATAAGAAAGCTCTACAAAAGCCCGGTAGCGGCTTTCAGTGAGCGCCGAATGATCTTAAAAGTGCGGTAATTCGGCGGTCACAGACCGCCGCTCCAGTGTGGCCATCGGCTTTTGCAGAGATTTCGGATAAGGGTTAAACAGATTTATCCGGCGCGGTACCGGCACTGGTGAGAGCGTGTCTGAAAATCCCGGAGCGCGGCTGGGGCGTCCGCGACCCGCCGCAGCCGGTCTCGAATTTTCGGGCGTTTGGGCGATTGCCACATGCTGCGGCTGGTCTGCGACACAGCCGCGCTCCATTTTCAGACAGGCTCTGAAGATGACCAAACGTGACTAAAGATGACCAAAGATGACCGAAAAATGAATTTTTTGAGGATTTCCAGGTTGCCGGGCGAAGCGGGGCAAGCTTCGCCCGGGCAACCCGGAACGGTGCGCGACAAAATCCAGATGTCAAAGAACGGCCACGCCCGCCGGAGGGAAAACCCCACCCGCCGACGGCTCGGCATTTCCCCAATGGCCGTCGGCCGACGGCAGGGGTCTTGGAAATGATGTATTTTTATTTTTTAATACATTAATGTCAAGTGAAAATATTATAATTCCGAGGCGCGTTGCTGGTTGCGGTCAGGATAAGGCTTGGAACTTTTCCGGGCGCATGGATTTGAGCGCGGGTGCGCTCCGGTTTCCCTTTGAGAATTCGGATTTAATGAGACTTAAGCGAGGGGCCAATCAAAAGTAAAACCGGCACAACGATTTTGAAAACATGCCCTATTCCTGATCCGTCACGGTGTCGTGGAATTTCAAGATGTCGCCTTTTTCTCCTTTCAGCTCGGCTTCCTTGAACTTGATGGCGGTGCGCGGATGCTGGTTCAACATGCCGGTGAGCAGATACGGCAGGTCGTAGCCCCAAAGCAGTTTCGCGCGCATCGGCTCGATGTGGTTTTGCACAAGGTCGAGCACGGGGCGCAGCTCATATTTTGGATTGTGCAGAAAGGCGAGGAGCAGTTCCATCGGGCAATTGCCCGCGCCGCGCCCGAGGCCGGCGATGGTGGCGTCGAGGAAATTCGCGCCCTCGATGATGCCGTCAATGGTGTTGGCGAAGGCGAGCTGCATATTATTGTGCATATGGACGCCCACTTCCTTGCCGGACGATTTGCAGTAGCCGAGATATTTTTTTACCAGCGCGTGAACCTGCTCGCTGTAAAACGCGCCAAAGCTGTCCACGACATAAATCGCCTTGGCCTCGGATTTGGCGAGCATTTCCAAGCCCTCGTTCAATTCGCGGTCGGGAATGGTGGAGGCGGCCATGAGATTCACAGTCGTTTCGTAGCCTTTGTCGTGCGCGTCCTTGACCATTTCCAGCGCGGTCGGAATCTGGTGGATGTAGGTCGCCACGCGAATCATGTCCAGGACGGAATCTTTCTTCGGCAAAATGTCTTCCTTGTAATCGCACCGCTCGGCATCGGCCATGACACACAGTTTCAAACTGGTTTGGTTCTCGCCGACGATGCGGCGGATGGTTTCCTCGGTGCAATATTTCCAATCGCCATGTTCGCCGGTCTTGATGCCTTTGCGGGAGGACTTGTACCCGATTTCCATGTAATCCACGCCGGCGGCGAGGCAGGTTTCATAAACCCGCTGGACGGTCGCGTCCTCGAAATGATGATTGTTCATCAGGCCGCCGTCGCGGATGGTGCAATCCACGACCTTGATTTCAGGGCGGTAGGAGAGCCAGCGGCTGGTGGCGTTGTCGGGGGCGGATGATTTGGCAGCTTTCATAAATTAGAAATGGGCGATGGATATTGTCCCCGATACCAGCCGGGCGGGAACAGCACAAACCGGGGAAATTGTTCGACACATTTTGTCCCGGCGGATGACAAGAAAAGTTGACCGTAAAAACCGGCTTCAGGGCAGCGGTTGCCGATCCATGAGCTCCACCGGGTCCTGCGTGTTGAAATAGCGTTCCAGCATCTCGTTGATGACGAGGTCAGGCTGGGCCGCCACAATGACAGCGGGATTGAACTCGCGATTCTCGGACATGAAAACGATTTTCTTGAAACTGCGGCCGAGGAACTGCGGCCAGTCATTGCCGAACGAATCGTGAAAAATCACGGCGGTCACCCGGGCCGGGGCGGGATTCTCGGAAACCCGGCTTGGCTTGTGCGCATCCCAGGTAGAAACAATGTTTGGCGCGTAGTCAATGTTCAACGCCGGCAAACCGCCGGCCGGCGCGAAGGCAACATTATTTTTGTCCACCGCGTCGCTGCCGGCCATGCGCGCCAGATCGCCGCCGGGCGCAGGCTGGTTGGTCCAGGTGAAATCCTCCGACCGCAGCGGCAGCAGCTCCGGGCATTGCCTCGCGGCGGTCCGGATCACTTCCTGGCACGCGATGAAGCTGCCGAATTGATTCCAGTGGGTGTCGTTTTGAAGATACGTCGGCGCAATGGTTTTGGCGGCGATCAGTGCCGGGCGCAGGTCGAGGATTTCCACGGTGGAATGTGCCTTCATGTAATGCAAAAACTGGTCCAGCTTGGTTTCGCGATTGGCCGGCGCGGCGTTGGCGAGCCACGCGGGCAATTCCTCGGGATAAACCGTCTGCTTGTCCGGCGGGATGACGAAAAAGTATTTGATGCCGCGCGCCGCCAGCCAGTCGCGCCGTTTCTCCAAAAGCGCCTGCCAGCTTTTCAATTCCGCCGGCGTGAATTCTTTCAGGCCCAGAAAATGTTCGACCATCTGCAAATCGGAGGTGAACAGCCAGCCGTTCCGGCCGGTGATGACGTTATAGACGCTGCGGTCGCGGAACAGGCTGATCTTCCAGTTCTGAAACCAGCGGATGAGTTTTTTGCGGAAGCCGAAATGGTCGCCAAAATAATTTTCCAGGCCGGAAATGTATTTTTGGGATTCGCCCAGGCCGGCGGCAGGCCATTTCGGAAACGGCGCGGGCAGGCGGTTTTCACCTGGTTGCCGGGAATGATCCAGCTGGAAGCAACTATCGAGCGTCGGCGCCCACAGGAGGACGATAAAAACGGTGATCACCAGCCAGTCCGCCCAGGCACGGCGAGACGACGGGCTGGCGGACGCCGGATTCATGCGCTAAAAGCGGAAGTAAATGAACGGATTGTAAGTGCCGCCCGCGAGCCAGGCCGCCGAGATCAGCAGCAGCGCCACGACCAGGAAAATTTCGATGATCTGGCCGAGGCCGAAATAAACCAAGCGGGCCGGGACGGGAATGACGTCGCCGATTTTCACCCCCAGATTTTTCACCGCGCCCCACAGCGGCAGGCTGAAAGCCGCGCCGAGGCAGAGCGCCCAGATGACTTCGTTACCGGCGTAGCGATGCAGCGGCTGGGCCAGGGTGACGTGGCCAACGCCGAACAACGCGGCGAAAAAATTTCCCGCGCCGGAGAAAGTGTCGGCGCGGAACAGCACCCAACCCATCATCACGGCGAAAATCGTGTAGGCATGCCGCAGCGGGCGCGGCAGCTGGTCCAGCGCGGCGCCCCAAGGCGTTTTTTCCAGCACGAGGAACAAGCCGTGGTAAAGTCCCCACGCCACGAACGTCCAATTCGCGCCGTGCCACAGGCCACAGAGGAAGAACACGGCGACAAGGTTGACGTGGTTGCGCAGGGCGGAAACGCGGTTGCCGCCGAGCGGAATGTAAACGTAGTCGCGGAACCAGCTCGAAAGCGAGATATGCCAGCGCCGCCAGAAATCCTTGATGGATTGCGCGGTGTAGGGAAAATTGAAATTTTCGATGAACTGAAAGCCAAACATTTTTCCCAAGCCGACCGCCATGTCTGAGTAGCCGGAAAAGTCGAAGTAGATTTGAATCGTGTAGCAGGCGACGCCCAGCCACGCGACGGGCGCGGAAAGCTCGCTGGCCGGCAGGGAAAAAATCTGATCAGCGGGCACGGCGACGGCGTTGGCAACGATCATTTTCTTGGCGAAGCCGCCGACAAAGCGCCGCACACCTTCCGCAAAGGTGGCGCGGTCAAAAAACCTTTTTTCCAACTGCGGCGCGATGGCATTCCAGCGCAGAATCGGCCCGGCGACGAGCTGCGGGAAAAAGAAAATGTAGAGCGCCACGTCGCGCGGATCGCGGGCCGCGCGCCATTTGCGCCGGTAAATGTCAATGATGTAGGACAGCGCGTGAAAGGTGAAAAACGAAATGCCGATGGGCAGCGCGATATGCGGCACCGGCACGGTGGCGAGACCAAACCATTTCAGCAGCAGGTTGAGCGAAGCCACGGCCAGCCCGGCGTATTTAAAAAAGGCAAGGAAGCCGACGTTGACGACCACGGCGACGGCGACGGCTTTTTTGCGCCGGGAAATATCCTCGGTGCGTTCCACCCATTTGCCCAATTCAAAGTTGATGAGCGTGGAGACAAGCAGGAGCAGGATGAAGCCAATTTCGCCCCACGCGTAAAACAGGAGGCTGACCAGCAGCAGCCAGGAATTGCGCGCGCGCAATCCGGGCAGCAAAAAATAAACCGTCAGCACGACGGGCAAAAACAGAAACAAAAATAAGGGCGAACTGAAAACCATGTTAATTTAGGCGCTTCAAAGGCCGCATCTTAAAAGTCCCGGCGCGCGGGCGCAATCCATGAAAAACGGTTCATGGCAGGGCATCCATTTTCATCATTTCCTCGGGATCCATGACATTGAAGTTTTTTTCAACGATTTCATTGATCACCACGTCCGCGCCATTTGATAGAATGAGCGGCTGACAAAATTCATGGTCATCGCCCTCAAAAACCGCCCGACTGAAGCGGTAACCCAAAAAATTATAGAGCGCGATTCCAAATGAATCGTTGAAGACAACCAGCCGATGCCGCTTGTCCGAGGCATTATCCACGCTGACCACCAACTTGGTGCCCCAGTTGGATTTGTAGGCCCGATTTTCGTTCGTGGCAAGCATTGGCAACCCGGGTCCCGGTCTAAAAACGAAGTAATTCTTTTCGGCCGGCTGCAAACCCAGCATCCGCGACATATCACCGCCCACCGCCGGCTCATTCATCCAGGCGAAATCCTCCAATCGCAGCGGGATAAGATCGGGAAAATCTCCGGACAACTGCTTGACGATTTCCCGACTGGCCACAAACCCGCCGAACAAATTCCAGTGGGTGTCGTTTTGCAGGTAAGTCGGCGCGATTTTTTTGGCCGCCAGCAACGGCTGGCGCAGGTCGAGAATTTCCACAGTGGAATTTTTCTTCATGTAAGCCAGAAACTGGTCGAGTTTGGTTTCGCGGTTGGCGGGCACAGCGCTTTGCAGCCAGGCGGGCAGTTCTTCAGGATAAATGTTGTGTTTATCCGGCGGGATCACCACCAGATATTTGATGCCCCTGGCCGCCAGCCAGTCGCGCCGTTTTTCGAAAAGCTTCTGCCAAAGCTGAAGTTGAGACTCGGTGAATTTCGCTATACCAAGAAAATGTTCGACCATCTGCAATTCGCCGGTGTAAAGCCAGCCGTGCTGGCCAACCACAACCTTGTAGCAGCTTTGATCTGAATATAGCCGCGCCTTCCACTGCAAACACCAGCGGATCAGCCGCTTGCGGAATCCAAAATGGTCGTTAAAATAATTTTCCGTCGCCAGAGGCAGTCGCTGAATAGCTTCCAAACTCTGCCGCTCGAAATGCGGCTTTGGGGCGGGCATCCGATTTTCACCCGGTGGCGTGGTGACATCAATGCCGGTAAAAAAATCCACCGTGGGCAGCCACAGCAGCGCGACAAAAATTCCCATCAACAAAAAATCCCCCCAAGCGCCCCGTTTCGGCTGGATGATGTGTTCGGATTTCATCGCTTGAGGTTCGCGGAACTTGGAAAGATGTAACAATATATCGCGATAGGATTCATGGCAGGCCGTCTTTATGCATCATGGTTTCCGGATCGAAGGTATTGAAGAAGCGCTCCAGGATTTCATTCACCACCACCTGCGGTGGATTGTCCGCGAGGACTTTGGTATTGAACTCGCGGTGTTCGGTCATGAACACAATCCGCTTGAAACTGTAGCCGAAGAATTGCCGCCACGCGATGCCGAACGAATCCGTGAAACAGACGGCGTTGACGGTCAAGGGCGCGGGGTTTTCGGAAATATAGCTGGTCTTGTGATAATCCCAGACCGAAACGATGTTGGTGGCCGGCTGCACGACGGGTGCGGTGACGCCCGGCTTGGAGGTGAACGTGAAGGAATATTTTTCCGGCGGCTGTTTGCCGATTAAGAGCGCCAGGTCGCCGCCCAATGCCGGCGTGTTGCTCCAAGTGAAATCGTCCAATCGCAAAGGCGGCACGCCGGGCATTGTCTGGCTGAGCGTCCGAATGATTTTCTGGGCGGCGATGAAGCCACCCAGAAAATTCCAATGCGAATCATTTTGCAGATAAAGCGGGCCGAGTTTCTTATTGGCCAGCAGCACCGGACGCAAATCAAGGATTTGCACGGTGGAATGTTCCTGCATGTATTGTAAAAACTGGTCCAGCTTGGTTTCGCGGTGAGCCGGCGTGGCCGCCTGCAACCAGTCCGGCAGTTCTTCCGGATAAATATCCTGTTTGTCCGGCGCGACGATGAAAATATATTTGATGCCGCGCGCGGCCAGCCAGTCGCGGCGTTTTTCCAACAGCCGCTGCCACGACCGGAGCTCGGCGGGGGTGAATTGGGCGATGCCCAGATAATGTTCGATCATCTGTAGTTCGCCGGTGAACATCCAGCCGTGCCGGCCGAGCAACACCTTGTGTCCGCTTTCATCGCGATACAGCCGCGATTTCCATTGCTGACACCAGCGGATGAGCCGTTTCCGAAAGCCGAAATGGTCGTTGAAGTAAGCCTCCGCCCCGGCCAGGTAATTTTGCACGCCCGAAAAATTCCGCGGCGCCAGATGCGGCCAGGGCGCGGGCAGGCGGTTTTCGTCCGGCGGACGGGTGATATCAATGCCGCTGAAATAATCGACCGTGGGCAGCCACAGCAGCGCGGCAAAAACGGCAATCAACAGCCAGTCCAGCCAAGGAAGGCAACGCGCGCGGTCAGAGGTCGTCTTCATGCGAGTTCGGGGCATTTTTTGAGCGCGGCCAGAACCTGCTCCGGCGAGACCGCCGCGAGGCAATGACGGACGCTATTACAGACGGAGGAATTCGCCGGGCAACCGCACGCATCGCCCGTGAGGATCTGGTGACGTTGGCCGATGGGCGCCCAGCGGGCGGGAGCAGTCGGGCCGAAAAGTGATATGGTGGGCACGCCGAGACCCGCGGCAAAATGCAGCGGGCCGGTATCGCCAGAAATGAAAACCGCCGCCCGATTGACCACGGCCAGAAACAACGCCAGTTCAGAGATTGCCGGCAGCACGGGTGCTTCCGGCACCAGATTTTTCAATCCGCTCATCAGCAACTGTTCGCGTTCGCCGGTCGCGGTGGTGAAAACGACATGGTGACCGGCGGCCGTGGCGGCCCGGTAAAATTCCGCCCAATGCGACAACGGCCATTCCTTTCTAGGCTGGCTGGCCGCGACGTGGCAAAGGATGTTTCGTCCGGGCAGAATTTTTTCCGCCGCCGCGGCGAGCGCGGGATCGGCGCGAATTTCCGCTGCGAGCGACAACGGCGCGATGTCCCAGGCCGCGAGCAGGCGGGCGAGGCGGGCTGATTCATGCTCCGTTTTTTCCTCCAAGGCAACCCGCTGGTGGTAACAAAACTTGCGGCCCCAAAATCCGCCAACCTGCGCCCAGCCGAGCCGGTTTGGGGCGCCAATGAGCCGGCTTAAAATCGCGCCGCGATCATTGCCGGCGAAATCCACCGAGCGGTCGAACTGTTCGCGGCGCAGCGCGCGGATGAATGGCCACGTCTCGCGCAGGCTGGCGGTTCCACGCCGGCGCGGCAACGCCCAAACGCGCGTGAGCCACGGCAGATGCCGGAATAGCGGCGCGATTTCCTCCGGCACCAGGATGTGCAATTCCGCCGGCGGATATTTTTCACGGAGCGCGCGGAGCGCCGGCGTCATCAGCACAGCATCGCCGAAGTATTTGAATTGCAGCGCGAGGATTTTTTCGGAGCGCGGGGTCACGACGCGAATTGCAGTTCGTAAAGTTTTTGATAGACGCTGCCGCGTTTGACCAGTTCGTCGTGGCGGCCAGTTTCAATGATTTTGCCTTGATCCAAAACCACGATCAGGTCGGCGTGTAAAATGGTGGAGAGCCGGTGGGCGATGCAGATGGTGGTGCGGCCCTTCATCAGCTCGTCGAGCGCGGTTTGCACAATTCGTTCAGATTCGGAATCAAGCGCACTTAACGCCTCGTCCAAAACCAAAATCGGCGCGTTCTTCAGGACGGCGCGGGCGATGGCGATACGCTGGCGCTGGCCGCCGGAAAGGGAAACGCCTTTTTCGCCGATGACGGCGTCGAAGCCTTCCGGCTTTTGCGTGATGAATTCGTAAGCGTAGGCGTGCTTGGCGGCGGCAATGATTTCGTCGTGGGTCGCGCCGAGCCGGCCGAGTTCGATGTTCCGGCGGATGGTGTCATTGAATAAAATATTTTCCTGCGCGACGACGGCGATTTGATTCCGCAAATCGCGCGTGGAAACGTCGCGCAAATCCACGCCGCCGATTTTAACCACGCCGCGCACCGGGTCGTAGAAACGCAGGAGCAGGTTGGCGAGCGTGGTTTTGCCCGAGCCGCTGGCGCCGACGAGCGCGACGAGCTGGCCGGCCTTGACGGTGAGGCTGATGTTGCGCAGCACCGGTTTTTCGCCGTAATTGAAATCGAGGTTTTGGATTTCAATGTCGGCATTGGAGGCGTGCAGCATTTTCGGCGCGGCGGGTTCCGGCACAGAATTTTTAGTGGCGAGCAGTTCGAAGACGCGTTCGCTGGCGGCGCGGGCTTGGTGCACCTGGTTGTGCAGCCGCGTGAACGCCTTGACCGGCGGATAAATCATCACGATGGTCAGCACGAAGGTGAGGAAATCGGATTCTTTCGGCTGCTGATCCTGGGGCAGAAACTGCATGCTGTGATGAATGAAAAAGAACACGAGCGCAATGCCGGTGGCACCGAACACCTCCATGAGCTGGCTGGGGATTTCGTTGGCGCGGACGACGCGCATCAACTGGCCGACATATTTTTTGGTAGTCGCGCGGAACTCGGCGCTGACGGTTGCTTCAAGGTTGTAGGCTTTGATGACCCGGTTGCCGGTGAACGATTCGTGCATCAGGTTCGTCAGTTCGGCATTGTATTCCTGCACGGCGCGGGCGGACTTGCGGACTTTGCGGCCAAAAATCACGATCGGCACGATGCACACCGGAAACACCACGATGGAAATGAGCGTCAGCGTGGTGTTGGTCGCGAGCTGATAGCCCAGGAGGCAGAAAATGGTGATGGGGTCCTTGACGGCGGAGGAAAAGGAATTGCCGACAATGCTGTAAAGCACCTGCGTGTCGTTGGTGATGCGCGCAATCAAATCGCCGGTGCTGGCGCGGTTGAAGAAGCCGAGCGAAAGATTTTGCAAGTGGCTGAACAGCTTGGTGCGGATGTCGGCGATGGCGTGCATGGCCGACCAGTTGGTCAGGTAGATGCTCAAATATTGGAGCAAGTTCCGCAGGAGCATGATGGCCGGGATCGCGCCGATGATCAGCAGCCAGCTCAAGGTGTCATGCGCGGCGGGGGCATGAAATTCCGGCACCAGCGCCGCCAGCCGGTGCGACAGCGGTTGAATCCATTTGGGGGCGCTTTCCAGCTGCTGGTGCAAATTCGTTTCGCCATCAAACACCAGTTGAACCACGACCTTGACCGTTCCCAGCAGCAGGCCATTGACCAGGCCGTAGCCGATGCCGCAGAGCAGGCCAAGAAAAAACCGGCCTTGGTAGGGACGGACAAAACTCCAGAGCTGGCGCAAAAATACGGTCATTCGGCTCCTATTTTTTGGCGGAGGGCGCCAGAAAGCGAGCGTTTTATTTTGGCCCGGTTCAAGGCGTTGTTCCAGATTCCGCCAAGGTGCGCCGGGTTTCTGCAATGACGTAGCGGCTCAACGCCTCATGGGTATGCCATTGCAGAACATGTTGACGCGCGGCTTGACCCATCGCCAGCAGCCGGGGGCGGTTTTCCAAGGCCTGCCGGATACGGACGGCAAGATGGTTGCCCTCAACGTAATAATAAATCGCCTGTTCGTCGTCTTGCAACGGCGCGTAACGTTGAATCGTGGGTGACTGCATCAACGGCACGGAGCCGACCAGGGCGATTTCATAGTGCCGAAAACAATCCCAGCCAAAGCCTTCCGGAGACCAGACGAGGCGAGCCTGGGCGCACCGGCGCAGAAACTCATCGTGGGTCAACTTTTCCGGTGCGAGGTCAATGGCATAACCTTCCGCTCGCAGGCGTTCCAGTTGGCGGATGCCGGCCAGGCGGTTGGGGCGGTTGATCAAGTCGCCGGCGAAAAAGACGTCATATTTTTTCTCCAGCTCAAGGTCGGCATACCTCCGGCAAAGATCCGGCTTGATGCCGAGCGAAATGGGCCGGAGTTTTTTCATCCATTTGCGGTGCCGGGCCGAGTGCAAGACATTGCCGTTGCATTCCATCCGGGCGGAGGTGTAGAGAAAGGCATTGGCGGGGTTGGTAGGCAGCTCGCGCTTAAAAAAACAGGCGGAATGTTCCAAAATATGAAACCACCGGTTGTCAATGACCGGCCGGTCCTCCATGTCGATGCCAACAAGTTTGAAATTGGGATTGGCATAAGGAAAAACCCGGCCCTTCAGCAGATTGGGATGGCGTAAGACCTTCCCGATGATCTTCGAGCAGTTTTGAAACAGGTTTTTGCGCGGATTAAAATAAGGGAACGCGTTATTGCCGGCAAAAACCAGTTCATAAGCACCATGGCGGACGTCGTGCAGAATGTCCTGAAATCGCCGGCCGGCCTTCGGGGCGACCTCGCGGCCTGGGCCGGTGTTGAGAAATTCAACCGCGGGATCGGCAAAAAGAAAGCGAATGTCCCAGATGCTTTCGCAAGACAGGTTGGCCACAGCCAAATAGCGTGCTTTAGACATTCAAAGATTTTCGTTAAAACTACAAAGAATTAACCGCGAAGGGTAGCGGAATTTAAGGTGAACGTCCCGAGATGCCGACCGCCGCCGTTGAATTTTCTGTTGTTTGGCGTTGCTTGTGGCAGGCTCTTGCCACTAGCAGACTGGCAACCCAATATAATTGGCGGCTTGAACCCGAATAATTTTTACAACCGCACCCGCTCCGCAAAAAAAGTCATGGTGCTCGACCTCGGCTTTCTGGGTGACACGGTGCATCTCTTGCCGGCCCTCTGGGTGGTGCGGCAGGCGTATCCGTCGGCGGAACTGCACGTCGCCGTCTCCGCGAACATCACGTCGCTCATGGGCTGCGTGCCATGGGTCAATAAAACGTGGGGCTATATGCGCTATCCGCGTCATGCCACGCTCAAGGAAAACTGGCAGATGATCACGCGCCTGCGCCGGGAAAAATTTGACGTAGTCATCAACCTCAACGGCTCCGACCGCTCCAGCTGGCTGACGTTTTTAAGCGGCGCGCCCGAGCGCCTGGGCCGCCGGCCGGACGACGGCGGGCCGCCGTTCTGGAAACGGATGTTCACCGCGCACGTCGCGCACCCCTTCACCGAGGAGCCGGTTTATGAACAGCGCTGCCGCTGTCTGGAGAAAGCCGGCTTCCCGTTCACGGCGCCGGAATTTCACACGCAGGTTGACCCGGCCGGGTTGCGCGCGGCGGACATTAATGCCGCGGACAAAGGAAATTATTTTCACATCAGCCCCTTCACCACGGCGGATTCCAAGGAGCTGCCGCCGGCGCAACTGGCGGAATTGATCGCCGCGCTCGCCAAAAATTTCCCCGACAAAAAAATTGTTTTGTCCTGCGCGCCGGTCAAACGCGAGCTGGAAAAAATGGAAAAACTGGTCGCCTTGCTGCCGCAAAAACCCTGGCGCGTCCTTGCCGGCAATCTCACGCTCACGCAGCTAGCGGCGGTCATCCAGCACAGCGCGCTGCATTTTTGCGGCGACACCGGGCCGTTCCATCTGGCCGTGATGACCAATACGCCGACGGTTGCGTGGTTCTGGCCCAACCCCGGCTTGCGCCAGTGGCTGCCCACCAGCGGCCCTTACCGGGTTTTGGTGGGCCAGAACGAGCCTGGCGAACACTTTCTGGGCGGGATCGCCACGGAAAATCTGGTCGCGACCACACAATCCGTTTTGAAATCCGCCGCCGCTTGAAATAAAATCCGAACTTTATGAGCGCACACGACAACGCGGGGACGGAGGAAAAGGAACTGGTCTGGAAATTTTTCGGCCAGAAGTCCGCCGGGGTTTTTATGGAAGTCGGCGCGAACGACCCCGTGGCCGGGTCGCAAACCTGGCTGCTGGAACAAAATGGCTGGCAGGGCATTTTGGTGGAACCACAATCGGCGCACTGCGCCCGGCTGCGGTCGCAGCGGAAAAACTCGCAGGTGTTTCAAGTCGCGTGCAGCAGCCCGGAACTGGAAGGCGAAATGGATTTGCTGCTGGCGGCGGAGGACGGTTCCTCCACACTGCAAAAACAGCGCGACACGCACGGCACCCAGTTCATCGGCACGGAGCGCGTCAAAGTCACGACGCTGGACAAGCTTTTGCAGGGGGCCGGCGTGGCCCAGATCGATTTTCTTTCACTCGACGTCGAGGGGCATGAAATCGAGGTGATGCGCGGCCTGGACTTCGCGAAATACAAGCCGGCGCTGATCCTGATCGAGGACGGCGTCCGGGATCTGTCCAAGCACCGCTTTTTAAAAGCCCGCGGCTACAAGCTGGTCAAACGCACCACCCTCAACAACTGGTATGTCCCCCGCGACTGTGATTTCCAGATGACTTCGCTGGCGGAAAAGATCGGGCTATTACGGAAAATGTATCTGGCGCTGCCCTTCCGCCAGTTCCGGTTGTATTTGCGGCGGCGGCGGGCAAGCGCCCAAACCTGATCAACATGGCCAACCATCCTGTTTCCATCCGTTTTATTGCCGGCGACCAGGCACACCGTTTTTCAATTTTGCCACCGAAGAGCGACGGGAGAATTCGGGCCGGCCATATTGGAATTTGGTGGATTTAAGGCAAAACCCGAGCTTATGAGCGCAAACAACAATTTAGAGGCCGAGGAAAAAGAACTGGTCTGGAAATTTTTCGGCCAAAAGTCCGGCGGCGTTTTTGTGGAAGTCGGCGCGAACGACCCCGTGGCGGGCTCGCAAACGTGGCTGCTGGAACAAAAAGGCTGGCGCGGCATTTTGGTGGAACCCCAAGCGACGCTGTGCGACCGATTGCGGCAGGAACGGAAAAACTCCCAGGTGTTTCAAGTGGCCTGCAGCAGCCCGGAACAGGAGGGGGAAGCCTTGCTGCATATCGGCCAGCACGACTGGCATTCGACTCTGGGAACGCAGCGCGTGTCGCAAGACACCCAATTTGTCGGCACGGAGCGCGTCAAAGTCACGACGCTGGACAAGCTTTTGCAGGGGGCCGGCGTGGCCCACATCGATTTTCTTTCACTCGACGTCGAGGGGCATGAAATCGAGGTGATGCGCGGCCTGGACTTCGCGAAATACAAGCCGGCGCTGATCCTGATCGAGGACGGCGTCCGGGATCTGTCCAAGCACCGCTTTTTAAAAGCCCGCGGCTACAAGCTGGTCAAACGCACCACCCTCAACAACTGGTATGTCCCCCGCGACTGTGATTTCCAGATGACTTCGCTGGCGGAAACAATGGAACTGCGGCGGAAGGTGTTTCTATCGCTGCCCTTCCGCCAGCTCCGGCTGTTTCTGCGGCGGCAACGGGCTGACGCCCAAACCTGATTCGCATGACCAAACTGCCAATTTCCATCTGCCTCGTTGCCGGCAACGAGGCGCACCGCATCCGCCGCACGCTGGACAGCGTGGCTGGCTGGACCAGCGAAATCATCCTGGCCATTGACGACAAGGTGACGGACGGCACGGAGAAAATTGCGGAAAGCTACGGCGCCAAGGTTTTCAGCCAGCCGTGGCGCGGCCACGCGGCGCATCGAAATTTCGCCTCGGCGCACGCCACGCAGCCGTGGTTGTTTGCAATTGATGCAGACGAAGTCGTCTCCGACGAATTGCGCGCCGAAATCATCGCCGCTTTTCAAAAGCAAAATGCGGCAGCGCTGCCGGCAGCTTACAGTTTTCCGCGCCTGTCTTTTTTTGGCGGACGCTGGATTCGCCACGGCAACTGGTATCCTGACCGCAAGGTCCGGCTCTGGCGCAAAGAGGCCGGCCAATGGGAAGGCGATCCGCACGAAAAACTCGTTTTGCGCGGTGCCGTCGTTCGGCTGCGCGCGGACCTGTTTCATTTCAGCAACGAAAACATTGACCAGTTGCTCAGTAAAATCAGCGTGGTCAGTTCGATTTTTGTGCGCCAGTATCAGGCGTGCCAGCGCCGCACCGGCTGGACCGATCTGACCATCCGCCCGTTTTGGAAATTTTTCCGCGCCTATTTCCTCCGACGCGGATTTCTCGACGGCTGGCCCGGTTACTTCATCGCGTGGATGGATGCCTTTTCCACCGTCACCCGTTACGTCAAGGTGATTGAAGCGGAACAGAGGAAACGACCAGACGCGCAAAAATGAACCCGCCGATGACCGTTTCCTTGATCGTCAGCACCTTTAATCAGCCGGATTTTTTGCAACGGGTGCTGGATGCCATCGGCCGCCAAAGCCGTCCGCCGCAGGAGATCCTGCTGGCCGATGATGGGTCCGCGGATGAGACACGGGCAATTTTTTCACAATGGTCGGCGCGGCAAAAATTGGCGAGCCAACATATTTGGCAGGCGCACGACGGCTTTCGCAAGGCGCACATCCTGAACCGCGCGGTGGCGGCGGCCAAATCTGCCTACCTCATTTTTCTCGATGGCGACATGGTGCCGCAGCAAGATTTTATTGCCGACCACTGCGCGGCGGCGCGACCGGCGGCTTTTGTCCAGGGACACCGCGCGCTGGTGGAACAAACGGCGGCAGTTTGGTTTGGCCGGCGCGAACTGGCGGCGGATCGCCGGCGCGCATTGTGGCAGGGGCAGCTTTCCGGCTGGAAAAACGCCTGGCGCTGGCCGTGGCCGGTGGTGGCGGAAAAAAAACATCTGCGCGGCATTCGCGGCTGCAATCTGAGCCTCTGGCGCGAGGACATGTTGCGCGTTAACGGCTACAATGAGGCCTTCACCGGCTGGGGCCGCGAAGACTCGGAGTTTGCGGCCCGGCTTATGAACGCCGGCATCCGCCGGCTCGATTTACGCGGCCGCGCCGTGTGCTTTCACCTCTGGCATCCGCCGGCCAGCCGAGGGCAACTGCCGGCCAACGACCGCCTGCTGGAAAATACCATCGGCGAAAAAATCACCCGGTGCGAGCATGGCCTCGACCGGCATTTGTAGGCACATGGAAAACATTCTGGTCATCCGGCTCAAGGCCATCGGCGATGTTGTTTTCACGCTGCCCGCCATCCGCGCCCTGCACGAACATTTCCCTGCGGCCGAAATAACCTTTCTCACCTCGAAGGAAAACGCGCCGCTGCTGCGCGGTTTCCCCGAGGTTGGCAAAGTCGTGGCCCTCGACCGGGCCGTGCTGCGCGGCGGCAATCCGCTGAAAGTTGTCCCGGAATTTTTTCATCTGCTCCGCCGGTTGCGCGCGGGAGATTTTTCGCTGGTGGTGGATTTTCAAGGCTTCGGCGAAACGGCGTGGCTCGCCCGCCTGACTGGCGCGCCCCGGCGGTGGGGCAGCGTGTATGGCTCCGGCCGACGCTGGGCCTACACCCGGGGCGTGACCCGCCAGGAAAAAGTCCACCCCGCCGAATGGAATTTGCGGCTGCTCGCGGATTGCGGCGTCAAGGCCGGCAGCCTAAAAAACAGTTTTTTGCTGCCCGCCGAGGCGCTGGACGCCGCGCAGGATTTCTTGCGGGAAAACAAACTGGAGCCGGGGCACCCGACACTCGTCATCCAGCCGTTCACCAGTTCCGCCCAAAAAAACTGGCCGCTCGCCAACTTTTTGGCCGTGGCCCGGCACTGGCGCGAACGCGGGGTGCAAGTGATTTTCGTCGGCGGCCCGGCGGATGGCGAACCACTGGTTCCAGCGAGCGCCGAACATTTTTGCACCGCGACCCGCCTGCCGTTGCTCGTCTCGGCCGGACTGGTGCAACTGGCCACGCTCACGCTGGGCGGTGACACCGGTCTGGGCCACCTTGCCGTCGCGCAGGGCAAACGCGTCGTGATGCTGATGATGCACAAAAACCCGGGGGCCTGCGTCCCGTTCCAGCATGCCGAGTGGGCGGTTACGCCCGGCACCGGCCCGATCAGCCAAATCTCCGTGGAAACGGTGCTGACCGAAACCGGCAAAGTTTTGCAGGGGACAAACTGATTCGACTCGCAGAGGCGGCGCCACGTCAGATGTGATGAAAACGAAGGCCACCGCGCATTTTCAGACTTCAGATCAGCCGGCGACGGGGGCGTTGCCAACACTTTTCCACGGCGAGGCGTCGCAGCTAGGCGCTGGACGAAACGCGCAAGGCGCTTAATTCACGGGCTGGTAGTGTTTCTTGCTGAACTTCAGCCCAAAAGTCTTTTCCAGCCACAACATCCGCCGATGTTTTTTTTCGCGGGAGGTGAGTTGATGATTCGGGTCGGCCGGGAAAATTCCCACCGCAGGCGGCAGCCAGGCTTGAACAATATTGGGATGCGTGCCGGAAAATAGTTTTAACGTCGCCGGGTCAATTTTAGAATAATCCACTTTCGCCGCCGGGGCGTTCTCCCAGTATTGGTGGGTCGCGCCGGCTTTCAAATTCATCTGCGCCTCGCTGCGCACCCAGCCGTAGTGAAAAATGGTCGCGCCCGTGTGGGCCGCGCGCGGGTGGCGCGATTTTTTGTGGCCGGTGACGACGTTGAAAAACAGCGACTCACTGGACCACGCGGGAATCGTGTTGCGGATGATGCGGACTTCGCTGCGATACCAGCCGGGCGACCAGGCGATGGTGTTTTGGTTGCCATAGAAATGCAGGTAGTCAAACGCGAGCGCCTCCACGCGCTCATCACCCAGGTATTTTTCCATCGCCGCGCGGATTTTCGGCAGGTCATTTTCGTGCAGCACCTCGTCGGCTTCGAGGTAAAACGCCCAGTCGCCGGTGCAGTTGAAAAGCGCAATGGATTTCTGCTGGCCGAACACAAAGCCTTTCACGGAATAATCGCTGCGGATTTTTTCGTTCCAAGTCGTGGGGATAACACGGATTTTCGGGTCGCCGATGGCGCGCACCATTTTTTCGGTGTCGTCGTCACACGGGCCGAGCGCGATGACGAATTCGTCCACCAGCGGCAAAAGGGAGCGGATGGACGCGACAAACGGATAGCCAAGCCGCTGGCCGTTGCGCAAAAAGGTGAACCCGCTGACTTTCATCGGCCAAGTTTCGAGTTTCAGGTGTCAAGTTTCAAGCAAATGCGGCGGGGCGGCAACGCCATGTTTTTCCGGAGGGACGAGTCCCAAACTGAATTCAATTGGGGACTTGTGGAACTCGTCCCTCCGAATCAATCGCCGAGCAATTTTTTCAAGTGCGCCCGCGCCGCCTCCTCGCGCGTCAATTTCACTTCCTTGGGCTCCCACCGGCGCCGGACGAATTCGAAGTATTCGCAAAAATTGCCGAGGTGTTTTTCCAGCACCAGATCGGCCCGGCGCTCGCGGCACTGCTCCGCCACGCGCGGATCATAGCTCTGGCAGTTCAGGCACACGCGCAGGTCGGCGCGGCATTTCATGCAGACTTCGCCGCGGCCGGGATTGCCGGAAATCGTCCACGGTTCGCCGCAGTGGTGACAATGACGGGTCATAGAATTTGCGATTTGCGATTTGCGATTGAAAAAACAATACTCGCGCGGCGTAAATTGGAAATCACAAAATGAAACCCAACGAATCCGTGCTGCGCGAAATTCTCAAACCCGCCGTAATCGTCGGCGCGCTGGGCTATTTCGTGGATGTTTACGACCTGATTTTGTTCGCGATCCTGCGCATTCCCAGCCTGAAAGATTTGGGCTATGCCGGGGACCTGCTGGTGAACCACGGCATCCTGCTGCTGAACCTGCAAATGCTCGGCATGTTGGCCGGCGGGATTTTCTTCGGCATCCTCGGCGACCGCGTGGGCCGCGTGGCATTGCTGTTCAGTTCCATTTTGCTCTACTCCGTCGCGAACCTCGCCAACGGTTTTGTCCATTCCATCGAAACGTATGCGCTGTGGCGTTTCGTGGCCGGCTTCGGGCTGGCGGGCGAACTCGGCGGCGGCATCACACTGGTCACCGAAGTCTTGCCCAAGGCGCTGCGCGGCTACGGCACGACCATCATCTCCACCGTGGGCGTATTTGGCGCGGTCATTGGCGGGCTGGTGGCGCAGCGCGTGGAATGGCGCACAGCCTATTTCATCGGCGCCGGTCTGGGGCTGGTGCTGTTCGTCCTGCGGCTGAGCGTGGCGGAATCCAAAATGTTCCACCAGATGAAAGCCGGCGCGGCCACGGCGGCGCGCGGAAATTTCCTGATGCTGTTCACGAACGCCACCCGCTTCATGAAATATCTCCGCTGCATCCTCATCGGCCTGCCGCTGTGGTGCATCGTGGGCATCCTCGTGACGTTTTCGCCGGAAATTTCCAGGGCGCTCAATATCCAGGGCGAGGTGAAGGTCGCGCAGGCCATCGCCTTCTGCTACCTCGGCATCACGTTCGGCGGATTCGCCAGCGGCTACTTCAGCCAGTTGCTGCATTCGCGGCGGAAAATTCTATTCGTGTTTCTCCTCCTCACAGCGCTGGCGATGGCGGCGTATTTTCTGACCGCCGGACAATCCAACGGAACCTTTTATCTCGCGATCCTGATGCTCGGATTTGGGGTGGGCTACTGGACGGTGTTTGCCACGATTGCCGCCGAACAGTTCGGCACCAACATCCGCGCCACAGTGGCCACCACGGTGCCGAATTTTGTGCGCGGCGCGACCGTGCCGCTCACACTGGCCTTCAACCACCTCAAGCCGGTTTGCGGCATCGTTCCCTCGGCGGCGCTGATCTCGTTCACCTGCGTTCTTATCGCGCTCTGGGCGCTGCGCGGTCTGGAGGAAACCTACGACAAGGAACTGGACTATCTGGAGCCGGCTTAATTGAGTTGCCGGGGGCCGGTTGAAAGTTGCAAGTTGAACCGGTAACGTGCGCTGGGCTAACCTGCAACCAGCAACTTTTAACATGAAACTTGGCATCTTCGGCGGCTCGTTTGACCCGGTTCACCTCGGCCATCTGCTCGTCGCGCAGGCGGCAGTGGAGGAACTCGGGCTGGACCGGTTATTTTTCATTCCGGCAGCGCAATCGCCGTTCAAGCCGGAAACCAAACCCGCGCCCGACGACGTGCGCCGGCGACTGCTCCGGCTGGCGCTCGCCGGCAAAACGAACTGCGAAATTGACGATCAGGAAATCCGGCGCGGGGGCATTTCCTATACCGTGGACACGCTGCGCGACTATGCGAATCGGTTTCCCGGCGCCGAACTATTTTACCTGATCGGCGCGGATAACGTGCCGAAGCTCAACGAATGGCGTGAGCCGGCTGACCTGGCGCGGCTGGCGGAATTCGTGGCGATTCCGCGGCCCGGCGGGGCGGAAACAATTTTCCCGCCGCCGTTTCGCGGGCGGCGGCTGCGCGGTTTTCCATTCGGCGTCTCGTCCTCGGAAATCCGGGCGCGCGTCAAGGCCGGACTGACGATAGACAATCTGGTGCCAGCAGCCATTGCCGAGGCCATTCGCAACGGGCAGCTTTACGTATAAAGAATGTCGCGCCACGGTTGGTTTTGAAATTTAACCGTGTTCATCCGCAGCCATCTGTGGTTTAATCCTCCCCGCAAATATGGAATCCAAAAAACTGGCGCAGCTTTGCCGCGATTTCGCGGACAATAAAAAGGCGGAAAACCTCGTCGTGCTGGACGTGCGCAAGCTGTCGAGCGTGACGGATTATTTCGTCATCGCCACCGGCACGAGCCAGCCGCATCTGCGCGCCATCGTGGAGGAGATTCACAGCAAGCTGCGCGACGAACACGAACTGCGCCCGTCGCGCACCGACGGCATGGCGTCCGGCGCCTGGGCGGTGCTGGATTATTTCGACGTGATCGTCCACGTCATGCACACGGACACGCGCAAACTCTACGACCTCGAAGGTCTGTGGGGCGACGCACGTCCGCTCAAACCGGCGAAAACGCGAAAGAAAGCGACAGGGAAGAAATAGCCGTCGGCTTTTCGCCGGCTCGTCGCGGCTGGCGAATGCGCATTTTTAATCTGCCGGGTCGCAGACAGTTTAGCTGCGAACGTCGGCTTACGCCCGTCGCTCTTTAATGCTCGCCAGAATATCTGCCACGACCTCCGCCTTCGGCTTCGCGCCTTGCGGGCCGCCATGGTGCAGGCGCACAGAAACTTGTCCCGCTTCCATGTCGCGACCGCCGATGACCAGCATCGTGTGGACGCGGGTTTTTTCCGCATCCGCAATTTTCGCTTTAAACGGCGTGGCGCTGTAGTCTGCTTCCACGCGCACCATGTTCGCGCGTAGTTCAGTGACGATGCCCTTTGCGTATTCGATGAGCGCCGCGTCGTCGTTTAGCGTGATGACGCGCACCTGGTCCGGCGCAAGCCAGAGCGGGAAGTTGCCGGCGTAATGTTCGATGAGAAAGCCGATGAACCGCTCATGCGTGCCGAGCGGCGCGCGATGAATGCACAGCGGCGTCTTGTTCGAGTTGTCCTTGTCGCGATAGGTCAGACCGAACTTGGCGGGCACGGCGAAGTCCACCTGGTTGGTGGCGATGGTGAATTCGCGGCCGATGGCGCTCCACACCTGCACGTCAATCTTCGGCCCGTAGAACGCCGCCTCGTTGGCGACCTCCACGTAGTTGATGCCGGATTCGATCAACACCTTGCGCACCATGTCCTCGGTCTTCTTCCAGAGCTCCGGTTCGTTGACGTATTTCTTGCCGAGCCCTTCCGCCGAATGTGTGCTGAAGCGCATCTGATATTTTTCGAGGCCGAAGATTTTGAAATACTTCAGATACATTTCATTCACGGCGCGGAATTCGTCGGCGAACTGCTCCTCGGTGCAATAGATGTGGGCGTCGTTCATGTTGAGCGAACGCACTCGCATGAGGCCGAACAACTCACCGCTCTGCTCGTAGCGATAGCAAGTGCCGTATTCCGCTAGGCGCAACGGCAAGTCGCGGTAACTGTGCGGTTCCGCCGCAAAGATGCGGTGATGATGCGGACAGTTCATGGCTTTGAGGTAGTAGCGTTCACTACCACTCAACGCAGCCTCGTCACCGAGTCGCTTATGTTCAGCTACTAGCTTTTTCAAATCATCAGGCGCTTCGCCTTGCGTAACTAACTTGTAAGCAAAATTACCGAGGGTTTGAGGGTCATCTGAAATTCCAGCAGCCAACCCCAAAGGTCGGACGCACTTCACAACCTGTTCGTTGTTGGTGATAATCCGATTCGTTAATTGACTCGCCTTGTCCCTGTCTTCATAGAGTTCCATCGGAGGAAACATGGACTCCGCGTAATACGGCAAGTGCCCGGAGGTCTTATACATTTTCTCTTTTGCGATGTGCGGCGTTTTCACACGCACATAACCGGCGGCGAATTCCGTTTCCTTCGCCAGCTTTTCCAGTTCTTCCAGAATCGCCGTGCCCTTCGGCAACCACAACGCCAGGCCCGGCCCGACGTATTCGGTATCCAGCGCGAACAGCCCCATCTCCGCGCCGATCTTGCGATGGTCGCGGCGCTTGGCCTCCTCGATCATCTTGAAATACTCGTCCATCGCAGTCTTGTTCTTGAATGCCGTGCCGTAGATGCGCTGGAGCTGCGGGCCTTTTTCGTCGCCCTTGTAGTAGGCGGCGGCCACGCTGGTGAGTTTGAACGCGCCGATGTTGCCCGTGCGCATCACGTGCGGTCCGGCGCAGAGATCGATGAAATCGCCGTTTTTGAAATAAGAAATCGCCTCGCCCTCGGGAATCTGCTTGAGCAAATCCAGTTTGAACTTCGACGCCGCCCCGGGCCGAGCGCCCAGCGCCCCGAGCCTGCCCTCATTCGCATCCGCAATGGCCTGCTCGCGAGTGACAGTGAGCTTCTCGAACGAATTGTTCGCCTTGATTTCCTTCTTCATCTCCGCCTCGATCTTTTCAAAATCTTCCGGCGAGATGCGGTGCGAACATTCGAGGTCGTAGTAAAAGCCGTTTTCGACGGGTGGGCCGTAGGCGAATTGCGCGTCCGGCCAGAGCCGCAAAATGGCGGTGGCCAAGACGTGCGCGGCGGAATGCCGGATGCGTTCCAGCTCGGTCAGCTTGGCGCGGTCGTCCAAAGTTTTGCGTTCCGGATTGGGCGACGCGGGCGTCGGTTGATTTTCTTGTTCTGCGGACATGGGGAAAAGTTTAACCACAAAGGCACCAAGACACGAAGGAAGAAATTTGATGTGAAGCTTTACGCATTGGTGTCTTGGTGGTTAAAGGCAGCGTGCTTTTCATTCGCCCGCCGCGCGCGGGATTGCTAAGCTGCGCGGCCAAATTAAATGTCCGCCGATCCCAAATCATTGTCTGCGCAACTGAAAGCCGCCGCCGAGCTGCTTGAAAAGGCGGCCGCCAATCGCGCGCTGCTCGCCGCGATGTCCGTGGAGGACCGCACGCGGCTGCTCAAGGCGGCGGGCGACATTTACTGCCCCGACGTGACCCAGCGACGGCGGCTCGTGAAGGCCAGCGTGAAGCAGCGTAAGGCCGAGAAGACCGAGCGCGACCAGTCCAAGCTCCACGCCACCGGCATCCGCAAATTGCGCCGCGAAAAAGTTTTTACCACGCCGAATGTGTTTCCGCCGAAAGCTTTCGTGCAGGAAGAAATCAAAGACAATCCAGACTTCCGCGAAGTTGTCGAGCCGCAGAACTGCTACATCTGCAAGCAGGATTACTCACAGATTCATCATTTCTACGACCAGCTTTGCCCGAAATGCGCGGAGCTGAATTTTTTCAAGCGCACCGAATCAGCCGATTTGCGCGGGCGCGTGGCGCTGCTCACCGGCGGCCGCGTGAAGATTGGCTATCAGGCCGGCATTAAACTGCTGCGCGCCGGGGCGCAACTCATTGTCTGCACGCGCTTCCCGCGCGACTCGGCGATGCGCTATGCAGCGGAACCGGATTTCAAGGATTGGGGTAGCCGGCTGGAAATCTTCGGACTCGATTTGCGCCACACGCCCAGTGTAGAAGCGTTTTGCAAACATCTTTTAACGACGCGCTCGCGGCTGGATTTCATCATTAACAACGCCTGCCAGACCGTGCGCCGGCCGCCGGATTTTTACGCGCACATGATGGAACGCGAGAATGGGTCGTTGCACGATTTGCCACCGGAAGCGGCGAAGCTGCTCGGCGCTTACGAAGGTTTGCGCGGTTATCATCTGTTGCCGGAGGGTGAAGCAAACACTCGAACGGACGAGTCCCCATCTAAACAAAATGGGACTCGTGGAACTCGTCCCTCCGATGCACTAGCCGGTTTGACGCACGCCGCCGCACTTTCACAAGTGCCACTATTGCCGGAAGAATTGGAGGCGCAGAAAGCCTTATTCCCCGAAGGCCGGCTGGACCAGGATTTGCAGCAGGTGGATTTACGCGAGCGCAATTCCTGGCGGCTGCTCATGCACGAGGTGCCCGCGGTGGAATTGCTCGAGGTGCAGCTCGTCAACGCCATTGCGCCGTTCATCCTCAACGCGCGGCTCAAGCCGCTGATGCTGCGCACGCCGGAACGCGACAAGCACATCGTCAACGTCTCGGCGGTGGAGGGGCAGTTTTACCGGAAATTCAAGACCACGCGGCATCCGCACACGAACATGGCCAAGGCCGCGCTCAACATGATGACACGCACCGCCGCCGCCGATTACCACGCCGACGGCATCCACATGAACGCCGTGGACACCGGCTGGGTGACGGACGAAGACCCGGCGCACATCGCCGAGCGCAAAGTAGCGGAGCACCGCTTTCATCCGCCGCTGGACATCGTGGACGGCGCGGCGCGCATTGTGGACCCCATCATCGCCGGCTTCAACACCGGCGAACACCTCTGGGGAAAATTTCTGAAGGATTACCGCGAGACGGATTGGTGAGGCGTGCCGCCTCGGCCAAATAAATCAAATCCGGTTCAGCGGAAAATGTTGGTCAATGAATTTGTAATCCCGGTCATTCTCCAGAAAATACACGCCGTGCTGGATGACCAGGGCGGCAATCAGGCAGTCAATGGAATTGCGGATGGTGACGCCGTCGCGCCGGAGTTCGCGGTATATCTGCGCGCCGAGTTCAAAGGTGGAGCGGTTGTCTTCCAAATAAGTCAGGTTGGCAAACTGCCGCTTGACGGCGACGAGTTGCTTTTCATCGCGGATGCCTTGCAGCACTTCCGTCAGCACGAAACCGCAGTAACAAACGTCGTCGCCGTCTTGGAAACATTCTTCCAGCCGCGACACCTGTGGCGTTTCACGTCCGGCAATGAAGTCAATGCAGACAGTGGAATCCACCAGCACTCTCATGCGAAACGGCTGCGCCGCATTTTATTCAGATCACCCGTCCAATTAATTTTGCCTTTGAGCGCGAGAAAGCCCGCCTGCTTGTCCCGGCGCACCAGTTCTTCCAAGGCGTGATGCACCAACGCACGGCGGGTTTTCAAGCCGGTGGCCTTCAAACCCTGCCGCACCAAGGCTTCATCCATGACGATGTTGGTTCGTTTCATTTGATACACACGATACGGCTAAAACAGGTGTATTCAAGTTCAAATCGCCAAGCCATAAAACCCTCGTGGACGGCGCGGCGCGCATTGCCTTTTCCGCCAACCGGTCAACTGTCGCTTTTTGTCCACATTTACGTCACTTGTTGAACACCAGCATGTTTTCATTAAAGATCGACGGAAATGGGATGTCGGAAAGGCCTCGTTCCGATACGCAAACGCCAATTTCCGATACGCAATCTCCGTTTGCCGATAAGCAGACGGCAAATTCCTTAACGCAATCGGTGTTCGCCGATACGCCCGCGCCAATTTCCTGCACGCAAATGTCGTTTGCCGATACGCGTCTGGCAATTTCCGATACGCAAACGGTCGGGGCGTTATAGCAACCGGAGATTTCCTGCCGTGATGCCCGGTTTACTGCGTGCACGGCCGGCGGGTGGGGGCGGTCAGGGCGTTTTCAACCATTCCGTCAGCAGCGGGCTGGCGGGAATCCAGCGGGCGCGGACTTGCGGCGGCGTGACGGTGAAATCCGTCATCAAACTTTCGGCGAGGTAGATGGTGCCGTTGCCATAGTAGCAGAGCGACGGACAAAACAGCATTCCTGGCAGTTGGTCGCTGGTCAGGTTGAGGGTGGTAAGGTTCGTTGTGCCGGCGAAGGGAAAGGGATTCAATTCCACCGGCGTGCCGTCGCGCAGCAGACGCACAACTTCGGCGATGAGCGCGGCGTTGGTGGTGGTGACCAGCGGACCGAAATTGTATTGCTGCCGCGCGGTCAGCTCGCGGAACGTGGCAGTGCGCCAGTCGAACGGCGGTTGCTTGAGGTTGCGGTAAGGCACATACGCGGGCATTTCAGAGCCGCAATCGGCCATGACATAGGCGGTGACGGGCTGGCCGGGAACGGCGCCGACTTTCGCGGGGCTGATGGAGCCCATGAGGCCGATGACCGTCTGCGGTTCTGACAAGGTGAGTTGCAGGCCGGCTTCCTCGTAGTCGTTCACGTAAACCTCGCCGCCGCCGGTTAATGAATTGTGGAAATAGCCGGCATGGGCGGAAGCGGATTGGGCCGTGGTGTAGATCGGCAGGCCGACCCCGCCGCCCGTGGCTTCCTCATGCCCGGCAAAGAAGCCGAGCGCCAGCGCCAGCATGAGGGCCACGCCGAGTCCGCCAAGCAACAGCAGCACGGCGACGAGAATGAACCAGTGATTTTTGGTCATAGGCAGATTGACGGTCTCGACTTTGCTCCCATCCGATCCCTTTATCAAGCCAATGGCGGCGCGCAGCGTGAACCCGATCATCGCCGGCTTCAACACCGGCGAACACCTCTGGGGAAAATTTCTGAAGGATTACCGCGAGACGGATTGGTAAGGTGTGCCGCCTTGGCCAATTCTTAAAAATTAATTATTCGTGTCTGTCGCGCTGGTATAGCAACTCCTCCGCTTCAATTGCCAACCGGGTGTGACTTCAGCCACTCTTGGAGCTGGTTCAAAATTTTGGCGTTTTCCTCAATCGCCTCCGGTATCCCGACTCGTCCGAAAAATCTATCGTAGATGTACCGGTAATTAAATTCCGGGAGGCCCGGTTTTTTCATGAAATTTGTAAGCCGGTAATTCCATAAGTTGGTGACCGAAGGATTCGTCAGATCCAGACATTCGATCAGGATGCCTGGCGCATCCGCGCCGCCGTGCTCGGCCACGAAGGTTTCCGGATCGTCTTCCAAACTCCATTGCCTTGATTTGATGATGGGCACAATCCATTCAGCGCGCAAAGGTTCGCCCAAGGCGAAGAGCACCTTCACGCAGGCAAAACGCACTTTCATGCTATGGTCCTTGAGATGCTGCTTGAGCTCGGGAATGATCCGCCGGTCGCCAATATCTGAAAGCACCCGCACTGCCCAAGCCAAATCCACATTGTCCTGACCCACCAGCCAGGCTGACTTTTCCGTTTCCCAGTCCATTTTGTTCAACGCCCGCGGACCATTGGTTTTGGCCACCGCATCCCTGACACCGATGCCATCCAGCTTGGCCAGCAGCTCGTGGGCGCGCTTCAAGAGGCGTTCTTGGTCCGCCGGCAGCACCGTCAATTTGAAGCAGTTGGTGATTTGGCGGGTTGATCTCGGCGAGAAATAATTGTTCATAGCACCGGTCATAAAGTTACCTTCGGGCGTGCCGGGCAAATAATCATCTACCCAATTCAATCCATCTCTGGATCGCAATGAACCGCTACGCAACAGTCGGTTCGTCCCCGGCAACTGGCCAAAATCAAGCTGCCGGCTCGCGACCACCGTGTATTCGCCGGGCTGCTTGAACTTGATAAAATTCGGCAGATACAATCGGTCAACATAGACGCTGCCAGGCTTGATCTGGGTCATCCCGACCACAGTGTCGCTCGCAAACCTGCCGTCGCCATATTCGTCGGGGACTTTGCCCCCACTGGCATCAAACACTTGGATTCGGTAGGCCCTGCCGTAAACCTCCCATTGATCGCCGGCGACAAACATCATCATTGCCTTGCTGCCGGTGTTGGTCAGGTTGAAAGCCAGATAAATCGGGTCACCCAGTGTGATCTCCGATTTCTCTGGCGTGAATCCAGCTGCATATTGAATTTCTCCGCCGACGGCCAGACTGCCCCACGCCAATGCAAGCAACAGGAGGACGAGACGGGAAAACCTGGAAAAAGTTTGCTTGATCATGCACCTGACTTTGCTCCCGTCCAAACCGTTTATCAAGCCAAAGGCAGCGGGCACCCAGCCTCGTCAGCAAAGACATATTCCGCCCGGCCATTCGCCGAAGGACATCGGCCAGTCCGCGGGTCCGACAGTTTTCGCGGTTCTATTTTTTATCAGCCGGCTTCCATGATGGCAGATTCGTGTCCGTGCCAAAATCAATCGAGGCGGAGTTGATGCAATAGCGCAAACCGGTTGGCGCGGGGCCATCGTCAAAAACGTGGCCAAGATGGCTGCCGCAATTTGCGCACAACACCTCCGTGCGGCGCATCCCCAGGCTGTCGTCCTCGCGCTCGACCACGGTGCCCTTGGCCGCGAGATCGGAAAAGCTCGGCCAGCCGCAGCCGGAATCAAACTTGTCCTTCGAGGTGAACAGCACCGCACCGCAGGCCGCGCAGCGATAGATGCCGGGTTCCACCGTATTCCAGTATTTGCCGGTGAACGGCCGCTCGGTGTTGGCCTGACGCAAAATGGCGTATTGATCGGTCGTCAGTTTTTTGCGCCACTCGGCATCGGAGAGTTGGAAGGGGAATTTCATGGTGGTGTTGGTTGAATTGTTCATGGCCGCCGGGCTGTTCGTCGGGCCGGCATTGCAGCCGGTGACGAATGACATCGCACCAAGCGCGAGTAAAATCAAAATCTTTTTCATGTTGTTTCGTTGGTTTCCTTTGCCCGCAACCCGCGCCACTGGTGCGTCCACGGATCAATCCGGCACGCGGCGCGGTAATCGCAATAGTCGCACGCCGTCGTGCCGCCCTGGCGATACGGATCAACCGCCGCCGCGCCGGAGAAAATCTGTTCGCCGAGCGACCGCAATTGCTCCTCTACTTGGTCGAGCAGGCCGGTGAATTCCTTACAAGAAATCGCCTCTGCGGAATTGGACGGCAATTCGCCGCCTTTGTTCAACCGGTAATTGAACTGGTCGCCTTTGGTCACGTCGGAACGCCGATCGAATTTCCGCAGCTCGCCCGCATCAAAGCGCCCGTTGTGACGATACGCCAGTTTCTTCGCATCGACGTCATCCAAAACTTCCGCGCGCGAGCCGCCGCCTTTGAAGTCGCCGCGCAGGTTCACATAAAACGCGCCGGCGGGAATGATTTTGTCCGCGCCAAAGAACTCCCGCGGATTTTTCCAATGCCGCAGCGCGCCGAGATACGCGAGCAGTTGCAGTTGAATGCCGTTTTGTACGAGCAAGGAATCAAGCTTCTTGCCGCCGGATTTGTAATCCGTCACGACTGCCAACGCTTCGCTGGCGTCCGTCCGCAAGGACCGCCACAAATCCACGCGGTCAATGCGGCCTTGCAGCGCGAGCTGGTGGCCGCCGCCCAAGTCGATTTCCCAGGCGGGCGCGCGATCTGCCTTGCCGCCGAAACCAAGTTCCGCCGCCGCCGGGTCAAATTCATATTGCCCGCGCAGCCAGCCGACGATGACCTCGATAAAATCCTGCAAGGCCGCCGCCAGCGAACGCGCGGCAAAAATGGTTTCCGCCGAATCGCGAAACAAGCCGTCGCGGAAATGTTCCATCTGCGCCGCTGCGATTTGGCCGACGCGCTCGCGCGCTTCCAGCGGGGACAAATCCCGCCAGCGTTTACCTGCAGCCGACAACTGCTCGTGAAATATCTTCAGCACGTCGTGCTGGAAATTGCCGCGTTCGCGAGCGTCGAGTTCAAACACCTTGCGCTCGTTCGCCCGCAGGCCGGAGCGGACAAAAAACCGGAACGGACACTGCGAAAATTCCTCCAGCCGGCTGACGGACGAACGCAGAACCGGCCCGTAAAGTTTGTCGGTGAGCGCGGGCGAAAGCTTTTCCTTTTCGTCCGGCTCGCGCAACGCGGCGAGTTTTTTGGCGAGCGATTCAAGCGCGGGAAGTTCAAGCAGCGCGCGCCATGGTTCATTGGAAGCAGGCGACGGGCGGAGGCTCTGAATTGCGTTTACATTGAGCCTCGCTACCTCGGCGGCCACACATTTTTGATTTTCAACCAGCGGTTTGATGAGTTCGTTCGCGTGTTCGGCTTCGCGCCAATTCAAATCGGCCGAAAAGTCTTCGGTTCCAAGCTGGGGGAAAATGCGCTGCAATTGCGCGATGAACGGCGAGGGATTCAGCGGGCTCCCCTCAGCGGTCTGGCGCGAAAATGTCAGCGCCAGTTTTTCGTTCGCCCGCGTGCAGGCGATGTAGCCGAGATATCGTTCGCGCGAAAGCTGGTCGAACAAATTGGCTCCCATGAGGGCATTTTGCGACTCCAGTTCGTCGCGGTCGGAACTCGTCAGAATCACCGGCGGTGCGGGCGCAGCAGGGAAAACCGATTCGTTGACGCCCAGCAGGATCACAAATTTCAGATTCGGATTACGCGCGCGGTCAATCGCGCCCACCAGCACTTCATCGAGCGATGGCGGAATCACGCCGACGCTCAGGTTCGCCAGACCGGCTTCGAGAATTGGCAGCCAGTCGCGCAACGGTAGCGGCGCTTGAGAAAACGCGAGTGCGAGATTATCCAGCCAGGCGTTCATCTGCTCCCAAACAGTGGAATGAATGGCGGAGGGCGGATGACTGAGGGCGGATTTTTCCACTTCGAGCGACCAATGTTCCAAAGTCGCCGCAACTTTCAAATCGCTCCAGAGCTCGCGCAAGGCATCGGCCAGTTGTTCGCCGTTCGGCTTGAAATCGGTTTTGGCCAACTGCTGGGAAACATTTTCGAACGGCGGGAAAATGATTTCGCGCAGGCGCTCGCAGTTTTCATCAGGCAATGGTTCGCGCCATTTTTGGCCGCGCCAGCCGAATTCCAGCGCCTGGTTTTCCAAGTCGTCAATTTTCCCCTCGTCCACCGGGCTGAATCCGGCTTTCAAGGCTGCGAACCAATCTTCGTTGTTGGTCCAATCGTGGGCGACGGTGCGCAGCGCGTTGCGCGTGAGTTCGGCGAGGGGGTGATGGGCGACGCTTTCGCGGCGGTCGAGAAAAAATGGAATGTCATAGCGCCGGAAAATCCGTGCGAGCGACTGGTGGTAACCGTCCAACTGGCGCGCCAGCACCGCGCAATCGCGGAAGCGGTTGCCGGCGCGGACGAATTTCAAGATTTCGCGCGCGGCGAACGTGGCCTCGGCTTCCGGATTGGCGCAGGCGGCGATGGAAATTGCGGAGGGCGGACGGCGGACGGCGGATTTTTCAGAATCGGTGCTCGCCGGTTGCGCCCATTTTTTTTCCAGCCAGGCGAATTCAGAATTGTCTGCAAATCGGTTTTTGTGCGGTACGCGCGGGAGAATTTCCGTCTGCACTTCGCAGCCGGGCAGGTTGGATATTTGGGCGCGGCATTGCTGAAATGTTTTGCCGATGGCCGACCAGATCGAAAGCCACGACGCTGCCGGCGCCGGCTCCGTTTCGAGGCAAAAGGCGAGCGTGACGCGGTCGCACAACGGAACCACGGCGGCAAGCAGGGCCAATTCCTGCGGCGTCATCTCAGCGAAACCATCGAGCCAGAACGCTTCAATTTTTAATTTTGACTTTTTAGTTTTGAATTCGTCCCGCAGAGCGGCGGCGGCAAAATCCAGCAGCTGGCTGGCATCTTGCAATTCATGTTCATGGAGCCAGTCGGCGTATTTTTCGGCCAGCAAGGCGAGGTCGTGCAGTTTGTCGCGGAGTTCGCGGCCCAATTTATTTTCGGCGGCCAGCTCACGCAGGCGGGCGGGCGTGAACTGATGCTGCTGCAATTCGGCCAGCAGGGTGCCGAGTTGCTGCGCGAAACCGGTGCGGCGCGCGCTGCTGCGAAACAATATTAATTCATCCGCGTGCCGCTGCAGCAAGGCCCGCAGCACCATGAGCCGGCCTTCGGCGGACAAGAGTTTCGGCGGCGCGACGCTGAGCTTTTCAAAAATGAATTTGGCGAGCCGGTCGAAGGAAAAAATGTTCAGGCGCGTGAAGCCGGAAATTTCTCCGCCGGCGAGCAACTGGCGCTCGAGCTGAAAGGTCGCCTGCTTCGGCGCGAGCAAGATGAGCGGCGCGCCGGCGGGATCGCGGGCCAGCGCGGCCCGCACTTCGGCCAGACAGCGAAAGGTCTTGCCGCTGCCGGCGGGGCCGAGGAGAAAGCGCGCTTGCACGGCGGAATTTTCACGCAAAGACGCACGGGCGCAAAGAAATTTATTCGGCAGCCGGAAATTTATTCCTTCGCATTTGTGATTCAGCTAAATTTGCCAGATTCAAATTGTCATCAAATGAAAAAAACAGGCGTGATATTTTTGACCGCCGTCGTCGTGGCGGCCAGCGCTCGCAGCGAAGTCGTCATTGCCGATGTCTTTGCCCGGCAGACAACGAGCTTGAACGGCCAGTGGCAGGCCATCGTTGATCCGTATGACACGGGCTATTTTGACTATCGCCGGCAGCCTTACGATGCCGCCGCGCACCCGGCCGGCGGGTATTTTCTCGACCGGCAGGCGGCGGACAAGACCGACTTAGTCGAATATAACTTTGACACCAGCCCGACGCTGAACGTTCCGGGCGACTGGAATTCGCAGGATGAAAAACTTTTTTATTACGAAGGCACGGTCTGGTATCGCAAAATATTCGATGTGACCAAATCCGCGCCCGACCACCGGCTCTTCGTATATTTCGGCGCGGCGAATTACGAGGCGGATTTTTATCTCAACGGCAAGAAACTCGGCAAGCACATCGGCGGTTTCACGCCGTTCGCTTACGAAATCACGAAGTTAGTGAAGGGGAAAAACAATTCAATCGTCGTCCGCGTGAACAACAACCGCCACGCCGAGGCCGTGCCGACGGTGAACACGGACTGGTGGAATTACGGCGGGCTCACGCGCGACGTGCTGCTGGTCGAAACGCCGGCGATGTTCATTGCCAATTTTTGCGTGCGGCTGAAAGCGGGCACGACCAACACGATTGAAGCGGCTGCCCAGCTCGACGGCGCGGATAAAAACCAAACCGTAAAAATCAATTTTCCTTCGTTGAACATCGCCGCTGAAATGACGGCGGACACAAATGGCGTCGCGCAGGTTGAACTGTCGCCGCCGAACCTCAAGCTGTGGTCGCCGGAATCTCCGACGCTAAACGACGTCACCATTTCCAGCGGCGCCGATGAATTGAAAGATCGGGTCGGCTTCCGCAGCATCGCGACGAGCGGCACCGACATTTTGCTCAATGGTCACAAGGTATTTCTGCGCGGCATTTGCATTCACGAGGAGGAACCGCGGCACGGCCGGCGCGCCTGGTCGGAGGCTGACGCGAAGGAATTGCTCGGCTGGGCGAAAGAATTAAACTGCAACTTTGTCCGCCTCGCGCACTATCCGCATAGCGAGCATATGGCGCGCCTCGCGGATGAAATGGGCATCATGTGCTGGGAGGAAATTCCGGTTTATTGGACGATTCAATGGACGAATGAAGCAACTTTGGGGAACGCCAAAAAACAGTTGAGCGACCTGATCGCGCGCGATCAGAATCGCGCGAGCGTGGTCGTGTGGTCGGTGGCGAATGAAACGCCCATCGGCGTGGCGCGCACAAAATTCCTGAAGGCGCTGGTAGACGAGGCGCGTGAACGAGACGGCTCGCGGCTAGTTTCCGCCGCGATGGAATTCCACGCCGCGCCGAATGATCCGCTGCACAAGATTGTGGATGATCCGTTCGGCGAATACACGGACCTTTTGAGTTTCAATGAATATGTCGGCTGGTATGACGGTCTGCCGGAGAAAATTGACCACGTCAGCTGGAGCCTGAAATATCCCAAACCAGTTTTCATCAGCGAATGCGGCGCGGACGCAAAGGCGGGGTTTCATGCGGACGCCTTGACACGATTCAGCGAGGAATACCAGGCAGATTTTTACCAACGCACGCTGCCGATGCTGGAAAAGATTCCCGGTTTCAGCGGCTGCACGCCGTGGATTTTGTGCGACTTCCGCTCGCCGCGCCGCTTGTTGCCGGGAATCCAGGACGGCTGGAATCTGAAAGGCCTCATCGGCCACAACGGCGAAAAGAAAATGGCGTTTGAGGTGCTGAAAAAATTCTACGATAAAAAAGCCGCGGCGGACGCGGCAAACTAAATTTTGAACGAATGAATATTTCCATCCAAGAACTTATGGCCAAAAGCGGCGTGGCGTTTGGCACCAGCGGCGCCCGCGGGCTGGCGACCGCGATGACTGATCGGGTCTGTTATGCCTATGCCAAAGGTTTTCTCAAATACCTTGAATCCATTGGCGAAATCAAGCGGGCGGGCGAGCGCGTCGCCGTCGGCGGCGATTTCCGCCCCAGCACCAGCCGGGTGATGGAAGCCGTTTGCCGCGCGGCGGATGACCTGGGCTATCGCGCCGTGAACGGTGGTAAAATCCCATCACCGGCCGTCGCGCTATTTGGCTTCGAGCGAAACATTCCGTCCATCATGGTCACCGGCAGCCACATCCCCGACGACCGCAACGGCATCAAGTTCAACAAATGCGCCGGCGAAGTATTGAAGTCCGACGAGCACGGCATGAGCAGCCAGATAGTCGAACTAGACGACGCGCTATTCAGCGCGGATGGAAACTTTACCAAACCTTTGCCGCCGCATGACGTTTCGCCCGAAGCCGGCGAAAATTATATGATGCGCTACTTAAATTTTTTCGAGCACGACGCGCTAAAAGGCTTACGCGTGGGCGTATACCAGCATTCCGCCGTTGGCCGCGATGGGCTGGTGAAAATTCTTTCGCATCTCGGCGCGGAAGTGACGTCGCTGGGACGGTCGGAAAAATTCATTCCGGTGGACACCGAAGCCATCCGCCCCGAAGACGTGCAACTGGCGCGCGACTGGGCGGCGACCGGCAAATTTGATGCGCTCGTCTCCGCCGACGGCGACAGCGACCGCCCGCTCGTCAGTGACGAGCACGGCAACTGGCTGCGCGGCGACATCGCCGGGATTTTGTGCGCGAAGTTTCTGGCGGCGGATTCCGTCAGCACGCCGGTAAGCTGCAACACCGCCGTGGAAAAATGCGGCTGGTTTCCGGCTATCCGCCGCACGCGCATCGGCTCGCCGTTCGTGGTGGCCTCGATGATGGAAGCCTCGGCTGGCGGAGCGAAACGCGTGGTCGGTTACGAAGCCAACGGCGGTTTTTTGCTGAACTCGGACATCGAAGCCGGCGGAAAGATTCTGCGCGCCTTGCCGACACGCGACGCCGTGATCGTGATGCTAGGAATATTGCTGCTGGCAAAATCACGGAAGCAAAAAGTTTCCGAACTGGCGGCCAGCCTGCCCGCACGATTCACAGCGAGCGACCGGCTGCAGAATTTTGCGACGGCAAAAAGCGCAACGATTCTGGCAAAATTCAATTCCGGCTCCGAGCCTGCCGATAAAAATGAGATTGAAAAAATGTTCGGCGCAATTTGCGGCAAAGTTGCCGGCTTGAATCGCACGGATGGTTTGCGCATCACGTTTGCGAACGAAGAAGTGATTCACTTGCGCCCGTCCGGCAATGCGCCGGAATTCCGTTGTTACGCCGAGGCGAAAACGGACGAGCGCGCCCGGGCGATAACCGCAGACGCGCTCGCGAGAATAAGCGGTTGATCAGCGCCAGTGCGCGCCGACCCAGACGCGGCCGTTGCCACGATGCCCCCAGCCGCCGCGCACCCAGACCACGCCGGGACGCGGGCGCAGACCCCAATGACCATTGGCCCAAACCCAGCGGCCGCGCCATTCCCAACTACCGCCAATCCATATGAAAGCGGGATTAGGCGCGACAGGAATGACTTCCACCTGCGGCGGCGGCGGCGCGGGGTCGGCCACGACAACTTCGGCGACCGGCGGCGCGGGTTGCACATAAACCGGGCGATCGCGATAGACCACCTGGCGCTCCACGCAGCCGGCGAACAACGGCAGGCTGGCGGCGATTAAAGCAATTTTGATCAAGGTTGAACTTTTCATATTCAACAAATTAGACGGAGTTTCGGCAAAAACGTTTCAAATTTATAACAATTCAATGCGCGGCGTCGGCGGCGGGCTTTTTCGCATATTGCACGCGCTGGAACAGAAACACCAGCGGGATGCCGCCGAGCGCGAGCACGCCGAACATAAAGAAATTATCCACGAACGCCCACAGGTGCGCCTGCTGATCGAGCAGCGAATAAACGGCGGCGTAGGCCTGCTGCGTCGCGTTCGCAGAATCGGTGTGATGGCCAAGTAAATTTTTGGCGGCGGCGAGGCGCTGCGCAAAGGCGGGATTGTCGGGCGCGAGGTGGCCGACCATCAAGGCCTGATGCGTCTGCGCGCCGCGCGCGAGCATTGTAGTAACAAAGGCGATGCCGATGCTGCCGCCAAGATTGCGCATGAGATTGTAGAGGCCGCTGGCATTGCCGATTTGCGCCTGGCCGAGCTGGCTCATGGTCGTCGTGGTCAGCGGCACAAAAATAAAACTGATGGCGATGCCGTTGATGACGCTGGGCCAGATGACACTGCCCATGCTGATGTCCAGATTGATGCTGGCGAGCAAGAATGATGAATACGCCAGCGTCACAAAGCCGATACAGAGCATCCATCGCATCCGCAGCTTGCCGACGAGCCGCCCGACAAAAAACGTGGTAATGAACGCCGCCACGCCGCGCGGCGACATCGCGTAGCCGCTTTGCAACGCGGGATAGCCCATCAAAGTTTGGAGGAACAATGGCAATTGCGCCGTCGTGCCGTAAAGAATCGCCGCGAGCGAGGTCATTAAAATCAAGCCAACGGTGAAGTTGCGGTTTTTAAAAACGCGCAGGTCCACGAGCGGATGATCGGTTTGAAATTCCCACCAGATGAAAGCGAAAAAGGAAACAAATGACGTGAGGGTGAACCAGCGCACCCATTCCGCGCCGAACCAATCCGCTTCCTGACCTTTATCCAAAACAATTTGCATGGTCGCAAGCCAGAGCGCGAGCAGGCCGAAACCGATATAGTCAATGGTCGCTTCGAGGTTGCGCTTGATGTAGGGCGGATCTTCGACGACCCATTTGGCCATCAGGACGGCGAAAATCCCCACCGGCACGTTGATGTAAAAAATCCAGCGCCAAGAATAGCTATCCGTGATCCAGCCACCGAGCGTCGGGCCGAGAATCGGCGCGACCACGACGCCCTGCGCAAACACCGCCATCGCCGCGCCGCGTTTCTGCGGGGGAAAACTTTCCAGCATGATGGATTGCGCAATCGGCACCATCGCGCCACCGCCCAAGCCTTGCAAAATCCGCGCGATGATGAGCGTCGGCAAATCCCACGCCAGTCCGCACAGCGCCGACGCGAAGGTGAACATGACGATGCACGACAGCAACAGACGTTTGCGTCCGAAATAATTTCCCAGCCAGCCAGTCATCGGGAGCACGATGGCGTTCGAGACGAGGTAACTGGTCAGCACCCAAGTCGCCTCTTCCGGCGTGGCCGACAAACCGCCCGCGATATGCGGCAGCGCGATGTTGGCGATGGACGTGTCCAGCACCTCCATGAAAACGGCCATCATTACCGTGAGGGTGATGAGCCACGGATTGTGGCGCGGATGCCATTCCTGTTTCGGCGGTTCGGACATTTAAAAATAAAATTAAAAATGCAAAACGACCCGCAGCCCCGCCGCGCGCTCGTTTTGCCGCTTCGCAAATTAGAAGCCGCCGGAAGAGTAGCTCAATCCGACGGCAAGTGAAACTGGGATTTGAAGCGGATGGTTGCTTCCGTTGAACTGAAATCAAGTCAGCTTCGCCTGACAACTTTTTAAAATTCATCTCCCTTCATTTCCTGATTATCAGAAACGAGTCAGGAAAATTAAAGGAAGCCACAAAAGCTAAATGAATGATGGGGTGGCCGACGGGATTCGAACCCGCAACAACAAGCTCCACAAGCTTGGACTCTACCATTGAGCTACGACCACCAACCGGGCTAAAAGACTAATTTTTCCCAGCCCGCGAGTCAAGTTCAGCAGTGCAGGCCCGCGCCAGCTGTTCGCCGCCTTGACGCTGCTCAGCCACGAGCCTATTCTAAATCCAGTCAACGGGGAGCCAACCGGCCGTCCAGTGGACGACGAAGGCTGAGAGTTCGACGTGGAACGTCGGAGACCCGATAACCTGATCCAGGTAATGCTGGCGTAGGAAGGCACTGCGTGCGGGCCACCGGGGCCAAACTTCTTCGCAGCATTTCGACAGATCATCCAGCGTTGACGGTGGCACCTATCAACCACCAACTAAAAACTATCAGCCAATTTATGATCGCGACCAAAGAATCATTCGAGCCGCACAGCAGCGAACAACTGCCCGCCAGCAAACGCATTCACGTTCAAGGCGTGCTGCATCCCGAAATCCGCGTGCCAATGCGCGAGATTGAAGTCGGCGACACCAAGTCTTACACCGGCGCGATCGAGAAGAATGCGCCCGTTCGGGTTTACGACTGCTCCGGGCCGTGGGGCGACCCCGCGTTCACCGGCACGTCCGAGGAAGGTCTGCCCGCGCTGCGCCGCGATTGGATTTTGAAACGCGGCGACGTGGAGGAATACGACGGTCGCGAGGTGAAGCCGCAGGACAACGGCTATCTCTCCGGCAAGCACGCCGAGTTCGCCAGCGCGGCGGAGAAGAACCGCCTCGTGGAATTTCCCGGTCTCAAGAGCCAGCGCCGCCGCACGCTGCGCGCGAAGGCGGGCAAGGTCGTCACGCAATTGCAATACGCCCGCGCCGGCATCATCACGCCGGAGATGGAATTCATCGCCATCCGTGAAAACATGGGACGCGCGCGCATCGCGGACATGGCGAACGACATCGTCCGCAACCAGCTCGACAAGCAGCACGCCGGTTCCCAGCAGCTCGCCAGCAGCGAATTCACGCCGTCGGTTTTCAAGAAATTTCCGCAACGCATCCCGAAGGAAATCACGCCGGAGTTTGTCCGCGACGAAGTTGCCGCTGGCCGCGCCATCATTCCGGTGAACATCAATCATCCGGAAAACGAGCCGATGATCATCGGCCGTAATTTCCTCGTGAAGATCAATTCGAACATTGGCAACTCCGCTGTCGCGTCGAGCATCGAGGAGGAAGTCGAAAAGATGCGCTGGTCCATCAAGTGGGGTGCGGACACCGTCATGGATTTGTCCACCGGCAAGAACATCCACGCCACGCGCGAATGGATCCTGCGCAACTCGCCCGTGCCTATCGGCACCGTCCCGATTTATCAGGCGCTCGAAAAGGTCAACGGCCGCGCCGAAGACCTCACGTGGGAACTCTTCCGCGACACGCTCATCGAACAGGCCGAGCAGGGCGTGGATTATTTCACCATTCACGCCGGCGTGCTCCTGCGCTTTGTGCCCATGACGGCGAGCCGCATGACGGGCATTGTTTCGCGCGGCGGCAGCATCATGGCCAAGTGGTGCCTTGCGCATCACAAGGAGAATTTCCTCTACACCCACTGGGACGACATCTGCGACATCATGGCCGCGTATGACGTTTCGTTCTCCATCGGCGATGGACTACGTCCAGGGTCAATAGCCGACGCGAATGACCGCGCGCAGTTCGGCGAACTCGAAACGCAGGGCGAACTCACCAAGCGCGCATGGGCCAAGGGTGTGCAGGTCATGAACGAAGGTCCCGGCCACGTGCCCATCCACATGATCGAGGAGAACATGGTGAAACAGCTCGAATGGTGCGGCGAAGCGCCGTTTTACACGCTCGGACCGCTCACCACGGACATCGCGCCCGGCTACGACCACATCACCAGCGGCATCGGCGCGGCGATGATCGGTTGGTATGGCTGCGCGATGCTCTGCTATGTCACGCCCAAGGAACACCTCGGCCTGCCGAATAAGAAAGACGTGAAAGACGGCGTCATCACCTACAAGATCGCGGCGCATGCGGCGGACCTGGCCAAGGGCCATCCCGGCGCGCAATACCGAGACAACGCCATCTCCAAGGCGCGCTTTGAATTCCGCTGGGAAGATCAATTCAACCTCGCCCTCGACCCCGTGACCGCGCGCGAGTTCCACGACGAAACGCTGCCGCAGGATGGCGCCAAGACCGCGCACTTCTGCTCCATGTGCGGCCCGCACTTCTGTTCCATGAAGATCACCGAAGACGTCCGCAAATACGCCGCTGAACAAGGCATCGCCGAGGAAGAGGCGTTGAAAAAAGGCATGGAAGCGAAGTCGAAGGAGTTTGCCGACAAGGGCAGCGAGCTTTACGCGAAGGCGTAGTTTTGCGATGAACTCCTCCTCCCAGGATTTTCTGCACCATCTTGCCGAGTTGCGCGAGCGGATGCTGCATCCGACGGATTACGAAAAGGCGGTGCATTATTTTTTGGAGGAATTCGCGGGTGACCAGGCATTCGTCAAGGCATCGAATGTGGATTCTATGCCACATCTGGTCGCGGTGTTGGGGCGCGTTGCCTCCAAGGCCATCGGACGGCAGGTGGAAATTGAGGGTGCGCTGGTGTCGAATCTGCGCGCGCACCGATTCATCCACGGCAACGCGCAGGCGGACGGGCGCATTGTGTTGTTCTTCTATTTTCAGGAGGGCAACACCGGTATGATGATGCTGATTCCGGGTGTTCGTGCTGAAGGGGACGTCGCTCGCTTCCATCTCACCGGCGGACTGACTGATCCGCAGAAAAATTGAGGCTCTGCCAACAAAATGACCCTGGAGATGCGCAATAAACTGGCTCGCGAACCTTTTGAGGAAAATATCAGAAAAGTCAGCCAACTCCTTCGGTTGGTTAAAACTTTTCCGCGCCATCAAAAATTCAAACAGCGTCGTAGGCCGTCGCCATAACTAATGCCAGCGACCACGCCAACAATTTATCTGATTGCCGGCTGCAACGGCGCGGGCAAGACCACTTTTGCGCGCGAATTTCTCTTGAAGGAAATCGGCTGCTCGAACTTTCTGAATGCCGACTATCTCGCTCTCGGCCTCTCGCCGTTGTCGCCGGAAATCGCAGCGATGAAAGCGGGACGGTTGCTACTTGCGGAATTCAAATCACTGGTCGCACGGCGGGAAACGTTTGCCGTGGAAAGCACCTTGAGCGGACTCACCTACCTGCGGTTGTTGCGGGCGGCGCAGCGGCGCGGTTTCCGGGTTTACATCCATTTCCTCTGGCTCCCCAAGCCCGCCCATGCCATCGCCCGCGTGCGCGAGCGCGTGAAGAAGGGCGGCCACAATGTTCCCGTGGCGGACATCCGGCGGCGGTTCGCGCGCGGTCTTCGGCATTTCGTTCGCGACTATGCGCCGCTGGCCGACCGCTGGGCGCTTTGGGGCAACCTGCTGAACCCGCCGGAACTGCTCGCGGATTCCCGCACTTGCACATCCGTGGAATTGCAGCGTATCCTTTTGCCATGAGCGCCGGACGTAAAATCAAAACGCAAGACGACTTCATTGCGCCGGCCCGCCGCGCCTTGCGCCGTGCTGCGCGCCGGGTTCGCACGGAAAATCTTCGCCTGGGTCTGCCATTGATTGCGGTGAAGAATGGCAAGCCAGTGGCAAAACCTGCATGAACACCGAAGACGTCCGCAAATACGCCGCTGAACAAGGCATCGCCGAGGAAGAGGCGCTGAAGAAGGGAATGGAAGAGAAGTCGAAGGAGTTCGTGGAAAAGGGCGCGGAGGTTTACGCGAAGGCGTGAACGTTCTGTTGAGGGGACTCCAATAAAAGGTTTTTCCCGCGAGGAGCTTGAAGCTGAAATGGCGTTGAGATTTCTCGCGCGAGCTAATCCACCGCCAATTTTGTTTCGTTATCGTCGTCCATCTGATTGGACGATTGATGAGATTTCTAAACAGGAACTATATGCGGCAACCTCCCAAGAGTAAAATGATCCGTTTGAGTGCCGCGCTCCCGTGGTTTGGAACATGGAGCAGTTGAGGAAGCAGTTTATTCAGCATGCTCCGGTATTTGGGATTCCGCCTAAAAAAGCGGCAGAGGAATTTGATTCAACCGGCGATTGGAGCTTGAAAAGATTGTTAGAAAAATGGGAGGCAACAAGGGCGCAAACGCGAATCGTCTGTTTTTCAGCAAAGCCTGATTCAATTCGGATGTGGTCATATTACGCACAAGCTTATGAAGGGATTTGCGTAGGCTATGACACATCAAGGCGTCCTTTCTGGGTAGCGCAAAAAGTGAAATGTCAGAATCCCGACAATCCATTTGACGTGATTGCAGCTTCTGCAAACGACCCAACCTCGATTTCTGACAATATAACGTGTCGAAAATCCGCTGAGTGGGAATTTGAGCAGGAATATCGAGTGGCTTCTGATCTCAGAGATATTCGATTGATACCCTTTGAGGCCTCGGCCATCAAAGAAATTCGATTGGGTGCGCGCATAAAGGCGGAGTTCAAAGACAGAGTGATGGAGGTGGTCAAACATCTCCCCCATCCGATTATGTGGCGTTGTTCGCCGCGCTGGGCAGCAAGCATCGCTGGCCGATTATCGAGCTGCTGGCGGATGGCACGCCGCGCACGGCCACGGACGTGGCGGCATTTTTGAAGCGCGACTTCGACGGCGTGAGCAAGCATTTGCGGTTGATGTGGCGGGCGGGCGCGGTGCAGGCGGAACGGGGCGAAGATCGCCGGCTTTTGTTTTTCTCCATCCCCTCAGAATGGCGGCGCAACCCGGGCGAAATCAATTTCGGTCTTGCCACCGTGCGTCTGGCGTCGGTGAAGCAGGCACCGGGAAAGGATTGAAATATTTGAGCAGCCGCATTTAAAAACCGTTGTCCACCAAACAACCGGAAGAACTGCTCGGCGCGTTACCGAGATGGGCGGCGGGCTTTACGCGAAAGCGTGAGGATCACGCCGGTTTTTTCTGATCAGCCAAAATCTCCTGTTCCGCGGCGATGAGCGCTTCGCGCATGGCGGAGGCATCGGGGGCGGCGCGGAGTTGCTCGAGCACCTTCGTCTTCATCGCCAGCATACACAACCGGGCAATCGTGTGCAGATGCAGGCGGTCATCCTGGCAGCAGATCAGGAAGAACAGTTGAGTCGGCTCGCCGTCGGGCGCGCCGAAATGGATGGTTTGAACCGACCGACCCACAACAATGAATGAAGTTTCAAACAGGTAAGGTTCCAGCGTGCGCACATGCGGCAGCGCGAACCCGCCCGGCATGGCGGTGGAGCATAATGCTTCCCGCGCCTCCAGACTGTCGAACAAAGTTTTCGGGTCGTTGAGCAGACCGGTCTGGTCGGCCAAGGCCACGAGATCGCGCAGGATGGAAGGTTTGGTCTTGGAAGTCATGGCGGCATCCATGCCGGTGGCGGCAAGCATCTCCGGCAGAATGGCCTCGTGCGGCAGGATGGCGTGCGTCCGGAGCGTGGATTTATCGTGATACGCCGCCAGCCGTTCACGCGTGAAACCCATGATGCGGCGCGAAGCCCATTCATCAATCTCGCCCTTGCGGAAGAGCAGCCGGTGGCCGCGCCGTTCAAAGGGGATCTCGTGAGCTTTGACCCGTTGCTCGATGTCCGCCGGCGTGAGGTTCAGGTAATCCGCGACGGCATCCACATTAAATAATCGAAAGAGCATAAATATGTTTTCCTTCACCGGGGTTTATCCCGGACGATCAAGGCACGGACATTTCCAATGCCATTGATATTTTCATGGAAATAAACCATACGCCTGCGCCGCGGGGAAACAAATCAAAACGCACAGCCGCCAATCCACCCGCCGGTAATTTTCCCGCTTGACATGCAACCATATGGTTGCATATTGTGAAGCGTGATGGATGCAGTCTTCAAAGCCCTGGCGGACGAAAGCCGGCGAAAGCTGCTGGACCAGCTGCATAAGAGCAGCGGCCAGACGCTCGGCGAGTTGGGCGCGCACCTCGATATGACGCGGCAGGCGGTCACCAAGCACCTGCAGCTGCTTGAGGACGCGAACCTCGTCACCGTAGTTTGGCGCGGGCGCGAGAAGCTGCACTATCTCAATCCGGTGCCGATTTACGAGATCACGGAGCGCTGGATTGATAAATACGAACGCCACCGCCTTCAGGCGCTCGGCGATTTGAAGAAAGGTCTCGAACAAACCAAAACCAACAAGAAAGGATAAGTCATGCAAAAACCTAAATTAGTTTACACCACCTATATCCGCTCGACGCCGAAAAAAGTTTGGGACGCGATTATCAAACCCAAATTCACCCGCCAGTATTGGGGCGGTCTCGCAAACATCTCAGACTGGAAGAAAGGTTCGACCTGGGACATGGCGACGGCGGACAAAAAACCGGAAGTCTATACCACCGGCAAAGTTTTGGAGAGCAATCCACCCAAGCGCCTCGTATTGTCATGGATTGACCCGGAAAATCTCAAAGACCAATCGCGCGTCACATATGAGATTGAAGTCATCAAGGATGCGGTGTGCCTAACAGTGACGCATGACCAATTCAAGGCCGGTTCGACAATGCCCGGCAGGGTTAACGGGGGCTGGCCGCGCGTGCTCTCCAGCCTGAAATCCTTCCTGGAAACCGGCAAAGGTCTCGCCGCCGCGAATTGCAAATGACGGCTTTAAAGCCTGCCCGAAAGTAAAACCACCGCCAACGTGGCGTTGGCTTGACGGCAGGCTTGTATTTTTCTGAATCTGCACGAACGTGGATTGAAAATAAAACCATGAACACACCTCGCATCCTCGCATTCGGCGGCAGCCTGCGTCGCGATTCCTTCAACCAAAAGCTTGCCGCCGTCGCCGCGGCCGGTGCCCGCGCGGCGGGCGCGGAAGTGACGCTGATCGCCCTGCGCGATTATCCCCTGCCCGTCTTCGATCAGGATTTGGAAGATGCAAACGGCCTGCCGGACGCGGCCAAGAAATTGAAATCGCTTTTCCGCGAACACCACGGGCTGCTCATCGCGTCGCCGGAATACAACAGCAGCATCACCGCCGCGCTTAAGAATGCCATCGACTGGGTCTCGCGGGCGGAGACCGATGACGAGCCACCGCTGGCGGCTTTCACTGGCAAGACCGCCGTCCTCTGCGCGGCTTCGCCAGGCGCGCTGGGCGGATTGCGCGGGCTGGTAACCGTCCGCTCCATCCTCGGCAACCTAGGCGTCACAGTGCTGCCCGACCAGGTTGCAGTGAGTAAGGCGCATGAGGCGTTCAAGACGGACGGTTCGCTCGCGGAGGAGAAACAGGCCGCCAAAGTCAAAAAACTCGGCACGCAACTCGCGCAGCACCTAGCCAAGATGCTCGCCTGAGGCGCGGTCAATTCGGTTTTCCACGGCGAACCTGAAGGGAGAATCGCTTTAGGATATATCCACGCGCTCCGCCCGGATGCGATGGCTCAAGGAACTCGCCGGCCTGAGCGACCGCCGGGGTTTACGCCCCGAGCGCCAGCCAACTGAAGGCGACAGAATAAACGCGGGTCTCCCGCCAAGTGGCGAGCTCGGCGATGAAGCCGGTACCGGTGATTTCCGCGGCGGTGAGGGTGAGGCGGCTGGCATCGCGCTGGTCGAGGTCGAAGCCGGTCAAGCCGAGGTGGACGACGGGCGGCGCGTCAAACGGCGCACTGAAATAGACCGCAAAGCGCAGGACGCGGATTTGATCGTGAGCTTCGGTCGGAGGCGTAGCGAGAGACCAGCCTTCGGTGAGCGTGCCGACTTGCACGGTGGCGGAAAGAGCTTTCCAGGATTGCATAAAAATTTTCAATCAAAGGGGTTAAGGTTTCTCCTTGGCTGCGGCAGCGGTGGCCGCTCGCAGCGACCTGAGAGTTAAATCAGGCCGGGCACGAACGCAAGTCTGCAGTGGGAAAAGCGTCTTGGTATCCGACCGACCGGCACAGTCGCCCAAGGAACTCGCGGCGGGCAGTGACTGCCGAAGAGTTGAGTCTTCCGGTCAGCCCCAAGCCGCTAGAATCGCTTCCGCCTTCACGACTTGTTCCGGCGAGCCGGTGAAGTTGAATTTGAATTTTCCGGACTGGCGGGTGACGAGAACTTTGATGGTGTCCAAGCCGTTGGTGATCATCCGGAAGCGGAGTTGTTTGTTGATTTCGCGGAATCCGTGTTGTTGAAGGCTATTGCTCATGCTTAAGCTTCAGTGCGGGGCGGTCGCATAGCAATGTTAAACGCCGTTTGTTTTGGGAGAGGGCGGACGGTCAAGCCGCGCCGCAAACCAGAAGCCCTTTGCGAGCGGCGTTGCAAACTGCTATCACGCGGGAGAAGACCGGCCGGGCCAAACGCCGCGCTCCTCATTTCAATTTTGCCGCGACAAACTGCGCCAACTTCTGCGCGTCGGCATTGAACAGCCGGATGCCTTCGGCGGTTTTCTCCGTGGCCATCGCGTTTTCGTTGAAGAGCCAGCGGAACTTCTTTTCGTCCAGCGGCAGGTTCTCAATTTTGGATTCACGCGCGATTTCGGGGCTTAATTTCCGAGGGAGCGGCGCGGCAGATTTCTGCAGTTCCGCCAGCAGGTTCGGACTGATAGTCAGCAGGTCGCAGCCGGCGAGTTCCTGAATTTCGCCGACATTGCGGAAGCTCGCGCCCATCACCTCGGTCGCGTGGCCGAACTTTTTATAATAGGCATAAATCTCCTTCACCGACAGGACGCCGGGATCTTCGGCGGGCGCAAACTCTTTTTTCTCCTTTGCCTTATACCAGTCCATGATGCGGCCGACGAACGGCGAAATCAGCTTCACCTTCGCCTCGGCGCACGCCACCGCCTGCGCGAGCGAGAAGAGCAGCGTGAGGTTGCAGTTGATGCCGTCGCGCTGAAGAATATCCGCCGCGCGAATGCCTTCCCACGTCGAGGCGATCTTGATGAGGATGCGCTCGCGCGCGATGCCATGCTGCCGGTAAAGCTCGATGAAATGGCGCCCCTTGGCGACAAGCGCGTCGGTGTCGAACGACAGGTCCGCATCCGTTTCGGTGGAGACGCGGCCGGGAACAATCTTCAAAATTTCCAAGCCGAACAAAACGGTCAAATCGTCGAGCACGTGCGCCAGCAGTTCTTGGCCGCTGAACTTGGCCTGGTTGTCGGCGACGGCCTGGTCCACGAGGAACTGATATTCCGGCATCTGCGCGGCCTTGAGGATGAGCGACGGATTGGTGGTGGCGTCCCGCGGCGCGAATTGTTTGAGCGAGGCGAAATCGCCGGTGTCGGCGACGACGACGGTGAACTGCTTGAGCTGCTCCAGTTGGGTGTTCATAAAGTTTGGTGCTATCAAAAATACGCCGGCGGCGGCCATTGGCAAATCCTAAACTTCAAGATAAACAAATCTATCAAGCGACTGCCGCCGAGAGAACATTTTGACACCGGGCCGGCAGCGCGTAAGATTCCCGCGAATTTCTTATGCCCACATATTATCTGGCCTGTGACCTCGGCGCGGACAGCGGCCGCCTCATGCTCGGCACGCTCGACGCCGGGAAAGTTTCCGTCGAGGAAATCCACCGGTTTCCCACCGGCGCAACCAAAGTTTCCGGCGCGCTGCACTGGGAATTTGACCGGCTGCTGAACGAGCTGAAGGCCGGCCTTAAAAAAGCCGCCGCCAAAAACCTGCCCATCGCCAGCATCAGCACCGATTCGTGGGGCGTGGACTATGTGCTCTACGACGACCGCGGCCTGCCGATGCTGCCGGTGTGGTGCTACCGCGATTCGCGCACGGCGCAAGGCGTCGAGATCGTGAAGGAAAAAGTCGAGTGGCCGGTGATTTACGCCGAGACGGGCATCCAGTTCATGGCGCTCAACACCCTTTACCAGATCGTCACCGAGCCGCCGGAACGGCTGGCCAAGGCGAAGCACCTGCTGCTAATCGGCGACGCCGTCAACTTTTTCTGCTCCGGCGTCGCGCGCAACGAGGTTTCCAACGCCAGCACCACGCAGCTTTATAATCCGACTTACAAACGCTGGTCCAAACGCCTGTTCACCGCGCTCGGACTGCGCGAAGAAATGTTTGCGCCCATCTGTCCGTCCGGGACGAAGCTTGGACCGCTAAAGAAAAATCTGGCCACAGAAACCGGCCTACCGCAAATCGAAGTGGTCGCCAGTTGCTCGCACGACACCGGCGCAGCGGTCGCCGCCGTACCTGCGACCGGCGAGAACTGGGCGTATTTGAGTTCGGGCACGTGGTCGCTCATGGGCGTGGAAAAGCCGCAGCCGGTCATCAACGAACAGAGCCGCAACCTCGGCTTCACCAATGAAATCGGCTACGGCGATACCACGCGCCTGCTCAAGAACATTGTCGGCCTCTGGCTCATCCAGGAATCGCGCCGCTACTGGGCAAAAATGGGGAAGAAAATGGAGTTTTCCGAGCTGGAAAAACTGGCGGTGGCCTCCGCCCCGTTCGTCTCGCTCATCAATCCCGACGACCCGCGCTTCCTGAGTCCCGATGATATGCCGAAGAAGATCGCCGATTTCTGCCGCGAAACCGGCCAGCCCGTGCCGGCCAGCATCGGCGCGTGCGTGCGGTGCATTTATGAAAGCCTGGCGCTGTTTTACCGCGTCACCCTGCGGCGCACCGAGCGGCTCATCGGCAAAAAGATCGAGCGGCTGCACATTGTCGGCGGCGGCAGCAAGGATGCCACACTGAATCAGTTCACCGCCAACGCGCTGAAAGTTCCCGTGCTCGCCGGCCCGACGGAATGTGCCGCACTTGGCAACATTCTGGTGCAGGCCATCGCACTCGGCCATCTGGAATCGCACGAAGCGGCGCGCGAGATGGTGAGGAATTCCTACGAGCTGAAAAACTTCACGCCGCAGGACGCCGCGGAATGGGACGCCGCCGCCGCGCGGTTTGAAAAGCTGGTGAACTGAAATTCAGCCGGCAGCGAGCTGTTTGTTCATCTGCCGGATGCGTTCGGCGAGAACTTTCATGACGTGCGTGGCGAAAAACGGATTTTGCTGGATCAGGAAATGGAACCGGCGCTGGTCAATCTTCACCACTTTGGCGGGTTCCCTGGCAATCACAGTGGCCCCGCGCGGGGCGTGGTCGATCAAGGCCATTTCGCCGATGATAGCACCGCGCGTGGAGGTTTCGACCACCTTATCGCCGACGCGAATTTCCAACGCCCCTTCGAGGACAACAAACATAGCATCGCCGACGTCGCCGGCCTGAAACAGAACTTCGCCGGGCGCGAGGCTGGTTGTTTCGGTCTGATGGGAAAACAATTCCGCTGGATTCACGCGATCATGATTGGGCAAGCCAGCGATGACTTCAAGTTACGAATGTGTGACAAAACGGCGGCGGGCAGGTTTCAGGCCCGGTTTTCAAACAGGCTCGGCGCGGTCTGGCGGGCGAGTTCCTGGCAGCGGGCGTAAATTTCGGAAGGCGACTCGCATTGCAGCGCGAACTCGGCCAGCTTGCGGGATTCCTCGTGCTTGATACGGCGGATGATGTATTTGACGGAATCAATGGCCGAGGGCGCGGCGCTCAATTCATCCACGCCGAGGCCGAGCAACAGCGGCGCGAGCACGGGGTCACCGGCGATTTCGCCGCAGACGCCGGCCCAGTGGCCGTGAGCGTGCGCGGCGTCCACCGTCATCTTGATGAGCCGGAGGATGGCCGGGTGCGTCGGCTCGTAAAGATGCGAAACCTTTTCGTTCGTGCGGTCGGCAGCGAGCGTGTATTGGATCAAGTCGTTCGAGCCGATGCTGAAAAATTTAACTTTCTTCGCCAGCGCATCCGCGACGAGCGCGGCGGACGGGATTTCAATCATCGCGCCGATTTGGAGGTCTTCGTCGAACGGGATATTTTCGGCGCGGAGCTCAGCCCGGCATTTTTCGACGTGGGCGTTGGCCTGGTTCAGTTCGTCCAGGCCGGAAATCATCGGATACATCAGCTTGATGTTGCCCTCAGCGCTGGCGCGAAGGATGGCGCGGAGCTGGGCGCGGAACATTTCGGGCTGCGCGAGACAGAACCGGATCGCGCGCCAGCCGAGAAAGGGATTCATCTCCTGGGCGAGCTGGAGCTGCGAGGAAAATTTGTCGCCGCCGAGGTCGAGCGTGCGGATGATGACGGGCTGCGGCTTCAGCGCGGCGGCCACCTCGCGATAGACTTTGTATTGCTCCTCCTCGGTCGGCAGGCTTTCGCGGTTGATGAACAGAAATTCCGTGCGGAACAAGCCAACGCCTTCCGCGCCGTGAGCAAGGACGGCAGGAACATCATGTTGATCCTCGATGTTCGCGGACAGATGAATGGATTTGCCGTCGAGCGTGACGGCGGGCTGGTGCTGAATTTCGCGAAGCTTTTCGCCGAGCGACGCCTTGATCTTGGCAAGCTGGCCGTATTCAAACAGCGTCTGGTCGGTGGGATTGACGATGACGGTGCCGTTGTAGCCGTCGAGCAACGCATAATCGCCGGTCTCCAGCTCCTCGCTGATATCCTGCGCGCCGACCACGGCGGGGATGTCCAGCGAGCGCGCCAGGATCGCGGTATGCGAGGTCTTGCCGCCGACATCGGTGACAAAGCCGAGCACAAAATTCCGGTCAAGCTGCGCGGTGGTGGACGGGCTTAAATCGTGGCCGACGAGAATGCAGGGTTCGGTAAGATGCCGCAGGTCAAGCTGCTGCTTGGCGTTGAGCAGATTGTCCAGGACGCGGCTGGTGAGGTCGCGCAAGTCGGCGGCGCGTTCGCGGAGATATTCGTCCTCGACGGCCTCCAGCACGGCGATGTAGCGGTCGGACGCGGTGTGAAAGGCGTAGTCGGCGTTGGCTTTCTGTTCGCGGATGATCTTAATGACCTCCTCGATGAGCACGCGGTCCTCCAGCATCAGCAGGTGGGCGTCAAAAATGTCCGCCTCGGAGGAACTCATCGTGTCGGCCACGCGGCGCTGGATATCGGTGATCTGCTGGCGGGTGCGGACGAGGGCATGCTCGAACCGTTTGACTTCCGGCACCACGGCATCGGGATTCAGCTCGCGCTTGACGATGGCATGGCGGGCGCGGTGCAGGACAATGACTTTCCCGCGGCAAACACCTGCCGAAACAGCGATGCCGCGATACACCTTTTCGCCTTTGATATGCCCGGACATGAACTTGAGGGAGAAATAACCGAGACGCCCACCGATGAAAAGCAATTACCGATTAAAAATCCAATTATTTTTCAACGCCAACAAAAAAGCCCGCGCGCGGCGGGCGGGGGGAAATTTCAAATGTGAAATTGCCGGATCAGGCGCGTTCCATGTATTTGCCGGTGCGCGTGTCAATACGGATTTTCTCGCCGGTCTTGATGAACAGCGGGGCCTGCACAGTGATGCCGGTTTCGCAGATGACAGCCTTCTGGACATTGTTCGCGGAATCGCCGCGGATGCCTTCCGGCGCGTCGGTCACGGTCAGGGTCACGCTGGCGGGAATTTCCACCGTCACGGCTTTTTCCTCGACGAAGGTCACGGTGACTTCGCCGTTTTCCACGAGGTAATTTTTGGCATCGCCCACCAGTTCAGCCGCGAGCGTCACGGTTTCGTAATTTTCCGGATCGGTGAAAACATAATCCGCGCCGTCCTTGTAGCTGTATTCCATCTTGGTGGTCATCATGGGGACCGCCTCGATTTTCTCCGTGGAACTGAGGCGGATGTCCGAGGACTTGCCGGTGCGGATGCTGCGGAGCGAGGCTTGCACGAAAGCGCGCAGGTTGCCGGGCGTCCGGTGCTGAAAATCCAACACCACACAGATATCACCGTTGTAATTGATCGCCATACCGCGGCGGAGGTCGTTTGCTGTTGCCATAAAATGTGGTCGCTAATTAAATGTTACGAAATGAGCCGCACACCATAGCCGAAAAAAAGGGGAAGGCAAGACGCTTTTACGTTAATCTTCAGGAATCCTTGACACCACAAAGCTTTGTGTGCTACAAAAGACGAGCCACAATAAGCAGTGGTTTTATGCGTTGCCCCAAGTGCGGATGTCAGGAAGACAAAGTCATTGACTCGCGCGCCTCCCGAGAAGGCGCGACCATCCGACGCCGCCGCGAATGTTCCGCCTGCAATCACCGTTTCACGACCTACGAAGAAGTTGAGCACGAAGGCCTCATGGTTTTGAAGCGCGACGGCCGGCACGAGGAATTTTCCCGCGAAAAACTGCTTTCCGGCATCCGCAAAGCCTGCCAGAAAAGGCCAGTTTCGCCGAAAGCGATGGAAGACCTCGTGGACCATATCGTCGCCTCCGTCACCGGCAAGTTTGAAGCCGAAGTCCCCGGCGAATTCATCGGCACCATGGTCATGGACGGCCTGCGCGAAATTGATTCCGTGGCGTATGTCCGCTTCGCCAGCGTCTATCGCCGGTTTCAGGAAGCCACCGATTTTGTGGACGAAGTCCAGAAACTGGAGGCTGCCCGATGATTGCGCTCCACACCGACTGCCTGCTCTTCCGGCTCGTCAACGGCGAAAGCGTCCCCTGCTCGGCAGACATGATCATGGTTGAAATCGTGGGCGAGGCCCATGATTTCCTCGATCCCGAAACGCTGAAGCACGCCGCCGCCAGCGTATTTCATTATTTCAAAGTCGAACTGGCGCGCGAAATGGTCACCGTCGGCGAATTTTCCCTCGCGCTCGAAAAAGTCCTTGGCCACCTTGGCTACACGCTCCACGCCAGCAGCCCCGGCGGCCGGCCCGGCGAAATCAGCGACACCGACCTCGCCCGGCTCGTCAGCGAAACTGGCGACAGCCTGGAGCTGTTTTTCTTCCCACGCCTGCGCGACGAACTGCGCATCCAACTCCGACAGTCGCCGCGCGTCGTGCGCTTTCGCGGGTTGCGCGGCTGCGTGAAACAGATTGCCGGCGCGCAACGCTGGAGCCACCGCTGCGAACGGCTGGAGGACCAGATCATTTCCTTCCTCCGCGAATGTCTCAACGCCGAAACCGCCCAGCCCGACTGCGCGCTGGTGGTGGAATAAGTTTATAAGCTCCCTGATTTTTAACCGCGAAACACACGAACTACGCGAACCCAAAATCCGAATTTAATTTGTCCCGTCCTTTCGCGTATTTGGCGTATTTCGCGGTTAAAATGTTATGAGCAAGACCCTGTTTGAAAAAATCGTCGCGCGCGAAATCCCCGCGCAAATCGTGTTTGAAGACGACCTCGTCCTCGCGATCCGCGACATCCATCCGCAGGCGCCGGTGCACGTCCTGATTTTTCCGAAGCAGCCCGTGCCGCGCATCGCCGAGGCGCAGCCGGCGGATCACAAGCTGCTCGGCCACCTGCTGCTCAAGGCCGCCGAAGTGGCGGACAAGGCGGGTTTGAAAAAAGGCGGCTACCGGCTGGTCATCAACAATGGCGCGGACGGCGGCGAAACCGTGCCGCACCTGCACTGCCACATCCTTGGCGGACGCAAGCTGGCTTGGCCGCCAGGTTGACAATTCCCTATTTCCGCCGCTTTGGCTGGACAAAGGTTTTTACCAAAAGCAAAGTCGAAACCATGAAGCCGCGAATTTCCAATCGCAAGACCGCAGCGATGACGTTGGTCGAAGCGGTGGTGGTCATTTTCACCATTGGAACATTGGTGATGTTTCTTCTGCCGGCGTTGGTGGGTCATCCGCATCATCATTCAATGATGAATTGCGTCAATATTCAGAAACAAGTGGGAATCTCATATCGAATTTGGGCCGATGACCACAATGAAAAATATCCAATGGAAGTTTCCATCGCCGATGGCGGCGTTAAAGAACTCCTGGCTGGACCTGATGCTTGGAAAACCTTCCAGGTAATGTCCAATCAATTGAACACGCCCAAAATCCTCTTTTGCCCACAAGATATTACGCATGCCAGGGCAGCCACCAATTTTGGCGATGACCTAAAAAACAAAATCAGCTACTTCATCGGCTGGGACGCCGCAGTTACCAGCGCAAATGTTCTGTTGGCTGGCGACGACAATTTCCTCATCAACAATGCGCCGGTCACGCCCGGCTGGTTGGAACTAACCACCAACACGTCCATTGCTTGGGAGGCTTCCCGCCATGTTTCGGTCGAAACCGTAGGATGGTTTTTCAAAAAGAAGACGGACTCCGGATACCTTGTAATTGGAGATGGCAGCGTTCAAGAGTTAAATAATTCACAATTGCTTGAACAAATCAAACAAACCGGCCTCGCCATCAACCGCCTGGCGATTCCGTAATTTGTGTTTCCTCTGTGTCCATCTGTGGCGAAAAACTTTCCGCTTTTGCCCGCGCTCCGCAAAACCTAGACTGCGCCCATGACTTTGCCCGGATTTCCCATCGCCCGGCCGCGCCGGTTGCGGACTTCGCCCGCGCTGCGCCGGCTCGTGGCGGAAACGTCGCTGAATATTTCTTCGCTCGTGCTGCCGCTGTTCGCCCGCAGCGGCAAGAAATTGCGCCGACCGGTGGACGCCATGCCCGGCGTCTTTCAACTTTCACCGGATGAAATCGTGCGCGAGGCGGTGGCGGCGCATGCACTCGGCATCCCGGCGGTTCTGCTCTTCGGCATTCCCGACAAAAAAGACGTCAAGGCCAGCGGCGCTTACGCTAAAAACGGCATCGTGCAGCAAACGGTGCGGCGGCTGAAAAAGGAACTGCCGACGCTGCTCGTCATCACCGACGTTTGCCTCTGCGAATATATGGCGCACGGCCATTGCGGCATCGTCCACGGCGGAAAAGTTTTGAACGATCCCACGCTCAAGCTGCTGGCCCAGACGGCGGCGAGCCATGCGGAAGCCGGCGCGGACATCATTGCGCCGAGCGACATGATGGACGGCCGCGTTCGCGCCATCCGCGCCGAGCTAGACAACGAAGGCTTTGCCGACACGCCGATCATGAGCTACGCGGCGAAGTTTGCGTCGGCATTTTACGGCCCGTTCCGCGAGGTGGCCGAGTCCGCGCCGGCATTCGGCGACCGGCGCAGCTACCAAATGGACGCCGCGAATGCCAACGAGGCGCTGCGCGAAGTGGCGTTGGACATCCAGGAAGGCGCGGACATGGTCATGGTAAAACCGGCGCTGGCGTATCTGGACATCATTCACCGCGTGAAAAGGGAATTCGGCCTGCCCACCGCCGCCTACGCCGTGAGCGGCGAACACGCGATGATCAAGGCCGCCGCCGCCAACGGCTGGATTGACGAGCGCGGCGTGACGTTGGAAAGTCTGCTGGCGATGCGCCGGGCCGGCGCGGATATTTTGATCACCTACGCGGCGATGGACGTGGCGCGGTGGCTGAAAACAGCCTGAATTTAATCGTCAGCATCATTCTAATCGCCCAACCATTTTGACCCATATCCCGAAGTTCAAACCGGATCCCATTCCCTAGGGCCTGTTAACACTAATTGACAATTACTAGGTTTAAGGCATTCTTGTTGGGCAAATGGAGCTAACCGAGAGCCAGTTTCAGCGCATTGCTGATTGCTTGCCACGCCAGCGCGGCAACGTCGGCATCACCAATTTGCAACTGCTTAACGCCTTGCTGTATGTGGTGGAGCATGGTTGTAAATGG
>Ga0302320_10000278_pt1 | contig 119211 bp, 92 predicted proteins | sample Bog_T0_3_FD_202130 | JGI IMG/M metagenome (GOLD analysis project Ga0302320, IMG submission 202130) | Peat permafrost microbial communities from Stordalen Mire near Abisko, Sweden - Bog_T0_3 | ecosystem: Environmental > Terrestrial > Soil > Wetlands > Peat | place: Sweden: Abisko, Stordalen... | reverse complement strand
ACCCAGGCCGCTTTGATTGAGGCCATCGGCCTGGCCCTCCAAACCGTCACTGCTCAGGACGCTATGAACTGGTTTGCCTCTTGTGGCTACAGTTTTATTTAAAATGCTCTAATCTGTTGGACTGCTGGAGAATCATCACCTGTCTTCGGAGTAAAAGATAACGGAACTTTCTGTTTTATACAGACTCAGCAGAAGCGCTTTCTTCTGACTTGTTCTCACATCTGGAAAGGATTTGAAAAAGAAAAGGCCGACGGTGTATGCTTGTGGGTAACTTTGATTCACAATGATGTTCAAGGTTCACCATCTTTTCCGTTCTTAGCAAAAAATCCAATCTTGATCGATGAAGATGCGCGCCTAGATTTGGCGACTATCACATTTGATGGAATCGACTCGCTAGAACCTTGGCGTTTTCATTATTTAACCAGGCCATGCACATGCCATCTCACAAAAGAAAGCCCAGCTTGCTTCATTGCTTACACTAGTGAGGGTTTAAAAGAAGGAACAGGCCAGCGCGTCCTGAATTATTCATTTTTCACTGTCACAGTGAGCGAGATGGGCAAAACCAGATTTTTGTTGCACGACAAGAGTGGCACAAGTCATTTGTTTGACAAGGCTGGGAATGAAATTGCCCCAATTAAAATGGGTGGGGCGAGTGGCGCTCCAATCTTTAGTTTCGATTCCAATCTTAAAATATGGTTGGCTGGAGTTGTCTGCGAAATTTCTTCGCCCGGGCTCTCGGGCCGAGGCGCTTCTATAAATTATGAAACGTCGGACGGTGATATTTATGCGGCCTACGTTGATCTTGTTCAAACTGACGGAACAATCCGAATGAGCCAGAATAGCTAAAGCCGTAATACTGCATTGAAAAAAGCCGCTGGATTGCTCCAGCGGCTTACAATTTTTCGCGCGGACTTTAGTTTGCTGTGCGTCCGGAGACGCCTTTGGTGCCTTTGGCAATGACTTTGTCGGATTGCTTGGGACGCAACGCGCGGGAAGCCGCGCCGGCGCGCCACATTTCGGAGTTGTGGATTTCGCCCAGTTCCTTCGCCAACTGCGTCTGGTAATTCTTGGCGCCGCAGGCGGACAGCACGCGGGCGCATTCCTTACCCGTCTTGACGCGATTGTACAAATCCTTGAACACCGGCAACGTCGCTTTCTTGAACTTGGGTTTCCAGTCCAGCGCGCCGCGCTGCGCGGTGGCGGAGCAGTTGGAATACATCCAGTCCATGCCGTTTTCATCCACAAGCCGAATGAGGCTCTGGGTCAATTCCTCGACGGTTTCGTTGAACGCTTCGCTCGGGCTGTGGCCGTGCGCGCGGAGCACTTCGTATTGCGCTTCCATGATGCCGGCCAGCGCGCCCATCAACACACCGCGTTCGCCGGTGAGGTCGCTGAACACTTCATGCTGGAATGTGGTCGGGAACAGATAGCCGGAGCCAACACCGATGCCAACAGCCATGCAACGCTCTTCCGCGTGGCCGGTGGCGTCCTGCTCGACGGCGAAACTGGAGTTGATGCCGGCACCCGTGAGGAAATTGCGGCGCACGTTCAGGCCGGAGCCTTTCGGGGCGACCATGATCACGTCCACATTCTTCGGCGGAATGACACCGGTTTGCTTTTTGTAGGCGATGGAGAAGCCATGCGAGAAATAGAGCGCAGCGCCGGGCTTGAGGTTTTTCTTTACCATCGGCCAGATGGTGCGCTGGGCGGCGTCCGAAACGAGCATCTGGATGATGGTGCCTCGTTGCACCGCTTCCTCGATGTCGAACAACGTCTTGCCGGGCTTCCAGCCGTCGGCCACGGCGCGGTCCCAGTCGCGTTTGAACGCCTTGGCCTGGCCGACGATGACGTTGAAGCCGTTGTCGCGCAGGTTCAATCCCTGCGCCGGGCCTTGCACGCCATAGCCGATGATGGCGATGGTTTCATTCTTGAGCACCTTGCGCGCCCGGGCCATCGGAAATTCCTTCCGCGTGATGACTTTTTCCTTCGTTCCGCCGAAATCAATAATTGCCATAATCAATCTTTCTTCACTGGGTGTTGGTTCAATGTCTTCAGTTCATTCAAATGAACTTTTAATTTTAACCATCAGCGCCCGTCAGTCAAATGCAAATGCAGTCAGGTCCGCTGCCGGGTGCATCTCAGTTTAGATCCACTTGGAAACCGCATCTCATTAACACCCTGCTTTAGCGGGGTATTCAGCGAAGGGAAGGCCCTTCAACCGCTTGAGCGGTTTTCCACTTACTGCCGCTCCCGATTCATCTTGTTCCGCTTTGCATTGCTTTCGACAAAATACATGCCCAACAAACCCCGGCCAGTTTTTAACTTGGGTTTGGATTTGATGCGGTTGGTAAAAAATTCCAGGAGGTTGATGAGGCGGGAAAGAAGTTTGGACATGGGCAGAGAAGTGTGAAGTCGAGAATATAAGGGTCAATCAAAAAGAGGAAATATCCGCAAAAAAGAGAATTCTTTCAGGCATATTCTGAACCTCTGGTTCTGACTTTTAGGTTCCATGACTTTAAAATCCAATAAAAAATAGGTTGGAGCGGGTGAAGGGAATCGAACCCTCATCTCAGGCTTGGGAAGCCCGCATTCTACCACTGAACCACACCCGCCTCTGCGGCCCAGCCGCATTAAACATGACAGCTTCTACCAGACCGCCGCACAGCTGGCAACTTGTTTGCAGAGCCGTCAGGACTCGGTGACCAGTTGCTTGATGGCGTCACGCAACCGGTTTTCAATCAGAAGCTGGCGTTTGGCGGAGATCACCTTGCCTCCGTCAGGTTCGCATACGTAAAAACTGTCAATCGCCGCGCCGCGCTCAGTGACGATGCGCGCGGCGAAAACATCCAGCGCAAACTCGGCGAACGCCTGCGAAATGATGTAGAGCAGGCCCAGGCGGTCTTCGGTCTCAATTTCGATGAGTGTGCGCGTGTCGGAAGTCTCGTTGTCGAAATAGATCTGCGTCGCCATCCGCTCGCCGGCGTAAGCCTGATAAACTGGTTGCGCGATGATCTGGCGGGCGATGAGCGCGGGCAGATCCACGGCTTCGTCGTTCAGCACCTTGGCGAGCAGGCCGCCGAATTTGTCGTGCTGCTCGCGCGTGGCGAGGTTGCCGGTTTTGGCGTCGTTGACAAAAAATTTGTCGAGCGCGATGCCGTCTCTGCGTGTAAAAATCTGTGCGCTGAGAATGTTCAATCCGACCGCGCTGAACGAGCCGGCAATTTTGCTGAACAGCCCGGCGCGATCCCAGGTGCATATCTTGACGAGGTTGTAGCCACGGTCGGCCTCGTCCTGCCACGCCGTGGCAGGCGACAGCACGCGTTCGTCCTCCAAAACCTGCCGCCGCATGAAATGGTGCGTCAGTTCAAGATCATTGAGGATGTCCCTGGCCGTGTGAATTTCAAAATAACGCTGGGGCAGCGTGGTGAAATGTGCGTGGAGTTCCTCGTCGCTGATTTGTTTCGTCGCCAGCACGCGGACTTCCTGCAGCAGCGATTCGCGTTGTTTCTGCGAAAAGCGGACGAATTCCGTGCCGCCGCCCAGCAAAACCAGCGCGCGCTCGTGCAGTTGCCAGAGCAGCAAATCCTTGAAGCCGTTCCACAATTTGTCGCTCGTGCCCTGGGAATCGGCGAACGTCAGCAGCGTGAGCAGATTCAGCGCCTCGGAGGTTTGCACCTGCCGGGCGAACTGGCGGATGACCGCGGGATCATCCAGATCGCGCCGCTGGGACAGGCTGGCCATGAGCAAATGATTTTCGATGAGGAGGTGCAGCGTGCCGGACGCCGAGCCGTCCAACCGCAGCCGTTTCGCCGCGCGCTGGGCCATTTCCGCGCTGGCTTCGGCGTGGCGGCCCCTTTTATGTTGTGCCGACTTGCCGACATCGTGCAGCAACAGCGCCAGATAAAGCAGTCCGGGCCGTTCCAAGCTTTGAAACAGGGGCGCGTAATGTTTATACGGCTCATCCTTCGCCTCCCAAATCCGGTCAAGTTGTTCCAGACAGACCAAAGTATGTTCGTCGGCGGCGTACTGATGATAAAATTCATGCTGCACGAGACAGGTGAGCTTGCCGAATTCGGGGATGTATTTGCCGAGCAAATTCACCTCATGCATCGCGCGCAGAATCGGCGCGACGCTGCCGCGGCGTTCGAGGATGGTCAGAAACGTCTCGCGCACGTGTTCGTCGTTCAGGAAATCGCGGTCCACGAGCGAAAGCTGGTTGCGGATGAGCTGCGCGAGGTCGGGATGCAATTGCAACCGGTGTTGTTGCGCGTGGAGGAAAACGCGCATCAAACGGCGCGGCGAGTCGCGGAAAACACGGTTGGACGCGGCGCGAATTTCCCCGTTCCCAAACAAAAAGCCATCCACCGGTTCCACCGTCCGGGTGCGTTTGGGCAGCCAGGCGCGGAGCGAAGCCAGCCGGTTTTGCGGCGGCGCGAGCAGGGCCATGCGCTGTTCCAGCGTGCGTGTGATGATAAAAATGTTCCGCATGTGCGTGTAGAGGTCGCGCATGAATTTTTCGATGCGCCGGCTCGGCGACCGTTCGCCGTAGCCGAGGCCGAGCGCCACGGCGGGTTGCAGATTTTTTCCGAGCACGTCCAGCGGGCGGTTGACATGGTAGTGCAGTTCCGTCCGCGCACGCAGAAGAAAGTCGTAGGCGGCTTCGAGCTGCCGGCGCTCGGCGTCGGTGACAAACTCGCGTTCCTGCAATTCCTTCAGCGAGCGGGCGCGATACTTGAAGAACGCCATCCAAAGCACATTTTGGAAATCGCGCAAACCGCCGCAGCCGCTTTTGATGTTCGGCTCCTGCATGCAGGCCGAGTTGCCGAACTTGCCATGCCGCCCCGTCTGGTCTTCGAGCCGCGCAGCGATGTATTTTTCCTCATAACCGTCAACACATTTGGCCACGACCGTCTTTTGAAATTTTTTGAACAGCGTCTCGTCCCCCGCGATCAGCCGCGCCTCGATGAGCGACGTTTTGGATTGCATGTCGGCGTTGGCAACGTTGACGCAATCGCCCAGGCTTCGCACCGAATGGCCCACCTTCAACCCCACGTCCCACAGCGGATACAACACGCCGTCAATCAACTTGGACAAATGCGGCAGCGGCTTGTTCGCCGCGACCTGGCCGTCGTGCAAGAACATGAAATCAATGTCGCTGTGTGGATTCAATTCCGCGCGACCGTAACCGCCGATAGCCACCAGCGCCAGCGGCGGAAATTCCTTTTGCGCCTGCGCGGACAAACCCAGGCGCGCCGTCTCCCAGAGCTGCCGCAGCAGCGCGTCCAGGATGGCCGCGCGCGCCCGGCAAATTTCGCGCCCGCCTGCGCCGGCCCGATGCTGTAGTTTGAGCCGGTGCGTTTCAACCTTGAGGAAGCCTTTGTAGCGCGCGAGCCTTTCCGCCGGGTTGCTGTTCGGCGGTGATGGCAAACGCACTTTGGCGTCGGCTTCAATTTTTTTAATCAAATCCTGCACGGGCGCATAAAATGGGAACAAACCGGCTTCAAAGCAAGCCGCGGTCGCAGCTCCCTTCGTCGTCGTCCTCATCCTCGTCCTCGAAATTCCCAGTCGAGAACGAGGACGATTGAAGGTAGCGAAACCTTTTCGTGCGGGCGGCGTCTGCTACACTTTGCCCGCGATGCCAGACCAACCCGACCCCGATGCCGTCCTGATGCTGCGTGTCAAGCGCGGCGACCGCGCGGCGTTCGCCGGGCTGGTGGAAAAATACCAGCAGCCGGTGTTGAATTTCATCTACCGCACGCTGCGCAACGAGACCGAGGCCGAGGACCTCGCGCAAAATGTTTTTTTGCAGGTTTACAAATCCCGGAGCCGCTACCGGCGGACGGCGAAATTTTCCACGTGGCTTTTCACCATCGCGCGCAACCTGTGCCTGAACGAACTCCGCCGCCGCTCGCGCCACCCCGCCGAATCCATCGAGGAAACGCATGCCGAAAACGAGGAACAGCCGCTCCGGCAATTCGAGGACAAATCACAGATGGCGCCGCCGGAAAAGCTGCTGCACGGCGAGCTGGCGCAAAAAATCGAGGAGGCGCTGGCCGAACTGCCCGAAAACCAGCGCAGCGCCATTTTGCTCTGCCGGCAGGACGAGTTGAGCTACGAGGAAATCGCCGAGGTCTTGGACTGCTCGCTTTCAGCCACCAAATCGCTCATCCATCGCGGCCGCGAAACGCTCAAGGAAAAGCTCAAACGCTATCTAAGCACGGGCGATTGGACCGGGTGAAATTTGGAGTGCGGCGACATGTCGCGTCGTTCCAAAGCGCGGACATGTCCGCGCACTCCAAAATTGCCGGCCGGCAGATGCGGCATGGCTTCGGGAAAAAGGATGAATGCGGCTTTCTGCCGAAAGCCGCTACGCCCGGTTGGAAATGAAAATCGGTTGCGCGTCGCCGACGGGAGAGAACCATGATGATTTTCAGCGCCGTAGGCGCGGCATCTTCCTCAAATTTGGTGGGGCGAGCGTCCTTGCGAGCCGGCTCGTCAGTAGCCTCGCCCCACCAAATGTGCCGCCCCGCTGGGGCTGGAGATGGATTTGGGTTTGATGCTACAAAGATGAAAGGACTGGACACTCAATCAGTGTGCGCGCAAAGTCGCAAAAACTATTTTTGTGATTGACCGAACACAGGCCAATTTAGTGAAAGCTGCCATTGAAATTGAAAGATGCAATCGGCGTATGGAATTAATTTTAGCACCCCTAGAAGTTGACGTAAAATTTGCATCAACTCAGTTAGTAGGCGACAAAAAGAATCAACAATTTTGGAGAAGGACAATAATTAGGTGTCTATTGGCTTATACAGAAGCTTTGGTTTGGAGCATGAAAGCATGCACCCCATTGATTGCTTCGGTTTCAAACACAAAACTCACTGTCGCTGATTTGGAGATTTTACATGAACAGAGAACGATTAGCCGGGATGGAAAGACAGAAGTTCGTCCCAATTTCCTTAAATTCCGTGATAATTTGAAAGCAACATTTTCATTATTTGCGAAAGCATACGGGACCAACTTTAAAGTCGAGTGCAATAAGGGTTTTGATGCACTTTGCGAAATTTATGACCTTCGGAGCCGTTTGATGCATCCGAAAGAACCTTTCGACATCAATGTCTCCGATTCAAATACCGCATCTGTAGAACAAGGATACCTGTGGTTGTCTAACGAGTATGCTCGGTTGATGGATGAATGCGAAAAGGCATCTCTTCAATTTGGAATTAAAAAATAAGCGGCCTTAAAATTTATTTATCCCGCTTCAGCAGAAATTCCGCCAAGGCTTCGAGGGCGACGGCTTTGCCTTTGAACACCTTCAGCGCGGCGAAGGCTTTGGCCGTCAGTTGTTCCGCAATCTTTCGCGATTTATCCAGGCCCACAATCGCCGGGTAGGTCGCCTTTTGCACGGCCACGTCCTTGCCCGCCGTCTTGCCGAGCTGCTCGCTCGTCTGCGTCACGTCCAGGATGTCGTCAATCACCTGGAACGCCAGCCCGACGTGATAGCCGAAATCCGTCAGCGCCTTGAGCTGCGCCGCCGTGCAGTTGGCGCTCATGCCGCCCAACCGCACGGAACAGCACAGCAATGCCGAGGTCTTGCGCTCGTGGATGTACTTCAAATCCGCGACAGAAAGTTTTTTGCCTTCGCCTTCCAAATCCGCCACCTGGCCGGCGACTAGTTGCAGCGAGCCGGAGGCCTTGGCGATTTCCAGAATCAAATCACGGTGCGGATAGCGCGGCCAGCCCTTGGCCTGCGCGGTGATCTCGAACGCCTGGGTCAACAGCGCGTCGCCCGCCAGCACGGCAATGCCTTCGCCGAAGACCTTGTGGTTGGTTGGCTTGCCGCGGCGGAAATCGTCGTTGTCCATCGCCGGCAAATCGTCGTGGATGAGCGAATAGGTGTGAATGCACTCGACGGCGCACGCCAGCGGCATGGCGTCGGCTTCGCGTCCGCCACAGGCGGCCGCCGCTGCGAGGCAGAGTGCCGGGCGCATCCGCTTGCCGCCGGCAAAGAGCGAATAGCGCATCGCCTTGTGGATGGTGGCGGGCCGGGTTTTCTCGCCGGGCAGGAATTTATCGAGCGCCCGGTTGACGGTTTTGGTGCGCGTGGCCAGGAATTGCTGCAAATCGAATTGGGTGTTTGCGGACATGCGGGTTTGTTTTAGAAAACGCCCTCCCTTCGCGCAAGTTTTAAGGGGATTTTTCTTATTGCATTCACGCCCGGAACAATTAGAATTCCCAGCTCTGGTTATCAAAAATTATTGTGAACGCTGAACTTTGCAAACGAGCCGCCGAAAAGGTTGGCAATCCGAACGTCCTGGTGAACCTCATTTCGCGCCGGGTGCGCCAGCTTAATGCCGGTGGTGGCGGCCTGAGCCGTCCGCTCATTGCCGATGTGGGAAACCTTGGGGCAGCCGACATCGCGCTGCGCGAACTGCTGGAGGACAAAATCGGCTGGGAAATGCCGGAACCGGCCGAGGTGGTCCGCCCACTGCCCAGGAAACGCAAGAAACGGTAACCGCGCCACGCGCCAGATTTTCACAGCCAGAAGGGCGACCTTCTGGCTGTTGTTTTTTAATCCGTGAAATCCGCGGCATTTGCGGATAAAGTCAGACCCATGGCCGACATCGTGACCAATCACAAAGCCCGGCGCGATTATCACATCCTCGAAACGTTCGAGGCGGGCATCGTGTTGCATGGCACGGAGGTCAAATCGCTGCGCGCCGGCAAGGGGCAGATCGCCGACGCCTTCGCGCGGGTGGAAAAGGAAGAGGTCTGGCTTTACAACGTACACATTGACGAATACTCGCACGGCAATCTTCAAAATCACCAACCCAAGGCGCCGCGCAAACTGCTCCTGCACCGGTCGGAAATCCGGAAACTGTTTGAACTGGCATCGGTGAAAGGCAACACGCTCGTGCCGCTGGCATTTTTCTGGAAGAACGGGAAGGTGAAGGTTGCGCTCGGCGTCGGCAAGGGCAAACAGGAGTTCGACCGGCGCGAGGATTTGAAGGAGCGCGAGTCCGACCGCGAAGTCAAGCGCGCGACGATGAAATGGTCCAAGGGCAAGTGATTGGAACGAGGATGGAAACCACCTGCACGGCTTCGCGCCTTTGCGTTAAAGTGCCGGCCTGTTTTGGCCTTGATACCTGACCGGTCCGGATTCTTAGCCATTTCATCATGACAAGGCACTGTGAGAAATGCGGGGCGGAGATGGCTGAAGGCTGGACGGTCTGCCGGTCGTGTTACGAGCCAGTCAAACGCGAAGGGAGGTTGTCACGGTTGCTGTGGTTTTTTGGTGGCGCGCGTGTGAGCTTGGAAAAAACGTCGCTGGCCGGGAGTACGAAGGTGAACGTCAAGCTCTCCGAGCGGATAAAAATCCGCGACCCGCTGACGGGCGAATTGCGGGAGTATCATTCACTGGACGAAGTGCCGGTGGAGTATCGGGAGAAGATTCGTCAGGCCCAGCAGGCGGCATTGGGTGGCAAGGGCGGCAGTGTCATATCGGTGACGGACGCCACAGGGAAAGTTCAGACCTATCATTCCGTTGAGGAGATGCCGCCGGAATTGCGTGCGCTCTACGAGAAGGCGCGCGGCGAAGGTCTGGTGAAATGATTCGACATGACTTAGGGCATGGTGGTTGGCGTCTGCCGCAAGGCGTGTTTCGAGATGATTATGTCCCCGCCGTCAGGCACGACGTCGAACATGACGTACTTTTTCGAGGCGACGTCCACGATCTGCGCGCTTACGGACTTGTGATTCTGTGAAACAACGGCAGCCGGCCAATTCGCGGGCAGCGGCCGGCGCAGCGTGATGGGATAGTTGAAAATCGAGTCGGTGAGATTATCAGTCACCTGCAGGGTAAGGCTGTCGTCCCGGCTGGAGGTTTCCTTGACTGAGGCGACATTGCGCTCAAGGATGTAACGGGCGACATTGCCGAACGTTTCCACCCAGAATTTATCCTGGTTGGCACTCATATAATCAACGCTCCCTTGCAACGTCGCCGTCGAAACCGGTGAATAGCCGCCGTCATGGTCAATGCCGTGAATCAAATATACGCACCATCCGTTTGTGGCGGCGGCCTCATCGGCTTTGTTGTTAAAATCCTGCGTTGTTTGCACCGAGCCTTGCGAACCGCAAGCGAACGAGCTGATACTCATGAAATTTGCGGGAGTGGCCGGCACAATCTGGCCCGAGCAGGTCCGCGCGGCGATGTAGTATTGCGAAGTGAGCGCTGCGTTGGCTTCCGCGCAAAAAGGATAAGCCAGGGTAAGGCATTTCTGGCCGGATATATTCGCGTTGATGGCAGCCTGAGAATCCTTCAGTTCGATATTTTGCTGCGCATCCGGCAATTGCCCGAGATTGGGATGCGTCAGGGTATGGCTGGCGATTTCGTGTCCCCCGGCTGCGGCGGCTTGCAGCTTTGACCATCCGGGAAACATGCCGTTCGTGGCACCGACAATGGAAAAAAGTGTCAATTTGAAACCCCTGGCATCGAACATCGGTATGGCTACGGTGAATTGATTTGAGCAGCCGTCATCAAACGTGTAGGAAATCGTCGCCGGCCGGAATCCCCGCCAGGTGCCAATTTCGTACGGAGCGGCAACCGAACCGGCAAGGCTGACTGAAGCGGTAATTGCCATGATGGATAAAAGGACAACGGCTGTTTTCATAAATGCATCTTTCCTTTCGGGAAAAGGTGCCACCGAGAACGCAGAAAAACAATCAACTTTAATACCAGCCCAATCGGTTTGCTCCTTTGGTTGCTAAACGGGTGGGTGATTTTCAGAATGCGTCTCGTGACATTGACTACTCTAAATGAGTGCGGTTTTGGCCGGGCCGCAAGTTTCGTCAGGAGCCGGCGGCCAAACTTACTGGTTGTCCCCGCTTTGAATCAACAGGGCGGAGATGACCCGTTTAACCTGCGTGGAGGACAGGATGCTTTTGAGGGTGGTCGTGAAGCTTTCTTCATTCAAGCACTGTCTTTGCACATGCGTGGTATGGTCGGTCAGGGCCAGCGGATAGATGGTGATGGAGTACTGCACGGTGAGAATCGCAAATTTATGATTGTTAATGGCGGGGGCCGTGACGGAAAAATTATAAATGAGGATGTTGTTGTTGGTCGGTTCCTGCTCAATGGAGCCGATTAAAACGCCCTTGGTGAGCTGACTCAAAATCGAGGCCTGCTCGCGTAAAATCGACGTCGGGGTTCTTTGATTGATGGGGGCATTGATCTCCCCCCACATGTTTTCGACGCTCATAAGATTATTGCCTGTCCATCATACACTTGCGATCACTGATTGCAAACATATTGGCCGCGTGACGAAGGTTGCATCTCATTTTTTGGAAAACCTAAAAAGCTGCGTCCTGTGGGATATTCTGAAAAACCCCGGCATTTGAACGCCGTGGACTAGCGGTGTTGCCATCTTGAAATAAAACTTGCACCGGACCGAATCTGGACGAGGTTGAATCCAGCAAACAAGACCGTTAGAGTTCAGCCATTGTTGGCGGGGGTTGCCGGAGGTTCTCCTTCAGTCTTCAAGGGCAGAAAGTTATTTATGACCATGTTCTTTTTTTGGTGCGCCATTGGATTTGTTGCCGGAGTCATATTCGGCTCCTTCTTCGAATGGACACTGCACCGTTATGTCATGCACCATTCCGTCAAATGGTTCCGATACCCGTTTGAACGGCACGCGCTGGTGCATCACCGGATTTTCAAGGCGGACCACACCTATCACCTCGTGAATGAACGGGACAAGAACACCATTCCCATGGCGTGGTGGAACGGGCCGGCCATCGTGGCCGTGTGCCAACTGCCATTTTTGGTGCCGGCCTTGGTGCTGCACAAGTGGGGAATTTTGTGTGGCGCGGCGGCGGCGTGCACGTTGTATTTTACGGCTTACGAATACCTGCATTGGTGCATGCATCTGCCGGGGAAACGGCACGTGGAACGCTCGGGCATCTTCTTCCGGCTGAACGGGCACCACCTGCTGCATCACCGTTATATGGGCAAAAACTTTAACGTCGTATTGCCGCTCGCTGATATATGCCTCCGGACGCTGCTGCTGCGTTCAAGAATCGCCTTCGCACAGGCGCGGGGTCCGTCCGTGCCGGACGTGCAACCCAAGCCAAAGAATCCTTTCCAGGTATTGGCGCTGGCAGCGGCGAAAAGGGTGTGAGCGCAGGCCGGCCGTTGTTTTCCGAAACGTCACCGTTTTGTTTCCGGTCCGTCTTTGACGAAATCACGAATGAGTGGTCTGTTGGGTTCGTTATAGCTGCTAAAAGACCACGAGCAATGTCTCTCCGGCGCTGGCACATCTTCACCAGCGCCTTCTTTTTTCCACAACGCGTCGAGTCCAGTGACCGGCGGATTCCTTGAACAATTGGGAAGCGCCCCTGTCCATTGAGGTGGAAACAATTCATTGTCTGCAAACTTTTGCCGGTGGAGCGATCAATGGTACGATGGGACAAGGACATCGCGGGCGCAAAGAAATGAGATTATGAAAAGCATGAAAACGCCCGGAATTATCGGAGTTGCCGCCAGCGTGTTGCTGGCGGCGGCCGTGTTGCTGCGCGGCGGCGGCAGCGAGCCGACGAACGGGGTTTTAAATTATCAACCGATGAATATGACAAATTATACAAAACCGGATGCGGCGGAGTTAAAGAAGAAACTGACCCCCGAACAGTTTGCAGTCACACAGGAAGCGGCCACGGAACCGGCTTTTGACAACGCGTACTGGGACAATCATAAACCGGGCATTTATGTGGACGTGGTGTCAGGCGAACCGCTGTTCAGTTCGCTGGACAAATTTGATTCGGGCTGCGGCTGGCCGAGCTTCTCCAAACCGGTGGCTGAGTCGAAAATCGTGGAACACAAGGACCATTCCCACTTGATGGAGCGGACGGAGGTGCGTTCCAAAACGGCGGACTCGCATCTCGGCCACGTTTTTGACGACGGCCCCGGGCCGGCGCATTTGCGTTATTGCATCAACTCGGCGTCATTGAAATTTATTCCGGTGGAAAAAATGGCGGCGGCGGGTTACAGCGCGGAGTTGGCGCCGTTCATCAAGGCCGGTCTCTGCCAACCCGTGGCCGCAGCATCAAAAACAAACAGCCCGCCGAAGAATTGAGCCTGCCCGTTGACGATTGCCGCCACCCGCGGGTTGAGGGAAATGCAGACAACCGGGCGCGCTTCGAAACCCTCCGGTACTCGCGCTGGAATAAATCAGCCGGGACCTTTCTTCTTTTGAAACCGCTTTTTAGTTTCATTCCACTCCACGTTGACCCGCAGGGTTGCGTTCATCAATCGCGGGAGCGCGTCCAGGGCGGCTTTCATTTCATCTGTGTTTTCAAACTCGAACCGCATCTTTTTGCCGTCCCGCAGGGAGAAGTTCCAGCGCCCCGCCTGTTTCCCGTGAAGCGCAAACAAGGACGGCGGTTCAATCGTCGAATCGCTAATCTCGGGGATATAGACCTTGAAATTATTTTTATTTTCCCGGAGCAATTCCTCCGGGTCCTGATTCCCGGTGCGTTGGAGGAATTCCTCGGTTTTCTTTTTCGCCCGCCGTTTCATGGATTCTCGGATCAGATATCCGATGATCCCGAAATGAATTGTGAGGGCATCCGCCGTCGCGCTCAGGCCCGCGAGTTGGATGAAGAAGAGGTCGTTCCCCCGCGCGTAAATGCGATACACGCTGTCCGAGCGCATGATCCGTCTGGCATTGAATGTGGCTGCGTTTTCCATATTTCGTTTTTGTGGGTTGACGGGTTGCGGAATTCTATCGCCAGTGGATGGGCAACGCCAAGCTGAAAGCCCGGCCGGCAGCATTACTTCCGCCATCATTCATTTCGGCGTGGCAAGCCCTGTTCACCCGTGATTAACTCCCCCGCGTTATGATGCGTCCGTTGATCCAGGAAATTACCACCGGTCACGCGCCGGAATCGCTGGTCGAATGCCTGCGCGCCGAACCGGGCGTCGTTCTGCTGCGCACGTCGTCATTCGACTCGCCCCAGGCGCGGTATTCGTTCGTTGCTGCGCAGCCGTTTCTCACCTTCCGCTCCTCCGGCTCGCGCTGCGAAATCTCCCGCCCCGTGGCCGCAGACATGAATCTGCGGCCATCCACGACAAGCAATTCTCCGCTGTTTCACAACGGCGGCTACGTTCAATTCGGCAATCCGTGGCAACTGCTTGACAGCCTGCTGGCGCGCTGCGAGTTGCTGGATGAAATTGACCTGCCGTTTCCGCTCGGTGGCTGCTTCGGCCATTGGGGCTACGATTTGAAGAATTTTGTCGAACCAAAACTGCCACGCCACGCGGTCAACGACCTCGAATTGCCCGATTGCCACGCCGGCTTTTACGACAGCCTTGTTGTGTTCGACCATCACCTGGGAAAAACCTTCATCGTCTCGACCGGTCTAGCCGCTGATGGTTCACGCAGTGAAAATCGGGCCGGTGAGCGGATGGAGTGTTGGAAATCACTGCTGGCGACCGATGCCAAGGGTAGGGCGGCCAGTCCTCTGCCCGCCGTTGACCGAACGTCTGCCCACGGACAGCGCACACGGAGTGACGCGCCCTGCCTCCAATCAAATCTCTCCCGCGCCGATTTCCTTTCCGCCGTCGAACGCGCCCAACGTTACATCCGGGCCGGGGACATTTATCAGGTGAACCTTTCGCAGCGGCTGGCGGTACAATGCCCATTGTCCGGCTGGGAATTGTTTCAACGCCTGGGCGCGGTTTCGCCCGCGCCGTTTTCCGCGTTTTTTGATTGTGGCGATTTCCAGATCGTGTCGTCGTCGCCGGAACAATTTCTGCGCCTGAGCGGTTTGCACATCCAGACGCGGCCCATCAAGGGTACGCGCCCGCGTGCCGCCGACCCGACGCGCGACGCGCAGCTCGCCTACGAACTCCAGACCAGCGCCAAGGAACTGGCGGAACTGGTGATGATCACCGATTTGCTGCGCAACGACCTGGGCAAGGTGTGCGAGTTCGGTTCGGTGCAGACGCCGGAGCTGGCGCGGCTCGAACGGTTCGCGCAAGTGCAGCATCTGGTTTCAACGGTCGAAGGGCGCTTGCGCGCGGGGGTGACGCATCTGGCGGCGCTGGCGGCATGTTTTCCCGGCGGCAGCATCACCGGCGCGCCGAAGTTCCGGGCAATGGAAATCATTGACGAACTGGAGCCGGTAGCGCGCGGGCCGTATTGCGGCTGCCACGGTTATCTCGGATTCAACCGCGAAAGCCAGTTGAGCATCACCATCCGCACGGCGGTTTGCAAAGACGGCCTGGCGCATTTCAACGTCGGCGCCGGCATTGTGGCCGATTCCAATCCGGCGGCGGAATACGAGGAAACATTGGCCAAGGCCGCCGGTTTTCTGGCGGCAATAAATTGTAGGAGCCGACGTGACGAGGCTCGTTTCAAAAACGGGAACGTGAGATTGACTTGAGTCTCGTTACTTAGACTCCTACAAAACCAATTGCCCACTTCACTTTCTTCACTACCAGCATCTCAATGGGTTCGCGGCTCGGCATGAGTTCAGGGCCGAGTTGGACAAATACTTGATGCGGAGAATTGGAAGTAAAGATTGCGGTATCCGGTAGGCCTGCCCTCGACTCTCGTTTCTCGGCCCTCGACTGGCTTTCGTCTTTGCGTTAAAAACCAGCATGCTCGTTTTTCTCAATGGCCAATTTGTATCCGAAGCGCAGGCGGTCGTTCCCGTCAACGACCGGGGTTTTTTATACGGGGACGGGTTGTTTGAGACGATGCGCGTGTGCGGCGGACGGCCATTTCGCCTGGCGCAACATCTGGAACGGATGAAGCGCGGCGCTGATTTTTTGAAAATCAAATGCCCGTTCACGTCCGGGGAGTTGGAGAAATTCGCCGGGCAACTCATCGAGCAAAATCAAATGCCCGAGGCGGTTTTACGCGTGACGCTGACGCGTGGGCCGGGCGAACGCGGCTATACCCCGCCGGCCGGCAGCCGGCCGACGGTCGTGATGACGTTGCACGCTGTGCCTGAAGTGCCGAAGGCTGGCGTTCCAATTCAATGGCGTCTCATCACATCATCCTTTCGCATTCCGGCGGACGATCCGCTGTCGCCGTTCAAGACGACGAGCAAGCTGGTTCATGTCATGGCGCGCCGGGAAGCCGTCGAAAAGAGCGCGGATGAAGCGTTGCTCCTCAACACGAATGGCGAGGTGGCCGAGACGGCGGGCGGCAATTTATTTTGGATTTGCGGCGGGAAAATTTGCACCGTGCCCGCGAGCTGCGGCGCGCTGCCCGGCATCACGCGCGCGGTTGTTCTGGAAATCTGCCAGACACTGGGCCTGCCAGTGAACGAACGCGTCATCAAGCCCGAGGCGCTGAGAAGTTCCGAGGGCATTTTCATCACCCAGAGTGTGCTCGGCATCGTGCCCGTGGCTGCGCTTGATGGCGAGCCGGTCGCATGGCCGCCGATGTTGGGGCAAATTTCGCGCGCCTATGGCGAAAGGCTCGCGCAGCCATAAACTATTGATAGCGATTAATCATTTGGATTAGTTATAATCAAATCAGTTTTCGCGGCATTGAAAGCGGTTGCGTGGGCGGTACTTTGAATTGGAAGCGGCGGTGATGAGCCTGGCGCGCACCGCCGGTTGGAAAAGTTCGGAAGCTGTTATGATTGAGACTGCCGGCTTGGAACATTGTTTATCTTTCATCAACTGCCAGCTCCGTGACGGCGGCAAGTCCGGGGCATTGGCGCAGGGCGGGGTTCGCCGCGCGGTTACCATTTCCCGGCAGGCGGGTTGCGGTGCGTTGGTGGTCGCCGAAAAGCTCGCCCATTATCTACAGGAAAATTCGTCCAAGGATGCCTGTTCGTGGACGGTGTTCGACCGCAATTTGATGGACAAAGTGCTGGAGGACCACAATCTGCCAATCCGTCTGGCCAAATTCATGCCGGAAGATCGCGCCTCGGAAATTGAAGACATCCTGGCTGATGTGTTCGAGGTACACCCGCCGGCGGAGACGATGCTCCGTCAAACCGCCGAGACCCTGCTGAAGCTGGCCGGGTTGGGCAATGTGATCCTCATCGGTCGCGGCGGCAACGTGATTACGGCCAGGCTGCCGCATGTATTTCATGTCCGCCTCGTGGCTTCTCTCGAAAAACGCATCGCCCATGCCCGCCAATTCTACAGTCTGACCTGGAACGAGGCGCACAAATTCTGCCTGAGCCAGGACCGCGCCCGGGAGCGTTACGTCAAAAAGTATTTCAACGCTGATATCAACGACCCGCTGCTTTACCACATGGTCGTCAATACCGGCCTGGTCAGTTACGGTGACGCCGCGAAACTGATTGGCGATGCGGTCCTGAATTTGAAACCGGGCTGACTTCGGTCTTGGGTCTCCGTCCGGCCTGTGGCTTAATCTTCGCGTGCGCCGCAATCCCAAGTTTTTGTCGTCCCGCCTGCGCCGCAAAAGCCACGGCGGCTGGCGCTGGCTGTTGGCGCTCGCCGTACTCGCGGCGGCGGCGTGGTTTGGGTGGCGCCACGAGCGTCCGTTGCAGAAAACTCCCGTTCCCGCGACTGTCACCCGCAAACAGCAACTGAAACCGTTTGTTGTTGCTCCCGAATCGCCGGCAGATTTTCCGCGGCCGGTGCGCGGTGTGTTTGAAGCGCAGGTGGCCCTGGCGCGCCGGGCGATTTCGCCGGGTTCGATTGATGCCGCGCTTGGCTCGCAAACGCGGGCGGCGATTTCGGTTTTTCAAGGATTCCAGAACCTTTCCCAGACTGGCTTGCTCGACACGAATACGCGGGTGCGGCTCATGCTCGACGCGCCGTTGTTGACGACTTACACCGTCACGGCAAATGACCTTGCCCGATTGCAGCCGCTCGGCAAAACGTGGCTCGCCAAGTCACAGCAAACGACGCTCGATTACGAAACTGAACTCGAACTCGTCGCGGAAAAAAGCCATTCGCATCCCGAACTGGTCCGGCGGCTCAATCCGGGAGTGAACTGGACCAACCTCGCGGCCGGCACGGTTTTGAAAATTCCCGCCGTGGAGTATCCGGCGCCGGCGGACAAGGCGGCGTTTGCGGTCATTCACCTGTCGGGAAAATATCTGGAGGCGTTTGACGCGCAGACAAACCTGATCGCGCATTTCCCGTGCAGCATTGCGGCGAACGTCGAGAAACGGCCGGTCGGCGAACTGCGTGTGGTCGTCGTTGCGCCGAATCCGAATTACACCTTCGATCCGGTGTTGTTTCCCGAATCACCCGAGGCAAAAACTTCGGACCAAAAATTGATCATCCCGCCCGGTCCAAACAATCCGGTCGGGGTGGCGTGGATTGGTTTGGATAAAACGGGTTACGGCATTCATGGCACGCCCGCGCCGGAGCAGGTGGGGCGGACGGAATCGCACGGCTGCTTCCGGCTGGCGAACTGGGACGCGGAATATTTGAGCAAGCTCGTCTGGGTCGGGATGCCGGTGTTGGTGCAGCCGTAACGTTTGACTTCCCCTGGGAGCGCTGGCGTCCCGCCGGCTTGGTCTTGCGGCAGACCGAATTACTTGCCGGCGAGACGCCGGCGCTCCGAGGCACCCGATTTCAATCGCCCGCAGTTTAGGGTATCACTGCCCGATAAAATCGTGATTTGGAATTGGTTGCCGCCGGGTCGCGGAAATTGATGGTCGTATTGGTGCCGACGAAATTCGTGAACGTTGCCCAGTTAAACAGGTTCGTCGAAACCTGGAGGTGCCCGTTCAGGTTGGATGAAATTTGCAAGGTAAAGTTCAACCCAGTGCTGGTCAGCGGCTGGTTCAAGGCAAAATTAAGCTGGAGCTTGAAGGTGTTGCTCGAGAGCACGCTCACGCTGCTGGTGGTGGAATAGTTTCCGCCCAGATCCACCGCATACGCCTTCACCGTGTTGGTGCCGGCGGCCAGGGTTACGATGGTTGACCAGTTGGTATAGTTATTGGCGGTGGTGGCCAGATTCCAAGTCCCGCCGGTCAAAACCTTGTTGGTCAACTGATACCAGACCGCACTGACTTTCCAGTTGTCGCCGGCAGTGCCCACGACTGTTGCCAGGGCATTGGTCATGTGCTGGCCGGCCGTTGGCGCGGTGATGGTCAGGGTCGGCTTGGTCACATCCGCAAAAGTCACTTGCAAGGTCAGATTCGAGGCCATCATGAACGGCAGGTTGGTTTTGGTCGTGGTGGTGCCGCCGATCCAGTTGGTTGAAGCCACCCAGTTGGAGAACGCGAAGCCATTGGTGGCGGCCGTGGCTGTCGTGGTATAGTTGCGTCCAATCTCCAGCCAGGCATTGCTGTAATTGGGCGAGATGGTTCCCAGACCAATGGCATGGATTTGCAGTTGATTGGTCACCACGAATTGGAAGCTCACGCTGTTGGTCGCGGAAACATTGCCGCTGGCGTCCACGGCATACGCGTGGACCTGGTTGGTGCCCGGCAGCAAATTCACCAGCGCACTCCAACTGGTTGTGCCCGCCGCATTACTCCAACCGCCGCCATTGACCTGACACCACACCCCGGCCACCTGCACATTGTCGCTGGCCGTGCCCGTGACCGTGAAGGTCGAGTTGCTCCAGCGCTGGCCCGCCGTGGGCGCGGTAATCGTGTTGGTCGGTTTGGTTGCGTCCGCAAAATTGGCTGTGAACGTCAGGTTCGACGCCATTGTGAACTGCAAGGTCGCGCCGTTGGTCACGATGCTTCCTGTCCAGTTGACGAAGGCAAAACCCGCCGTGGCCGTGGCGGTCATCGAATAATTCTGCCCGATTTGCAGCCAGGCGCCATTGTAGTTCGGACTCACCGTCCCGTTCCCGTTGGTGTTTACGGTCAATACTCCGCTCACAATGTAATCAAAAATCACCGTGTTGGTAGTGGATACGTTGCCACTGGTGTCCACGGCATAGGCTTGAACTGTATTGCTGCCTTGAACCAATATCACCTGGGCCGTCCAATTGCTCCATTGGTTGACGGAGACGGGGGTCGCCGGGTTCCATCCGGTGTTATTCAATTGGTACCAGACGTTCGACACCGCCACGTTGTCCCCGGCGGTGCCCGTCACCGTGTAAGACGCATTGCCCACCTGCAAGCCGGAGGTCGGCGCGGTGATGGTGTTGGTCGGTCTCGTTATGTCAGGAATAAAAACGGTCAGGATGGCGTTGGAACTGGTCGCGTTACCGAAGGAATTGCCAACCATGACCGAATAATTCCCGGCATCGGTTGTCGCGAGATTGCTGACGGTCAAACTGCTTGCATTCGCGCCGGAAATGCGCGGGCCATTCGCCAGATTGGTCCCGTTCTTTTGCCACTGGCAGCCCAGCGGCGGCAGCCCGGCGGCGGTTACGGTGAACGTCGCCACCGTGCCTGTTGCGTTAATCTGGCTCAGCGGCTGCACCAGAATGGTTGGGGTCGTCGCCCCGCCACTGGCCGGCAGGAATGCATCATAAACGTCGGCACTGATCAAACCTGAATTCGTCTTCCATACTCCCAGCGTGGCGGCGATGGCGAACTGCTTTCCGTCAAAAATAACGCCGTTCCATGGGGACAGCGGGGCATTGGTTCCCTGTGCTGAAAACAGGACAAACTCCGTCCCCAGCGGGCTGGCCGACCGATCAAAGAAGCGGAAGTGAATATTTTGATCCGTTTTGGTGGTGTTGAAGCTCCAACCCATCAGATAATTCGACCCGTCGAATGCCAGCGAAGGCATCATACTCCATACCGGAGACATCAGCACCTCGTTGCCCGGGAAAGTTCCATCCGGCGAAACCAATCGGCCGTATTGAACCCATTCATTCTCCCAATGTCCATCGGGTTTGCCGATATTCCGATTCCAAACGACGAGAAAATTCGCGCCGTCAAATGCCATGCCGGGCGAGAAATTATTGTCCGGAGAATCGGTTTGGCTGATGGAAAACCGGTCGCCCACCGCACCACCTGGGGAAACAAACGCGCCGTAGGTGGTATAATGGCCATCTTGTCCGGTCGTGTAATACCCGCTCTGCCACGTCGCGAGGTAATTCGTTTTGCCGAACGCGACGGTCACGCCCTGCGCCTCGAGCGGTGCTCCCACTTCGGCCAGCACGAACTCCGGGCCGGACAACGCGCCGGACGCCGTTATCAACTGGCCGTAGGTATCGCTTATTCCGTCCCAGGTCAGATCCTTCTGGTCCTGCCAGGCGACGAGATAGTTGGTGCCATCGGAAGCAAGCGATTCAATTGCTTGAAATCCATGACTGCCCAGGGATTGCAGCAGTGGAAACTTCGAGCCGATTTTTGCGCCGCTTCGCGATATGAACTGGCCAAACATGTCCACCCCCGAACCGCTGGTGGTATCCGACCAAACCACGAGGTAGTTGGTGCTACCGGAAACAACCTGGGCCTGCGGCGGCATAACCCCGGCGCCACCGCCGAGGATGAGTGCCGAACCAATGCGGGTTCCATTCGACGACAAGAGTTGCGCGCAGACATTGGTGCCGGATGAAAAACCGGCCAGATAATTTGTGCCATCAGAAGCCAGACCAAAGCTAAACTCAAGAACATTGGCGTTGGTCGCCACCGGAAGCATCGCTGTTGACGGAGACGAAACCAGCAGGCTGGCGGTCGCATCGGCTTCGCCGACAACATTGTTAATCGTAACCGAGTAGGTTCCCACGCTGCTATATTGAAGATTGCTGACCACCAAGAAGTTGGTGGTGGCATTGGGGATGGCGATTCCGTTGAAATACCACTGGTAACACATCGGCGGGCTGCCGGTGGCGGTGAGGCTGAACGTCACATTCGTGCCCAGCGGAGCAATTTTGCTTTGCGGCGGCGTGGTGATGGCCGGTGGCACGTCGAACGGCACGGATGCCGAGCGGCTCAATGTCCATTTCACATTAAGAGAAGGAGCGGTGGCCGTTCCTCCGATTTGAAACGTTGAATTAGTGAGTGTGCCGGAAATTGTGTTTCCACTGGCGGTGTCCGTAGTAGTGAATTGGTTGTTAGAATCAAACTGGCCTTGACCCCCATCGTTCTGCGCCCCGTTGTGGAAAAGGCAATAAACCAACTGGCCGTTGGCAGATAAAACGGCCTTGAGTGTTCCGGACACGGACTGGCCTTGATAGGTGCCGGACCACGTTCCGCTGTAATTTCCCGCTGCATTTTGGAAGGAGCCTGAAAGCGATTGTTGGCCGCCATTCAATTGCACGGAGTCGCCGTTGGTAAAATCCAGTTCGCCATAAAACGAGCCGTCTTTGGACACCGAGCCGTAGCCGGAAACGCCGGCCACACTGTTGCTGTTGAACTGCCAGTTGCCGTGCGGGTCCACATTGAATTGCGCGCCGACGCCGCCCGATTGGTCGCCGTCAATGTTTTGGAAACTGTCAAAGTCGTAGCCCACAACGGTCGCCTGCCCATTCGTGCTGATAAAAACGTCAAAGACCCCGGCGTTAGGGTCGCCGAAGGTGAGGTCATTGACCTGGCCGCCATAGATCCCGGCATAGGAATGAAACATATTTCTCAGTCCGGCCTCCGTCTGGTACGCGGGCCAATCGGGCACGATTCCGCCAAAGGTGTAATCCGGCAGGGAGTCATTCATATACGCGTTGCCATTAAATTGCGGTATCAGGCTCCGCAGCGAATGGGTTCCGGAAAAATAGGCGCCGATGTAGGCGGTGGAGGCAATCGCGTTCGCGTTGCTCGGACTCAACTCCGTCGGGACGTTGAGCGACAGGAGGACATTTGTCAGGACGGTGCGGAAGGTCGCCTCCCTGGCGAGATCGCTCGATTCAAGGTTAAACAATCGCACCGCGCCGGGCGGGCGGCTGTTCCGGATGAAATCCGACGCCTGCTGATAAAGAATGATGGCATTGGTGAAAAAGCCTTTCGAGGTCGCCAAGTCGGTGGTATTCGACAGGTTGAGCAGGCTCGGATAATCGGACAGTACTTGCTGAATGGTTAATCCATTCGTTTGTGAGAGGTCGTGCAAATGGCTGATCACGATGTTGAAGTTGTGCGCGGTCAAGGTGTAGCCCAGAAATTCCCCGCCTTGCAGCATGGCCTGCAACAGCAGGATGTCCCCATAATCCAGAGTCACGCCCTCAATCGAGGTTTCATCCGCGGCAAGGGACAGCGTGAACGCTGCATTGGTGATCCGGGTCAGATTGGCAAGCGAGGCCCCGATGGCGGCCATGATGTTCGTGCGGTAAAACGCAATCGCCACGGAAGTGTTGTTGGTCGGGAGAACCGAGTGACCATTGATGTCATGGGGGAAGGTGGACGTCCAGTTGTAGATGTCCCGTCCGCCGGTGGAAAGCTTGAGGCTGCTCAGAAAATTGCTGCCCGCCGGTTGCTGGGGCAAAATCAATATCCGGGTGGCGGCGGCCAGCGCGTTGGCCGCGTCATTGGTTGGCGACAAGGCCACGGCCGCATTAAAATTGGAATAAGCGCCAATCAGGTTGTGCGCGACCAGGCAGGTCCGGCCGGCCGAAACCAAGCCATCAGCGGTTTGCGCCGCCAGACCGGACGCCAGGAGTTGCCCGGTTAACAGGAATAATAATAGTTTATGGGTTTTCATTTTGAGATGTTGGTTGAATTAAATTCGTCTGGCATTGGCCGGTGAATAGATCCCATTGAATGGTCTGGTGGAAGCGCGTCCACACGACCTGCCCGGAGTGTCCCTCCGCGCGCAATTCGGCTTTCGGCACCTTGAGCCGTTCAAGTCCCGCCTGCACGGTCACGCCTTCAAGCTGGCAGACAATGGAACTGGCATTCACCGTCGGGTGAACGCGCTCCGCCTGCAAACGCGGCAATTTTTCCCGCCCGATGGACACGCTGAAGTCGCGCCATTCCACAGCGCTCCGGCCGACCGACGGCGCCGGGTCAAAACGGAAGCCGTCCAGCCAGTTGGTTTGCGGGCTGGCCTGGGCAAACTCCATTTGAACCCCCTCGGCAACCAAAATGGGCAGCAACTGGATGTGAAAGAAACCCAGATGGCGATGGTCGGTGAAAATTCTCTCAATCTTCACCACCGCCACCGGTTTAAAAAAATTATCTCCGTAAATCACGTTCTCCACATTGCTGGCTTGCAGGGACCCGGAAAGTCCAGCTGCCGGGACGCATAAAGGAAGAAAACTGACCGTCAGCAGACACAGCACACCTGTCAGACACTTCAAAAAAAATACAGATCCGTGGGCGCTTGATTTCATTTTCTGATTATTCTTACCGGAACGCGACCCCGCTACCCGCGTCCAGCCTATCATCCTTTGAACGCAGCATGAGTCAACCATCTTTTTTATTTTTTACGCCCGGCGTGAAAAGTCACAAGGGTTTTCTTGGCTCAGGCGAAGGTTTTTAGAAATTGTTCAAAATTGAATTAGCCGCGCGAACGGTGATGTGGGCACCGATTCCAAAAAGACGGGCAAATTATCATTGCCGGTTGGCGGACTTTGGCCTAATTGTTGTTCAAATTTAACAAAGGAAATTTATGGTTATTGGACTGGTTATTGCAATTGTTGTGCTGGTGGTGGTGTTGGCTCTGGTCGGCTTCGTCATCGGTGTTTACAACAAGCTCGTCACGATGCGCAACCGCTACAAAAATGCCTACGCGCAGATTGACGTGCAGCTCAAGCGCCGCTACGACCTGATTCCAAACCTGGTCGAGATTGCCAAGGGCTACCTCAAGCACGAACGCGAGACGCTGGAGAACGTCACCAAGGCGCGCAACATCGCCTACGCCGCGTCGCAAACCGCCGCCGCCAATCCTGGCGATGCCGGCGCCATGAAAAGCCTGGTTTCGGCCGAAAGCGGTCTCGCCGGCACGTTGAGCCGCTTGATGATGGTTTCCGAACAGTATCCCGACCTCAAGGCCAATCAGAACATGATGCAGCTCACCGAGGAGTTGACCTCCACGGAAAATAAAATCTCCTTCGCGCGTCAGGCCTATAACGACTCCGTCATGGTCTATAACACCGACCGCGAGGTGTTTCCGAGCAATCTCATCGCCGGCATGTTCAACTTCAGTGCGGCGGAACTGTTTGTCGTGGACAAGCCGGAGCAGAAGGACGCGCCGAAGGTTTCCTTTTCGTAAATCGTTGATTTGTGATTCGTTAAACCGGTGGGGTGAAGGCACCGGCGGCTGCCGGTTTAACGATTTAACAATTTAACGGTTCAACGATCCACGACCATGGACTTCTTTGCCCAACAGGACAAGACCCGCCGGAAAACAAAGCTGCTCGTTTTTTACTTCATCCTCGCGGTTGCGGCCATCATCGCCGCCTGCTACTTCGTCGGGCTGGTTGTTTTTAACGCCGCCCAGTCGAACCACCATCATTATGGCGAACAGGCCCAGTTCGTACTGTGGGATCCGCGGCTTTTCTTCGGCGTTACCGTCGGTGTGCTGGCCGTGATATTCATCGGCAGCGCCTACAAAACGAATGAATTGGCCGGTGGCGGCGGCTCCGTGGCCACTTTGATGGGCGGACGGCTCGTGAACTCGAACACCACCGACCTGGACGAACGCAAGTTGCTCAACGTCGTCGAGGAAATGGCCATCGCTTCCGGCGTGCCCGTGCCGCAGGTTTATGTGCTCAACGAAGAACGCGCCATCAACGCTTTTGCCGCCGGTCACACACCCGGCGACGCCGCCATTGGCGTCACGCGCGGCTGCATCCAGATGCTTTCGCGCGACCAGTTGCAGGGCGTCATTGGCCACGAATTCAGCCACATTTTGAATGGCGACATGCGGTTGAACCTCCGTCTCATCGGCATTATTTTCGGGCTGCTGTGTCTCGCCACGATTGGCCGAATTCTTTTAAGCACTCGCAGCGGCAATAGCCGCGACCGCAACCCGCTGCCGCTCGTCGGTCTGGCTTTGGTACTGCTCGGAGCCATCGGCGTTTTCTTCGGCCGCCTGATCCAGGCCGCCGTCAGCCGCCAGCGGGAATTTCTTGCCGACGCCTCGTCCGTCCAATTCACGCGCAATCCCGGCGGACTTTCCGGCGCGCTCCAGAAAATCGGCCAGTATGGTTACGGTTCGCGCCTCGAATCCGAGCACGCGCCCGATATGTGCCACATGTTTTTTGGCAACGGCATAAGCGAACCGTTCTTCGGCCTCCTGGCCACGCATCCACCCATTCCCGATCGCATCCATGCCATTGACCCAATCTGGGACGGCAAATTTCCGCCGCTGGACGAGAAGCAAATCGAAGTGGTCAAACACGCCGTCATTTCCGAGCTGGAACACACGCCGAAGCCGATGCCGGACATTTTCAGGACCGTGCTGGGCGGAGCCATCATTGCCTCGGACAGTACACCCATGCCGCCGGTCATCCGATCTCATTCCGTCCTGCCGAATCTCGGCAATCCCTCGCCATTGCATCTCAAATACGCCGAGCAACTGCGCGATTCATTGCCTGACACCGTTAAAGACGCTGCTCGCGAACCGTTGGACGCCGTTGCACTGATTTACGCGATGCTGCTCAGTCCCGATGAAACAACGCGCGCGACGCAGCTCGCCGAACTGGCCAAACGTGTTGATCCGGCAATTCAGCGGAAAACCATTGCGCTGTATCCCGATGTTTCAACCGCCGCCACGCACGCGCGTTTGCCGATCGTCAATCTCGCATTGGGCGCGCTGCGGCAGTTGCGCGTGGAGCAGTTTAACCAATTTTCGCAGACGCTCCAATGGCTCATCGAAAGCGACGGCAAGATTGAGCTGTTTGAATTCGTGCTGCAAAAAATCGTTCTCCGCCATCTCACGCCGAGATTTAGCGGGGTGCGTCCGCCGGTCGCCCAATATTACACGCTCAAACCGCTCGTGCCGGATTGCGCCGTCGTGTTGTCCGCACTCGCCAATGTCGGCAGCAGCGATGCCGGTGAAATCCAAAAAGCCTTTGAAACCGGCGCGCCGTATTTGCGCGCCCCGGACAATGCAGGTTTGACGTTGCTGTCGGGCGAACAATGCGGTGTGGAACAGATTGACGCCGCGCTCAACTGCCTCGTGCAGGCCGTGCCGACCATAAAAAAGAATTTGATTGAAGCCTGTGTTTATACCGTTGGCGCCGATGGTGTGATAACGGAAACCGAAGCCGAACTGCTCCGCGCCGTCGCCGACACGCTGGATTGCCCCATCCCGCCGTTTGTCCAGACGGAGTAATTATGCCGGTGATCGTGACGCCGGTATTAATGTTGGGGTGGTGGCACGGGCGTCCCGCCTGTTGTTTCCGGCGTCCCGCCTGTTGTTTCCGGCGTCCCGCCGGAAACCATTATGCAAAGCGAAGTGTTTGCATAGATCGGCGATAAACGCGAACCGATGTCCGGCATCGGAATTCGGCGGGAAGCCGAATTCAACCCGCGGGACGCGGGGGCCACCCACAGCTATTCCCGCACCGTAGCCTGCAACTGCGATTTGAACGACTCCACTATTTTCGTGTGCGCAGCGTTCACTTCGGCGTCGGTCAGCGTCTTGTCCGCAGCGCGATAGGTGAAGGCATAGGCCAGGCTTTTTTGGCCATCGGGAACGTTTTTGCCGCGGAACACGTCGAACAATTCCACCGCTTCCAGATTCGCCGGTTTGGCATGCTTCACCACCTGCAAAACGGCGTCGTGCGTCGTGGCTTCGGGCACCAGCATCGCCACGTCCCGGCGGATGGCGGGAAACGCGGGCAACGGCTTGAAGGACTTGGCCGGATTGCGCCGCGCCAGCAGCAGGTCCAGATTCAATTCCGCCAGCAGCACGGCGTCACGCAAATCATATTTCTTCGCGAGCGTGGGCAGCAATTGGCCGAACTCGCCGAGCGTTTGCTTGCCGAGCTGAATCGCAGCCGATTCGAGGAAGGTCGTTGTGCTTTCGGCTCGGCGTTGGAAGGTCATTCCGCGCAAACCGAATTGCTCGAAAAATTCCTCCAGCACGCCTTTCAAATCGCAGACGTCAAATTTCGCGTCGCGTTCGCTGCCGCTCCAGAAGGGCAAGGCACGCTGTCCCGAGAGCGCGATGGCGATCCGGCGCTCTTCGGCGTAGGACGAGCTTCCAGCCTGTTTCACATTAAATACTCTGCCCACTTCAAACAACGCCACATCGTAATTTTTCCGGCTGAGGTTGTGCCGCAGTGAATGAATCAAGCCGGGTAACAAACTCGGACGCAGCACGTCCATGTCCGAACTCAACGGATTTGCCAGCGCCACTGTTTCCGCACTCGACACTCGACACTCGACACTCGACACGAGTGTTTGCCCCTGCGCTTCATTCAAGCCCAACCCGCTCAAGATCCGCCGCGCTTCCGCCAGGGTGTCGTGCGTTGAGTCAAAGGCATTCGTGCCAATCGCACCGCGCGGCGGGGTGGACGGAATTTTGTCCACGCCATGCAGCCGGGCGATTTCCTCGATCAAATCCACTTCGCGCTTCAAGTCCACGCGGAAAGTGGGAATCTGAAATGTCACCGGTTCCGGCGCGGCGTTGGCGCCGACCGGCCGAACCTTGCGGCCGATGGTTTTCAAGCCAAGCTGGCTGAGGTAAAACTCAATTTCTTCGGGCCGTAGCTCGATGCCGAGCAACTCGTTGACTTTGTGATGCCGCAGCGTGATTTGCTTCGGTTCGACCGGTTTCGGATAGGCATCCACGACGCCTTCGGCGAGCTGGCCCCCGGCGGTTTCCAGAATCAATTGCGCGCAACGCGCGCCGGCCCAGTCGTTGATGTCAATGTCCGCGCCGCGCTCGAAGCGGTAGCTGGCGTCGGTGCGCAGGCCGAGCGTCTTGCTCGTGCGACGGATGTTTGTGGGCGAGAAATAGGCGCTCTCGATGAGCACGTCCACGGTGTTATCCTTGATTTCGGAATTCTGCCCGCCCATGACGCCGGCCAGCGCGATGCCTTTGGCTTCGTCGGCGATGAGTAGGTTCTCCGTGGTGAGCTTGTGCTTCTGGCCGTCGAGCGTGATGAACTCTTCGCCGGCCTTCGCACGGCGGACGACGATGGTCGGTTTGCCGTCTTTGCCTTTGGCGATGAGGTGATAATCGAACGCGTGCAGCGGCTGGCCGATTTCGAGCATCACGTAATTCGTCACGTCCACGACGTTGTTGATGCTGCGGATGCCGACTTTTTCCAGGGTGGTTCGGAGCCAATCCGGGCTGGGTCCAATCTTCACGCCCTTCACGACGCGCGCGGTGTAACGCGGGCAAAGGTCAGGATCATCAAGGCGGACGCTGACCAAATCGCTGGTAGGGACGCGCTGCTGCGCGTCCTTTAAAGATGGGGCTGCGGAGCACCGCAGCCCTACCGAGTTAACGTCTGGCATCTTCAGCTTGTTTCCCGTCACCGCCGCGATTTCGCGGGCGATGCCGATGACGCTGTTCCAGTCCGCCCGGTTGGGCGTGATTTCGAGATCGAACACCACGTCGCCGCCGGTGCGGCCAAGATATTCGGCGAACGGCTGGCCGACTTTGGCGTCCGCCGGCAGGATGAGCAGGCCGTCCACTTGATCCGGCAGGCCAAGTTCCTGCGGCGAACACATCATGCCGTGGCTGGTGATGCCGAAAACCTTCCGTTCCGTGATGACGAACGGTTTCTTGTCGCCTGGTTTCAACGGCAACGATGCGCCGGGCAGGATGAGGGGCACCTTGTCGCCGGGTTTGTGGTTCTGCGCGCCGCAAATGATGACGCGCTCGCCCTTGCCGTCGTTGACCTTGCAGACGGAGAGCTTGTCCGAGCCGGGCACGGGGTCGCGCGTGAGGATTTGGGCGACGACGATGCCGTCGAACTCGCCGCCGGTTTTGTGGACGCCCTCGACTTCGAGGCCGAGCATGGTGAGCCGCTCCGCCAGTTGCTCGGGCGACCAGTCGAAATCAACGTATTGTTTGAGCCAGTTAAGGGTGACTTTCATTTTTTAAATTTTTACAAATCCTTAAATTCTTTCCACAAAAGGAAATCAATTTCTTGAACATCACAATCAAATTGATCTGCAAGTTGGCGGACTTCTGCTAAATATTTTTTGTATTCAGGAACTGTAAATTGATGTTTGTCTTCGGAATACAAAACTTTCCAGTTGCGAAAATCAATAATGGCAAAATTTGCCGGATCGCTGAGCGTCAAAAGTGACGATGCCACTCCTATTCCAGTTCCAGGAATGCTCATACGAACTCCCAGTTTTATTTCCACCAATTTATCTGGGTCATTGTGTTTAACTCGCCAAAAAGTTCCAGTTAGTTCGCGAATTAAATCTGCTGTATTTTCGCTGCGGTGCTTTTCTGTTCGTTTTCGTTGCTGGCGTAACTTCCAATCGAGTACTGAATCAAATGTTTGCAACGTCAAATAGCCTTGCGTTGCAAACTCATGACCGACAAGGTTGCGAAGATTCACCGTAAATGCCCATTCCGGGTTGGTGAGCGTGATATGTTTTACATGAGACTTGCGAAGGCGCTCAATTTTCATGTTAACCCTTGTTTGAAAAACACGTGTTTTCACCAAGCTCCGTCAGGAGCGGCATCTTTGTAGCCAACACGCCATCCACCAACCAAGCCCCGTCGGGGCGGCATATTCCGCCAACCACAATTTTTTGACCGGCGTTGTTCATTCGTTTTCGATGTCGCTCCTGACGGAGCTTTTTCCATTTTTGTTTTGGTTGCTACAAATATTTCGCTCCTAGCGGAGCTTCGTCACGGCTCGTGGGGACGCTCGCCCTACCGGATTAAAACTGCCTTAAAAATCGCACGTCGTTTTCGTAAAAGAGCCGGATGTCGTTGATGCCATAACGAATCATGGCGATGCGTTCGATGCCGAAGCCGAACGCCCAGCCGGTCCAGACTTCCGGATCGTAGCCTACATTCTCGAACACCTGCGGATGCACCATGCCGCACCCGGCGATTTCCAGCCAGTCCTTGCCCAGCTTCTTCACGAGCGCATTGCTGAAATCAATCTCGAAGCTCGGCTCGGTGTAGCTGAAGTAGTGCGGACGAAAACGAATCTTCACATCCTTGCCCAGCAGTTCCTTGAAAACGAATTCGACCGTGCCCTTGAGGTCGCCGACGGTGACGCCTTTGTCCACGTAAAGCCCCTCGATTTGCTGGAAGGTGGGGTTGTGGGTGGCATCGGCGTTGTCGCGGCGATAGACGCGTCCCGGCACGATGATGCGCACGGGCGGCGGCTGCGATTTCATCACACGGATTTGGACGGAGCTAGTGTGGGTGCGGAGCAAAAGTGATTTACGTCCGCCCTCGCCCCGGCCCTCTCCCCCGGTAGAGGGGGAATTATCCTCCGATCCACTTGCAAGATAGAACGTGTCCTGGGTGTCGCGCGCGGGATGGTCGGCGGGGGTGTTGAGCGCGTCGAAACAATGATACTCATCCTCAATCTCCGGGCCGTCCGCGACGGCGAAGCCGAGCTTGCGGAAGGCGCGGACGATGTCTTCGGTCACTTGCGTGAGTGGATGAAGTTTTCCGAGCGCGCGGCGGCGTCCGGGCAGGGTGAAGTCGGTCGGCTCCTTGGGCAGCGCGGCCTTGAGTTCGAGTTCCGCGCGGCGTTCGGCGAGCGCGGCTTCGAGTTCGACCTTGGCGGTGTTGATGAGTTTGCCGGCGGCGGGTTTGTCCGCCTTGGACAGCGCGCCGAGTTGCTTCATCAGCGCGGTGAATTTGCCATTGGCACCGAGCCAGGCGCCCTTGGTCTGTTCGAGCGCGGCGGGATCGGGCGCCGCCTTGAGTTCGGCGAGCGCGGTTTGTTTCAAAGGTTCAATTTCGTTCAGGAGCGACATATTCCAAGTGCAAGAAATTAGAAAACGCGGCGGTTGATGAACAGCCAAAAGGAGAGGATTCTCAAACTTGTGCGCAGAGCGTTTTGGGGATAAAGTATTAAACATTATGCGATGCCCGGAGATTTTGTCCACTTATACTTTGGAAGCCGGGTTGGTTGCCTCCAGTAAGCGGATCGGGTTAAGAATTTTGGCCGTGTCCAAGCGGTTCTTCCTGCCGGTTATTTTCACCTTGATTTTATGCGGATTCCGCAGCTTTGCGGGTTCAACCGGCGCAGCCGTCGAGCCGGCTTACGATCAGTCCTGGCAAATCACCACCTACGCAACAGACGCAGGACTGACGCGGCAACGGGTCTTCGACATTGCATTTACACCGGACGGGACGGCCTGGCTGGCGGTGGAAGACGGGCTCCGCCGGTATGATGGTTTCGAATGGGAACGGTTTGGCACCAACGCGAATTTGCCGAGCACCTTCGCGCGCGCCGTGGGGGTGACGGCGAAGGGTGAACTCTGGGTGGGATCGGATGCCGGGGCGGGTGTTTTTGATGGCCAACGCCTGAAATATGATCCCCGGGGTTCGCTGACCGGGCTGGCAAATTCCAATGTGCGAGAAATTGACGTGGATCCGGACGGCACGATGTGGTTTTCCTGCGATCAATGGCCGGACCCCAGCACTCCGCCGGGCGGCTTGACCTGCCTGAAAAACGACCGGTGGCAGACTTTCGGACATACCAACGGAATACCGATGAATTATGTCATCGGTTATTTTCGGGATTCGACCGGCCGTCAATTTGCGCTGACGCCGCACGGTTGGGCGCAGCGGCAGGGCGAACAATGGGGGCCGCCAGCCAATCCCGGTTACGAGGCGGAGGATTGCGTCCTGCAAATGGCCGAAGCCGGGGACGGCACGCTGTTTGCGCAGGGTGAACACAAGTTGCTGGTCTTGAAAAACGGCCGATGGGAGTCCTGTTCCACCAACCGCACCCGGCTGGTCTGCGCGACGCGTGACGGGCAGGTGGCGGCGGTGGAATACAATGCCACCCAGGGACGGCTTTGGTTCTGTCTTTGGGATGGAGACAAATTTGTGCGCGCGTCGGCGCCGGTTCCCTGCCAGAGCGACGCGCGATTTTATCACCTGCGCGAAGCGCCGGACGGTTCGCTGTGGTGTGTCGGCTCGGGCACGGTGGTGCGTTGGACGTATCGGGCGGGAAAATGGACCGCCTATCCGCAACTGCCGCCACCCGTGGACACGGACGCGCAGGGCCGCATCTGGTTTGCCGGGGAATCGAACGTTGTCGTAGGCGCCGCCGGGCGATTCCAGACGTTGCCGCCGGGAAATTTCAGGGCTTTGAATGACGCCGGCCGGGCCATGATCTGGGACATCCGCCGGGATCAATTGTCGGTGACGGAGCCCGGGGACCCGACTGTCAGCACGCCGGTGGAGACCGGTCAGGAAGTGATCGAAAACATCAAGCCCGACGATGAAGATGGTTTTTGGATTTCCGGGCAGGACGGCAATGGCAACGGTGTGGTTATGCATTATCGCCAGGGGAAAACCACGATCCTGGCGCCGCCGGAATTCCACAACCGGCAGTTGACGTCGGTGACGCCCGCGCCGCCGCAGAAACTTTGGGTCGTGGCGCATAATCGGAATGACAACCACTATGGCCTGGCACTCGTGCGCGATGACCGGGTCGAATGGCAACCACTCCGGCCGGCGCCGCCACCACAGAACTATCCGGTTTGGAACACCGGTGCGGGGCGGTGCTGGCTGAATGGCTATACCGGTCTTTATGAACAAACCTCCGCGCCCACCGGTGAGTGGCACCAGGTAACGGCGTTTCCGGACAGCGGTTTCGGCTCGTCATTGATCAGCTCGAATGAAGTCCTTTTCACCTTCAGCGGCGGGCCGGCGGGGCATCCCGGATGCAGTTTATTTTCCCGGAACGGCTGGAAAGTGATTTCCGGCGATTTTTCCTGGCCGAAGTATGGCTGGGACAAGCGAACCATCTATTTGTCCAGCCACGGCGGCGTTTTCATCCGCAAAGAACCGGGGACGCTGGACTTTGAATATCTGCAAACTCCCGGGGATGCCTTGGCGAATATCACGGTGGCGGATCCGGCGGGCAACCTCTGGCTCGGCACATCGGAAGGGGTGCTGCGTTATCAGCCATCCCGCATTCCCCCCGTCACAAAAATCCTGGCATCCTCGACCGAGGTGCGCAAAGGCGCCCCGCTGCCGGTCACGTTCCGCGGCTTGCGGCGTTTCGAAAGGGAAAATAGTCCGGCCAGTTTCAGTTACACTTGGCGGATTGACCACGGTCCCTGGTCAGACTTCGATCCCTGGCCAAAGCAAATCTTGCCGTTGCCGGATCTGGACCCCGGCGGCCACCGGCTGGAAGTGCGGGCGCGCGACGTGGACGGCAACGTGAGCGTGACTCCCGCGACCTTGTCTTTCATTGTTTTGCCGGTGCCACTTCAGCAACGCGTTTGGTTCACCCCGGTCGTTTTGCTGCTGGGAGGGTTGATGGCCGGGCTGGTCTGGATCGGCATTGACCGGACGCGGCAAATTGCCCGCAGCAACACCGCCTTGCGGGAGGCGCAGGCCCAGCTTGAACGCCGTGTGGCTGAGCGCACGGTGGAATTGACCCAGGCGAATGAATCGCTCAACTGCGAAATTGCGGAGCGGCGGCGTTCCGAGGAATCACGGCGGAAACTGGAGGCACAACTCAACCAGGCTCGAAAAATGGAAGCCATCGGCACGCTTGCCGGCGGCATCGCCCACGATTTCAACAACATCCTGGCCGTCATCATTCCGTACGCGTATCTCGCGCTCGAGGAGATGGAGGGCCACCCGGAATCCCAGGAATATCTCCGGCAGATTTTGACCGCCGCCGACCGGGCGAAAAACCTCGTGCAACAGATTCTGGCCTTCAGCCGGCGGCAACGTCAGGAACGGCAGGTCATTGATCTTCAACCTGTGGTGACGGAGGCGCTCAAACTTTTGCGTTCGGCATTGCCGAGCACCATCGAGATCGTTCAGCGGTTCAACCCCACGCCTCCGGTGCTGGCCGACCCGACCCAGATGCATCAGGTCGTGATGAATCTTTGCACCAACGCCGAACACGCCATGCGCGGACGTCCGGGCCGGCTGGAAATCGCACTGGAACCGAAACACGTGGACGAGGCGTTTGCGAACCAAAATCCCGATTTGCGCCCGGGCCAGTACGCCCGTCTTTGCATCCGCGACAACGGCTGCGGCATGTCGGGCGAATTGCTGGGCCGCATCTTCGAACCGTTTTTCACCACCAAGGAACCGGGGCAGGGCACGGGGCTGGGTTTGTCCGTCGTCCATGGAATCGTCAAGAGCCACGACGGCGCCATCCTCGTGCAGAGCCATCCGGGCCAGGGGACGGAATTTCAAATCTTTCTTCCGGTTCAGGAGAAAAGCCGGATGGTTCCGCCCCCAGAATCAAAGGCCGCCCCGCCCGGCAACGGCCAGCACATCCTGCTGGTGGATGACGAACCGTCCATTTGCAATGTGCTGAGCCAGATGTTGTCGCGAACCGGTTACCTCGTGACCGCTTACACCGACCCGCAGGAAGCACTGAAAGAATTTCGCAACCGCCCGGCTGAATTCGCTTTGCTCTTCACGGATCTCACCATGCCGGGCCTGACGGGCGTGGAGCTGGCCAAACTGGTGTTTGAAGTCCGTCCCGATTTGCCGGTGGTGCTCACCACGGGTTTCGGCGGCGATGTCGTTGTGGACACCACCGCTCACACCCATATTGTCAAAGTGCTGGAAAAACCCGTCTCTCCGGCCATCATTGCAGACATCATGCATGAAATTCTCCGGACCGGGGGCAAAACGGTGGCACGTTTTTCAGAATAATTTCCCGGAGCGCAGCCGGGCGGCGGGCCACAAAGCATTTCTCCATTAAAACCAAAACGGGCGGACCTTTTCAGGCCGCCCGTCGAGATTGGTTAATGAACTCGACTATGCCTTCGCGAGAGTCGCCGCGGGTTTGTTCTTCAGCGCGTTTCTGGCGATGGTGACCAGTTCACCAAACGCGGCGGCATCGGTGGCGGCGATATCGGCGAGCACCTTGCGGTCGAGCGCACACTTGGCGGCCTTCAGGCCTTCAATAAACCGGCTGTAAGTGAGGCCGGCGGCGCGGGTGGCGGCGTTGATGCGCGCCTGCCAGAGATAACGGAAGGTGCGTTTCTTGACGCGGCGGTCACGGTAGGCGTATTGGCGGCCATGATCCACCGCGTCGGAGGCGTAGCGATAAAGTTTGGATCGGCGCGCCCGGTAGCCTTTGGCGGCTGTGACCATCCGTTTGCGGCGTTTGCGGGAGGCGGCGGCGTTGGTAACTCGCATAAAAAATTGGGGTCTGGTAAATTAATTAATGGCTGAAGGGCAGGTTTTGCGTGATGCGGTAGGTATCAGTCGCGTCAACCACCACCGCGCCGCGGAGACGGCGGTGGCGCTTGGCATTTTTGCTTTGCGCCAGGTGGCGGTTGCCTGCATGGCGGCGCAGAACTTTGCCGGTCCCGGTGATTTTGAACCGCTTGGACACGGACTTCTTCGTTTTGATGCCTTTGGGTCGTCGCATAAATCTTAAATTCTCAATTGCAAAAGAGCGCAAACTATACGTGGCAACCGGCGTCGAGGCAAGCGCGATTTTTAAATGAATGGTCCGCCCGCTTGCCATTGGGGGGCGGGTCACTTATTTTCGATCCAATGAAATATCGTCGTTTTGGGCGGACGGAGCTGGCGATGCCGGTGATATCCTGCGGTGGCATGCGTTATCAGTTCAAGTGGCAGGACGTGGACCCGAAGGAAGTCCCGCGCGAAAACCAGGAAAACCTTGAGGCCACCATCCATCGGGCCATTGAACTGGGCATCAATCACATCGAAACCGCGCGCGGCTACGGCACCTCCGAAATGCAATTGGGCCAGGTGCTGCCGACATTGCCGCGTGACAAAATCATCGTCCAGACGAAGGTCGCGCCCAAGGCAACCGCGAAGGAATTTCTCGAAACGTTTGAGGTCTCGATGAAATACCTGAAGCTCGACCATGTGGATTTATTTTCGCTGCACGGCATCAATAACCGCGAGTTGCTCGACTGGTCATTGAAGAAAGACGGCTGTCTCGCCGCTGCGCGCCAGTTGCAAAAGGAGGGCCGGGTGCGGTTCATCGGTTTTTCCACGCACGCGACGACCGACGTCATTCTCGACGCGGTGAACACCGGCGAGTTCGATTACTTCAACGTCCACTGGTATTTTGTGAACGACTTGAACCGGGCGGCTCTGGAAGCCGCGCACCGGCTGGACATGGGCATCTTCATCATCAGTCCAAACGACAAAGGGGGGAAACTTTACGAGCCGCCGCCCAAGATGGTGGAGCTGTGCGCGCCGCTGTCGCCGATGGTGTTTAATGATCTTTATTGTCTCGCCCGAAAGGAGGTCCACACGCTCAGTTGCGGGGCCAACAAGCCCGGTGATTTTGACGAACACGTTGCGTCGCTGAAATTTTACGACCGGATTCCGGAGACGATTGCGCCGGTGGAAAAGCGGCTGCGCGCGGAGATGGAGCGCGTGCTCGGCGCGGATTGGTGCGCCCGTTGGTTTGAGGGCCTGCCGAATTACGTGGACGTGCCGGGCCAGATCAACGTGTCGGAAATCCTGCGGCTATGGACCTACGCGAAGTCGCTCGACCTCGTGGCGTGGGGCAAGATGCGTTACAATTTACTCGGACAGGCCGAGCACTGGTTTCCCGGCGAAAACGCGGCCAAGGTGCGCGAACTGGATTTACCAGCGGTGCTGCGGAATAGTCCGTTCGCAAAACGGATTCCCGAAATTTTGGAGGAATCGCACCGGATGCTGTATGAAAAACCGGTGCAGCGGCTCAGCGCAAGTTGAGCCCTTTCGGACTGTTGGTGCCCGCCAGCAACGGCGCAGCGGTTGAGGTAACCGGCTTGGCCACGTCAATCGGCGCACCGGCGTTGAGATATTTAAGCACCTCGTCGGTCAAATCATTTTCGCCGCTGCTATAGATCACCGCGGTGGTGGCGTTGGCGGTTTCCGCTGCGACATCTATGATCATGGAGAGGCCGGCGGTCTTGGCTTTGACGGACACTGCGGTTTTGATTTCGCCGAGAATGCTATCACGCATCCGCTGACTTTGCTCGGAGAGGGTGATCTGTGCCTGACGTTCGTACTGGTCAATGGCGGCCTTGGATTCCTGCAATTGCTTGAGTTTGTCGGCGGCGGCCTGTTTGCGTTTGTCGCGCTGGTCGTTGGAAATGGCTTGGTCGTTGGCCTGTTCCAAAAGCCTCTGATATTCATCGCTGCCCTTCTTCAATTCGTCGCGCATGCTTTTGTCATCCGAATCCAGCTGGGTTTTACGATCAGTGAGCGCGGCCTGCGCCTGCTTGGTTTTCCAATAGCCATCGAACAGCTTGCGCAGGTCCACCGTGCCGATTTTGGTTTGTGCCAGCGCGGGAACGCTCAAAAAAGCCAGCAACGAAATGGTCAAAACCGTCGTTCGTAAAAATTTCATGCGAATATGAAAGCAAAATCCATGTCTGACGCCAACTGAAAACTCACCTATGGCGCGTGCAGACGGAAGAAGGCATTGGTATAGATGGGGTCTAATTGGAAACTATAAGTAAATAAGTTATTGGTCAACACCATCGGAATCCCCGCCGCATTCCAATTGGTTGTTAACAGATCAATGTTGTATTCCAATACGAACGATTGCCTCAGTTCCGGTTCAAACGGCGACTCCGGCCAAGAGATCATGAAATTATCGGCGCTGGGACTGGTTATCGTGAGCGTTGGCGTGTTAAGCAGAATTTTAGCCAGAAAGGCGTCGTTGGTGCCGTTACGCTTGGTTTGACGGGCATTGAGCGTTGGAAAATTGGTCGAGAGTGTCTGGCCGACGATGTAGGCATTGCCCAACGGATCCACTGCGATGCCATAACCATAATCGTTGTCCTTGCCGCCCAGTCGGATGGAATACTTCAACGTGGCGTTTGAATTCAAGGCGGTTACAAAGACATCGGATTTGCCGGCATTGGTCGAGCGGAGATAGGTGATGGCCTTGGTGGGATAGCACGGGAAATTCGTTGAAGACGTGGAGCCGACGACAAACACATCGCCCGCCGGGTCCACCGCCACGCCTCGTCCCACGTCAACCCGGTTGCCGCCGAAAACCACGGACCAGGCAATGCCACTATTCGTCCCCGTTACACTGTCGGCGCTGTTGGTGATCTTCGTCAGAAAAACATTGGTGGCATAAAGGTTGCGGGTATTTGTGACCACGAATGAGTAGAGTCCGGTTGTATTCGTGTTGGGGAAATTCGTCGAGAGAGTCCAGCCGGTCACGTAGGCGGCCCCTTGGTTGTCAACGGCGATGTGCATGGCCAAGTCATCATTCGAGCCGCCGAGAAAAGACGAATATATCAGGTTCGTGCTGGTAAGATCGAATTTGGCAACGAAGGCATCGTTGGCGGATGAGTGATTGATCGCCCCGTTCAGGTGTTTTTGGAACGCGTTCTTGTTGGGGAAATTCGTTGAGGCGGTGAACCCGGCCACATAGACATAATTTAAACTGTCCACGGCAATGCCTTCGCCTTCGTCGAAGTTGGCGCCGCCAAAGTAGCTTGAATAGAGCAGGTTGTTGCTGCCGGGACTGATTTTGGCGATAAAAGCATTGGCATTCACAAAACTATTGGTGCAAGCCAGTTTTTTTTGCAATGCGTTGGCCGTGACCGGAAAATTCGACGAGTAAGTCAAGCCGGTGATATAGGCGTTGTTTAAGCTGTCCAAAGCAATGCCGATACCTGCATCCGATCCGGAACCGCCGAGGTAGGTCGAATAGAGCAGTTTGGAGCCGCTGGGATTCAGTTCCGCCACAAAAGCATCAACCGGATAAAAATGGGTGTTTACGTCCGCGACTCCGCTGATGGCTGGTTGAATCGCATTGGTCGTGTGAGGAAAATTGGGCGAATCGGTAAAGCCGGTCACAAAAGCGTCGCCGGCGGCATCAATCGCTATGCCGAAGGCCCCGTCATCGGCGTCGCCGCCAAGATATGTCAGGTAAATCAGATTTGTTCCCAGATTGTCCAACCTGGCGACAAAGGCGTCACCGGTTAGTTTGCCGCCTTGATAGGTTGTTTGAAAAGCGTTCGTCGTTGAAAACGGCGGCCCGTTGGTTTTCATCAGGGTTGAAAATGTCTCCCCGGTGATGTAAATGGAACCGTCATTCGTGTTCACGGCCACCGCCCAAGCCGAGTCACCGGCAGTGCCGCCGAAGTAAGTCGAATAACTCAAAATCGGGTCAATAACGAGCGGTTGGCTGCGATCATATTTGCCAACGGCGAACGCGACGGTATGCGCGTCCACCATCCGATAACCACCTTCAATTTCTTTTCGCGCTCCGCCCACCGCCTGATAAATCACCGGTTTGGGCTGGCGAATTTCACCGTCGGCCAGGCTCAAAACCAGTTCGCCCCGGGAGTTGATTGAAACTTTGTCTGCACCATCGAAATGAACGGCAATGGCACCCGGGTTCGCTCCCGCCGCAATCATGAAATCGTATTCCAGTTGCTGCTGGTTGCCGTAGTAAACCAGAGTGATGCCGGGATAAAGATCCGCGACGCGGACCTTGGCGAAGGTTGCCACGCCCGTGCGCCATTGGGCAGGGTCGTTGCCGGTGAAGTAGTTGATTTTGCCGGGCAATTCAGCGTCGCCACTGATTTGCGCCTGCGGGTTGGCGCCGGTGAATTGCATCCGCACGGTCGCGGGGCCGGCGGCAACAATTTTACGGAGCACGATTTGGGCTTCGGCCGGGGCAATTAAAAATTGGTAATCATGTCCGCGGGCGATAAATGGCGCCGGGACATCGGTCTGGCCGGAATTGGTTTCAAAGTAAAGCGGCAGACTGGCCGACACGGCTGCGGATTGCACCGCCGTGGACTGCAACGTCAGCAGCCCCAAGACCAGTCCGACCGTTGCCGGCAGAAACTTTTTTACAAAACGGATCATTTTAAAAAGGACGTTGCCAGCCAACCCCGAATTGGAATTGGCCGGAGGCGCCGTTGTACTGATCGTGATGGATCGGGATGCCATATTCAAGGCGCAATGGGCCGAGCTTGGGGATGTTGATGTGCAGCCCGAGGCCCCAGTCGTCATCAAAATTAGGTCCGGAAAACGAATAGGCATTTTCATAGACGGCACCGACGTCGTAGAACATGGCAAAGCGCACACCGGGACCGTTGTCCTTTTCAAAAATGGGGAGGGTGTATTCCACCGAACCAAACCAGTAGGTATCGCCGCCGATCGGGTCCTCTTTTACACCGGGGTTCATGGGGTCAAACGGCTGGCGCGGGGCAATATTGCGGAATTTAAAACCGCGCAGCGAATACAGTCCGCCAAGATAATAACGGTCGTAAAACGGCACGTCGCTGCTGTTCAGGCTGTCCGCTACCCCGGCGCGCCCGCCCGCCTCAATCACATGACCGGTGAAGAGACCGGGAAAATACCAGGCGGTTTTGATTCCCAGCTTGTAATATGTGGTGTCGCCATTGCTGAATTCCGGACTGAATTCCGTCCGCTGGCCGTGATTCGGCAACTTCGTGCTGTTGCGTGTATCGTAGGCAAGAGATACGCCGAAGCGCGAATACACATGGTCGCCGGTTTGCTCCAGAATGGCGTCGGGTACATTGGGCGGAATGTTATCCGGGACGGGAGGATTGCCCCTATTCCTGTATATAGTGTTATGATATCCGCTGTTCAGGGAAATGCCCACGTCTTCCAGTGTGTAACTGACGCTGCCGATTAAAAAGTCGCTCCACAATGCGCGGGTCAGGCTCAGGCGCACGCCGGTGCGGGTTTCGTCGTAAATATTGTTCGGACTCTCAAAATTCAATTGATGCCGGTAGAGGTCCACCCCGAGCGCGAGTTTGCGGTTCAAAAACCACGGTTCAACGAACGAAAGTTCGTAGTCCTGACGTTCGGTGCCGAGTTGAACGAACAGCCGGAGTCTCTGGCCGCCGCCCGTAAACGTGGGCGGATGGAACAGATCAAAATTAGCCTGCGTCACCTCGGCGTAACCGACCAGCGCATCCACCGAACTAAAGCCCGCACCAACCATGAAGTTGCCGGTGTTCTTTTCCTCCACGTTCACAATCAAATCTTTGCGCCCGGCAATCGGCGGGTCGGTCGGCTCTGGCCGCAAATCCACCTTGTCGAAATAATCGAGGCCTTCAAGGCGTTGTTTGCTGATCTTGACGCGCACCATGTCAAACACGTCGCCCGGTGAAATGGCCAGTTCCCGGCGGATGACCTTGTCCTTGGTCTTCAAATTGCCCCGGATGTCAATTTTTTCCACATGGGTTTTCTGCCCTTCCTTGATTTGAAATTCCAAATCCATCGTGCCGGAGTCCACGTTGGGTATGCGCACGACGCGGAGTGACGCCCCCTGCACGACATCCAGGTAACCCTTGCTGCCGTAAAAATCCTCGACGGCCTGCGTGTCTTTGGTCAGGCCGTCGGGTGTGAAAATGTCGCCCACGTCCATGGCCAGACCGTGCGGGCCGAGTTTGGCCTTCAAATGTTCGAAGTCGTGGACGGCTTCCAGTCCGCGATGGATTTCATCCGTGTTGAACAGTTTGTTGCCGGTGAAAACGACCGAGCCGACCTTGTATTGCCGTCCTTCATAAATGTAAAAACGAATCACCATCATGTTGGTCGTCGGATGATCGAGCTTCACATCCTTGATTTCAAAATCCAGATAGCCGTGATTGTGGTAAAAGTCGGTGAGCGTTTCGCGGTCATCCTGGAATTCGTCCTCCTTGAACACGCCACTGCCCGTTATCCACGACCACATCCAATGCCGACGGGTTTTGATTTCCTTGCGCAATGTCTTCTGCGAAAACGCCGCCGCGCCGATGAAGTCCACCTCCTTGATTTTGATTTTCGGCGCCTCGGTGATTTCAAAGGTAACGGTGCCGCGCCCGGCCAGCTCGTCAATGTTCACGACGGGTTTCACCTGCGAACCGGCATAACCGTATTTTTCGTACAACTTCTGAATCTCCTGGCTGTCGGTGAACAGTTTTTGCTGGTCGAGCGGCTGGCCAACCTTGACCGTGATTTTTTTGCGGATTTTGGAATCACTGACCTTTTTGTTGCCCGCGATTTTGATTTCGGTCAACCGTGGGTTGGCTTGGATAACGTAAGTCAGCACCACGCCACCATCGTTGGCCTGATCCAGTGTGACGCGAATGTTGTAAAATTGTCCGGTCGCGTAGAGTGCCTTGATGTCGTCCTGGGTGACGTTGGCCCGGTAAATGTCGCCGGCCTTGGTGCGGATATGGGAACGGATGAAAGGCTCGCTGACGGCCGCGGGGCCGGCATATTTGATGTCCACGCGGTCAATTTTGGTGCCGGCCATCTGCGACCACGCGACCGGCGCGCAGCCGAGCAACAGCCAGACTCCGAAAAGGCGAAAAAATAATTTCATCGTCTATCGGTCCACCGGCACGTCTTCATCGCTGACTTTGGCTGCGCTTTCAAAACGAGTGTACGGTTTCAAAAAGGTTAAGTTTATGTCGCCGGTGGGGCCGTTGCGCTGCTTGGCAATCAATAGATTGACCGGCAGTCCATCCGGCTCTTCCACTGCGGCGCCATCTTCATCGTCACCGGCATTCGGCTTGTACAACAGACCCACCACGTCGGCATCCTGTTCAATCGCGCCCGATTCCCGTAAATCGGACAACCGCGGCTTGCGGTTTTTGTCCCGCTCCAGTTCGCGGTTCAACTGGCTGAGCACCAGCACCGGCACCTTCAATTCCTTCGCCAGCGCCTTGAGGCCGCTGGAAATATCCGAGATTTCCTGCTGCCGGTTTTCCTGTGCCCGGCGCGCAGTAGAATGCAGTAATTGCAAATAATCAACCACAAAAAGCTTCACCCCGTGCTGCTGTGCCAGCCGTCGCGCCCGCGCACGCAACTGCAAGATCGAAAGGCCCGCCGAATCGTCAATGAACAACGGTGCATTCGCCAGCCGGCCCGCTGCGCTGGTCAGCTTCGGAAAATCCGACTCGCTCATGAAGCCTTCCCGGATGCTCCGCAGGTTCACCCGCGCCAGCGAGCACATCATGCGCAGCACCAGCGACTCCGCGCTCATTTCCAGGCTGAACACCGCCACCGGCAGCTTTTGCTCCAGCACCACATGCTCCGCAATGTTCATCGCCAGCGACGTCTTGCCCATCGAGGGCCGCGCGGCGATAACGATCATTTCGCTCCCGTGCAAACCGTCCGTCATCCGGTCCAGATCCGCGAAGCCCGTCGCCAGGCCGTTCAACACGCCCTTGCGGCTGAAATAATTTTCAATCGTTCCGATGGCCTTGCCCACCAGTTCCTTGGTGGTGAGCGCGCTGCTTTGCGCCCGCGATTCGCTGATGCGCAGGATGTCGCGCTCCACCTCGTCCATCAACGCGTCCACCTCGCCCTCATAATCATAGACCCGCCCGACGACGTCCGTGCAGGTGTGGATCATTTTCCGCAGTAGATATTTTTCCTGAACGTGTTCCAGGTAGTAGGAAAGATTCGCCGCACTCGGCACCGCGTCCTGTAGTTGCGCCAGGTAGGCGATGCCGCCGACCTGTTCCAGAAGCTGTTTGTCCTTGAGCCGTTGCTGGAGCGTGATGACGTCAATGGCCTCACGCGTGTCGAACATCGTCACCAGCGTCTCAAAAATCGTCTGGTGCCGCAGATCGTAGAAAACGTCCTTGCCGTCGCCCCGGATTTTTTCCAGGCACTCGCCCATGCACTCGTTTGGCGAGAGCAGGACGCAACCCAGGACTCCCTGCTCGCACTCGATGGAATGCGGCGGCAAACGGTCGATGGTCGGGCGGGCGTCGGCGCGGGCCGCTTTTTGCCGGCGTGCCTTTTTCAAGTCGGCCGCTGCCCCGGCGGTGTCGGAAACGGAATCAATCATGGCGAAACAAGAGGGGAGTTTCTCCGCTGTAGCAAATTTGACTTATTGGATTTTGATAACACGATCTTCACAAGCGACGAAAAATACGTCTTGATGTGACTATCTTCAATGAGTTTCAGTTGTCATTCGGACGATTGTTTGGGAAATTAGAAAAAGAATGCAGGCCGAGAGCGGTTTTGGAAGCCGCTAGGTTTTTGCCGGTTGCTTTGCCAGCGCAATTGAGTTTGGACCTCAATGACTAACCGACATCAATACAACTCGGCCTGCGTTCAAAATTCTACGTGAACCTGACTTGGGTGCAAACCGGACTTATTGAATCTTAGTGACACGTTCTTCACAAGCCACAATTACAATTGTGTGTGTTGAAAACCCCCAATAAATACACACATTTCATTAAGGTTTATATGTCGTTATACACCAAGTTTTCACAGGTATATTCGGTGGAATATAGCAATAGCGCATAGTCATTGTCTGACCTATTGAATGGGTTTTTCAAATTAAGATACTGCCGAAAATTCTATCAATTCTGTCCGTGATAATTAAACTGCGCGCTCTTTGCTGACATGAACCGCAAACCATCATTGCTCGTTGTTTTCCTGACGGTCTTCATTGACCTCATCGGATTCGGCATCGTCGTGCCGCTGGTGCCGATCTTCAGCCGGCATTACGGCGCAAGCGGCTGGGTTATCGGCGCCATCATCGCCTCGTTCTCCGCGATGCAATTCGTCTTCTCGCCGATTTGGGGACGTCTTTCCGACCGGCATGGCCGCCGGCCCATTCTGCTCATCAGCACCGCCGGCGCGGCGTTGTCGTATGCCCTGTTTGCCGTCGGATCGGGTTTTGAAAATCATACCGCCGCGCTCTGGACCTTGCTCGTCTCCCGCATCTTCGCCGGCACTTGCGGTGGCAACATCACCGTCGCCCAAGCCTACATCGCCGACATCACGCCGCCGGAAAACCGTTCGAAGCGGATGGGACTCATCGGCATGGCGTTCGGGCTGGGATTCATTTTCGGTCCGGCGCTCAGCGGCATCGCCCTGCATTTCTTCGGTGCCACCGGTCCCGGCTGGACGGCGGCGGCGCTTTGCGCGGCCAATTTCATTCTGGCGTTTTGCATCCTCGCCGAAAGTTTGAAGCCGGACTCCAGCCAGGCAACCCGCCGTCCGCATTTCGCCCAATGGGGCCACACGCTCGCCCAGCCGAACGTCGGTTTGTTGATCCTGATTTTTTTCCTGGCGACGTTCGCGTTCAGTTGTTTTGAAAGCACCCTGCCGTTACTGGTCAGCGACAATTTCAACCTCGGCATCACCCTGGACGAAACCAAGCCGGCCACGACAGTCATCTCCCTGTTTGTGTTTTGCGGACTCATCGGCGCGTTCATCCAAGGCGGAGCCATCGGACGGCTGGTAAAAAAATTCGGCGAACCCAAGCTGATTTCCCTGAGCCTCTTCCTGACTGGCATCAGCCTGATCCTCCTGCCATTCATCAAAGGCGACGGACAGCTCAAGTGGCTGGCAGTCCTGCACGCGACGGACTGGCCGTGGATCAAAATGCTGCTGGCGCTGGCACTCCTGGCGGTGGGTTCAGCGCTGACGCGACCGCCGCTTTTCGGATTGCTGTCCAACCTTGTGCCCGCGAACGAGCAAGGCGCGACCATCGGTGTGGCGCAAAGTGCTGGCAGCCTGGCGCGCATTCTCGGCCCGCTGTTCGCCGCGCCGCTTTACATGCACGTCGCATCGTTGCCTTATGTCATCTGTGGTGTCATTTCCATCCTGGCCGCCCTGTTGGCCTGGCAATTTCTTTGCCGGAAGCAGGAATCTGCTGTCATTGGTGGAACTCAATTGCAGTAACTTGGTGTAGTGTCGGCGCTGCGCACCGATTTCGAGCCACAGGCTCGACGCTACAGCAAACCGGATGCGGCCAAAATACAGGCGGCGGATTGACTGCTTCGTACCCGGCTATTTGCAGAACAACCCGCCGCCCTTCCGTTCACATGAATGGAAGTTTATTGCTGGTCCGGTGGCGGGCCGGGAGGCGTGCCATCGGGCGGCCCGCCAGCTTCGTTGCCGCCGTTGGATTTCTGCGGCGGCGGACCTGGCCGCTTGCCGAGGTACTCGTCTCGCGTCAACTGACCGTCGCCATTTTTGTCCAGCGTCTTCAGCGCGGCACTGGCATTGGCGATTTCATTTGAATCAATCACGCCGTCGTGATTAGCGTCCAGTGCCAAGACGAGAGGCAACGGTGGCGGATGATGGCTGCGGGGTCCCGGGCCGTTCGGTGGCAGTGAACCATTGTTGTCCTGGGCGTTGACGGCAAATGCCGACGCTATGAGCGTCAGCAAGGCCAGTGTTGTTTTTATTTTCGTTTTCATTTTATTTTCTCTTTCTCGGTTGTTGTTTTGCCGGGTGTAATCTTCATGCGCAATCTATGCGGACGCAGCTTAAGCAGACGTTAAGGCGGAAAAGTATTTTCAAAATTTATCTTCATCTTCCCTTAAGGTTGTTCATGTGAAATTGCGCGCGCTGGCGGTGAAGTAACATTCGTGATAAACCACCATCAGCACCACGACATGAGAATCCTGATTGTTGAAGACGAGCCTGATTTGCTCCGCAGCCTGGCCCAGGCCTTGCGCGAGGAAGGTTATGCCGTGGACACGGCCAACAACGGCGAAGACGGCCTGTTCAACGCCGAAAGCTGCGACTACGACGCCGTCGTGCTGGACGTGATGCTGCCCAGACTCGATGGCTGGGAAATTCTCAAGCGTCTTCGCAAAATCAAAAAAACACCGGTACTCATGCTCACCGCGCGCGACCAGCCGCGCGACCGCGTACGCGGCCTCGACACCGGCGCGGACGATTATGTGGTCAAGCCGTTCGATCTGTCGGAACTGTTCGCCCGTCTTCGCGCGCTCATCCGCCGCAGTGCAAACAAAACCACGAACAAGATTGAAATCGGCGACGTGGAAATTGACACCGCTGCCCGAAACGTGCTGCTCAAGGAAAAGCCGGTTGAGCTGACGGCGCGCGAGTATTCGCTCGTGGAATTTCTCGTGTTGCATCGCGGCGAAGTCGTCACTCGCACGCAGTTGTACGAACATCTCTTCGATGAAAACGACAGCACGCTTTCGAACCTGCTCGACGTTCATGTTTCCAACGTCCGCAAAAAACTCGGCGCGGAATTCATCACCACCCGCCGAGGACACGGCTATTCCGTCGAATGAAGCCATTGCGGAAAATATGTTCCAAAACATTTATCCTCTTAACGTCCGCTTAAGGTTGGGTTTGATAGGTTGGCTTTATAAAACGATTCAAACCAAAAAATTGAAAGGCAATGGATGAAAATTTTCAAATCCATCAAGTGGCGGTTGCAGCTCTGGTATGGCCTTATCTTGGTGGTCGTCCTGGCAGGATTTGGCTTCACCGCGTATCTGCTCGAATGGGGTCGGCAGATGCAACAGATTCGCGTTCAATTCCAATGGCGCCGTGACTTTTTGCTCAATTCTCTTCACCGGCCCCCACGCGGCCCGAATCAAAACAGAATGCCATTCGATCGCCCGCCGTCCGGTCAAGCTCCGGACGATAGCCCGCCGGGACAAGATCCGAAACCGCCGATTGATTTTCGCCTACCACCTCAGGCAGTCGGTGTGTTTGATGCCAATGCCCCCAACAACCCAGAAAATTTTTATTTCATCATCAAATCACGCGACGGAAGAGAAATCGCGCGTTCAGCCAATGTGCCGAATCAGGTAGATGAAAGATTTTCAGCCTGGCCCGGCATTCAAGCCCCAACAGCCAACTCGGTGGAGGGAATGGTTAATAGCAGTATGCTGGTACGATTTGAAGTCCTGCCATCCAGAGAAGCGATCTTACTCGGCTGCTCGTTCGCGCAGGAATTGAAAGAGCTTCATCGCACTGCGTTGAAACTTGCGGGCGTCGGCGGAATCATTTTGTTTTTCGGCCTCGCTGGCGGTTGGTGGATTGTGTCGCGGTCATTGCGGCCAGTCGTTGAAATCAGCGCGACGGCGGTGAAAATATCCGCCGGTGATTTGTCACAACGCATCAACGTTGCCGAGGCCGAAAGCGAGCTGGGCCAGCTTGCCGCTGTTTTGAATTCCACCTTCGCCCGGCTCGAAGCCGCTTTCGCGCAGCAGCAGCAATTCACCTCCGACGCCGCGCATGAACTCCGCACGCCGGTTTCAGTGATGCTCACGCAAACGCAGACCGCCCTCAACCGCGAGCGCAGCGCACCCGAATACCGCGAGACGCTCGAAACCTGCCAGCGCGCGTCCCAGCGAATGCGAAAGCTGATTGAATCGCTGCTCGAACTGGCGCGGCTCGACGCCGGGCAGGAGCCAATGCAACGGATGAAATTCGATTTGTCCCAGACGGCATGGAATTGCGTGGAACTGGTTCGTCCGCTTGCGGCCGAACGTGGAATTAAAATCCATTGCGACCTGCCGCCGCTTGAATGCGTCGGTGATTTGGAACGCATCGCGCAAGTCGTCACCAACCTGCTGGCCAACGCCATTCAATACAACAAGGCCAACGGCGAGGTCCGAATCAGCGCGAAATTGCAGGGCAGCATGATTCTCCTGGCGGTCAGTGACACAGGACCGGGCATTTTAGCCGGGAATCTGCCGCACTTGTTCGAGCGATTTTATCGGGCGGACCAATCGCGTTCCTCCGGTCAGACCGGCCTCGGTCTGGCCATTTCCAAGGCCATTGTTGAGGCGCACGGCGGGACCATTGAAGTTTCAAGCAAGCTGGACGCTGGAACAATCTTCACCGTTGTGTTGCCAGCAACCTGATTTTCGTTGGGGCGAGACTCTGTTGAGCCCAAATCGTTTTCAGTTAGGGATCGAGAGACTCTCGCCCCACCGTTTTAACGCAAGAACATTTCCGCCGCAGAATCGGCAAAACGCAACCCCGGACGCGTGAGACGAAAGCTGTCCGGCATGATTTCCGCCCAGCCGCGTTCCGCCAATTGCTTCATTTCCGCCGCCCACGCGTCGCGCAAATCAAAACCCGTCGTGCGCCGGAATTCTTCAAACGGCCAGCCGGCGTTCATGCGCAGGCCGAATGCGGCGGTTTCGCCCGCGCGTTTCAACGGCGGCAATTCCTCGCGGGTTTCAATGGCGCGCTTGCCCTTTTCCAGTTGTTCGCAATAAAGCTGTGTGTTCGACCAGTTCTTCGTTCGCACACCGCGCACGTAACTCGTCGCGCTGGGGCCCAGCCCGTAAAACGAACCGCCCCGCCAGTAATTGACGTTGTGTTTGCAAGCGAAGAACGGGATTTCGGAATCGGTTTTCAGTTTCAAGTTTTCAGTTTTCAGTTGCTGAACACTTGAATCTTGAAACTTGAAACTCTTCGCGCGCGCGAAGTTCGCTACTTCATACTGTTGAAATCCCACTGCCACCGCTTGCTCGATGAGTTGTTCATACATCGCGCAGGACAAATCCTCGTTCACATCAAATTCCCCAGCCTGCAGTTGTGCGAACAGCGGTGTGTCGTCCTCATAAATGACTTCGTAGGTGGACAAATGTTCGCTGCCGAGCGCCAGCGCCTCGGTCAGTGTTGCCCGCCAGATTTCCATCGTCTGGCCGGGAATGGCGAACATCAGGTCGAGATTCAAATTGTCGAAACCGCCCCGGCGCAAAATATCGAACGATTTGAACGCCATCTCCCGGGTGTGAATGCGGCCGAGGCAGTCGAGCAATGATTCGTCGAGCGACTGCACTCCCATCGAGACGCGGTTTACCCCGAAGTCGCGGAGCAGTTTTGCCTTGTCGGGCGAAACGGTGGCGGGGTTGCATTCCACGGTGAATTCCTCCGCGCCGGTCAATTTCAACCGTTCCATTGCGGAGAGAATTTGTTCCCACTGGCGGAGGTTGAGCAGCGACGGTGTGCCGCCGCCGAAGAAAATCGTTTTGGGTTTGAGATCGTCCGCGACCATTTCGAGTTCGCGAATGAGCGCGGCGACGTAGCGGTTGATCAGGTCACCGCCGGACGGCTCGGAATAAAAGGCGCAATACGCGCACTTCTGCGCACAAAACGGCACGTGAATGTAGAGGCTCGCGATGCGTGTCGTGGTGGAATCAGCCATGGGGAAATAGTAACCATCCCCACCGCTGCCGGCGAACGAAAACCCCCGGCGGTGAAAACAACCGACTTTTGCGCGAACGTTACGGCGCCTGAACGCGCTGAACGTTTTGGGCTTTCAACCCTTTGTCGCTGGGAATGACGTCAAAGGAGACTTCGTCGCCTTCATTCAGTGTTTTGAATCCCGCACCCGTGATGGATGTGTGATGTACAAAAACGTCCTGCCCGGAATTTTGGGCGATAAAGCCAAACCCTTTTCCACTGGCCATAATGAACTCCTGAACGTTCGAGGCACGCCCCAAAAGAAAAAAAGACACGACCGAATACGGTCGTGCCCAAATTACTTTTCAAAAACGCTCATGCCTCAGTTTAGGAGAACCATCATAAATACTCATTATGACAAAGTCAAGAACAAGTTTCAGTGTGGTGCTCGGCATAACAGCCTTTCGTTATTAGACTTGCAAAGCTTGATTCAACAGCTCCGGCAAGTAATTCGCAATGGTGGCCTCGCCAACCACCAGCGTGGCGCCGGCTTTTTGCGCGGTGGCCTGCAATTCCGCCGCCTGCTCGCCGGCAAACGCGATGATCGGAATATGCTGGGTGGCAGCATCCGCCTTCAACGCGGCTATGGCGCGGCAAACGGCGTCGCCACCCGCCAAATCCAGGATGACCAGCAACGGCCCTTCAGCCCGCGCGCTTTCCTGAAACGACGCCAGATCGTTGACGACCCGCACGAGATAATTCAGATCCTGCAGCCGGTTTACCAATTGGCTGCCGGGCATGAGCTTCTCGTAGAAGACCAGCGCGAGCGGTTGCGTCATGCAATCAACGTGGAGTGGAAATGAAGAAATTGCAAAGCTGTTTTTGCGCGGCAACAGAAACCAGCCTGGCGCATCCAAAACATCAACGGTTCGGCAGCAAGCTGATGGTGTGACGGAATAGAAACTTTTTCGACACGAATTTTCACGAATTTCCGGTAGGGCTGTGCTGCCGCACAGCCTTTGATCTTTCATTTGAGGTTAAACAATGATGGAGGCTGTTCAACAAGCCGCCGGGCGGCTTCAACCGTGTGGGTGGTTTGGCACTTGGGACACCAGAGATAATACTCGTAGTAAAAATCGTGCTTCGGCTTCTTGCGCGACGTTTGCTTGATGACGGGTGTTGAACATTAGGCCGGAACCGGCGCGGTGGCGAGTCTGGAAATGGAGGAACATGGAATATCCAACTTTTTATAAGAAAGCCAGGAAACCATGAACCATCAAAACGAATTCTTGGTTTCATGGGTTCCTTATGGATTGATTTTCGTTGCGTCTTTGCGCCTTGGCGTCTTTGCGTTAATGTTTTTTCGAGGATCCGCCTTCGCTTCGCTTCGGCGCGGCAAGCGAGAACGATTTGGATTTACGGCGACACCTCACCCGGCCTGCTCCTTGCCGGCCCGGACGGTTTTCCCCAAAAATGGCAAACAAATGGCAATAATGGTCAAGCCCGTGCCCGGCTTCGCCATTAACCTTTAGTCAGGAAGATGTGCAGCATGTGCCAGTCGGTCGGCGCCGGCAGCGCGGACCAGTCGTGACCCCGGCTGGGTCGGCCGGCTCCATTGATTTTTTTGTCAACTCTAAAATACGTTTATGAACCAACGAGCTTTGAAAACGTACGTTTTTTATTGCTCCAATAATCTGGCCGCCGACCAGTTCGCCAGCCTTTGCCACGGTTCGGCGGGCGACACCATTAAGACCATCAGTTTGCCCTGTTCCGGAAAGGTGGATGTTCCGTATTTGATCAAGGCGTTCGAAACCGGCGCGGACGGCGTCGCGATTGTGACCTGTCCGAAAAGCGAGTGCCGCCACTTCGAAGGCAACCTCCGGGCGCACAAACGCGCCGAGGCCGTCGAATCGCTGCTGGAGGAAATTGGCCTGCCCGCCGGCCGGATGGCGGTTTTTGAGTGCGGACAACAGGGTGCCGGCCAGGTCCTCGGCGAAATCAAACAGTTCATTGACCGCGTAAGAAATCTGCCCCCATCACGCGTTAACCAACAGGAGTGTACGGTTGCATGAAATCAGACAGCAAACTCGCAAAGAAAATTGAGTCGGGAGATTTTATCGTCACCGCCGAGCACGTGCCGGGCGTGACGGCGTCCACCGCCGCCACGGAAGCGGCCTTGAAGGCGATGGGCGGCAAACCGATGGTCGTCAACATGTCCGACAACTCGCACGGCGTTGCCATGTCGTCGGTCGCCGCCTCCGCCGTGGCGGTCAAGTCCGGCGTCGAACCGGTCCTCCAAATGGTCACCCGCGACCGGAACCGCATCGCCCTACAGTCCGATTTGCTGGGTGCCGCCAGTTTGGGAATCAAGAATGTGCTTTGCCTGTCCGGCTATCATCAGACACTGATGGGCTATCCGGAATCGGCCAACGTCTTCGACATTGATTGCACCCAATTCATCGAGCTGACCACCCGGATGTCCGAAAAGGGCGTGCTGGCCGACGGAAAGAAAATTGACGGGCAATTTTCGATGCTGGTCGGGGCGGTGGCGAATCCCTACATGAAACCGCTGGACCTGAACCTGTTCCGGCTCGGCATCAAAATCGAGGCCGGCGCGAAGTTCATTCAGACTCATGCGGTGTTTGACATCGAGACCTTCAAGCTTTGGCTGGATGCCGTCCGCAAGGCGGGCCTCGACAAAAAGGCGGCGATTTTGGCCAGTGTTTATCCCTTGGAAAGCGCGGCGGAAGCCCAAAAGCTCCGTGACACCTACGCCGAATTTTGCATTCCGGATAAAGTTATCGAACGGCTGAAGAAAGCTGGCGATGCCGCCGCGCAGAAAAAAGAAGGACTCGCCATTTGTGTTGAAACCATCAAGCAACTCAAGGCGCTCGAAGGGTTGCGCGGGATTCACATTCTTTCGGGCGGCCGGGAAGCGGTCGTACCCGATCTGATTGCCGCCGCCGGACTGTAATTGCGCGAGAGGTTATGCCGGAAAAATATCACATCAAGACCCAACCGGTTCCGCCGCGGCGGCCGCGCATCGGCAAGCACGGCGTGGTGGATTGGCGCGAAGACTGCGCCCGGTGTCATAACTGCGTCAAGAAGGCGTGCGTTTATGACCGCTACCGGCAGGAGGCGGATTACATCAACAAGCTCACCGAGGTTGAAGCGCTGTATTTTGACTGCATGGGCTGTTTTTCCTGCGTGCAGGATTGCACCAAGAGCATCCTCTGCCTGTCCGTCAATCCCGAATACGAGAAGCTCGGGAACCGCTATTGGAAACCCGACATCATCAAAACCACCTGGCTCCAGGCCGAGACCGCGAAAATTCCCGTCTCCGGAGCCGGTTATCGCGGGCCGTTTTCCGGCCACGGTTTTGATTCCATGTGGACGGACATGTCGGAAATCGTCCGGCCCACCCGTGACGGCATTCATGGGCGCGAATATATCAGCTCGTCGGTGGACATCGGCCGGAAGCCTTCGTATCTGTCGCTGAACGGAAACCAATCCATCGCCGGCCTGCCGCCGCTGGTTTCGCTTCCGCTGCCATTAATCATTGATTTGAGTTCGCCGGCGCACACCCTGCCGAAGCTGGACGTGGTGATCGAACAGACCGCCGCCGGCACCGGTTTGATCGCCATCATGGATTCGAGTTACCGGCCGGCCGACGAGGCCCACCTCGAAAACATCGCGTTTTACCTGGCACCGGACAGCGCGCCGGTGCCGGATGCGATCCTGAGAAAAACCAGGCTGGTGGAAATTGCCGACAGCCCGGCGGTGGCGGAGCGCATCAAGGAAATCAAAAAGATTCATCCGCAAATTGTGGTCGCCATCCGCGTGGAATTGACCACGGCGGGCATCGGGCGCGCCATCGAACTGGCCGGAATGGGCGAGGTCGAAGTGATTCACGTGATGGCCGACGCCAACGGCAACGAATTGACGGCGCAGAAGCCGCGATTTTTGAAGGACATGATCCGGCAGATTCACACCACGCTCATCGAGAAGGGCATCCGGGATGAAATCACGCTCATGGCTGGCGGCGGCATCGCTTTGCCGGAGCACATGGCCAAGGCCATCATCTGCGGTGCCGACCTCATCACCATCAACCTGCCGTTGCTCATCGCGCTGGAATGTCATCTCTGTGAAAGCTGTGCGCCGGGGACGCCCTGTCCGGCGAAGCTGGAGAAGATTGACCGCGCCTTTGCTGTGGGCCGGATGACGAATTTGATCGCCGCGTGGCACGACCAGTTGATCGAGTTGATGGGCGCCATGGGCATGCGCGAGGCCCGCCGCCTGCGCGGCGATGTCGGCCGCGCCATGTTCTTCGAGAACCTCGAGGAGGAAACCTTCGGAAAACTTTTCGGCGTCAAGAAGTGAGCTTATGAACACGTTGCCACAAAATACGCTGAAGACGCGCGTGCCGCAGGAAGTGGTGAAGCGGACCGTCAAAACCGCGCCGTCCCGCTATCGCAACGAAATCGCCAAATATATTGTCCATCGCAGCCTCGACTGCGAACGCTGCGGCAAGTGCGTTGAGGTGTGCGAATTCGGCGTCCATGACCGCAAGCCCGGGTTCAAGTATTTCGCCGAGCCGCACCATCACCTCTGCATCGGACCGTCCTGCGAAAAGACCGGACATTATTGCGTGGCCCAGTGCCCCAAGGGCGCGCTGCAAATCAAGGAAAACCCCATGTACCGCGCGCTCGGCGATTTTCGCTGGACGGCGGACCTGATCCTGGCGACGTGGAAAATGGCCGAGACCGGCAAGGTGCCGGCGGCGGCTTACGATTACAATTACGAGTGCGGCAATTCCGGCGGCGGCTTCGACAAGCTCCGGTTCAAATTTCCCAAAACGCCGCCCGTCAAGCTTACCGAGGACGAGATTGACACCAGCATTTCGCTGAACAAGCGCAAGGACGGCCGGCCCGAGATCAAAATTGACGTTCCCTGGTATGGCGGCGGCATGTCGTTCGGCTCGGTCAGCAACGTGACCCAGTTGTCCAAGGCCCGCGCGGCGGTGGCGTTCAACACGTTCACCTGCACCGGCGAGGGCGGCTACATGGAACGCATGCGGCCGTATGACGACCACGTCATCACGCAGGTCGCCACCGGATTGTTCGGTGTGCGCGAAGAAACCATCCAGCGCGTGCCGATTGTGGAATTCAAGTATGCCCAGGGCGCCAAGCCCGGTCTGGGCGGACATTTGCTCGGCGACAAAAACACCCCGGCGGTTGCGCGCATGCGCGAGACCGTGCTGGGCATATCGCTGTTTTCACCGTTCCCGTTTCATAGCGTCTATTCCATCGAAGACCATATGAAACACATTGACTGGATCAAGCACATCAACCGGCGCGCCCTGGTCTCGACGAAGGTTTCCACCCCGACGGACGTGGACATGGTGGCGGTGGGCAGCTATTCCGCCGGCACACATATCGTTCACATTGACGGCGGGTACGGCGGGACCGGCGCGGCGCCGGACATCGCCAAGAAGAACATCGCCATGCCCATCGAATACGCCATCGGCAAGGTCCATCAATTTCTCGCCGCCGAAGGCGTTCGCGACAAGGTCACCCTGATTGCCAGCGGCGGCATCCGCTCGGCCCACGACGTCGCCAAGGCCATTGCCCTGGGCGCGGACGGAGTGGTCATCGGGACGGTGGAACTGGTGGCGCTGGGCTGTGTGCGGTGCAGTCTTTGCGCGAGCGGACGGGGCTGTCCGCGCGGCATCGCCACCACCGATCTGGATTTGGCCGGAAAAATGGACCTCGACTGGGGCACGCAGCGGCTCATCAATCTATACACCGCCTGGCGCAAGACGCTGGTTGGAATTTTGCAGCGCCTCGGTTTGCGCAGCGTCGCCGAATTGCGCGGACGCACCGACCTTTTGATGCACTTGGATTACACCAACGACGTGCCGGCAAAACCATGAACAGTGAATTGATCCAACGGCTCGCTGGTTCGAGAAAACGACTGGCGGAAAGCCTGAATTATTCGCCGCTTCTGAAAAAGGAAGCGGAGGAGGGCGGCTGCGGTGTCGTCGGCTTCTGCTGCAGCGAGCCGGTCGCCGGCAGGCATATTTACGAACCGTCGCGCCAGATGCACAACCGCGGCAACGGCAAAGGCGGCGGCATCGCCGCGGTCGGCCTCGTCCCCGAACAGCTCGGCGTCAGCCGCGAAGTGCTCGACACCCATTGCCTGCTGCACGTGGCGTACATTGACACGAAGGTGCGGGCGGAAATCGAGGAGCAGTTCATCAAGCCGTTCTTCAACATCGCGGCCTCCGCACAACTCGACAAGGTCGCCGATTGGAAAACCGTCCCCGGCCTGGAAGTGCTGCCGCCGGATGTCTGCCGTTATTTTGTCCGCGTCAAGCCGCTGGTGCTTGATGAGTTCATCGCGAAGAACCATCTGCAACAAATGGACCGCGACGCGGCGGAGGACGAATTCGTCAGCCAGAACAGTTTCAATCTCAACCAGAAATATTACGCGTCCCTCGGCGAAAAACGCGCCTTCGTGCTTTCGCATGGCCGGGACATCATGATTCTCAAGGTCGTCGGTTATGCCGAGGCCATCGTGAAGTATTATAAAATCGAGGAGCTGTGCGCCCATGTCTGGATTGCCCACCAGCGGTTCCCAACCAAGGGCCGCGTCTGGCATCCCGGCGGCGCGCATCCGTTTGCGGCCACCGACATGGCGCTGGTGCACAACGGCGACTTCGCCAATTACCATTCGGTGAGCGAATATCTCAAGCAGCGCCATATTTATCCCCAGTTCCTCACCGATACCGAGGTGTCCGCGCTGTTGTTCGACCTGCTCACGCGCACCTATCATTATCCGCTGGAGTACATCATCGAGGCCCTCGCGCCGACCACGGAACTGGACTTTGACCGGCTCGATCCGGAGAAGCAGAAAATTTACCGCGCCATCCAGGCCGCGCACATCCACGGCTCGCCCGACGGCCCATGGTTCTTCATCATCGCCCGCAACCTGGTCCGGCAGCGCCAGTTCCAGTTGATGGGCATCACCGATACCGCGATGCTGCGGCCCCAGGTGTTCGCCTTCTGCGACGGCGAAGTCCAGGTGGGTTTGATCGGCTCGGAAAAACAGGCCATTGACGCCACGCTTTTGAGCCTGTCGAAGGATGACAACCGCATTTGTCCCGTGGCCGACCGTTATTGGAACGCGCGCGGCGGCAGTCATAACGACGGCGGCGCTTTCATTTTCAACCTGCAAAAAAATCCGGCGGGCAAAATCCGGATCACCTGCACGGACAAATTTGGCAAACCCGTCCCGCTGCCCGGCGGAACCGAGGCCTGCGATTTTTCCAGGGAACAAAAATCAGTTGCCGGTCCCGGCGAAAAGCTGGCAACTGTCATCAACGACAAACTGGCCGCCGGCAACAGCCTGGCGGCGTTCGAGTGGGTGCGCGGCCAGTTGTCGCAATGGACGTTCGACGAATTCCGCGCGGTGTGCCGTGAAATTGCCGGCCAGGCAAAAGACCCGGCCAAGACGGCCACGGCCATTGAGGTTCTGACGCTGCTCAACGACCGGCGCTATTCCACCGGCGCGAAGCGGCGCAGCCATTTGCTCCAGGTCGTCCACGCCGAGATGAACCGGCTGTTCGGCAGCCTGCCCAACATCGGCGCAAAAGATTCCAAAGGCGCATACCGGCTCATTGATTTCGCCACGCGCGGCAGTCTGCGCGCGCCGCTGGAAGGCGAAACCACGCTGGTCATTGACGCCGCGAATTTCGCGCCGGAAGGCAGGGACTGCGACGCGGAACTGCTCGTGGACGGCTTCATGAAAGGCTGGCGGCGCTTCATCAGCTTCAATTGCATCGGCCAGCGGTACATCGGCTGCGGCCTCGGACCGGAAACCGATGATGTGGTCATTGATGTTTATGGCAGCAGCGGGGATTACATCGGTTCGGGCATTGACGGCCTCGAAATCACGGTGCATGGCAACGCCCAGGACCAGCTTGGCCAGATCATCAAGCGGGGAAAAATGGTCATTCACGGCGACGTCGGCCAGACGTTCATGTATGGCGCGAAGGGCGGCGTGGTTTATGTGCTCGGCAACGCGGCGGGCCGGCCCCTCATCAATTCCGTCGGCCGCCCCAAGGTGGTCATCAACGGCACCTGCCTCGACTTTCTCGCCGAGTCCTTCATGGCCGGCGACCCGCACGCCGGCGGCGGATTCGTGATCTTGAACGGCGTTAAATTCGATGACGACGGCAAACTGGTTCCGCTAGCCGAGCCGTATCCGGGCAGCAACCTGTTCTCGCTCGCGTCGGGCGGGGCCATATTTGTCCGCGACCCGCAAAAGAGCATGGTGGACGAGCAGTTGAACGGCGGCAAATTCGCCAAGCTGACCGACGCCGACTGGGAATTGATCCTGCCGTTCCTGGAGGAGAATGAGAAACTTTTCGGGATACCGGTCGCGCAGCTTTTGACCGTGAACGGCAAACGGCTTCGGCCCAGCCGGGTGTATCGCAAGGTTGTCCCCGGCAGCGTCAAAAACATTGTGGTCGAGGACACCGACGATGTCTGGGCGGCGGAAGCCGAGGGAGATCTGGCCGTGAAATAGCGGGAGACCATTACCGTGATAACCATCAAGAAAAACAAAAACAGCCGCGCCTTGAAGGACGCCGTCGAATTGTTGTCCGGCGTGGACCTGCGCGTCTGCTTTCAGTGCAAGAAATGCTCCAGCGGTTGTCCGGTAGGCAAGCTGGCCAAAACCCGGCCCTCGGAAATCATGCGCTCGCTGCACCTCGGCGCCGGCGATGAGTTGCTGGCCACCGACCTCGTCTGGATGTGCGCCTCGTGCGAAACCTGCTCCACCCGCTGTCCGATGGGCATTGACGTGGCGGCGGTCATTGACGCGTTGCGCCGGCTGGCCATCGAACGCGGAGCGCCGAAGCCGGAAGGCAATGTGCCGCTGTTCAACCGCGCCTTTTTGAAGACCGTCGAGACTTTTGGCCGCAGTTACGAAATTGGCATGATCACCGCCTACAAGCTCGGCACGGGCAAGTTGATGAACGACACGGAAAAATTCCCAGCCATGCTCAAGAAGGGGAAAATCGCGCTGCTGCCGCCCCGGGGCGGCGACAAGAAGACCGTGAAACGCATTTTCAAAAAAATCAAAGAGAGTAGGGGACCCAAAGCATGAAGTACGCCTATTATCCCGGATGCTCGGCTGAATCCACGGCCCGCGACATGAACCAGTCCACGCTGGCGGTCGTCAAGGCGCTGGGCATTGATTTCGAGGAGCCGAAGGGCTGGACCTGCTGCGGCGCGACCGCCGGGCACCAGACCGACCGTCTGCTGGCCATGTCCCTCCCCGCCGCCAATCTCACCAAGGTCCAGGACATGAAGTTGGACATGGTCGTCAATTGCGCCGCCTGCTACAACCGGATGAAGGTGGCCAACCACGAAATTTCGTCCCATCCCGCCATCCGCCAGGGCGTCCGTGACGCGCTCGACCGCGATTACGATGGCTCGGTCAAAGTCCGCCATCTCATTGAGATTTTGCTCGAAGATGTTGGCCTGCCAGCCATCAACAAGTCCCTCAAACGTTCGCTGAACGGTCTCAAGGTGGCCTGCTACTACGGCTGCCTGCTCGTCCGTCCGCCGGGAATTTTGAAGTTCGACGATGCGGAAAATCCGAAGTCGCTGGACAAGCTGGTCACCGCGATGGGTGGCCAGAGCCTCGACTGGCCGTGCAAGGTCGAATGCTGCGGCGGCGGTTTGTCGCTGTCGCGGACGGATGTGGTGGTCGAGCTGACCGGGGGTATTCTCGAAATGGCCAGTGCAGCGGGCGCGGATTGCATCGCCGTCAGTTGCCCGATGTGCCAGGTGAATCTCGATTTGCGGCAGCAGGACATCAACAAGCAGACCGGCAGGAATTATCAAATTCCGATTGTCTATATCACCCAGTTGCTCGGTCTTTGCCTGGGCATCGGCCCCGGCGAACTCGGCTTCGAAAAGCTGATGGTCCCGGCCACGAACGTTTTGAAAAAAGTGGAGGTAAACAAGCCATGAGTAAATCCGACGACAAGAAAGTTGGCGCGGTGCTGGTGTCGGGCGGCGGCATTGCCGGCGTCCAGGCCTCCCTCGACCTGGCCAACAGCGGCTTCAAGGTTTATCTCGTCGAGCGCGACGCCGCCATCGGCGGCATGATGGCGCACCTGGACAAGACCTTCCCGACCGGCGACTGCGCCACCTGCATCGTCTCGCCCAAGCTCGTCGAATGCGCGCGCAACCTGAACATCGAGATTCTCACGCTGTCCGAACTCGTCGGCCTCGAAGGTGAACCCGGCCATTTCAAGGCTACCGTCCGGCGGCATCCGCGGTTCGTAGATGAGGACAAATGCACCGGTTGCAGCGAATGCACCCAGGTCTGTCCTGTGGACATTCCGGACGAGTTCAACCGCTGCCTCGGCACCCGCAAGGGCATCGCCAAACTTTACGCCCAGGCCACCCCGAACATTTTCGGCATCCTCAAGAACGGCCATTCGCCCTGCAAACTGAAGTGCCCGGCCCGGGTGAACGTCCAGGGCTACGTCCAACTCATCAAGAAAAAGGAATATCTCAAGGCGGTCGAACTCATCCGCCAGCGCAACCCGCTTTCGGCCATCTGCGGCCGCATCTGCACGCATCCCTGCGAATCCGAATGCACGCGCGGCAAGGCCGACGATGCCATCGCCATCCGGCTCCTGAAACGCTTCGCCTCCGACATGGAAATGGAGATGCTCACGGCGGGCAAGCTGACTCTGCCCGAGGAAAAAACCCCCGCGCCGGACGCCAAAAAAGTCGCCATCATCGGTGGTGGCCCGGCGGGTCTCACCGCGGCCAACGACCTCGCTGATGCCGGTTGTGCGGTCACGGTCTATGAAGCCATGGGCGCCGCCGGCGGCATGCTGCGCTACGGTATTCCCGAATATCGCCTGCCCAAGCGGGTGCTCGACCACGAAATTGAAATCATCCGCCGCAAGAGCGTCAAATTTGTCTATAACTGCCGCATCGGCAAGGACGTCACCGTCCAGACGCTCCAGAAGGATTATGCCGCAGTCTTCATTTCCGCCGGCGCGCAGAAAAGCCGCAAGCTCCGCGTGGAAGGCGAGGACAAGTCGGGAGTCCTGCACGGCGTGGAATTTCTCCGCGATGCCGGCATGGCCAGGAAACCCGCCGTCAAGGGCCGGGTGCTGGTCATCGGCGGCGGCAACGTGGCGGTGGACGTGGCCCGGACCGCCCTGCGCCTCGGTGCCAAGAGCGTCGAATTGATTTCCCTCGAACAGCGCAACGAGATGCCCGCTTACAAGGAGGAAATTGAAGCCACGCTCGCGGAAAACATCAAGATCGTAAACGGCTGGGGACCCAAACGCATTCTCGGCAACGGCTCCGTCACCGGCATCGAGCTGAAACGCTGCACCCGGGTTTTTGACGACCAGAAACGCTTCAGCCCGGCCTTCGACGAAAACGACCTCACCACGATTGAAGCCGACCAGATCATCGTCGCCATCGGCCAGTCGGTGGATGAGGAACTGGTCAGCCACATCAAGGTCGAGAACTTTCGCGGCTGTTTCAAGGCCGACCCGGTGACCGGCCAGACTTCCGTGCCCGGCATTTTCGCGGGTGGCGATAATGCGACCGGCCCTGCGTCCGTGATTGACGCCGTGGCCGCCGGCAAACGCGTCGCCGAGTCCATCGAACGGTTTTTGAAGGGCAAGGATTTGCTGGGCGGCCGGTTCGAGGAAAGCCTCCGGCCCATTCCCCAGGCGTTCATGCCCGCGCTCGACAAGGTTGAGAAAAAATCCCGGCCTCATGCGACGGAACTGCCCCCGGCCAGCCGGCTGAACAATTTCGACGAGGTTGAAATCGGTCTCACCGAGGAACAGGCGCTCGCCGAAGCCGAACGCTGCCTGAACTGCGCCCTGTGCTCGGAATGCAATCGCTGCGTCGAGACGTGCAAGCAGCGCGCCATTGACCACGCCATGCGCGAGCGGACGGTCACGCTCGACGTCGGCTCCGTGATCCTGACTCCGGGTTTCAAGGAGTTCGACGCCACGCGCAAGGGCGAATTCGGTTATGGCCGCCATGCCAACGTCGTCACCAGCGTCCAATTTGAACGGATGCTGTCCGCCGCCGGGCCGTTCGAAGGCCATGTCATCCGCCTGTCCGACGGGCGCGAGGCGAAACGCATCGCCTGGATACAATGCGTCGGTTCGCGCGATTCGAAGTGCGGCAACGAATATTGCTCCTCCATCTGCTGCATGATGGCCACCAAACAGGCCATGGTCGCCGGCGACCACGTCAGCGGGCTCGACGCGACGATTTTCTACATGGACATCCGCGCGCACGGCAAGGATTTCGACCAGTATTACGAGCGCGCCCGGGCCAAGGAAAACATCCATTACGTCAAGAGCATCCCGTCGCGGATCGTCCAGTTGCCCGGCACCAAGGACCTGCGCGTTTTGTTCCTCGACGAAACCAGCAAGGTGGCGCAAAAGGAATTTGACCTGATTGTGCTGTCCGTGGGCATGGAACCGCCGGACAGCATGGCCGGACTGGCCGCCTGTCTGGACATCAAGCTCAACGAATACGGTTTCTGCGACACCGACCGGCTCCTGCCGCTGTCCACCTCGCGTCCCGGCGTGTTCGTCGGCGGCGCGGCGCAGGAACCCAAGGACATTCCCGAAACCGTCACCCAGGCCAGCGCCGCGGCTTCCATGGCCATGGAACTGCTCGCGTCGGCGCGCAATTCGCTCGTCACCAAAAAGACTTATCCCACCGAGCACGACGTCGCTGACGAGGAACCGCGCCTGGGTGTGTTCGTCTGCCATTGCGGCATGAACATCGGGTCGGTCGTGGACGTCGAGGCGGTCGTCAAGCGAGTCGAGCACGAGCGCAACGTGGTGCTGGCGACGCACACGATGTTCACCTGTTCGGACACGAGCCTGTCGAACATCAAGGAAATGATTCATCAACACCGGCTCAATCGCATCGTGGTGGCGTCCTGCACCCCACGCACGCACGAGCCGCTGTTCCGCGAAACTTTGCGCGAGGCCGGGCTGAACCCGAACCTCTTCGACATGGCCAACATCCGCGACCAGTGTTCCTGGGTGCATTCGGCCGCGCCGGAAGCCGCTACCGAGAAGGCGGTTGAACTCGTCAAAATGTCCATCGCCCGCGCCCGCACGCTCTGGCCGCTCGAAGGCGGCACGCTCGCGGTGGACCAGACCGGCATCGTCATCGGCGGCGGATTGAGCGGCATGACCGCCGCGCTGGCGCTCGCCAATCAGGGATTCAGCGTTCATCTGGTCGAGCAGACCGGCCGTCTGGGCGGGACCCTGCACGATATTCATAACACCTTCGAGCACGACAACATCGCCGCCTTCACCCGCGGCCTCATTGACCAGGTTCAGAAACATTCGAAGATCAAGACCTACCTCGAAGCTGAAATTTCCAGCATCAAGGGCCACATCGGCAAGTTCCACCTGGCGCTCGCCAAGGGCGGCGCGAAGTTTGAAATCACTGGCGGCGCCATCGTCGTGGCTACCGGCGCGCAACCGGCCAAAACCGCCGAGTTTTTATACGGCAAATCCGACCGCGTCCTGACCCAGGTCGAACTGGAAAAGCAGTTGCACGACAAGGCCTGGCCGGCGAAGGGACAAAACATCGTCATGATCCAGTGCGTCGGCTCGCGCAACGAAAAGCATCCGTATTGCAGCCGCATCTGCTGTTCGATGGCCGTCAAAAACGCATTGGCCGTCAAAAAACTGGACCCCAGCGCCAGCGTCTATGTGCTTTACCGCGACGTCCGGACGTACGGCTTCCGGGAAATTTACTATCAGCAGGCGCGCGAAGCCGGGGTGGTGTTCATCTGTTACACGCCCGAAGCGCCGCCGCAGGTGGCCAACGACAACGGCCTGGTCGTCACGCTCAAAAGCCCCGATTTCCCCGAACCGATCGCCATCGAGGCCGACAACGTCGTGCTCAGCACCGGCATGGAAGTGGATTTGAAGAACAACAAGCGCATCTCCGACATGCTCAAGGTGCCGCTCAACGCCGACGGTTTCTACGTGGAAGCCCACATGAAACTGCGGCCCGTGGATTTCACCACCGAAGGCATCTTCCTGTGCGGCCTGGCCCATTCGCCGAAGTTCATTGACGAAAACATTTCGCAGGCGCGCGCCGCCGCCGCTCGGGCGGCCACCGTGCTGTCCAAGACGCAACTCGATGTCAGCGCCCAGGTTTCCTACGTGGACCAGCAGAAGTGCATCTCCTGCATGACCTGCGTCACGGTTTGTCCGTACACCGCGCCCTACTGCAACAAGGACGGCAAGGGACAGATCGAGGCCGCCAAGTGCATGGGCTGCGGCATCTGCGCCGCCGAATGTCCGGCCCGCGCCATCCAGTTGCATCATTTCGAGACCGACCAGTTCGAAGTGATGATCAAACAACTGTTCGCCGGTGAAAATGTTGAGAACGTGGCAAACGGCGCCCCCGCATCCTGCCCGGTCAAAACGTTGACAGGAAAAATTTAAGCCATGAAATCCGAAACAGATTTTAAACAGAAGCAAACCAAGTCAACGAAGAGAGGGCTTGGGAGGGGAAAGCTCTGGAATGAGCTGTTCTTTGTTCCCTTCGTTCCCTTCTGTAAGACGGCTTTTGTCTAACCCATGAAACCCCAAGTTTTTGAACCCAAGATCGTGGCCTTTTGCTGCCACTACTGCGCCTATTCGTCGGCGGATTTGGCGGGGTCCATGCGCATCCAGTATCCGCCCAACGTCCGCATCATCCGCACGCCCTGCACGGGCCGGCTGGAAACCGAATACTTCATGAAGGCGTTCGAGAACGGCGCGGACGGCGTGCTGGTGGCCGGCTGCCTCGAAGGCGGCTGCCATTTCGTGGAAGGCAACCTCTGCGCCAAACGCCGGGTCAATTACACCCGCGACATGCTGGCCGAGGTCGGCCTGGAAAAGGAACGCCTCCGCATGGTCAACATTTCCGCCGCCATGGCGCGGCCCTTGGCGGACACCATCACGGACATGGTGGAAACCGTCCGCAAATTGGGGCCCAACCCGCTCAAATCGAAAAATAATTTAACCAAACTGGAGACCCGCTCATGATTGTCGCTCAACGAAAAAACATACCCGAACTGCTGTCCATCGTGGAGAAGCACCGGAAGGTGCTCCTGCTCGGTTGCGGCACCTGCGTGACCGTCTGCCTCGCCGGCGGCCAGCGCGAAGTCAGCATCATCGCCTCCGCCCTCCGCATGGCGGCCAAATTGAAGAACCGCGCCCTCGAGGTCGAGGAACTCACCATCGAACGCCAGTGCGACAACGTCTTCCTCGAACAGGCCGCCGAGGCGGTCAAGAACACCGACGCCGTGGTTTCGCTCGGCTGCGGCGCGGGGGTGCAGGCCCTGGCGGAACGTTTCAACGGCAAACCGGTTTATGCCGGACTCGACACCGCGTTCATCGGCATTCTGGAGGAGCGGGGCGTGTGGGCGGAAAAATGCGCCGCCTGCGGCCAGTGCGTGCTGCATCTCTACGGCGGCATTTGCCCGGTGACCCGGTGCGCCAAGAAAATGATGAACGGCCCGTGCAGCGGCTCCCGCGAAGACCGCTGCGAAGTCAACGCCGACCGTCCCTGCGCCTGGCAATTGATCTACAAACGCCTCAAAGAAATCGGCCAATTGGATCGTTTAAAAGAAATCAAGCCCCCCAAAAACTGGCGTCCGAGTCAGTCAGGTGGCTGTCGAACGATAATCCGGGAAGACCATCGCGTGTAAGTTTAACCACGGATGGACACGGATTAACACGGATTTAACCGCAGAGAACGCAAAGAACGCAAAAGGAGCGCGTCATTCCGTGCGCGCCGCATATTCGTTGGCTGCAAAAAGGCGCAAAACCAGATTTCGGAGGGCCAAGCTCTGCGAGGCCTAAACTTCATTTTGGTTTCATTTCCGAAACCGTTTCTCGTTATGCCACTCGACGAACTCTCGTCCCGGCTTGTCCCCAACCTGGTGCGGCAGTACAATCAACTGCCTGCCGCTCATTGCATAATAGTCGCGGCCATTCTCGAACTCTTCCTTGAGTTGTCTGCTCACGTCAATCCGAAGATCGGGTGTGACTGTGATGTATCCGGCATCAAACAACCGGTGTAGGTCCGCACGCAACAGCAGTCCATTTGACACGCGGTGTGGACCCTGTTCGCTGTATGGCCTGATATGCGCAGCTTCCAGCGCGGGAAGCGAACGCTCGCCAGTCATGGCGCAACGCCGCCCGTATCGTTCCGTGACCGCATACCGAAACCCACCTTGACCCAGCCGCGGTTGAATGAGAGTCGGCTTGCCGTATCGCTCTTCGTTCAACGCCAGTTCCGTAACGGCTGGCGACTGAAGTCGTTCCAGCACGTCCCCATATAATCGTCGCCCCGATTCCGTATCCGTTGAATATGTTTTTCCACGAACGATATTTCTGCTCCAGTCGGCCGGCGGAGGCATCCACAATGGTTCCGGCCAGAAAAACGGCTGCGTTAGTATGATGCAACCGATTAGCGGGTTGGGTGCGTGCACGTTGCCTGCGCCCATGTACCCACGAATCGAATCCGAAAACTCCGAGAACGTCGCCGCGCCGTTATGTTCGCCAAAGATATTCCACGCCACGGAGAGTTGCAGTTTGGAATAACCAATGAAAATTCCTCCACCCGCGATTTTGTTGATGCTCCCCTTGAGTTTAAACAAAAATAAATGCCCCGATTCCAGTGGATCGCCATTATCAAGAGCACGAAAGCCGGTGTTGGCGCTTGGCTGCCAGAAATTTACTTCCTCGGGCTGCTGCCCGGCGAGAAACCGATACCAATCAAGATCGGTGGGAGCGAGGAAGAGTTTCATGGTTGGCAGAGAAACTGTGTGGTCAGAGTTCGGTATATTTTGCCGCTGAACCTTTTGACCGGTTGACAGGATATTTCGCTGCGTTATGCGCCAGCTTGTCCCGGATGGCCTGGGCCAAATCGATGTCCAGATTGTCCGCGAGTTCAATCAGGTAAACCGCGACATCGGCGATTTCATGGGCGATCTGTGCTTTTTTCTCGCCCGTCATGGCAAGGCTCTCCTCCGGGGTTTTCCACTGAAAATGTTCCAGAAGCTCGTTCGCTTCGATGGAGATGGAGCAGGCGAGGTTCTTTGGGTTGTGGAATTGCATCCAGTCTCTGGCGTCGCGAAATTCGCGGATGAGACGGCGGATTTCTTCGAGTTCTGTCATGGTAGCCATCGTAAGCTGCCGCCGGGCTTACGCAAATATTTTATTGGCCACATAAAACGCTTTCGGCCTCACGTGGCGGGCCATTTCGATCCCCAGCCCAAGCGGATTCGTCCCCATCGTAGGACGAAAATGCGGTTCGGCAATTGGAAAACGGAGGACAGAGGCCAAAATCCAGAATCCAGAGTCAGTGGACGATGGCGTGAAAACCGATTTCGCGTCGAGGTCTGGATTTGCGAGTTTTGTCTTCGGCGATGAGGCGTTTGATGGCATCGAAGACGACGCGGAATTGCTCGTCGTATTTATTTTCGAGGGAGTCAATTCTGCGAGCCAGGTCGCGGTTAGAGTCCATGAGCCGGCGCAACTGGACGAAGGTGCGCATAATGGCGATGTTGACCTGGACGGCGCGGGTTGAGCGGAGGACGCTGGAGAGCATGGCGACACCCTGCTCAGTGAAGGCGTAGGGGGCCGCGCCACCGAACTTGCCGCGGCCTGGTATCACAAGATTGTGATACCAGCACGCCGGTCTCATCCGTGGTCAGAACGAAAAGGAAATCCTCTGGAAAACGTCCGTGGTTGCGCCGGACGGCTTGCTTGAGCACGCGGGTCTCAACCCCGTAAAGCGCGGCGAGATCGAAATCCAGGATCACCTTTTCATGGCGAATCCAGTGGACCTTCGGAGCAATGGCCGAAGGGGAAAGGGCAAGTGTGTGCTGTGGTATTTAACCACAACTCCGATGAATCGCGAGCAGGCACTCATTTGCCACCCACAATCGTCTGTGCGTAAAACTCGTAGAACAACCGCACTGCCGCATCGGAACGCGAAAGTCGCACCAATTGGAGCTGAATCAACACTCGCTCAATCTCCGCCGCCAGGCCCCTTCATTTCGGAATGCTCGAGAATGTGGGCCAGCCGTTCGTCCGTAAGCCGCACCGAATGGCCAAAACAATCTCTGAGCGTTTTCATTTTTCAGCGGGTGGTATGCCCCAAGTTCAGTTGTTCCCGATAAACCAAGCGGATTTGCCAGCATCGCAGGACGGACACGACCATTGCCGGCGGGGCGGGCAGGGGACTTTCAATCACCGCAATACCATTACCATCGTTTTTGGGCACAGGTGGAAGTGGCATTGGCCAACGCCACTTACGACCTGTTATTCCCGGGTGAATGAGTTGCCAGACCGGGTTGCAGCGAAATGTGTCAAAATAAAGGGAATATGCCCATTTTATTTTTTGCATTGATTCAGGTTTTTGTGAATAACTGTGAATAACTTAGGATTGCCTTCACGCTCGTATCGGCTAGGATAACGGTTCCTTTTCAAATGACATTGAATGATGTATCAAAACTGCGGATTTTAGTCGTGGATGACGAACCGGCTGTGGGCGATACCGTCAAGATGTTGCTCGAAGTTGACGGACATGAGGTGGAAACAACCAACAGCAGCCAGAAGGCACTGAGCATATTTGAATCAGGCCGGTTCGACTTGGTTTTCACCGACTTTGCCATGCCTGGAATGAATGGCCATCAACTGGCGGCCGCCATCAAGGAGGGTGCGCCGGATCAGCCGGTCATTATGATTACCGGCCACGCTGGCACCTTGCTCCCGTCACCTGACGTGGATTTCGTCGTCGGCAAACCCTTCCTACTGGATCATCTGCGGGAGGCGATTGCCAAAGTCATGCCGGAAGCAAGCCTTCCCGCTTGAGGCAAACGGCACCCGTTTGCTTGAAGCTTGGCAGCCGAAATCCGGCACGGGAAACCCGCCAAGAATGCCCGTCTTCTCCATTCCTACTGCGGACGGAGGCGGGCGCAGCTCTACAATACGCAACGGCTGAAAGCCACAGTGAAAACCGGGGTCGGAGGTTAAAATGAAGCTCCCCCGGCAACTATTTCGGGGGAACTTCAATCGGTCGTGTGAGAAATTTCTTTAAAACCATTTTGTCGTTTTGCGACTACGGAAGCTGTGCCGGGGCAACGCCACGGTAAAACCGCTGCGGATAATTCTGCGCATCGGAGTCAACATACATGAATAGCCCGGCGCCATCAGTCGTATTCGTGCTGATGGACGTCCAGTTTTGCATGTCGGGTGAAGCTTGGAGCACGTAAACCTCGTTGGTATTTCCGGACAGGGTAACGGCCGGGGTTCCATCCGACCGCAGGGAAATTGAAACCGTGCTGGCGTTGGGAATGTTCACCGGCAGCGGATTGGGGACGTTGCCCGAGAAGTTGAAGTTAACGGGGAACTGGTTGCCGGCGCCCACCATGGTAACCGATATCTGATGGATGCTGCCATCCGCATTGGTTCCGCCATCCACAAAGCTGCTCAGGTCGAAGGAAACCAATACCGGTGCCGCTGCCGCTCCATCAATGGAGGGAATGCTGACTCCATACATGTACTGACTTCCGTTCTCGAGGACCAAATCCGAGTAACCGGTTGCTTCTCCGACAAAGGTGGCATTGCCGGTGTCGGTGTTTATCTTGTAAATGTCCGTGTTATTGCCGTAGTTGCTCAAATACAGGTTGCCATCGGAATCAAAGCGGATGTTCTGCGCGAGATTGAGGTTGTAAGGATTGCCGAAACTCCCGATATAGGACGACGTCCCGGTGGTGGGATCAATTGTGTAAAGGCCGTTCTGGGCCGCACCGAACAACACGCCGTCGTTCGGGTCGAAAGCGATGGATTCAAGGCCGGGCACGTTCAGTGGTGCGACCGTAGTGACCGTTCCGTCCGTTTTGTCGAACGACACCAGGGATGAGCCATTATTGGCAATGCCGAACAATGACCCGTCCGGCGCGTAGGCGATGTCGTTGTAGAGCGTTCCGCCCAGATCGGCAATTTCAGTGAAGTTGCCGTTCATCAAATTGATGATGCCAAAACCGTTGTCACCGGTGTTGAACTCAACGGCATATACGTTGTTCTGCGCCCGCGCTGAAATGGTCAGACAACCGGCTGCCAGCAGGGTGCCGAATAAAACCAACATGCGTGACTTTTTCATAATTTTCTCCTGTTTCTTTTCAATTGTTTCACCAACCAACCGATCAACTGTTTCGTCGTACTGTTATTTAACCGAAACCAGCTAAAATGTAATGAATAAGGGACACAATGAGGGGTTTGAGGGGTGAATTGCGCCTGGAGAGGGGTGAAATTCCAAAGGGGAATGGCTAAAGAAAGAAAGGCCGCGTAAAAAAGGCCTTTAAACTCACGCGGCAAGAAGCCTCCCACATCCAACGTCAGACAAAGCAGCCGACGTGACGAGGGGTTGAAGAAAAGGCGCGATCCTGCGGGCAATCAGGTCCCAGGGTCCGTTTTCGTTGCTTGACGTTGCTGCCGGATTCCCGGATTCTCCGCCGACCGCGCCACAACCAAAGCGGCCAAAAAACTGTATGAAATCATATTTTATCCCGGTCCTTGCTCTCGGATTGCTCGTGAGTTCCGCGTCAGCACAGGACAAACCCGATCTCACGAATCCAACGCAGAAGACGAGCTATGCGATTGGTTTGGATATTGCCACGTCGCTCAAACGGCAGGATATTGACGTGGATGCCAAGGCGCTGAACGCCGGCATTGCCGACGGTTTCGCCGGCAAACCCGCGCTCACCGACGAGGAACAGAAGGCCGTGATCATGGACCTGCAAAAGAGCGCCATGGCCAGAGCCGAGGAAAAACAAAAGGCCGCCGCCGAAAAGAATCTTAAGGCCGGGGAAGCATTTCTTGCGGAGAATGCCAAGAAGGAGGGCGTGAAAACCACGGCCAGCGGGCTGCAATACAAGGTCATCAAGTCCGGCACCGGCCCATTGCCGAAATCGACTGATGTGGTCAAGGTGCATTATACCGGTACGTTGATTGACGGGACGGTATTCGACAGCTCAGTTCAACGCGGTACGCCGGCCACATTCCCTGTCAACGGCGTTATTCCGGGCTGGACGGAAGCGCTGCAACTCATGAAAGTGGGTGACAAGTGGCAGTTGGTCATTCCCGCCAAGCTCGCCTATGGCGAAGAAGGCCCTCGCTCCATCGGCCCGAACAGCACGTTAATCTTCGATGTCGAATTGCTCGGGATCGAGAAACCGGCGGCGGCCCAGTAAGCATAACCGGATTTTTGCCAGCGGCCCGTCACCAGACGGGCCGCTTTTTTATTGGATCAGTGTGTTCCGTCTCCTACGGCAAGTCCGTGCGGCCCATCAAATAACGGTCGCACTCACGGGCGGCACCACGGCCTTCATTAAATGCCCATACGACTAAACTTTGGCCGCGACGGCAGTCGCCGCAGGCAAAGATGCCCTTGATGTTCGTCGAGTATTTCTCGAATTCAGCTTTCACGTTCGTGCGCGGGTCGCGTTCGAGTTTGAGCGCGTCGAGCAGCGGCTGTTCCGGTCCGAGAAAGCCCATCGCCAGCAGCACCAGTTGCGCGGGCAAAACCTTTTCCGTGCCGGGCACGTTCTTCGGTATGAACTGGCCCTTGTCATTTTTCTCCCATTTCACCTGCACAGTATGGACGGCTTTCACCTGGCCGTGGGCATCGCCTTCAAACTTCGTCGCGGTGGTGAGATAAACGCGCGGGTCGGCGCCGAATTTTGCGGTGGCCTCCTCCTGGCCGTAGTCCATTTTGTAAACCTTGGGCCATTCCGGCCACGGATTGTCCGCTGCGCGATCTTCGGGCGGCCTGGGCAAAATTTCCACCTGCACCAGGCTCGCGCAGCCGTGACGCATCGAAGTGCCCACGCAATCCGTTCCGGTGTCGCCACCGCCGATGACAATGACATCCTTGTCGGCGGCGGAAATGAAATTGCCGTTCTTTTTGCCGTCGAGAACGCTCTTCGTGTTCGCGGTGAGAAATTCCATCGCGAAGTGGACGCCCTTGAGCTGGCGGCCTTCAATCGGCAAATCGCGCGGCTTGGTGGCGCCGGTCGCGAGGACCGCAGCGTCAAATTCCTGGAGCAGTTTTTCCGCCGGATAAATTGTAGTGGCACGGGCATCTTGCCCGTGAGTTGTTGCTGGTTTTTCTTCGGACGGGCGGGACGCCTGTGCCACCTCGGTGTTGCAAACGAACCGGATGCCTTCGGCTTCGAGTTGTTTGATGCGGCGCAGGACGACCTGTTCCTTGTCGAGCTTCATGTTCGGAATGCCGTACATGAGCAGGCCTCCGGGACGGTCGGCGCGTTCGAAAACGGTGACGGCGTGGCCGGCCTTGTTCAGTTGTGCGGCGGCGCAGAGACCCGCCGGGCCGGAACCGACCACGGCCACTTTTTTGCCGGTGCGCTGCTTCGGCGGTTCGGCGATGACCCAGCCTTCGTCCCAGCCGTGGTCAATGATGGCGCACTCGATGCTTTTGATGGTGACGGGTGGGGCGTTGATGCCGAGCACGCACGAGCCTTCGCACGGTGCCGGGCAGACGCGGCCAGTGAATTCGGGGAAATTGTTCGTCTTGTGCAGCCGTTCGAGCGCTTCCTTCCACAGGCCGCGATAGATGAGGTCGTTCCATTCCGGGATGAGATTGTGAATCGGGCAGCCGCTGGCCATGCCGCCGAGGAGCGTGCCGGTGTGGCAGAAAGGCGTGCCGCAGTCCATGCAGCGCGCGCCCTGTTGGCGCAGGCCGGCCTCCGGCAGGTGCAGGTGAAATTCCTTCCAGTCCGCGATGCGCCCCGCCGCCGGACGGTCCGCCGGCAGTTCGCGCAGATACTCGATAAATCCTGTGGGTTTGCCCATGCTTGTTAGAAATCAGTGTTTACATCGTGCCGCTATATTGCAAATCCGAATTCCTAAGCACTAATCCCTAAATAAGCCCGAAGCACGAAATCCGAAAACAGCCATCGTCCGGATGAGAACCGACCGTGCCTAGGTCGGCATTTGGCATTCGGTATTTGGATTTCTTTAGTCATTAGGAGATTTAGGGTTTAGGATTTTCCTTTTTAACCGCCTCCCACGCGGGCGACGTCGCGGACGTTTTCCTCGAACGCGGCCATGACGGCTTCGTCGCCGGTCAGTCCCAGTTCCTTCACCTTCTTCATGGATTCCAGCACGCGCTGGTAGTCCTTCGGCATCACCTTGACGAATTTCGGCACGAGCTTTCGCCAGTCGGCCAGCAACTTCGCTGCGCGTTCGCTCTGCGTGTAAGCCTGGTGGCGCTGGATCAATTTCCAGATCATCTCAATCTCGTCGGCGTCCTTCAGTTTTTCGAGGCTGACCATTTCCTGGTTGCAGTGCGCCGGGAAATCGCCGGCTTCGTCGAATACGTAGGCGATGCCGCCGCTCATGCCCGCGGCAAAGTTGCGTCCGGTCCGGCCCAGCACAATCACGCGTCCGCCGGTCATGTATTCACAACCATGATCGCCGATGGCCTCGACGACCGCGTTCACGCCACTGTTGCGAACGCCGAAACGTTCGCCCGCCATGCCGCATACGAACGCTTCGCCGTTCGTGGCGCCGTAGAATGCCACGTTGCCAATGATGATGTTTTCCCCGGCGGCAAAGGTCGAACCTTTCGAAGGATAGACGATAATTTTGCCGCCGCTGAGGCCCTTGCCCAGATAATCGTTCGCGTCGCCTTCGAGTTCGAGCGTCATGCCTCTGGGAATGAACGCGCCGAAGCTCTGGCCCGCGCTGCCGGTGAATTTGAGATTAATCGTGTCCTCCGGCAGGCCGTTCGGGCCCCATTTCTTCGTCACCTCGCTACCGGTGATGGTGCCGACGACGCGGTTGACGTTGCGGATGGGCAGGTCGGCGTGGACGCGTTCGCCGCGTTCAATGGCCGGTTCGCAGATGTCGAGCAGCCGCGTCACGTCGAGTGACTTGTTGATGCCGTGATCCTGGTCAATCTGCCGGTAGCGGATGACCTCCGGCCAGACATCCGGCCGTTGCAAAATGCTCGTGAAATCAAGGCCCTTCGCCTTCCAATGCTCAATCGCCTTTCGCGGGGCCAGCTTGTCCGTGCGGCCGATCATTTCGTTTATGGTCCGGAAGCCGAGTCTGGCCATGATCTCGCGCAATTCGCCGGCGATGAACCGCATGAAGTTGACCACATGGTCGGGGCTGCCCGAGAAGAATTTGCGGAGCTGCGGGTCTTGGGTGGCCACGCCCACCGGGCAGGTGTTCAGATGGCACACGCGCATCATCAGGCAGCCCAGCGTGACAAGTGGCGCGGTGGCAAAACCAAATTCCTCCGCCCCGAGCAGCGCCGCGATGGCCACGTCGCGGCCCGTCTTGAGCTGGCCGTCGGCCTCGACGTAAATGCGGCTGCGGAGATTGTTGAGCACGAGCGTCTGGTGCGTCTCGGCCAGACCAAGCTCCCACGGAATGCCCGAATGCTTGATGGAAGAGAGCGGCGATGCGCCCGTGCCGCCGTCGTAACCGCTGATGAGCACCACGTCGGCATGCGCCTTGGCGACGCCGGCGGCGACGGTGCCCACGCCGACCTCCGCGACCAGCTTCACGCTCACCCGCGCGTTGCGGTTCGCGTTCTTCAAGTCGTGAATCAACTGGGCGAGATCCTCGATGGAATAAATGTCATGGTGCGGCGGCGGCGAAATCAGGCCGACGCCCGGCGTGGTGAGCCGCGTTTTGGCAATCCACGGATAAACCTTGCGGCCCGGCAATTCGCCGCCTTCGCCCGGCTTCGCGCCCTGGGCCATCTTGATCTGAAGCTCCTTCGCGTTGATGAGATAATTGCTCGTTACGCCGAAGCGGCCCGAGGCGACCTGCTTGATGGCGCTGTTCTTCGAGTCGCCGCGCTCGTTCGTCCAGATATAGCGTTCCGGGTCTTCGCCGCCCTCGCCGGTGTTGCTTTTGCCGCCGATGCGGTTCATGGCGATGGCGAGCGCCTCGTGTGTTTCCTGGCTGATCGAGCCGTAGCTCATTGCGCCGGTCTTGAACCGTTTCACGATTTCCTCAACCGGCTCAACTTCTTCGATGGGCACGGATTTTTCCGCCCAGTTGAATTCGAGCAGGCCGCGCAGCGTGCAAAGGTTTTGCGCCTGGTTGTTGATCAGCGCGGAGTATTCCTTGAACCGCTCGTAGCTGCCGAGGCGGCAGGCGAGCTGCAGCTTGTGGATGGACTGCGGGTTGAACAGGTGAAACTCGCCGTCGCTGCGCCATTGATACTGGCCGCCGGTGTCCAGTGCCACGTTGTTGACCGGGCGGTCGGAAAATGCCTGGCGGTGGCGGGCCAGTGCCTCTTCGGTCAGCACCTCCAGGCCAATGCCCTCGACGCGCGACACCGTCCAGGTGAAATACCGGTCAATGACGTTGTGATTCAGGCCGATGGCTTCAAAAATCTGCGCGCCGCGATAACTTTGTACCGTTGAGATGCCCATCTTGGCCATTGTCTTCACGACACCTTTCACAGTGGCTTTGATGTATTTCTTGACGGCGGTCTTGTGGTCGAGACCAGGCAGCAGGCCTTCGTGGATCATATCGTCGAGCGATTCGTACGCGAGGTAGGGATTGATGGCGCTGCAACCGTAGCCGATGAGCAGCGCAAAATGGTGAACCTCGCGCGGCTCGCCCGATTCGAGCACCAGCCCGACGCGCGTGCGCGTGCCTTGCCGGATCAAGTGATGATGCAGGCCCGACATGGCGAGCATCGCGGGAATCGGCGCGTTTTTGGTGCTGATGCCACGGTCGGAAAGAATGATGATGTTCGAGCCGCCGGCAATGGCCTTGTCGGTGGCGGCGAACAATTGGTCGAGCGCGCCTTCCAGCCCTTTCGCGCCATCCGCCGCCTGGAACAAAATCGGCAGGGTGACCGCCTTGAAACCGGTGCGGTCTACGTGGCGGAGTTTTTCGAGGTCCTCGTTGGTGAGGATGGGATGCTCCAGCTTGATCATGCGACAGCTTTCGGGCGTGGGCTTGAGCAAGTTGCCTTCCGAGCCGACCATCGTTTCTGTGGAGGTGATGATTTCCTCGCGGATGGGATCAATCGGCGGGTTGGTAACCTGCGCGAAAAGCTGTTTGAAATAGTTGTAAAGCAGTTGCGGCTTGTTCGAAAGCACCGCCAGCGGCGTGTCCGTGCCCATCGAGCCAAGCGGTTGCACGCCATCGCTGGCCATCGGACCCAGGATGAACCGCAGGTCCTCGAACGTATAACCGAACGCCTGCTGGCGCTGGAATACCGTCTGGTGATCCGGTTCGTGAACGTGCGGCGGCTCGGGTAAATCCTCAAGCAGCACGTGGTTCTGATCGAGCCAGACTTGGTACGGATGCTCGCGGGCGACTTTGCCCTTCAGCTCCTCGTCCGCCACGATGCGGCCCAGTTCGGTGTCAATCAGGAACATCCGGCCGGGTTGCAGACGGCCTTTCTGAACGATCATTTCCGGCGGCAGATCGAGCACGCCGACTTCGCTGGCCATGATGACGCGGTCGTCTTTCGTCACGTAGTAGCGCGAAGGCCGCAGTCCGTTGCGGTCCAGGGTCGCGCCAATGCGCACACCGTCGGTGAACGCAATGGAGGCGGGACCATCCCACGGTTCCTGCAGGCAGGAATGATATTCGTAAAACGCCCGTTTTTCCGCGTCCATGCTCTGATGCCGTTCCCATGGTTCGGGAATCATCATCATTACGGCGTGGGTGAGGGGACGGCCGGAGAGCGCGAGAAATTCCAGCGCGTTGTCGAACATGGCCGAGTCGCTGCCGTCCTCGTTGACCACCGGCAGCAGCTTCTTGAGATCGTCGCCGAACAAATCGGACGCGAACAGTGACTGCCGGGCGTGCAGCCAGTTGATGTTGCCGCGCAGGGTGTTGATTTCGCCGTTGTGGGCCACGTAGCGGTACGGATGCGCGCGTTCCCAGGTGGGAAACGTGTTCGTGCTGAATCGCGAATGCACGAGGCACAGCGCGCTTTCGAGCGATGGGTCCGCGAGGTCCGGATAATAATGTTCCACCTGGTCAGGCATCAACATGCCCTTGTAGATCATCGTTTTCGCGGACAGGCTGCAGACGTAAAATTTGTTGCCGCCCTGGATGCCCGCGGCGCGGATGCCCCGTTCCGCCAGTTTGCGAATGACGTAAAGCTTGCGCTCGAACGCCAGATCGTCAGCCAAACCGTTGGGCCGCGCAATGAACACCTGGCGCACGATAGGCTCGGACGCAATGGCGGTCTCACCCAGCGAACTGTGTTCGGTGGGCACGGTCCGCCAGCCGAGCAGGCGCAAACCTTCCGTGGCGACGATATCCTCAAACAGCACCTCGCACTTGTAGCGTTCCGTGGGATGCGGCGGAAGAAAGACCATGCCGACGCCGTATTCGCCCGGCCCGGGCAGGGCGATCTTCATTACGCGGCAAGTTTGCTCCAAAAACATGTGGGGCACCTGCATTAGAATACCCGCCCCGTCGCCGGTATTCGCCTCGGAACCGCACGCGCCGCGGTGCTGGAGGTTGCGCAAAACCTGGAGCGCCTGCAGGACGATGGGGTGCGACTTTTTGCCCTTGATGTTGACCACAAAGCCCACACCACACGATTCATGCTCGAAGCGTGGATCGTAAAGTCCTTGTTTCGGTGGCGCGACGGCTTGCACCCGCGCCGGTTGGTTGTGTCTCTGCGTTGTGTTACTGGTCATTTCCTGGCGATTGACGCCTTCGTTCTCTAATTCTTGACATAAATTACGCTGTTTCGCAATTAAATGTTTTCAGAATGGCGTGGGAGAAAAGAATTTTAACCACGGATGGACACCGATGCACACGGATGAACCGGGCACAATTCCTGGGAGCGCTGGCGTCTCGCCGGCGAGTTCCGGTTTTCGGCTCTCGACTGGCCGGCGGGACGCCGGCGCTCCCAGGAGGTTCATGGTGAGAGGACGGGCGTGGATCTAATTTCACTGAAAACTTCGAGGAATCTCGAAAAAGCCAAAAATAATCTGTTACCTTTTCGCGGCGGCGTAGATGTATAAATGAAACCATGAATGACGACCTGACCCTGCTGCGGGAATATGTCCGGGGCAATTCCGAGGAGGCGTTCGCCACGCTCGTCTCGCGCCACATCAATCTGGTTTATTCCGTGGCGCTGCGGCAGGTGCGCGATCCGCATCTGGCCGAGGAAATCACGCAGGCGGTGTTCATCATTCTGGCGCGCAAGGCGGGGTCGCTCGGCCCGAAGACCATTTTAAGCGGCTGGCTCTGCCGCACGGCGCGTTATGCGAGCGCCAACGCGCTGACGATTCAACGGCGGCGGCAACACCGCGAACAGGAGGCGCACATGCAATCCATCTTGAACGAATCGGTATCCGACGAAACCTGGACTCAAATCGCGCCGCTGCTGGACGGAGCGCTGGAGCAACTCGGTCAAAAGGATCATGACGCCCTGGTGCTGCGATTTTTTGAAGGCCGAAATTTCAAGGAGGTCGGCGCGGCGTTGGGCGCGAGCGAAGACGCGGCAAAGATGCGCGTGAACCGCGCGCTGGAAAAGTTGCGGGCATTTTTCACGAAGCGCGGCGTGAGTTCGACCACGGCCATCATTGCCGGGACAATTTCCACCAACTCCGTTCAAGCCGCGCCCGTGGCGCTGGCAAAATCGGTGATTGCTGTGGCACTTGCCAAAGGCGCGGCGGCCAGCGGTTCAACCTTAGCCCTCGTGAAGGGAGTCTTGAAACTTATGGCCTGGGCAAAAGCAAAAACGGCAATCGTTGTCGGCGTGGGAGTGCTTCTGGCTGCGGGCGCGGGGACGGTGGTAGTCGAAGCCACTCGTCATTCTGATATTCAAGGCGCATGGGAAGGCACTCTGGAATACGGCCCACAGAAGGAGCGTTTGGTCTTCAAGGTTTTCAAGGACGCTGGTTCTTATCGCGCGACGGGTGATTTTATTGATTTGGGTATCAAGGACGTTTCGTTCAACAAGTTTGTTTACGCCCGCCCGTCTGTGCATTTTGAGAACAATCTCTATGGGGACTTGGATGCGTATATTTACGAGGCGACTTTGAATCCGGACATGAGCGAAATGTCCGGCACTTGGAAACGACACGGTGTTTCCGGCTCTTTGATTCTAAAACGAACGACCCAGCCCGATACCGTTCCTGACAAATTGAAGGAAAGCGATTATGCGCCGCGAACGGGTTCTGATTTGCAGGGCTTCTGGGCTGGCATGGTCAAGGCTGGAACAAATTCATGGCTGTTATACTTCAAAATCGCCGAGCAACCGGATGGAACTTTTCGCGCCGAAGCGGACGGCATCATTGCAAACGTGAAAGACTGGGTTGCAATGAAAGAGTGGAAACCTTGGATTCAGGGCGCGAAAAACTTGCCCGCCAATTCTATCACCTACAATCGGCCAGCGGTTAAATTGGAATTCAGTAGCATAGCCGCAACATTCCAAGGTGAAGTCAACAGCGACCACTCGGAAATGACCGGCACCTGGGGAAGAGGAAACACGACAGTGCCACTGACGATGAAACGTGCCGATCCCAATTCAGAGGATTCGCGGCTGATGACGGTCGTTGGCATCGGCGTGTCGCTGGATATGGACAAGCAAACCGGCGCAATTCGCATCACGCAAGTTGTTCCAAATTCTCCTGCGGCACAAGCCGGTTTGACCGCCGGTGTCATTATCCAAAAAATTGACGACGCTTCTATCGCGGGCAAAGCCCCCGAAGAATGTGCCATGCTTATTCGCGGAATGGCAATAGTCGGAACGAAGGTGCGGTTGCAATTAGTCAACCCGAACAAGAACGAAACAAATACCGTTGAGTTGACGAGACAAATAATTTACCGATGAGTTTATTGCGGGGAAAATCTTGTGCCATTGACTGCGCCCAACATACCATTGGCAAAAGCCGCAATGGCGATCGCGATGACCAAAGGCCGGCCGCCAGCGGTTCAACCTTAACCCTCATCCGGGGAGCGTTGAAAATTATGACATGGACAAAAGCGAAAACGGCAATCGTTGTCGGCGCGTGTGTGTTGCTCACGGCGGGAACGACAACCATCACCATCTACAACATGGGAAAGCCCATGCGGACCATTCAATCAGATTGGTCGGTTATCAGGGGTGATAGCGGCCAATGGGCTTTCGCCAATGGCCAAATAGAGGCGCACACCATCACCGGCGACAGCATCCTGGCCTCAAGCGAGAAATACGGCGATGTCTCCTTCTCAGCCATCGCCAAAACCACCAACCGTGAAGCCAGCCTTGCCTTCCGGATGCAAGATGCCGCCAATGGCTACATCCTTAATTTTGTGCCGGTGGGCTCACCGGGAGAACCCAACGGCTTCGTCCGCCTCAGAAAAAGGATTGGCAACGACGAAACCACGCTCGCAGTCTATCAGGGACAAAGATTGGTCGCTACCGGCAAGTCGGCAAAAATCAAGGTCGTGGCCAAGGGTTCCTCGATTCAGGTTTTTCTAAACGGGGCAAATGTTTTAAGGGCGCACGACACGACCTTTACTAATGGTTACATTGGCTTTCGAGTTTACGGTTGGGAGGATTCCCCCTGCGACGCCACGTTTTCCGGCGTAAGCTTCTACTGATTTCCCGTCAAAATCTTTTTACACACCGCGCGCCAGTCGTATAATGTCCGACTGTGCATTCGTAAATGCGCCGGCGCATCGTCTGTAGGGCAGCAGCAAAAGGTTGAAAAAATAAATGTCTGATTTCGCGTCCATCGGCAATAAATAGTCAAATGACCGATGTGAGCGACATGGAACTGTTGCGGGATTACGACCGGCAAGGCTCGGAAGCTGCCTTTGCCGAACTGGTTCAGCGGCATATCAACCTGGTTTATTCGGTGGCGTTCCGGCACGTCGGGATGGCCGCCCAGGCCGAGGAAATCACGCAGGCGGTCTTTGTCATCCTCGCCCGCAAAGCCGCCAGTCTGCGCCCGGACACCGTCCTGGAAGGCTGGCTGCATGAAACGACGCGGCTGACGGCGTTGAGTTTCCTGCGCGGGGAACGCCGCCGTCAATTTCGTGAACAGGAGGCCTATATGCAATCCACCCTTCAAGAATCCACCGAGGCTTCAGCCTGGAACCAACTCGCACCCTTGCTGGACGAAGCCATGTCGCGGCTGGGCAAAAAAGATCGCGACGCCGTGATGCTGCGGTTTTTCAAGGACAAGAATGTTTGCGAAGTTGCGGCGGCATTAGAGGTAACTGAAGCGGCGGCGCAAAGGCGCGTCCTGCGCGCGGTGGAAAAACTACGGCGGTTCTTCACGAAGCGTGGCGTCGTTCTTCCGGCGGCGGTTCTGACGGCGGCGATTTCCGCCAACTCCGTTCAAGCCGCGCCGGTGGCGCTGGCAAAGGCTGTGACGGCCATCGCAGTTGCCAAAGGTGCGGCGGCCGGCGGTTCAACCTTAATCCTAGTGAAAGAAGCTCTCAAAATTATGACACACGCAAAACTCAAACTGGCAATTGGTATCACCGCAGGAATTTTATTGGTGGGCGGTGCGACTACGATGGTTATTTCACAAACCACCAGCGATGACAAATGGACGCCACAGGAAATCGCCCGGCAGGCGCAGGATGCCTACGCCGCGCTGACGAGCTACAGCGACAGTGGAACAACGGTGACTGAAATTGCCGGCCAAAACATCAAGACGACTTTCAACATCCGCCTGGCTCGACCAAATCTGTATCGGATCGATTCCACATTGCCAATTGGCGCCAAGGGAGCGGCCTGGTCTGATGGAAACGGTGATTATTTTGAGATGGCAGCGGCCGGTAAAGAAAAAGAAAAGATGAAGGATATGCAAACGGCATTGGGCTACATGGCAGCTTTGGGAAACTCGGCAATAGCTGTCCCGAAAATCTTCTTCAATCTTACTTCGGTTGATCCAATGAGTTATATTGTGACCGGCAAGGTTGAAACCAAGAGGGAGAAAGACGGGCAGGTTGGCGACGTGGACTGTTACGTCATTACGAGTGTGATGGATACCGCCAAAATGCGCGCCGAGGGAACGCTGCCTGACGGCGTGGGCAAAATGGGAACTACCACCAGTCTGTTTTGGATCGGCAAGCGCGATCACTTCATTCATCAAATCCAGTCGAGTGTTGATCTTTCGAGTGTTGATCTTGCCTCCACGACTTTGCCCTCTCCGGCACGCTTGAGCGATGCCGACATCAAAAAACTTCTGGAAAAGGAAAATAAACCTGTCACCGCCAAAGCCATCGCTGCCATGCGAGCCAGTATAGAAGCGTTGACTAAAAAAATGCAAAGCATTCTGAAAGACAAGGTGATCATCACCGAAACCCACGAGCGCATCGTCGTGAACAAAAAGTTTTCACCGACGGATTTTCAGAAAGCGCAGTAGCATTTTCCTTTAACTCACTTCGCAAACCATTTTACACGCCGCCCGCGCATTGTATAATGTCCTTCTGTAAATTTGCAAAAGCGTCAGCGCGTCGTCTGCGGCATGAGCGGTAGCCCAAATGAGTCGCGCCGCAACTTCACGGAAATGTCGTCCAAAACCGAGCCGTTCGATGAAATCTTCCCGGCGTTTGTCAAATTGGCACGTTGCTGGTCAAATTTAGCCATTTATTCGTTGTTTCAAGGGTTTCGTTCGTGAATTTGAGGCCGCCGTTCGTCGTTTTGACGGCTCCGTTCGTGAAAATCTTGCCGTCATTCGTTGATTTGACCCCGCCGTCCGTCAATTCGCCCTGACCGTTCGTGATTTCGCCGGCGTTGTTCGTTGAAATGATGACACTGTTCGTCGTTTTGGCGGTTCCGTTCGTCAAAATGTTGGCGCGGTTCGTGAAATTTATCTGGCAAACACAATTTACACGCCGCCCGCCCGTCGTATAATGTCCGGCTGTGAATTCGCCAAAGCGTCAACGCGTCGTCTGCGGCATGAGCGGGGGAGTGGACTCTTCCGCCACGGCGGCGCTTTTGCTCGAACAGGGCTACGAGGTCGTCGGCATCACGCTCAAGCTCTGGCCGCAGGATTGCGTGAACCGCGCCGAGGACAAATGCTGCGGCCCGCAGGCCGTCACCGACGCCCGCGCCGTCTGCCACCAACTCGGCATCCCTTATTACCTGATTGACGAGTCGGTGGAATTTCAGAAGCACGTCATCCAATACTTTGCCGACGAATACAAAGCCGGCCGCACACCGAACCCGTGCGTGCTGTGCAATCAGAATTTGAAGTTTGGCCGGCTGATTGACCGCGCGGACCAGCTTGGTGCGCAATTCATCGCCACTGGACATTTTGCGCGGATTGAATTTTCCCCTCACACAAATGGTAGGGCCGGGCTGCCGCCCGGCCAGGACGCGCAGCAGCGCGTCCCTACCAAATATCCCGGGCGTTATCTTCTCAAGCGCGGACGCGATTTGAAGAAGGACCAAAGCTATTTTCTTTTTTCGCTGCGGCAGGACCAGCTGGCGCGGGCGATGTTTCCGCTCGGGGAAAAGACCAAGAGCGACAGCCGGGAAGTGGCGCGGCATTGCCAGCTCAAGACCGCCGACAAGGAGGAGAGCATGGAAATCTGCTTTGTGCCGGACAATAATTACGGCGGTTTTCTCCAATCGGCAAACCTCGTGCAAAAGCATCGCGGCGAGATTGTGGATTTGCACGGGCAGGTGCTCGGCCATCACGCCGGCATTGAGTTTTACACCATCGGCCAGCGCAAAGGTCTTGGCATCACCACGCCCAAGCCGGTTTATGTGATCGAACTGGATGCGGATAATAATCGCGTCATCGTCGGCGACGATTCCGCGCTCGACCGGGATGAATTCATCGCCGACCGCTGCAACTGGCATCCGTTTGACAAACTGACGGAGCCAATCGAAGTCACGGCGAAAATTCGCTACAACCATCCCGGCACGCCCGCCACGGTGACGCCGCTGGAGAATAATTCGGTTCGCGTGAAACTGCACACGCCACAACGCGCCATCACGCCCGGCCAGGCTGCTGTTTTTTACCAGGACGATCTGGTGGTCGGCGGCGGGTGGATTATGCGGTGAGGTTGGCGGCATAATTGAGTTGATTTGGCGGACGAATAGGCAGTCCGCCCTTTGAAAGTATTGGTGGCACGGCCATGAATCCTTGGTGCATGTATTTACCTTCACAATGCTCTTTTTCGAGACAACCCCTGTCTTGAAGGTTTTTCGCCGGGCCGGATGAAATGCCGCCAAATGAGGCATGGCGGTCAAAAAGTATTGCGCGCATTCGATTTCCACGTTGAAAGCGTGAGTTTCGACACAAATTTTCGGAATTCCCATTGTCCAGAAATTTGTCACACGTTTCCAAAAATTTCCTGCGTTTCCGCCGTCAACTTGGCAAGCCTTATGCGTAGAGCACCAGCGTGATGTACACAAAGGAAGTATTTGTCAGGTCAAGACGCGTTCTTTTAAAGTCGTTTCTTTACAGCGTCTTGTTCGCGGTTATGCCGTTTTCAGCCTTCGCAACCGGGAGCGTAACATTGGCGTGGAACGCAAGTACTAATCCAATCGTCGTGGGTTACAATGTTTATTACGGTGGAGCCAGTGGCAGCTATACCAATGAGATTTCCATTGGCAGCGCGACGAATGCGATTATTTCCGGCCTGACCGAGGGAGCCACCTACTATTTTGCGGCGACAACGTACACGACTGCTGATGTGGAAAGTCCGTTCTCCAGTGAAGTGTCCTATTTGGTTCCCTTGAATGTTCCAATTGTGAACCAGCCGCCGACGTTGAACGCGATCGGCAACGCGGTCATCAATGAGAACGCCGGGTTGCAGACTGTCAGTTTATCCGGCATCACTTCCGGCGCGACTAATGAAAATCAGACAAATACCGTCACTGCGGTTTCGAGCAACACCGGTTTGATCCCCAATCCGACGGTCAATTACACCAATGCAAACACCACTGGCTCCCTGACTTTCACGCCGGCGGCCAATGGTTATGGAACCGCCACTATTACCGTCACCGTCAACGATGGTGGCACGAGCAACAACATCGTTACACAAACCTTCACCGTCACGGTTAACGCCGTGAACCAGCCGCCGACGTTGAACGCGATCGGCAACGCGGTCATCAATGAGAACGCCGGGCTGCAAACGGTGGGTTTGTCCGGCATCAGTTCCGGCCCGGCCAATGAAAATCAAAGCTTGGCCTTCACCGTGGTTTCCAGCAACACCAACCTGATTTCCAATCCGACGGTCAATTACACCAATGCGAGCACCACCGGCAAATTAACCTTCGCGCCGGGGACCAACGCCAATGGCACGGCCACCATTACTATCACTGTCAACGATGGTGGCACGAGCAACAACATCGTCACGCAAACCTTCACCGTCACGGTCAACGCCGTGAATCAAGCGCCGACGCTAAATGCGATCAGCAATTTGACCATCAATAAGAGTGCCGGGCTGCAAACGGTGGGTTTGTCCGGCATCACTTCCGGCGCGGTCAACGAAAGCCAGACTCTTACCGTCACCGCGGTTTCCAGCAATACGGGTTTGATTCCCAATCCAACGGTTCATTACACGAGCGCGAACACCACCGGCTCCTTGACTTTCACGCCGGTGGTCAACAAAACCGGGACGGCGACCATTACCGTTACTGTCAAAGACGGAGGGACGAGCAACAACATTATCAGCCGCACATTCACCGTGACCGTTGCCGTTGCCAGCACCACCGCGACCAGCAGCCGTTGTCCCGCGCTCAGCAGCCATTTGACCAACCAGGTGGCGCTGATCGGCCAGACCAGGACTTTCACCGTCAGAGCCGTTGGCAGAGGCGCTTTGAAATATCAATGGAAATGTAATGGCACCAACCTCCCTACGGCCGTCAGTTCGTCGTTGATGCTGAGAAACGTTACCATCAATCAATCCGGCGCTTATTCAGTGACGGTGACGGACTTGAACGGTTCGACCAACAGCGCGGCCAGATTGACTGTTTATGGCACGGCGGCGGGCAATCTGGCTCCAGCCGCCCGCGTGAACAACCAGTATGCCATGACCGTTGCGGGTGTGCCGGGATACCGATACATCGTCCAGGCTTCCACCGATTTCGTAAAATGGGTTCCGGTGCAAACGAACACCGCGCCTTTCACGTTTGTGGAAACCAACGCGAGCCAGTTCAGCCGGCGATTCTATCGCTCGGTTTACGCGCCTTAATTCACCAGAACGATTCGGTTCCCATCTCGGGACTGAGGGATGCATCCCTGCGGTTCTGCCGGGCATCGCCCCTGGCCAGGCTGCCGCCGCGCCGGAAATTTGAGGGGGACGGAATTCCTGACGAACCCCGCTCCTTGTATTTCAGAACTCGCGGAGATGTTTGTCCGGTGTCCGAAACGAATCGAACCACGGGATCAACGTCGTAACCGGTGTGCGATGAGGCGCAGAATGCTCTTGCGTCGGGTTCGTTCGTTGTTAAAGTGCGCGCTGCAATTTCATCCGCCGACAGCGGCGGTTTTTCCGTTTTAACAAGAAATACAATTTACTCGTGAAAATATTTAGCGGCACCGCAAATGAACCCCTGGCCCGGGCCATCTGCAAATCCATCGGCAGCGAACTGGGCAGGTGCAAGATCACTCCATTCCCCGACGGCGAAACGTTTGTGAAGATTGAGGAAAATGTGCGCGGCGAGGACGTGTTCATCGTCCAGCCGACGTCGCCGCCCACCAACCATAATCTGATGGAGATGTTCATCATGATTGACGCGGTGCGGCGGGCGAGCGCGACGCGCATCACCGCCGTGCTGCCGTTTTACGGTTACGCGCGCCAGGATCGCAAGGACCAGCCCCGCGTGCCCATCACTGCCAAGCTCGTGGCCAACCTCCTCGTGGCCGCCGGGGCAAATCGCATTCTCGCCATGGATCTGCACGCGCAGCAGATTCAGGGGTTCTTTGACATTCCAGTGGATCATCTCTACGCCGCGCCGGTGATGTATGAATATTTGAAGAAAAAAAATCTGACCAACTTGGTCGTCGTCAGTCCGGACGTGGGCGGCCTGAAAATGGCGCATGCGTATTCGCAAGTCCTTGAGTGCGGTCTGGCCATCGTGGCCAAGCGGCGCAAAAGCGCGACGGAAGTCGAATCCATGGCCGTTATCGGTGAAATCAAGGGCAAAAATGTGCTATTGGTGGACGATTTGACGGAAACGGCGGGGACGCTGACACAAGCGGCGGTGTTGCTGAAAAAGAAGGGCGCCAAGCGGATTCTGGCCTGCGTATCCCATGCCATTTTGAACGATGTGGGCATCGAAAGAATGCGAAAATCGGTGATTGACGAATTGATTACAACTGATACAGTCCAACGCCCTGCAATTGACGGTGTGAAGATAACCACGCTGTCCGTGGCGGGGCTATTGGGCGAAGCCATCAAGCGAATTCACAATAATTCGTCGGTGAATTCGCTGTTTGAATTCAAAGGTGGGCGCACCAGTTGATGCGCCCCGGTTAACAAATAATTTAACGATGAAATCAGTGCCGTTGAAAGCGTATCCCCGGACGCAGTCGCGTCGGAACGGGGCCAGAAACTTGCGTACCGCCGGACGCGTGCCCGCCGTCATTTATGGCCGGCAGGCCGAGCCGCAAAACCTCGAGGTCAATGCCAAGGAATTTGGTGACCTTATTCACCATTCCGCTTCCGAAAATTTGCTGGTGGATTTGTCCGTCGAAAACGACGCCCGCGCCAAACGCCTCGCGCTGGTGCAGGAAATCCAGCACCACCCGCTGGAAGGCGACGTGCTGCACGTGGATTTTCATGAAGTGACGGAAAACGAAAAAGTGGTCATCCTCGTGCCGCTGGAAACCGTGGGCGAAGCGGCCGGCGTGAAAAACAGCGGTGGCGTGCTCGAACACGTGGTGTTCAAATTGAAAGTGCGCGGACTGCCCAAGGATTTGCCTGAGCAGATGATCGTGGACGTGAGCCTTCTCGAACTGGGCAAGTCCATCCACCTTGGCGACATCAAGGCACCCCCCGGCGTCGAGATTCTCGGCGACAAACACCTTTCCGTCATTTCCGTCGCCATCCCGCGCACGGAAGAGGAAGAAGTGGCGGTGACGGCGGAAGGCGAGACGGCCGCCGGAGATGTCGAGATGATCAAGGAAAAGAAAGAAGATGGCGAAGAAGGCGTTGCCCCGGCCAAGGGCGAAAAAGGCGCCGCTGGCAAGCCGGGCGAAAAGGGCGCCGCGACCAAACCCGGCGAAAAAGCGTCGGCCAAGGGCGCCGAGAAAGGTGCTGCGGCGGCTCCGGAGAAGGGTGCCACCAAGCACGGCGAAAAAGCGCCGGCGGAGAAAAAGAAATAATTTTGCCGGCGATCCGCGAGGGTTGCCGTGCCCGTGCCGCGCATGGAGAATTTGCATCTCATCGTGGGTTTGGGCAATCCCGGCGTGGAATACGCGCAGACGCGCCACAATGCCGGTTTTACGCTGGTCGAAAAACTGGCGGTGCGCTGGAAGGCGGACTGGGCGAACGAACGGAAGTTCAAGGCCCGCGTTGCGCGCGTTGAACGCAGCGGCGTCCGCGTTTTGCTCTGCCAGGCGCAGACGTTCATGAATTTGAGCGGTGAAGCGGTGGGCGCACTGGTAAGTTTTTACCAGTTACCGCTGACGGGGCTGCTGGTGGCGGTGGACGACGCGGATTTGCCGCTGGGCGAAATCCGCCTGCGGGCGGGCGGTGGCAGCGGTGGCCATCACGGGCTCGAGTCCATCGAGCAGCATTTGGGCGCGAATAATTTTGCGCGGTTGCGGCTCGGCATTGGCCGGGCGGACGGTGCCCGGGAAATCACGGATTACGTGCTCGGCCGGTTTGATGGGGGCGAGGCCGCGCTGATGGAAAAAGTTTTGGGCCGCGCAGCCGACCAGGCGGAATGCTGGTTGGCAGCCGGAATAGAAAAAGCAATGAACCAGTTTAATGGAGTCGTGGACTCCGCCAACGAAGAAAAAAAACAGTGAAACGATACGAAGGTCTGTTCATCCTGAACCTCGCGGGCCGGGAAGAGGGCGTCAAAGACGTGCTCGACAAAATTTCCGCGGATATCGAGTCGGCAGGCGGTAAAGTCGAAACCGTGCAGAAAATGGATAAAAAGAATTTTTCGCGCGTGGCGGACAAAAAGCACAACGCCGGCTTCTACGCGAATGTGATTTTTGCCGGTCCGCCGCCCATCGTCGCGCAATTGCGCGCCAAGTTCGCGCTGAACGAGGAAGTGTTCCGCGTGCTATTTACCGAATCCCCCGAGCCAAAACCAGCCAAGTAACGAAAGGTTCCGTCATGGCCAACTTCAACAAAGTGATTCTCGCCGGGAATTTGACCCGCGATCCGGAGTTGCGCTATACGCCCAAGGGCACGGCCGTAGCCCGTATCACGCTGGCCGTGAACCGCACCTACACGAGCAGCGAGGGTGGCGAGAAAAAAGAAGAAGTGAGCTTTGTGGATGTGGACATTTGGGGGCGGCAAGCCGAGGTCATTTCCCAATACATGAAGAAGGGCCGGCCGCTGCTCGTAGAAGGCCGCCTCAAACAGGACACATGGGAAGACAAGAATACCAAGCAAAAACAAAGCAAATTGAAAGTCGTGCTCGAAAGCTTTTCGTTCATTGACTCGAATCGCGGTGACAGCGGTGGCGGCGGTACTGCCCCCGAAGCCCCGCGTTCGCGTCCGGCGGCAGCTTCCCCGGCGCCTGCGCCCGAAGGCGGCGAAGCCGACGCTCCCCCGGAAGGAGACGACGTTCCCTTTTGATCGCAAGTTCGGGAGATGTTTTATCTCTCAACCATCAACTTTTAACTCTCAACCATTTTCATATGCCAAAGACTGAAGTCATTCTCACACACAATATCATCGGCCTCGGTGCCGAATCCGACCAGGTGAAGGTCGCCGCCGGTTACGCGCGCAACTACCTTTTCCCGCAACGCCTGGCCATCCCGCTGACCATGGCCAACAAGCGCCAGATCGAGTCCTTGCGCCAGCGCCGTGCCGAACGCGAAGCGCACGAGTTTAATACCATGAGCGAACTCGCCAAGGGCGTCGCCAAACTCATTTGCGTCATCAAAGTCAAGGCGGGCGAGGACGGCAAGATGTTCGGCTCGGTGACCGCCGGTACGATCGCCGATGAATTGAAACACCAGTTCGACATTACGCTCGACAAGCGGAAGATCCACCTCGAACACCCGATTCGCGCGCTGGGCGACCACGAAGTTGAATTGCATCTGCATGCCGAGGTCAAGGGCACGCTCAAGGTGCGCGTCGAAAGCCTCACACCGGTGATTGCGCCGGTGGCGGCTGCGGAACCGAAAAAAGAAGAGGGCAGGGAGCCTCGACGCGAAAAACACGGTCACGCCAAGCGGGACACGGAAGATAAAAAAACAGAAAAGACTGAAGCCGCTGAAGCCAAACCCAAAGCCGAAAAAGCGGCCAAGGCCGAAAAAACTGAAAAAGCCGCCAAGGCTCCGAAAGCCCCGAAAGCTCCCAAAGCCGAAAAGAAGGAAAAGGCCGAATAAACTGGCAGCAAATCAATTTATTTCCAATGAGCCGCGGATTTCTTCCGCGGCTTTTTTGTTGCACGAAATTCTTTGACCGGCGGCAGTGGCTCTGTTTTGCTTGGTTGCGGCAGCAATGATTCCAGCATACCTGTATCCGGCCACGATTGCCCTTTGTTTGGTGGCGGTTGTGGTAGCCTATTTTTTCAATAATCCCATGAAGCATGGACGCTGGTTCATGCTGCGCCGCTTCATCAACTGGTTTCCGCTGGGAATGACTTACGCGTTTTTGTGCATGGGGCGCTACAACCTGATTGTGGCTAAAAGTGCCCTGGGAACGTTGATGTCCAAGGGAGATCTCGGGATTATTTTTGGCGTGGGCACGTGGGTCTATGCGTTGTCGTTCCTGGTCAACGGCCCGCTGATTGACAAAAAACTGGGAGGGAAACGCGGGATGATAATTTCCGCCATCGGAGCCTCGCTGGCCAACATCGCCCTCGGCGTCCTGACCTGGCTCATCGTTGCCAAAAACCTGAAGGTGAACCTCGTCGCCAGTTATACGGCCCTTTATGCGCTGAACATGTATTTCCAGAGCTTCGGGTCCATGTCCATCATCAAGGTCAAGGCGTATTGGTTCCACGTGCGCGAACGCGGCGTCTTCGGCGCCATTTTCGGGTCACTGATTTCCATCGGCGTCTATTTTGCGTTCGATTGGGGGGGCTCGATTATTAACCTGACGAAGGCAGGGGCTTCCGGCCTGCTTCACACTATTTTTGCGCCCGCTGGTGTGCCCTTGGATGCGACTTGGTCGGTGTTTTATATTCCGGCTGCCATTTTGCTCGTCTGGGTGCTGCTCGACTGGTGGCTCATCAAGGACACACCGGAAGAGGCGGGTCTGCCGCACTTCGACACGCACGACGCCTCGTCCGGCCAGATGCACATTGAACTGACGGTGCTGGACCTGCTGAAAAAAGTTTTCACCAGCCGGCTGATGCTGTTGATTGCCTGTGTCGAGCTGACGGGCGGGGTTTTTCGCTACAGCATGACCCAGTGGTATTCCATTTTTGCCGCTGAAGTAAAACAGCCGGGCGCGGAATTTTTTTCGCAACATTGGGGATGGTACACCTGTGTATTTGGGATAATCGGCGGATTTTCCGGCGGCCTGATTTCCGACAAACTTTTTCAATCCCGCCGCGGGCCACCCGCCGCATTGTTGTGCGGCTTCGTCCTGATTATGGCGGTGCTGATGTCACTGTTCCTGTTTTCCAGTCCGGTCATGGTGGGCTGGGCGGCGGTGTTCATCGTCATGGCCTCCATCGGCATCACGTCCCTGATGTCCGGCACGGCAGCGACGGATTTCGGCGGACGCAAGGCGACCGCGACGAGCATGGGCATCGTGAACGGTTTTGCCTACGTGGGCAGCGGCATCCAATCCTTTGGCCTTGGCTTCTTATTGGCGAACAAGGGGGGAAGCTGGCAGTGGTTGCCGGTTTTTGTGATTCCCTTCGCCATCATCGGAACGTTTATTGCCATAAAAATCTGGCATGACCTCCCCGCTGCCACCCGCAAATACATCGCCGAAGTTGAGCAAAAAAAGGCCTGAAACCAGCCAAAACAAGACTTGACCAGGCAGTCAGAAGGAATTAAACTAATTTCGCAATGTTGAAAAACTATTCACAAGCAGTTAAACTGGCTGTCGTCGTTGTAGTTAGCGACGCCGTTGGCGCTTGTTGAATGGCACAATTTAACAAGAACCCACGGCTGCAAAACGGCCGTGGGTTTTTGTTTAATCTGCGGCTGTCAGCCACAACCGATAAATGCACATGAGCAAGACAATTGAAATAGCCGGAATGAAGAAAAAAACCAATGTTGCGCGCGCCGAGGTTGGCCCGGCCATGCCGGGCTGCGACATCCTCGTCGAAGCTCTCGAACGCGAAGGCGTGGAGGTCATTTTTGCCTATCCCGGCGGCGCCAGCATGGAAATTCACCAGTCGCTCACCCGATCCAAAATTCGCACGATTCTGCCGCGCCACGAGCAGGGCGGCAGTTTCGCGGCGGAAGGTTACGCCCGCGCGACCGGCAACGCCGGCGTGTGCATGAGCACCAGTGGCCCCGGCGCGACGAACCTCGTCACCGCCATTGCCGACGCCTACCTGGATTCCTGTCCGCTCATCGCCATTACCGGTCAGGTCAACCAGAACATGATCGGCCGCGGCGCGTTCCAGGAGACGGACATCATTGGCGTGACACTGCCCATCGTGAAGCATTCCTATCTCATCACGGATGTGAACGACATTCCGCGCGTCGTGAAAGAGGCGTTTTACATCGCGCAATCCGGGCGGCCCGGCCCGGTGGTGATTGACGTGCCGAAAAACATCCAGCAGGTCAAAACCCAGCCGGTGTGGCCGACGCTCGAACAGGTCAAAAAGGGACTGCGCGGCTACAACCAGCCCGATTTGCGCGCCGACGATCTCGCATTGAACGAAATCATGGGCCTGATTGAAAAGGCCGAACGCCCGGTGATTTATTGCGGCGGCGGCATCATCAGCAGCGGCGCGGCGGAGGAATTGAAAAAATTTGCCGAGGCGGCGCAAATTCCCGTGACCACGACAATCATGGGCATCGGCGGTTTCCCGGAAACGCATCCGCTTTCGCTCCGCTGGCTGGGCATGCACGGCGCGGCGTTCGCGAATTGGGCGGTCAACGGCGAATACGAGCTTCGCAAGACGTTCAACGACCCGATGGTGAAAATCAAGGACGGTGCGGATTTGCTGCTCGCATTTGGCGTGCGGTTTGACGACCGCGTCACCGGCAAGTTTGAGGAATTTTGCAAGCACGGCACGATTGTTCACCTGGACATTGACGCGTCCGAGTTGAACAAAAACCGCCGCGCCAATCTCGCCGTGGTGGGCGACATCAAGGACGCGCTTACGCGACTCAACGCGATGCTGGCCAAACGTCCGCTTAACAAACCCCACACTGCGTGGCTGGTGCAAATTGACGAGTGGAAAAAGAAAGGGTCGTTCGCCTACACCATCACGCCGGAGATCGCCAACAGCGATCACATGAAAGACCATCTCAAAGGCCAGGAAAATCAGGTCATCCTGCAGCAGATGGTGGTGGAGGCGCTTTATGAACTGACCCATGGCGAAGCCTACATCACCACCGGCGTCGGCCAGCACCAGATGTGGGCGGGGCAATGGTACAAATACAAATACCCGCGCCAGTTCATCACCAGCGGCGGGCTGGGCTCGATGGGCTTTGGCTACCCGGCGGCGCTCGGCATCAAGGTCGCGCATCCGGACAAGCAGGTGATTGACATTGACGGCGACGGTTCGTTCCTGATGAACATCCAGGAACTGGCCACCGCGCACGTCGAGAGAATCAATGCCAAGGCCATCATCCTGAACAACCAGCACCTCGGCATGGTGGTGCAATGGGAGGACAAGTTTTACGCCGGCAACCGCGGGCACACTTATCTGGGCGATCCCGATGTGCGCGAGCAGATTTATCCCGACTACGTGCGCGTTTGCAACAGCTTCAACGTGAAATGCGAGCGCGTGATGCACAAAAAAGATTTGCGCCCGGCCATCCAGCGGATGCTGGATGCCGACGAGCCTTACGTGCTGGACGTAATCGTGCCCTACACCACGCACGTGATGCCGTTCATCCCCGCGAATCGTACGGTGGCGGACATGATCTGGAAGGCGTAATTCCAGCCGCTAAAAATATTCAAAAGGCCGGGCGAAAGTTTTTTCGCCCGGCCTTTTTTATTTCGTGCGGCGGCGCGAAGAAAGCGAAGGCATGAAATCCACACCTTCCTGACAAACGTTGTGAAATTTAGTGGGTGCCATTAGGCAGTCCTGGATTGCACCAAAGTTGATTTGGCAATGAACCGGCGGAAACGTGTGTCCAACCGGTGCCGGCCGAATAGTTTTGGTGACTTGATGCACCCTCGGCCTGTTCATAAAAGTCCATGAGATTAAATCTTGTGGCAGAACCGTCAAAAAAGCCGACCGTTCCGCCTTTCCCGTGACGCTGTGAAACCCCCTCATCCGGAAAATTGGCCATATCATTCCATTGGGCAGGCAAAGTTTCATCATTTTCCCACATGAGGATGCAATCAGTTCGCCTGAAGTCGCTTAGTTTATATGGGACCAGCACGTTACTGATCTTATGATTCCCATAGCCTTCCACTGCTCCATTCCACATATAGCTCGTAAAGAACTGCGAGCGTTGAAAAGTAAGCATATTAGGCACATCGCCAGGGCATAAAAATAATGCCGGGCTTGGAATATAAGTATTAAGCAGGGCGGGTTGGGAAACGCCGGGAAGACCGCTTCCATGCCCCGCATACGCATTAGCCTCTTGTTTATATACATTAGCGTATGCTGTCAGATTGGCGACCGGTCCATGTAGTAACGGGATTCCACCAGCCCAAGACGCGCTGGTCAAACCTTGCCAACCCGAGCTGGGTAAACCATCGTTGTTATCGGTGCAATACATGTGCGTGGCCATCAGGATTTGCTTGTTGTTGTTCAAATCAGTCACCATCTGCGCCCGGTTTTTTGCGCTGGACAGTGCTGGCAGCAACAGGGCCGCGAGGATGGCAATGATGGCTATAACCACCAGCAACTCAATGAGGGTGAATCCCAAGGACAACGTTTTATATCGGTTCTTCAACATATCTATAACCAGTTTTTACAATATACATCACGAGATAAGTTTTGCGTGATTCCAGATCACTGTCAAAGCAATTGCAGTCTTATGGTGTCGGAAATATTATTGCCACGGCAGCGAGCGTGGCGATTTCTGGTCACGCCAATTCCACGGCAAGTTACAGCCCTGGCCAGCGGCACAGCTTCACCAATCGCAGTGATGCACAGCAACCTTTGTTTAAGAAGGGGTTCGACAATATACATGGTTGCGAAAACAAATGAAATTGAAACACTATCGGCCAATAGGGATTGATTCCGCGACATAATTGGGCGGATTGTCCTGAAAAAAGTGGGATTGTAGCATATATAGCCAAGCTTTGTATCAGTTGTTTCAAGAGTACGAATAGAATTTGCCCCAGGTTTGTCGGCCCGTCACGGCAACATTGGTTTCTATTGAAAATACTACTTTGGTATAGTACTATTCTGCGCCGCCTTTCACTAAATTGAAACCAAGGATTTGATTTTCCCTTCCCAACTGTCCGCGTAAACTGCATGGCAAAAATGAACTTTTCCATCGAACACATCGGGATTCCTGCCGCCGACTCGGTCGCCCTCAAGAACTGGTATGTGCGCGTCCTCGGCGCGCGGCCGGTCTGGGACAACGGCCAGACACCGCCGTCATTTTTGGTCGCGCTGGCCGGCGGGGCGCTGCTGGAAATTTATCCGGCCAATCGCGAGCCGAATCCGGGTCGCGGCGACAACCGGCTGGCCGGTTTCCGGCACGTGGCGTTGCGCGTGGATTTGATTGAGGCAGCAAAAGCTGAATTGACCAGGCTCGGCGTGAAGTATGATGAAGAAACCCGCCCGGCGGCGGGTGGTGGAAAAGTTTTATTCTTCCAGGATGGTGAGGGTAATTTGCTGCATCTGGTCGAGCGTCCGGCAAATTGGCAGCCCGACAAGGCGGGATGAAGCACTGGGCGGCGAAAGTTCGGCAGGCTTGAGCGATTACTGCGGCGGCTGGTGTTGGCCGCGTCGTTGGAGGTGTTTGACGAACACGGAGAGGGTTTTCTTGCTCACATGGTGTTCCATCCCCTCCGCATCCAGATGGGCAACAGCGTCTGGAACACCCAGCGATTTGAGGAATGCGACCACAATTTCGTGACGCCGGCGTGACTCTTCAGAAAGTTTTCGGCCGGCTTCGGTGAGCAAAATGGAGCGATACGGCTGGGCGTTGACCAGTCCGCCGCGCCGGAGACGCTGGATAGTGCGATTGACGGTGACATGCGTGACGCCCAGACGGCGGGCCAGATCGGTCACCCGCGCCGCGCCGGTCGTGGCGATGAGTTCGGCAATCAACTCCACGTAGTCCAGGGCGGTTTCCTGGGAATGCTCCTGCCGGGTGCGCCGGGGGTTGCCCTGGAGCAACGGGCGAAACTGGGCGGCTTTGGTCGGCGGGCTATTCATATTCCACACTAAACCAGACCAGATTGCGGTTGACAATCTTTCTGCTAGATTGTAGCACAGGCTACAAATGGATCGGCATGCCGGAAGATTTTGACCAAAAGGAGACCACGGACACGCATCCGCCAGCAGCCGGCGGCAGCACCCGCGCCAGCCACCCGTCGCTGGAGGGGGTGCATGGCACCGTGGACGTACCGCTGGCTCACGCCGGTTTCTGGCGGCAGTGGCGGGCGTTCACGGGACCGGCAATCCTCGTCAGCGTCGGTTACATGGATCCCGGGAACTGGGGCACCGACCTGGCAGGCGGCGCGCAGTTCAAGTACGGCCTGCTCTGGGTCGTGGCTGTGGCCAGTTTTATGGCTGTCATTCTCCAGGTCATCGCCGCCCGTTTGGGCGTGGCCACGGGCAGGGATCTGGCCCAGTGCTGTCGGGACAATTATCCCAAGTGGTCCCGCTGGCCGAACTGGATTGCCATGGAAATTGCCATTGCCGCGACAGATTTGGCCGAGTCTTTGGGCAGTGCGGTCGCCTTGAATTTACTTTTCCACATTCCCATGACGTGGGCGATCATCATCACCGCCTTCGACGTGCTGATCCTGCTCGCCTTGCAGGGACTGGGAATGAGGATGATTGAGGCGGTGGTTGCGGTCTTTGTCGCCACCATTGGTGTTTGCTACGGCATTGAGATTTTCGTCCTGCCCCAGACGCAGCCCGGCTTTCTGGAGATGGGCCAGGCCCTGCTGGTGCCCGGTTTTCACCAAGCTGGCATGATTGTCGTGGCCATCGGCATGATCGGGGCGACCGTCATGCCGCACAATTTGTTCCTGCATTCGGCGCTGGTGCAAACGCGAAAATTGAAACGGGACGAGCATTCCATCCGCACGGCCATCCGCTTCAACACCTTTGACTCCTGCGTCGCGCTGACCGTCGCGTTTTTCGTCAACGCGGCGATCCTGGTGCTGGCGGCAATGGTTTTTTACGGGAAACAGAGCGTGACGGTGGCCGGCGGCCAGGTGGTCATGTTCAATCCCGACAGCGATTGGATACGCATTGCCTATCTGACGCTGGCCCCGCTGTTGGGTGCGACAGCCGCCAGCACGCTTTTTGCCGTGGCTCTGCTGGCGAGCGGACAAAGCAGCACCATCACCGGCACGCTGGCCGGACAGGTGGTGATGGAAGGATTCATGAGCTGGCGCATCCGCCCGTGGATCCGGCGGATGATTTCGCGCACCCTGGCGGTGGTGCCGGCCATCTGGATCATCAGCATTCGCGGCAATGGCAGCGTGACCGATCTGGTTAACCTCAGCCAGGTCATTCTCTGCCTCATCCTGCCTTTCGCCATGTTCCCGCTGCTGCATTTCACCTCCTCCCGCCGGATTATGGGCCAGTGGGCCAACGGCTGGTTTCTGATGGTTCTGGGCTGGGGCAGTGTAATATTGATAACCCTGATGGACATCTATAGTTTGCCGGAGTCTCTAAAAGATGCGTGGCACATCATCGCCGGCGGATGATGGCGCGCCGCAGGAAAGGCACACACATGTATAAAACCATTCTCGTGACATTGGACCGCACCGCGGCTGACCGGGCGATTATCGAACACATCAAAGAGCTGGCGAAGGGGATGCAAAGCCGCGTTGTGCTTCTGCACGTGGCCACGGGCGCGCTGGCCAAGTATCATGGCAAAAATGCGGCGGGCAAGGAGGTCGAGGAGAGCCAGGCGTATCTGGACCGCGTCCGGGCCGAATTTGTCGCTGCCGGCATACCGGCCGACGCGGAACTGGCTTGCGGCGAGCCGGTCAAGGAAATCGTTCATTGGGTTCAACAAAAAAAACCCGACCTGGTGGCGATGGGCACGCACGGTCATCAGTTTGTGGCCGATCTGGTGCTCGGAACAACGGCCATCACGGTCCAGCACAGCGTCAGTGTTCCCGTTCTTCTGCTCCGGGCCAAATGATCCAGGCGGCAACTGCCATCATCATTCAACCATGCGACCGGCGGACATTCAGCAGATTGGCAATGAACTGGCCATCAGATGGGATGATGGCGGTGAGGATTTTATTCCGCTGGAGAAATTGCGGCGGAGCTGTCCCTGCGCGGATTGCAAGGGCGAGGTGGACATCATGGGCAACGTTTATAAGAGCCCGGAAAAGGTCCTGACAGCGAAAGCGTTTGAATTGGTGCGCATCGTTGGCGTGGGCGGATATGCGGTCCAGCCGGTGTGGGCCGACGGGCATTCGACGGGAATTTATTCCTTTGATTACTTGAAACGGGTGGCCGGCGGAAAAATGGGTGGTTGAAAAGGAAACGGCGCGCTCTGATGAACGCGCCGTTGAAATCTAGGGAATGACTGCGCCGCGGGTTACTGCACCTGCACCCGGTAGAAGCGAACCCCGCCACCTGACGTATCATGGTATTCCATGATGGTCCCGTCACCGCTGTTGGTGGAAACCGGAATCCAATTCGCCGGGAAAAGGCTCGCTGAGCGTTCAATGACGTATTGTTTGCCGCTCACGCTCGGCCAGTCTATGACGCAGTCCTGCTGGCTGGGCCGGTCGAGGCCGGCGGTAAATGTGGAAGTGGGATCTGTCGGGTTGAGGCCGGCAACATATTTCTGCCAGTTGTTCATGCCGGTGCCGTCCGCGTCGGCGTTGGAAACCGACAGGGAATTGTAAATGGTGCCGAAGTAACGCAGCCGCCATGAATCCGGGATGCCGTCGCTGTAATAGGAATTGGTGCGGCTGGACAGGGTGATCAGGCCGGTGAGCGTTTGTTTCGGGAATGAAGCAATGCCGTTCGGCGATGCCGAGGCGTGGTCGAAATGGATCGCGTAAGAGGACAGGCTCGTCGCATTAGTCGGGATGGTGACGTATAACGTGCCAATCGAAGCATTGCCTGCAAGTCCGGTGTTGGTGCTGTTGAGCCAGACGGCAGCGTAATTGTTATTGCCCCTATTCTCGATCTTCCAAGGCAAGCCGAGGACTTGGTTATAGGAGAAGGCAACCGCAGTTGTCAGCGCCGGCGAGCCGTCGAGCGGCACAACGCTGAGATTCAGCATCAGGACGCGCAGCGGATAGCTGCCGAAGATATTGGCTGTAACCGGAATCTGGATGGTCGAACCGGCGATGGTCTGATAATCACCGGCGACAAAATTAATCTTGGGTTGGTTGGTTAGGGAAATGAAGGAATTTCCAATATTTGGCTTGTTAGGAGATTTGGTGGCGATCAGCGGCGAACTAACCACGCCGGGGTTATACGCATTCGGGACGATTTCCGCCGCGCGACCGGAGAAAGCCTTTGCGACGTCATTGGTCCAGAAACGGCGGAACCACACCCGTGCCGGATCCAATGAACGGCGGTAGGTGACATAGACGTCGGCAACGTCCAGATTACCGTCGCCAAAGGCGATTTGATCAATGCTCGCGTCGCCCGCGAGCCACAAATTGTCTGCATTGGCGAGGGTTCCAGAATTCTGCAAATACCCGTTGCCGTTATCAACATAAGTGTAACCGCAGGAATCCATGCTGTCGAAGAGGTCGCTACCGGGTGCCTGAAAAGCAGGTGAATTAAGCTGGTAAACAGCCGCCTCGAACACCTGCGCCACATCGGAGGCATCCAAGTTGGTGTTGCCAAAATCACCGGCATTGAACCAGCCAAAGGGAGCGGCGTCGCCGGCAATATATTTGCGCTGGCCGACGGTGACGATCTTGACGGCATTGACGCTTCCCGCGCCCAGCGACAGCGAATCATTATTGGTGGGGGCGTAAATGAACACGGACGAACCCGGTTCTCCAATACCGTCCGTGGTAGCCGACGGCCGGCCAATCTGAATTTGATAGGTAGTGCCGGGCAAGGCATTGGCTGGCACCAGGAACGAGTAACCGCCCAAGATCACCCCATTGGGTTGTCCAATTGCCGCATCAGGAAACTGATCGTCATGGGCCAGGGACATGGCAATAAGATCTTGCGACTTGGTGTTGAAAAGATTCGTCTGGCCCTGGCGTTCCAGCCAGCCCACACCCAGCAGATTTTCGGAAATGTTAGCTGTCAACAGATTGACGAAATTTGTGTGATTATAAGGGACGATCTGATTCGTGGGCGGGGGATCGGAGGCGTTGCCAATAAACATTAATGGGGGAATCTCCATGAGAAATCCCGGGTTGTCGAGGTCGGGCTTCATCAGCATGGATTGAAAAGCAAACGCCCCGGGCGCGATTGCCAGGCCGGGACTGGGGCCGGCATTGGTGACCGTCAGATTAAATTGCAAACTGTCAATGACGGCTCCGGACAAAGTGGTTAATGTCACCGGGGCGTAAAAAGTCTGGCCGGGCGACACGACAAAGGCGCTGGAGGCTTCGCCCACGGCGAAGCCGAAGCTGATCTTGTTGGGCGCAAAGTTGGTGTAATAGAAAATGTTGGTGACGATGGCGCTGGGCTGATAATTGGGGTCGCGAAAAGCCCGGATTTTGAACAGGGTGTCGGCATTAATGGCGAACGCAACCGTCCAGACATTGGTCACCGAGGCAGTGGTATTGGTCGGCACGGGAGCCGTGCCCAAGGGAATTGCAGCCGGATTGGTGGGGGACGGGTCGGTCCCATTAAGGGTGTAATAGAGTTGGGCGTTGAGAGTGATGTCGCTGATGGTGAACTGCGCGGCATTGTTTCCATTAATATTGGGATTGCCGGTTATGAACTGGAAGGTTGCCGGAACCACGGCGCTGTTGGGGCTGCCATCGCTTTTTGCTGCGATCGCCTTGACGGTCAGGTAGGGCGCCTCCTGCACAACGACGTATGGCATTACATCGGCGACAGAAGTGAGACCATCCGCATAATCCGACGGAACCGAAGCGGAGCCAATAGTCGGGTCGGAAACCCCTGATATGTTGGTCGTGTTTCCATAAGTGTAGTAGGTGCTGCTAAGAGGGGTTCCTTTGATCACAATAAGCGTGTCATTGTAAAAAATGGCCGATGAAACCTGATGAAATACGGAACTGTACATGGGATTGGCAGTGGCGGGAAAATCAACATATCCAATTTGCGGGTCGGGCACCGGTGGCAGGGGTACCGTGGCTTCCACTGGTGGCGAAGAAGATACCCCCTCGCCGCCGGGGTTCAGGGCTGAAACAACATAATAGTACGTTGCGCCATTGGCGACGGTTGTGTCGTTATAACTATTGGTGGCCGAATTGGCAATGGTTGTGAAAGGTCCGTTGGTGGACTGTGCGCGTTTTATGTTGTAACTGGTTGCGCCAGCAGACACGGACCAGGAGAAAGCAACCAATCCGTAGTTGGTGGTGACGGGCAAAAAGATGGTTGGTGCGGGAGAAAACATCGGTATGGCGCTCGCTTCTGAAGAGTTGGCACTCTCGCCGCCGGCACTAACGTCTGAAACGACATAGTAATAGGTCGTGCCATCCACGACGCTGGTATCGGTATAACTGGTGGCGGTGGTGCTGCCAATGGTATCATTGGTGTAAGGTCCGCCGCTGGTAAGCGAGCGTTTTATATTGTAATTCGTCGCACCAGAACCCGCCTGCCACTTCAAAACCACCTGCCCATAGCCCGCGGTCGCATACAGTCCCGTTGGCGGGGCTGCTGGTGTCTGCGGCGGCACGAGACTGCCTCCCGTAACATGGCGGACGATGTGGTAATAATCTTCCGTAGTATAGATAGTGCCATCCAGCGCAAGAGCCACGCCGACCGGCATGCGCGATTGCACATTAGGGGCTATCGAATCAGGCACTTGGACTGCTCCGTCATACCAGCCGGGAAAAGAGCCTCCCCAGTATTTTAAGGCAACGCCGTAGAAGTTGGTGACAACCCCGCTGGGCAGCACTCTTTTAACACGATTATTGCCGTAGTCGGTGACAATCAGACTGCCATCGCCCGTTTCGACCACATTCATGGGCTGGTAGAATTTGGCGGTATTGCTTGAAGCCACGTTGTTCCCGTTCGTCGTGAAGTCGCCCGCGCCATGGAACCCGGCATTGGTGGAAACAATGCCATTGGTTGGGTTAATCAAATAAATTCCGTTCCGGCCGGAGTCGCAAGCGGCGATCAGTCCATTATGTTTTACGACGATGCCCTGCAACGATGTGCCTGCGGGGAAATTGGTGGCGATGGCCGTCTGGTTGGTGGAATAGGCGTCTATGCGGATGAGCTTGTTGCTCTTGACGGTGACGTAAATGTTGCCAAAGCTGTCCAGCGCCATGCCAGTGGCATTGGTGAGCTTGACGGCATTGGTGATTAACGCGTCCCCCCAGCCATCAAAAGTGACGACTGAACCGTTGTTGGTATTTCCACGATTAAGGACATAGATGAAATCAAAAGCATCAACGGCAACCGCAATTGGTCTGTTGATCAAATTGGTGTAGGTAACATCAAAGGTCCAGGTAAAGCCGGCGAGCAGATCAAGGGAACGAATCGCGTTGTTATCCCGGTCGGCAAGGAGCAAGTATTGGCCGGTGCTGTCCAAAGCAATGCCGCAAGGCGAGTGGAACAGCGCCTGGTTGAGGGTAGTGCCGTCCTCGTAGCCGAAATATTTTGGTCTTACGTTGGGGTTGCCGCCGCCCAGCGTGGTGACGCTCACGCCGGTAGGGATGGCGAAAAGGTTGGCGGCGGCCAGCAGCAATGTGAGCATCACGATGACACACCGCGATTGCGGTACGAAATGCGACTGCCCGAAGGCCCCCCATGCGCGCTTGAGAATTGTGGTTCTCATAAAATTGGTTCGGTTGTTATTCACCGTTCACGGGCAATTTGTTTACCGATGGGATGAACATGGGTTTGAGACGGCTACTTGGAATCATATTCGCCCGGCATCGGGGCCGGGTTGCTCCAGTCGGTACGCGGTTCGGAGCCATCCCAAATCGTATTTGGGTTTATGCCCGTTTTCGTCACCGGAGGTTTGGATTTGAGAAAATCGGCAGCGACGGATGAAACCGGTTGGAAATCAACGTCTTTGATGATCGTGGGTGTAAGGAAGATGATCAAATTGTCCTTGGTATTGGCTTTGCTTTCGCTACGGAAAGCCCAACCCAATCCGGGAATATCCCCCAAAACCGGCACTTTGGTGTAAGATTCAGTCGGGTTGTCCGAAACCAGGCCGCCCATGACCAGCGTATCGCCATTGGGAATCATCACCTGCGAATCAATCGTGCGCACATCAAACTCCGGAACCGGGTAGGAAGTATTTCCACTGCCTCCGCCCGACACGGTGATGATGACGTCGGCATAATGGTCGGAAACGGTGGGTTTAACTTTCATCCAGATGTAATCATTGGCGGAAATACGCGGCGTAACTTCCATTATGGTGCCGACGTTGGAATAAGTGATTGACGAACTGCCGGAATTGTTTGCAGTTCCGCCAGCCATGTTGATGATCGGGTAGGTGCGGACGACTGAAATGGTGGCCATCTGGTTGTCCAAAGTGACAACCCGGGGAGTGGAGGTAATCTGGGCATCGTAGGTTGCATTCAGGAAAGAAAGTACGGCACTCGCCCCGCTGGCGTTAAGGAACCCAATCCCCGGAGTGAAGCCGCTGACAGTATTCCAAGACATGCCGCCGCCACCCTGAACTATGTTCAGAACGGTTTGTACGGAGGAACTGGGTGTGGTGCCGCCGGTGGTGTAGCCGCCACTAGGCGTGGTTGCGCCGGTGCTGGATGTGCCGGGTAAATTGGCTGTTGTGTTCCCGGACATGAAGCCGTTGCCAAAAGAGACGTGTTGCGCTGCAAGTGTGCCCGACCAGTCAACGCCCTTCGTTGTGGTGGGATTGCTGGAAATCTGGACCAGCTTGGTTTCGATCAACACCTGCCGGGTGGGTTTGTCGAGCTCGTCGATGAGTGCCGCCAGCGATTCCTGTTCGTTATCGGTGGCAACAATGATCAACTGGCTGGTGCGTGAATCCGGCAAAACCTTGCTGCGTTTGTCAGTCAACGAAGACTGGACCGAGTCCACCATGTTCGACGTGCTGGCGTATTTGAGTTGAATGACGCGGGTGGAAAGCGGCAGCGGCGCCGTGGGATCTTTGACCGTGATGCGGCCAATATGGGTTTGGCGGTCTTCGGTAAGTTGCAGGCCATAGTTGTTCAACAACGCCTTAAGGGCTTGCTCGGCAGTGATGTTTTCCCAGCGGATGGACAGGGTTGGTTCGGGTTTGACCTGCCCATTCGCGTCGGGCTGGCCGTAACCGATTTTCGGATCGAGCAGGTAATTGATACCCGCCTGCCGGGCCAGGTTTTCAATGGCCGTGGTAATCGGAACGTCCTGGAATTGAATCAGCGGTATGCTCGCCGGCCCCGAAGGCTGGGGATTACTGCTGCTGGCAGCGGCGGTGGCGTTGCTGGTGGTTACGCTGGCAGCTTCATTCGTACTGGCGGCGGCACTGGCAGCGGCGACGGTGTTGCTGGTGATGATTGTGCTGGCAGCTTCGTTCGTACCGATGGCGGCTGGCACCGGCGGATTGGCAGCGCCGGCGGCGACAGTTTCACTGGTGGCGGTTGCAGCCGGAACTTCATTGGTGGAGACTGCGGCTGCTACTGGCGGTATGGCGTCGCTGGTGGCGGTGGTCGTCCCTGGAGCATTGGCGGAGACTACGGCTGCCACTGGTGGCATGGCGGCGCCGGCGGCGACAGTTTCACTGGTAGTGGTTGCAGCAGGAGCTTCATTGGCGGCGATAGCAGCTGCCACTGGCGGAGTAGTGGTGCTGGCGGCGGGTTCATTGGTGGTGGCTACGCTGGGAGCTTCGTTGGTGGAGACTGCGGCTGCCACTGGCGGAGGGGGAGTGCTCGTGTCCACGGTTATGTTGCTGCTGGTCACGCTGCCGCAAGAGTTGGTGATGACCACCATGTAATTACCCTCGTTGTTCGTTGTTACACCGGTGATGGTGTAGTTCGCATCCGTTGCTCCGCTGATGGCGCTGTCATTAAAATACCATTGATAGCTCAACGGCGGGGTTCCTTCTGCCGCTACGCTGAAGGTTGCGTTGCCACCGTTGACCACCGTTTGGCCGGCCGGCTGCGCGGTGATGGATGGCGGGAATATCACTGTCAATGCCGCCACGCTGCTGGTCATATTGCCGCAAGAGTTGGTGATAACCACCGAGTAGTCGCCCGCATTGGTCGCCACTACCCCGGTGAGGGTGTAGTTTGCATCCGTTGCCCCATCAATGGCGCTGCCATTGAAATACCATTGATAGCTCAACGGCGGGGTTCCTCCCGCCGTCACGCGGAAAGTGGCGTTGTTGCCGCTGACCACTGTCTGGCTTGCCGGCTGCGCGATGATGGCCGTCGGGAATACCACCGTCAACGCCGCCACGCTGCTGGTCGCGCTGGAAGACGGAGGAATGCTGGCAGCGGGGACCATCGGCGGATTGACGGTGCTCGCGCTGATGCTTTGATTGGTGTCGGTGGCGTTGGTGTCGGTTTGAGACAACGCCCCCTGCTGCCAAACGAGGCAGCCCAGCAGTGTGGCGACTAGCATTTTTGATTTCATATCGTTACCTCCGTCATGGCTCTGATTCATTCTTATGTTAATACGAATTAAATTAAATTTATTGAAATGCTAAAACTTTTCCGCCGGTTGCAAATGGTGTCGTGTTTTTGCAGCCGATCATGGTGGGCAGCTTTCGTGCCAGCGTGATTTGCTTGTGTTTTCATGGCTTCAGGGGCTGCTCGTATAGATCAATTCGTGACGCTGTCCACCGGATTCAACCACTGCCGATGTGTCTTTGATTTCAACACAATGGATATGAATCCGGCCGTGAGGGGTAAGGACATCGCCTTCGTCACCGACGCCAAAGGTGTGGTTGTTGATAATGGCCAGCCGATGATCCGGCGGGCCGGAAATGCCCCTCAAAACGAGGGCGGTCATGTCGCTGACCACCGGGTTTTTACTGGTGGCGTCTTCATACGGCCGGGAGGAATTGGGGAAAAATGGATCACGCCCTTCTTTCGGATTGGCCGGAAGAACAAAGACTGAACGAGTCACCACCACTTCCGGTATGACCGGTTGGACAACGGGGGCCGCCGTCGGGGCCGCCGCCAGTGGCAGTACCGTCACAAATACGGCAGAAAGCCACGCGGCCGCCATGCTTGTGCAGAAATTAATGTGCCGGTTCATGGGATTTCAATTATGAGGGGTTGGGTTTCATCAATGTGATGATTTCCATTCTGAACGAAAGTTTCTCAGGGTTGTCCCCGCCGGGGCTGATGACCAGATGCACCATCCGGGAGTGCGGAAAATTATTTTCAAAGTCGGCGATGAATTTGCCCAAGTCATGATAATAAGCCGTGCCATTAATCGAAAATTGGATTTGTTTGTAAGGGAAGGACGGAAGCAATTCCACGTTGCCGATTGTCGGATGGCCAATATCCGGGATTTCCACTTTATACGTTTGTTTGAAGCGGCGAATAGTGTCATAAGTCCAGGAGTAAACATCACCGGAAGCCATATCCTCCTCGGCGTGTAAAAGAGCGTTGGTCACTTCGGCCAGTTCACTCGCCATGGTATCGGCGCTTTTGATGATGTTCTTGATGTTTTGAAGCCGGGCGTCGGCAGCCGCTTTATCCTTCCTAATTTGGGCAATGGAACTGTATTGGGATCGGATCAAGCCGAAACCAATCAGTGCCAGTACCGCCACTGTGACCAGGCCGACAATGATGAGTTGATTGCGTTTTTCTTTGGACAACTTTTTCATCGGGTTACCTCCGGGAAGTTGCAGCTCAAAGTGAACGACACATACGGTTTGCCGTCAGAGCCCAACTGTGACGCCGACAAGTTAACCAATTGAACGCCATTCGTCTTGTTCAACGCCGCCTTGAAATAAGGTTGATTCGCCACGGCATCCTTCATTTTGTTGACCAGGTCTCCCGGGTTGGCGCCGGAATCCAACGCATCCAGAATCACAACGGTTTTTTCCGTCACCGCGCCGGGGCGTGCCGCAGAGGTCCCATTCGCATTTTTTTTCGCCGGCGTTCCTTCCTGGCTGACATAACTCTGATCCACTCTCAATCGTGTAAGTTGCACGCCGTCCACGTGGACTTGCTGTAGCGCATTGAGCAGGTTCCCCTGGAGGAAACGGCTGTTGGCCAATTTGTTCAACGCATCCAGCTTTTGTTTCACTTCGTCGGTTTTTTGCTGGTTGATCAATACGCGCTGATAGTCATTGGTGCTCAACTCAATCTGCGTTCGCCGATCCGTCATGGCTTTCTTGGCGAGCATGCCTTCGAGCAGGAGCGAACTGCTCCAGACCAACATCAGCGCCACGAGAAACGCGCCCAAAAAAATCACGCGCTTGACCGGGTCGTGTCGGCGCTGATCTTCCGCGGCCTTGGCCTCTGCCAGCAAGTTGATGCGAATCGGCATAATTTAATTCGGTTCAAAGGGCCGCCAGAGCGGCGCCGATCGCCACGTTCAATTGCGGTCCCACATGTTCAATCTCCACTGCCTGCTGTCCGGGCAGCGCCATTTGCAAAGAGGTCGTCGGATTCCACGCCTTGCATTCCACGAGCAATTCCGCGTGCAGCATGTGCATGATCATTTCCGATTGGGCCGACCCGCCGTTGACGTAAACGTGGGATATGGGGCGGTCCTGCTGGTGTTCAAAAAAATCGAGCGACGCGCGCAGTTCGCGCCCCAGCGGTTGCACTTGAGGTTCAAGTGTGGCCTGGACTTCCGGGGCCATGCCCACTTTGATGCCCTCGGCCTCGGCGTAACTGATGTTCATCGCCTCGGCGAGTCCCGCCGTCAATTTGTCGCCGCCGATGTTGACCACGCGGCTCAAGACAAGTTCACCGCGATCCACGATGCAAACCGAAGACTGTTTGAAACCGATGTCCACCAGCGCGACCGATTCCTCGGCGAAAATTTGGGGCAGCGCCAGTTCGAAAGCGTTCACCGGACCGATGAGCCCGGGCAAAATATAATCGGGTATCAACCCGGCGTTTTTAATCGCCGTCTGAAAATCTTCAAGCACTTGCTGCTTCATGGCCGCCACGAGCACTTTCAATTTTGGAATCGTACCCGCTTTGGCGGCTTCGGCGTTTTTGGCCGGCAGCTTCGGCGGGTAAATGTAGCAATCGAAAACATGGTTCGGCATGTCCTGCTGCAAATAAGTCTTGGTGTTATTTTTTAAAACCATCCGCATTTCATCCACCGGGATCTGCGGCAACTCCACCTGCCGCAACACCGCATCATCCAGGCCGACGGCCAGTGTGAGTAACTTGGTTTCCGACCCCAGCGCCTGGACCACGGACCGTAAATGATCGGCAAGCAATTCAGTGGAAATTTTTTTCTCGTAAATCGGAGTGTCGAGCAGCGCGAAGCGGGAGAGCGCCAAAAGTTCGCCGCGCCGTTCCAAGAGTATGCCCTTGGTTGTCCGGCTGCCCAGGTCCACCACCATTATCTGGGAGCGCTTTTTACTTGATGTGCCGTTTAGAAATGGCAAAGCCATGTTCGTGCCTTCTTATTACTATGGTTTAATTTACAATTGCAAGCAGCAATTCCTATAAATGCAACAACTGATGGTATTCCTTTAGCAACTGCCGCGCCAAGCGGACGCGCCTCGAAAAACTTCCGAAACTGCGGTTAATGTCCCGACTCAAGGCGCGGGTGTCTCGGAAATTGCCGTGCCGCTTATGCCAGACGCTGCGCGCGTAATTGCAGTTCTTTCAGAACGGTTTCCAATAACGGGGTCTGGCGCCGGCCCCACAACGCGCCTAAAATCATCGGCGGAAAACCGCTCAACGGCAGTGCCCGAACGCGCGTGGAAAATCTTTTCCCCGGCAGTGCCAGTGCCACTCCCGCGCCCAGGCCGTTCGCCACGTAAGTTTCAATCAGCTCCAGCGAGCTGACTTCAATGCTCGGAAACCAGTCCACGCCGCGCTGGCGGAGCTGCTCCTGAAAACTGCGGGCGACCGGCTCCGCCGCCGGCAAAGAAATCAGCGGGGTTTCGATCCGGTCGCGCTGCCACAATTCTTCCACCGCCGCGATGCCGCCCCCCGGATGCACCAGCAACACCGGCGGCAGTTCGAGCAGCGCCAGCGAATGGAGATTCGCCGGAGGTTTTTTCCCAATCAACGTGATCGCCAGATCCAGCTCCTCGCGCTCCAGCAGAGTCTCGAAATCCGCCGGATACCCCTCGCGCAACGAAACCCGCAGCCCGGGAAATTTTTTGCGCATCGCCTGCAACAGCTCCGGGAGATGCTCGCGCAGCACGATGGGTGAGGCGCCGATGCGGATGTGCCGCGCCTGTCCGCCCTGCAATTCGCCCGCAACTTTTTCGAGGTTCGAAAAAAACGGTCCGATGAATGCAAAAAGTTTTTCACCCTCCGGCGTCAGCGTGAACGGCCGCCGGTGAAACAGGGTCGCGCCGAGAAATTCCTCGAGTTGCGCGATCTGGGAGCTGACCGCCGGCTGCTGGATGCCGTAGGGAATATTCCGCACCGCCGGCATGATGCCGCCATGTCTGGCCACGTAATAAAAAAGTTCGAGATGATGAACGTTCATGTCCGCCGGTGGAATCGGTTCTACCAGATCAGCCGCGGCGCGGAAAGAAGCAATTGACGCGCGCGGCGAATCCGCCTAGCGTCACGCGCAAATTGTAACCAGCTCATGTCATTTCTTCCGCTCGTCAGGCTCTGGCTTTGGGTTTCAGTGCTCGCAACTGTTGCGGGTTGGACCTTGTCCGTGCCGGGACAATTGCATCGCCCCGGCTACGCGGTTTTCTTTGCCGTGTTTATCGCCATCGTTTTTCTTTGCCGCCGGGAGCTGGGATGGATTCCATGCAAAAAACAATCATGTGCGAAAAGATTCCTGCGCCGCTTCCGGCGGCCGTTGCCGTTTTGCTTCGCGGTGCTGGCGCTTTTGGTTTTCCTCGGCGGCGTTCTTTATCCGCCGAGCAATTACACCGGGCTGAATTACCGCCTGGCGCGGGTCTTGCAATGGCTCGCGCACGGGCAATGGTGCTGGATTCATACGCCCATTTTCCGGATGAACAATCGCGCCTGTGGCATCGAATGGCTGACTGCGCCGCTGCTGCTGTTCACGAATTCCGACCGCGCCCTGTTTCTGCTCAACTTCATTCCCTTCCTGCTGCTGCCCGGTCTGGTCTTCAGCGTCTTCCGGCGATTGGGTGTGCGGGCCAGGGTTGCCTGGCACTGGATGTGGCTGCTGCCCACCGGTTACAATTTCCTCCTTCAGGCTGGCGGCATCGCCAACGACACTTTCCCCACCGTCTATGCGCTGGCCGCGCTGGACTTCGGTTGCCGCGCGTGGGTTACGCGGCGGCCCGCCGATTTGTGGCACTCGTTTTTGGCCGTCGCGCTGTTGACGGGAGCCAAGGCCAGCAATCTGCCGTTGCTGCTGCCGTGGGCGATTTTGATTTTCATGCTGCTTCCGATTTTGCGCCGCCAGCTGGTGATGACGGCGCTGGTGATTTTTCTGGCCGCAGTGGTTTCCTTTCTCCCGACGGCGATTTTGAATGTGCATTACCTGGGCGATTGGTCGGGCTTGTCCATCGAGCGCGCCGGCATCAACATGAAAAATCCCCTGATCGGCGTTTGGGGTAATGCGTTGCTTCTGTTGCTCAATAATTTTGTTCCACCGCTCTTTCCGATCGCCGGCTGGTGGAATCAACATGCCCTGTCGGTCCTGCCGCATTTCCTGATGGCGCCAATGGTGGCGAACTTCGAGCAGGGATTCCATACGCTCGGCGAATTGCCCACGGAAGATTGGGCGGGAATCGGATTCGGTCTCAGTCTGCTGCTGCTCATTTCTGTTCCGGCGGCATTTCTGGTGGGCCGCCACGCCAAACAGAATGGGAAACCCGTCCAACTGATTCCTGCCCGCTTGTGCCGTTGGGTTGTGATCGCGCCGTGGCTTGCGCTGCTGGCTTATGGCATGAAATCCGGGATGGTCACGCCGCAGCGGCTCATCGCTCCTTACTATCCGTTACTGCTGCCGCTGCTGCTCAGCGGCGCGGGGCAATCGCAAATCGTCCGGCGCGGCTGGTGGCGGGCGATGGTCGGCGGGGTTTTGCTTCTGGCCCTGGTCGTTCTGGTCTTGTCGCCGGACCGTCCCCTCTGGCCGGCCAAAACCATTTTGTCCAAAGCGCTGGCGCGCCATCCCCATCAACGTTTGATCGCGCGCTCGCTGAAAGTTTACACCGTTTATTCCGAACGTTCCGACGCGCTTGCCGGCGTCCGCGCGTTGCTGCCGCCGGATATCAAGGTTGTGGGTTTCATCGGCACGGAGGATGACTGCGACATCTCGTTGTGGCGGCCGTTCGGCGAACGGCGGGTGGAACATTTTTTCCTGACCGATCCGCCGGAACAAATCCGGCAACACGTTCAATACGTCGCCGTGGGCGGGTTTAATTTAAAATCTCATGACACCATCCTCGACGCCTGGCTGCAATCCTCCGGCGCGGAACTCGTCGCCACCACCAACGCCACCCTGAAAATTTCCGAGGGACTGCAACCCTGGTACCTTGTGCGATTCAAGAAGTGAACGAACTCTCCGGTTCAGGCACCGGTCGGGCGCTTTGCTATTAAGAAAATGGTTCACCGTATTCCAATCCGCGTGCCGGCCATTGATTGAGGCGATGCCGGGGCAACTTTTATCAATTAACACCAGCCGGCCGAAATGGGTTAAACCATGGTCATGAAACCAAAACAATGTTCCGCCTGGCTGGCACTTCAAAACTTGAAAGCCGCGGTCAATATTTCCGGCATGACGCGGCTCGGTCTGGTGTTGGTGGCGTTCGGCCTGCCGCGCGGCACCCGGAAAAACCGGCGCGGAATTAAAGATTGATTCCCGGTTCGTTTGGAGCGAAAACCAGTTATCTCAGGGGCAAATCATGAAATACACTGACATCCAAAAGCTTCACGACGCCGGCCTCATCACCGATGAGCAGCGGCAAAAAATCGTCGAACACTTCCAGCTCAAGGAGGACGGCGGCAAATTCCTGGCCATCGTCTCCATCATCGGCGCCGTGCTCATCGCGGCGGGAATCACGCTGCTGATCGCCGCGCACTGGAACGAGATTCCGCGCGGCGGGAAAATCGCCGCCGGACTTTTGCTCATGCTTGGCTTCCATGTGGGCGGTTGGTGGCTGCGCGAGGTGCGGGGCCAATACCGGAAGACCGGCGAGGCGCTGCATTTGATTGGCTCTTGTCTGTTCCTCGCCAATATCGCGCTCATCGGCCAGATCTACAACATCGTCTCGCGCCCGCCGAACGCATTCCTGCTTTGGTGGATTGGCATCGCCGCGCTGCCGTGGCTGTTACGGTCGAAAGCACAGCACGTTCTGCTCTTGATTGCGTTCGGAATCTGGTTTGGGTTCGAAGTCAACGAACGCGGCGGTCTGATTTATTGCGAGTCGGAACGGCAGGTGCTGCTCTATGCGCTGCTCGGACTGGTCTATCTCGGATCGGGTTACTGTCTTCGTCCGACCCGCTTTACTGAATTTGCCGGCGCTACGGAAAAACTCGGCTTGCTCGCATTCCTGATCTTCACTTATTCGCTGACTTGGAAGAATGGCTTTGGGCCTGAAAATTCTGAATTCCGGTTGTGGTTCTTCCCGGCACTTGGCCTGTTCGTCCTGGTGCCGCTCGCCGCCGGAATCAGAAATCTGCGGGCGCTGACAAGTCAATGGCGCTGGACCTGGTTCGCGGCGCTGGTGGGAATGATGGTTTTCATGACCACGGTCTGGTTCGGCTGCTGGCAGTTGGATCACTCGGGCTGGTCAAGCTACTATTTCTGGGGTGCATCCTGGAGTTACTTGGCCGGGATCCTCGCGCTGTTTGTCTTTTGCCTGCTGCAAATCCAGGTTGGTATCCAGGAACGTTCGCCGTTTCTCATCAACCTCGGAGTCGTGTTCATCGCGCTCGATATCTTTGCGGCCTATTGCGACCTGTTCGGTTCCATGGCGCGGACGGGCGTGATGTTTTTAATCTCCGGAATCTTCCTGATTGTCTTCGGGGTTTATCTCGAAAAGAAACGCCGCACCTTTATGAAACAAATCAAATCACAAACTACAGAAATAAAATTATGAAAAATCCAATCACAACTATCAGTTCGTTCTGCGCGTTGTCCCTGCCGATGACCATGGCCCTGCTCGCGGTGTGTGTCGGTCGTTTCCCGGTAGCCGCTGAATCACCAGCCGGCCTGGCAACGGAGCGGACGAAGCGGCTGGAGTTGATGAAGTCCAAGGGGCCGGACGCTTCTCTGACCATTCTGCCCGTGCGTTTGGGAGGCAAACCGTGGGATCGCGTGACCGAGGTGGTCGGCGTTCTGCTCGAACAGCAGGGATTGAGAAACATTGAGCTGGGTGAAACCCCGTTCGAACCGGCGGAAACAAATTTGGAAAGTCTGGCCGCTGCCGTTGGCGCCTTTGTGAAGACCAATCCGATCACCACCAGTTATGCGCTCTACGCCGAATACAATGGCGATCATCAAACCGGGTTGAACGAACTGCGCGCGGTCGTCGTGGATCAAACCGGCGCGGTGGTCTGGACGGACCGTCAAACGCCGCAGGACGAAGCATTCAAGAAAAATGAAGCGCGGGAACCGATGACGATGTCCGTATTGCTCGTCAAACGTCTGGGTCCGCAGCTTGGCCTCAACGAAGCAACGGCCAAGACCGCCAAGCCGGGCAAAATGGCGGCCATCATGGATCAGCGGAGCGGCCTGCCGCCCGGGCATGAAAGAGCCGCCCTGCCTGAACGCCAGAAGGCGATGAAACGAGCACTGCCCACCGCAACGTTGCTGGTTTATCCGACCCGGATTGGAGGGAAAGAAGTCAGTGTCCCCGGCGCGACCAATATCGTGCGGCTGATCAATCAAACGGGCTTGTGCCAGGCCGTTCCGGCTGAACAGCCGGTTCTTCTCAAAACGTCGCTGGCTGATCCGAATGAATTGAAGGCGCTCTGGAATCTGGCGGGCGAGTTTCGGGGTTTTGTCCGGACCAATCCGCCGGCGGCCGACTATGCGCTTTACGCGGACTACGTTTTCAATCCGCAAAACGCGGAGCAGGGATTCGTGCATTTCGTGGTGTGCGACCGCAAGGGCGAATGGGTGATTGTGGACCTGCAAAACTCGCATCAGCCCGATTACCAAAGCGTCGGGATCATTTCCAGCGACCGCTGCGACCAGCTTCTCGTCAAGCGTCTGGCAGGATACCTGAAATAAAATCTCTGGCAAAGAAACAGAACGCGCCATGAAACCCAAACTGCTCATCCTCGTTCTCGCGTTGCAAAGCGCGTGGTTGCTCGGCACCGCCGCCATGCAGGAACATGCGCTCACCACCGGCAAAGTTATTCTGCTGGAAACCGCGCGTATTGACCCGCGCGACCTGCTGCGCGGCGATTATCTCATCCTGAACTACAAAATCAGCGATGTGCCGACGAATTTGTTTTCGCCGCCGGTGATGAAAGATTTTTCCAACGGTGCGAAAATCTATGTCGCGCTCGCCCCGGCGACGAATCAGTCTTACGTCGTGGTCAAGGCGAGCACCAACGAGTTCACGCCGGCGGCAGGCGAGGTTTTATTAAAAGGCAAGAGTACCTGGCCGCGTTGGAACTCGGCGACCAATTCCATCCACGTCGAATACGGACTGGAACGCTTTTACGTCGCCGAAGGCACCGGCAATCCTACCGGCAAACTCACCGCGCAAGTTGTTGTGCCCGCGTCCGGACGCGGGCGCGTGAAGGAAGTGTTTGTGGACGGCAAGCCCTACGCCGAGGCGATGAAAGGAATCGAATGATAAGTCGCCTGCTTGGCGAGGTGTCTTTCTTGAGTTTCACGACAGGCGCACCGCCGATCCTGTGCTGGACACGGCTTTGTCGTATGTGAATCAAGCACTGGTATTTTTATTGAGGCATCCGGTGGTGGATATCTTTCAGCCCGGCCTAATATACTATACTACTATAGGTGTCGGATTCGTTTCCGCCGTATGGTGTGCAAGGTCGAATTGCCATGCATCAAGGACTGGACTTGGGCATGTGGTGATCCAAAGGAAATATTGAAGGGGGCTGCCCGTTTAGGAGACACTGTCTATCCAAGCCTTGGATTCATCTGGCTGGCGGTACGCCATGAGCTGGAGGCGGGGGCTTTTTGATGGTGGCGGCAAGGTTTGGGAATTCACGGTTAAGGGAAAGAAGAACAAGACGGCGGGTTCGAAGCCCGTCAAATAAATAGAAGATGCCGCCCTCAGATCTTGCGATTGAGCGCAGCATATTTCGCATTCCACCTGCGTACGGAACTGAGAACGGATCAAATCCATAGTGCGACGATTTGTCACGCTGTAACAGGTGAATTGATAATCTCGGGGACATTGTAACGCTCCAGTGCAATGCGCACCAGACGTACATTCATGTCCGTCAAGTTGTCGTCTCCGAAGATGATTCGCACCACTGCGACGACGACTTTCTCGAATGCTTCATCTTGTTCGTTGTTCATAATACTGTTTCGATTTCTACTGCCTGACAATTTGTTACCACTTATCGTGCCGATTTCCGCAACCTTCTGGGGTAAAGAGAGTTGAGACACTGATTTTTTTGGGATGTCCATTTTAGGGATGTCCATCGGGCGCGCTCTGGCTGTGGACAGTGGCACACTGGGAAACTCCGGGCTTTTCGGCTTGCCGTTGCCATTCCTGTATTGGCTGGTCTGAACCGGAGCCATGGGCGGCGGAATTATTTCTGAGGCCCCGTTCGTGTATGGCTTGGTTGTGGGAGGCGCCGCAACCGGCGGAATCACGTATTCTGGCTTGCCGTTGCCGTTGCCGTTGCTGTTGCCGTTTTTTGCTTGGCTGGCTTGGCTCATCGGTGCCACGGGTGGCGGCGGAACAACGACTGGAGGTGTAGCCACGGGTGGCGGTTGAACCGCGGGGACAGGTGGAGCCATGGGTGGCGGCGGAGCCACGGGCGCAGCCATGACTTCCGGGGCGGCTTTAGTTTGTTGTGGCCCGGTTTCCGACTTGGTTTCCTGTTTTGAGGCGTTTTGTACTTGTGCCTTAAACAGGTGGATGGTCACTTTGAGTGCCAGTTCCGACGGGTCAATAGGCTTGGCGATGAAATAATTACCACCACTGAGCACGCCTTTTGTGCGATTCTCAAAATTGCTGTGGGCCGTGACGAAAATGACAGGAGTTGTCTTATAATTGGGCAAACGACGCAGCTTTTCGCACACTTCAAAGCCGGTCATCTTGGGCATGTCAATGTCCAGCAGCACCAGGTCGTAATGGTTTGCCTCCAGCAAACGCAGCCCCTCCAAAGGGTCTTCGACGCTTGAAATGTCGAGGTTTGCTCGCTTTAAAGTGCTTCCTATTACATGGTTGCAAACAGTGTCATCATCCACGGCCAGCACTTTGGCCTTGGGTGCCGGCTCGGTGGAACTGGCTTCGGCACTTCTCAATAAGAGCCCCAGACAGTCCGCCGCTTCAGCTATGGTTTGCAGGATGGAAGGCGTTGCCAACGAAGGTTTGGCCAGTATCCGGGAGAGCAACACTTCAAACGCCTTGGTCAACGGAACAATGCGGGCGCAGCCGGCCTTTGCGGCGTTGGCGCTCAGGGAATTTACGCTCTGGGAGAATGCTTGCAGCTTGGGCGCTGAAGTGGGGGTTTTAAGATAGGCCAGACAAAGCTCGCGGACCCTTGTGATTTCAGCCGGCGCTTCTTTCAAGAAATCCGCGCGTTCTTTCGTCGTCGCAATTTTAGGTGTCTCATCGTCCTCGTCATCATTGGACGTTTTGGGGCCGGCCATGTGCAATTTGATCGCGGGCGCGAAGTCAGCCCGGACTGTGTCGGTTGTAGAACCGACACCGGGCGCGGCAGCCAGCATATCCTGAATGTTTTGAAGCATATCAGGGGGGGTGCAATCGCTTTTAGCCAGATATTTGGTGCCGTTGGCCAATACGGGGTCTTGCAACAATTCCGTCGCCGAACTATCAGTGAATATAATAACCGGAACGGTTTTCAGGCGGGGATCAGCACGTATAAATTTCAGCACCTCCGCGCCATCGAAGGTGGGCAACATCAGCTCGAGCACGACCAAATCCGGCCTAAGCTGGGAAAGAGCTTTGAGCGCATCCAGACCGTCTTGCGCCGATTCGACGCGAAACCCCTCGCGCTGCAACAACTTGCCGTATGTTGCCAGCACGTTCGTGTCGGTCTCGACGAAAAGAATTGTTCTATTGACTTTCATGTCTCTTATCGCGTCCGCAACTGCAATTCAGCATGTTCGCGGCTATGATTCAGGTTATACCAGTTCCCAGCGCTCTTTCTGAGCCCGTAAAAACAGCACTGTTCATGCCATAGAATGAAAAACCCATACTGGCCAGTCCAATAAGTCGGCGTTATGGGATAGAGGCAACACCCCTGCCTTCGATCCCTCAAGCATGGGTTTTCACCGGGTTTTTGATTAAATGGGACAAATTTTGAGAAAACTCTGACATGTTATGCATCGCGAGTAAAACCGGGGCATTTGTGGCCATCACTGGTTGATATCCGCTCATCAGGAATCCCGCTTTGCGTTCCATTGCCAAAAGCAATGCCGGATGAAAGTTTTTCAATTCACAGTTTGTTGCGGGAATGGTTAGGGCGTGTTTTCAAAATCAAAAAATGAACACAATTGCGATCAGCGGCGTCTATGATGGGAGTTCTTTTTATGAAAACATCCTCGCGGTTTCAGGTGTCGGATCTGCTCTGGGAGCGGATAAAA